>Ga0194038_1000062_pt1 | contig 45475 bp, 44 predicted proteins | sample JunL226m_MetaG_FD_148630 | JGI IMG/M metagenome (GOLD analysis project Ga0194038, IMG submission 148630) | Anoxic zone freshwater microbial communities from boreal shield lake in IISD Experimental Lakes Area, Ontario, Canada - Jun2016-L227-6m | ecosystem: Environmental > Aquatic > Freshwater >... | reverse complement strand
CGTCATCGTGGCCACACTCGTTTGCGTCATCGCGAGGCCACTACCTCGTCATCGCGAGGCCGTCAGGCCGTGGCGATCCATGTCTTTTTGCCTGCATGGATTGCCGCGCTGCGCTCGCAATGACTGCCAGAAGCATGGACTGCCGCGTCGCTTCGCTCCTCGCAGTGACGAGTCTTAGGTTCAAGCGACCTTGCTGACCAGCAAGCCCTGCATCTTGATCACCGACTTGGCGATGTGCAGCATTTCCTCGCTTGGAAACTGGCGCAAGACCTCCTGGGTCTCGGTATCGACAAACTTCACCACCGTAACACCCAGTTCCTCATCCACCGAGAGTTGCAGGCCGGGTGCCGCTTTTTGCACGGCCTGCTGAAACTCGTGCAGCGACGACTTCACTTGTTCCAGTGTCAGCTTTGGTGGCTCCGCGCCCACACCGGGCGAGCCTTGAGCCGCTTGCGCGCCCGACACCACCGGTGCAGCCACCATTACAAGAGGAACTGCCGCCCTTCCCGCCAAAGCTCCACCAACAGGTGGCGGAGCCTGCGAAGTTATTGATGCTGAGACAGCCATAACAACACCTCACGATCCTTGAAACACTTCACGCACCACAGGCCCGTACAGCGAAGTTGCTGCCCGGGCCTGAAACCATGTCTCCAGCCAGTTTCAAACCGGCCGGATGGTACTTTCAACTTAGCGCAGCAGTGTCAATACCGAGTTGGGCAACTGGTTGGCCTGGGCCAGCATCGCGGTGCCGGCTTGTTGCAAGATGCTGTTGCGTGTCAACTGGGCCGATTCCGCAGCGTAGTCGGTATCCATCACGCGGCTCTTGGCAGCAGCGATATTCACCGAGGACGTTTGCAGGTTGTTGATGGCAGATTCGAAGGTCGACATATCGGCACCGTAAGTGGCACGGGCGGTGTTGACGGATGTGAGATCGGTGTCAATACCGGCGACGGTGTAGGTCGTACCCAGCGTGGCCTTGGTGCCAACGCCAGTGACGGTACCGCCGTCAGCGTTCACCACCACGGCACCCGTGTTGGCTGCCAAACCCAGAATCCGGGTGTTTTCTGCTACCAGCGCCGTGCCTTCCTTGGAATTGGCCAGCACCAGGGTACCGCCCGATTGCACTGCGAGTTCACGCATGCGCTGCAGGTTTTCCGTGATCTGGGCGTGGTAGCCGTCGTTGGTTTGTGCGGTCGAAATGCCGTCGTTGGCGTTGCGGATGGCCTGGTTGGTGCCACGCAGTTGTGAGTCATAACCAGTACCGGTCACCAGACCGGTAGCGTCGTCCTTGGCCGAGTTGATGCGCAGGCCCGATGAGAGGCGTTGCAGGGATACTTGCATCTGGTTTTGCGAGTGGTTCAGGGACTTCTGCGCAAACAGGGATGACACGTTGGTGTTGATATAGGCAGCCATTTCAATTCTCCTTTAACAGTTTACTGAGTCGGCACGATTGCCGGATTTCACTTTGGTTCTTCCTCGGTTTGGTGAGGTGCATAAACCGCCGTTAGCTTGGTTATCGGGGACCTGAGCGACAAACTTGAGGAATTAATTTCAGATTTCGCACGAAATCTTTGTGTGCTGGCGGCGCACAGGGGGCCAAACGCGCCCATGTAGGAATTTGCCCTACAAGCATCCGGCCAAAGGCTGACAGCCCAATCATCCAAACGCTGATTCAAGTTTCTGGGGGGTGCGCCCAGAATCCATTCCATGGTGAGCGGCAAGGAAATAGCCACCAATCACCGCCCAAATCAACGCATCAAGACTGGAGCCCCACATGACCAACGAACAAATGCTGATGGAAATTCGTGAAGCCAACCTGACCTACCTGATGCTGGCCCAAAGCCTGATTCGCCAGGACAAGGCCGAAGCGCTGTTTCGCCTGGGCATGTCCGAAGAGGCCGCCGACCTGATTGCCACCCTCTCGCCCGCACAGATTCTGAAGATCGCCTCGGGCAATATGCTGCTGTGCCGCTTCCGCGTGGACGACGACATCGTCTGGAGCCTGCTGACCAACCACACCGTGAGCAAGGTGGACAACGACGCCACCACCAAGCTGCACGCCAGCATCCTGATGGCCGGCAAGTTTGCCGAAGCAATGTAATTCCCACCCCTTTAAGAGCACCCGGAGCACACCATGGCCACCAAAAGCGTATTGAATGATTCCAAGCAGGTTGAGCGCGCTGTCGCCCTGATTCAGCTGGGCGCACGCCTGCAGGTGCTCGAAAGTGAAACCGACCTGTCCTACGAGCGCTTGCTGCGCCTGTACAAGGAAGTGGCCGGGCGCTCCCCGAGCAAGGGCCAGTTGCCCTTCTCGACCGAATGGTTTCTGACCTGGCAGCCCAATATCCACGCCTCGCTGTTCCAGAACACCTATGAGTACCTGACCAAGGTCAGCGCCATGGACGACATTGACGCCGTGATGAAGGCCTACAGGCTCTATACCGAGCAGATCGCCGCCTGCGGCGTTGAGCCCCTGCTGTCGATCACCCGCGCCTGGCGTCTGGTGAAGTTCATCGACAACAACATGCTGTCCATGACCAAGTGCTCCAAGTGCGGCGGCCACTTTGTCAGCGAAGCCTACGAAAACGCGCGCCACTACGAGTGCGGCCTGTGCACCCCCCCGGCCCGTGCAGGCAAGGGCGCGGGCGGCCTGATGCTGCACTAATCGTTACAAATTCTTTGGCTGCGCAACCAGCGCGTGCAGGCACTGCGCTGACAATGGGTGCCCAACCCGATCGCGAGTGAAGGCCTGAAAAAGCCGCTCTTTTCGAGCCTCCATAACGCACACATCGCTGTAACAATTCGCCTATGTTCGTACTCATTGGCTGGGCTGTCATCCTGGTATGCGTCTTTGGCGTGTACATCTTCCACGGTGGAAACATCATGGTGGTACTCAAGGCGTTGCCGTTTGAGTTGATCACCATCGGTGGAGCCACGGTGGGCGCGTTCCTGGCCAACAACCAGATGAAGGTGGTCAAAGCCACCATGCGCGGCCTGTCGGCCTGCTTCAAGGGCAGCAAGTACACCAAGGAGCGCTACCTGGAACTGATGGCGCTGATGTACGACATTCTCCAGAAGGCGCGCAAGGAAGGCCTGATGGCGATTGAAAAGGATGTGGAAGAGCCGCACGAATCGGCCCTGTTCCAGAAATATCCGGCCGTCGGGGGCGACCACCATGTGGTCGAATTCATCACCGACTACCTGCGCATGATGGTTTCGGGCAACCTCAATGCACACGAAATCGAATCGCTCATGGACAGCGAAATCGAAACCCACCACCACGAAGAACACGCGGCAGTGGCCGCCTTGCAACGTGTCGCCGGCGGTCTGCCGGCCTTCGGCATTGTGGCGGCGGTGCTAGGCGTGGTGAACACCATGGGCTCAGTGGGCCAGCCCCCGGCCGTGCTGGGCGGCATGATCGGCTCGGCGCTGGTGGGCACCTTTTTGGGGATTTTGCTGGCCTATGCCTTTGCCGAGCCGCTGGCGGGGGTGCTGGAGCAAAAGGTGGAAGAAACCGGCAAGGAACTGCAGTGCATCAAGACCACCTTGCTGGCCAGCATGCAGGGCTACAACCCGGCCACCGCAATCGAATTTGGCCGCAAGGTGCTGTACTCGACTGAGCGGCCCTCGTTTGTCGAGCTCGAATCCTTCGTCAAGCGCAAGTAGGGACACGGACGATTAGCCATGCCCGCAGACGCAAAAAAACTCCAACCCATCATCATCAAGCGCGTCAAGAAGGCCGCGCATGTGGCGCATGGGGGTGCCTGGAAGATTGCCTACGCCGACTTTGTGACCGCCATGATGGCGTTCTTTCTGTTGATGTGGCTGCTAGGCAGCACCTCTGAGGGCGACAAAAAGGGCCTCTCCGACTACTTTCAGTCGCCCCTGCGGGTGGCCATGCAAGGCGGCACCGGTGCGGGCGCGAGCAACTCGGTGATCAGCGGCGGCGGCAACGACCTGACCCAATCGGCCGGGCAGACCACGCGTGGCGACGGTGCCGACAAGTCTGCCAAGAAAATGTCGGGCGACAAGCTCAAAGCCGAAGCCGCCAAGCGCGACTCCAAGACACTCGCCGCCCTGAGCGCCAAGATTGCCGGGGTGATTGCCAACAACCCCAAGCTGCAGGAATTTAGCTCGCAGATCCGGTTGGAGATCACCCCCGACGGATTGCAGATCCAGATCGTGGACGACCAGCGCCGCCCGATGTTTGACAGCGGCAGCGCCACCGTCAAGCCCTATATGCGCGACATCCTGCGCGAAATCGGCGTGGCCCTGCTCGACGTGGAAAACAAGATCAGCCTGGACGGCCATACCGACAAGGCCTCCTACGGCAACGCCGCACGCGGCTACAGCAATTGGGAGCTCTCAGCCGACCGGGCCAATGCCTCGCGGCGCGAGTTGGCCGCCACCGGCATGCCCGAAGACAAGCTCGCCCGGGTGGTGGGCATGGGTTCGAGCGTGCTGCTTGAGCCCGAAAACCCGTTTGGCGCGAGCAACCGGCGCATCAGCATACTGGTAATGACCAAAGAAGCCGAAGAGCGGCTTCTGGGCGGCAGCCGTATGCAACAGGAACTGCGTACCACTGCCGCGCCCGTGGCAGCAACCACCGCCCCGCCGTCCAAGCCATAGGCGGCGAAAATCGGTGATACTTGCGCGATTATGAAAATTGCCCCGCGAAAGGGTTGTCCATGGCCAAAGAATTACGTTTTTTAATTGTCGATGACTTCTCCACGATGCGCCGCATTGTGCGCAACCTGCTCAAGGAGAGCGGGTATGTGGACGCCGACGAGGCAGAAGACGGTGCCATTGCCTTGCAAAAGCTGCGCAACTCCAACTTCGACTTTGTGGTCAGCGACATCAACATGCCCAACGTCAACGGGTTTCAGTTGCTCTCCGAAATCAAAAAGGACGAAAAACTCAAGCACATTCCCGTGCTGATGGTCACGGCCGAGGCGCGCAAGGAAGACATCGTGATGGCCGCCCAGCAAGGCGCTGCGGGCTACATCGTTAAGCCCTTTACCAAGGCTACGCTCGAAGACAAGGTCAACCACATCCTCACCAAGGTGGGCTTGAAGTGACGCAAGCCTTGCCGCCCTCGGCGCCGGAGCATGCCAGCGCCCTGGAAGTACACCAGCAAATTGGCGCACTCACACGGCAACTGCACGATTCCCTCAACGGCCTGGGTCTGACTGCCAAGGTCCAGGACTGGGCCGGTGAACTGCCCGACGCCAAGAGCCGCCTGTCGTACATCGCGCGCCTGACGGGTGAGGCCGCCGAAAAGGTGCTCAACCAGGTGGACGAGGCCAAGGCGCTGCAAGACCACATCGCCGCCGAGACGCGGCGTATCGGTGAACTCATCGTCAAAGACCCGGTGGCCGCAGTCGCCAAGGGCCATGTGATGAACTTCATCTCCGAAGTTGAGCTCTCCAGCAAGAAAGTTGACGCGCACCTGACCGAAATCATGATGGCGCAGGACTTTCACGACCTCACCGGGCAAGTGATTGCCAAAGTGGTCAATCTGGCCGCGACGATTGAAGAGCAACTGGTACAACTGCTGATCCAGACCGCGCCCCCCGAAGCGGCAGTCAAGGCCCCGGTACCGCACGCCCCCTACGTGCCCGCACTCAGCGGACCGGCGGTCAACACCGATAACAACCCCGACGTCGTCACCGACCAGTCGCAAGTAGACGATTTGCTCGCCAGCCTGGGGTTTTAGTGCCCCCACGCTCCACCGCTGCGCGGGTCGCTGCCCCCCGAGGGGGCTAATTTTCCCAACCGTCATCGCGAGCAACTTTCCATCATCGCGAGGCCGTCAGGCCGTGGCGATCCATGGCTTCATGCCTGCATGGACTGCCGCGTCGCTTCGCTCCTCGCAGTGACAGCCTTTCATCCTCGCGAGCAACTTTCCGTCATCGCGAGGCCGTCACTGCGCGCCAAAGCGTGTAGCAACTCTGCCCGCACGCTGGGGGAATAAGGGGTAAACCGCCCCGCTTATCGGCCTTTAGTTTTGGGGTCGGCTCGCGACAATGGTGAGAACTCAAAAGTCTCACCACCATGGAATCTGGCAGCCAAGATCGCAACTTACCGGCCTCCGAGCGCAAGCTCAAGAAGGCGCGCGACGACGGCCAGGTTTCGCGCTCCGAAGACCTCTCGCACATTGCCGTCCTGGGCGCAGGCGCGCTCAGCGTGCTGATCCTGGCACCGATCCTGTTTGAGCGCTTGCAACAAGTCCTGAGCCAGCAGTTGTCGTTCAACGCGACCGTCGTGATGCAGCCTGCCTACATGCTCTCGCGCTTGTCCGACGCCGTGGCCATTGGTCTTGCCGGTTGCGCCGCCTTTGCCGCCATCATCAGCGGCGCGGCCATTGCCGCTGCGGTGGCCTCGGGCGGTTGGGTGCAAAGCTTCAAGCCACTCGCGCCCGACTTCAGCCGCATCAACCCGCTGTCGGGCTTTGGCAACCTGTTTACCAAGAAGAAGCTGCTTTCGGTGCTCAAGATGAGCGTGATGACGGCAATCCTGTTTTCCATTGCCGCCTCGTTTCTCAACTCTGGCTGGCAAAGCATGGCTGCGCTGATGCTGCAACCCTCGGGCGCTGCCATCCGGCACCTGACCGACTGGCTCACCAGCGGCATGGGTTTGCTGCTGTTGGTGGTGCTGCTGGCCGCGCTGATCGACGTGCCACTGCAGAAATTCCTGCACATGGGCGAAATGAAGATGTCGCACCAGGAAGTCAAGGAAGAAGGCAAGTCCTCCGACGGCAACCCCCAGATCAAGCAGCGCATTCGGCAAAAACAACGCGAACTGGCCAACCGCAGCAGCATCAACGCCGTGCCCAAGGCCGACTTTGTGGTGATGAACCCGACCCACTTTGCCGTGGCCGTGCGCTACGACGAAAAGACCATGAACGCGCCGCAGGTCATCTCCAAGGGTGCCGACCTGCTGGCCATGAAAATCCGCGACGTAGCCAAGCACCACGCCATTCCGGTGCTGCAGTCGCCGATGCTGGCGCGCGCCCTGTACGCCCACGCCGAACTCGACCGCGACATTCCCGCCAGCCTGTTCACCGCCGTTGCCCAGGTGGTGGCCTATGTGTACCGGTTGCGCGCCGCCCTGCGTGGCGACGGACCCATGCCCGGCGACGTGCCGCAACCCTTTGTCCCGCCTGAACTCGATCCCTTGTCCAAGACCATCGCCGCCACACCCGTATGAACACCCCATTGAAGTCCCTGCAGCAGTGGTACCAAGGCAACTCCAGCGTGGTGCAAGGCGCTGCCGCCCCCATGCTCGTCGTCGCCATTCTGGCCATGATGGTGCTGCCGCTGCCGCCGCTGCTGCTCGACGCGTTTTTCACGCTCAACATCGCCGTGGCCCTGATGGTCATGATGGTGGCAGCCTACATGATCCGCCCGCTCGACTTTGCCGCCTTCCCCTCGGTGCTGCTGCTCACCACGCTGATGCGCCTGTCGCTCAACGTGGCTTCCACCCGGGTGGTGCTGCTCGAAGGCCACACCGGTGCCGGTGCCGCCGGTGCCGTGATCGAGGCCTTTGGCCACTTCCTGATCGGCGGCAACTTTGCCGTCGGCCTGATCGTGTTTGCGATTCTGGTGGTGATCAACTTCGTAGTGGTGACCAAGGGCTCCGAGCGCATTGCCGAGGTGTCGGCGCGCTTTACCCTGGACGCCATGCCGGGCAAGCAGATGGCGGTGGACGCCGACCTCAATGCCGGGCTGATTGACGAGAAGGAAGCCAAGCGCCGCCGCGCCGAAGTGGGCGAAGAAGCCGAGTTCTTTGGCTCCATGGACGGCGCCTCCAAGTTTGTGCGCGGCGACGCCGTGGCCGGTATTTTGATTTTGCTGATCAATATCTTTGGCGGCTTTGCCATTGGCATCCTGCAGCACGACCTCACTGCCACGCAAGCGGCCAACACCTACATCCTGCTGGCTGTGGGTGATGCGCTGGTGGCGCAGATTCCGGGCCTGCTGATCTCGGTGGCCGCGGCGATGGTGGTCTCGCGCGTGGGCAAAGAGAAGGACATCGGCAAGCAGATCATCGGCCAGATGTTTGTCTCGCCGCGCGTGCTGGGCATTACGGCGGCCATCATGTTTATCTTGGGCGTCATCCCGAACATGCCGCACTTCGTGTTCCTCACGATTGCCGCGATTCTGGCCTACGGTGCCTGGCTGCTGGCCAACAAGCCCGCACCGATCGACCCCCAGTCGATTGTGGCCGCGTCTTCATCCGACAGCGAAGCTTCGTGGGACGACCTGCAACCGGTGGACCAGCTTGGCCTGGAACTGGGCTACCGCCTGATCTCGCTGGTGGACAAGACGCGCCAGGGCGACCTGCTCACCCGTATCAAGGGCGTGCGCCGCAAATTTGCCCAGGAAGTGGGCTTTTTGCCCCCGGCCGTGCACGTGCGCGACAACCTCGAACTCAAGCCCAGCGGCTACCGCATCACGCTGCGCGGCGTGATCGTGGGCGAGGGCGAAGCCTTTCCGGGAATGTTTTTGGCCATCAACCCCGGTGGCATCAGCACGCCGCTGATCGGCACTGCCACCACCGACCCGGCCTTTGGCCTGCCGGCCCACTGGATCGACGAACGCCAGAAGGAAGCGGCGCAAATGGCCGGTTTTACCGTGGTTGATTCGGAGACTGTGATGGCCACGCATTTGTCACACTTGATGCAAGTCCAGGCCTCCAAATTACTCAGCCGGACAGAGACCCAACAACTGGTGGAACACGTGGCCAAACTGGCACCCAAACTGATCGAAGAAGTCGTCCCGAAAATGGTTTCCATCGCTGTCTTCCAGAAAGTGCTCCAACTGCTGTTGGACGAGTCGGTGCACATCCGCGACATCCGCACCATCATCGAGTCGATTGCCGAGCACGCTACCTCCACTACCGATCCCGCAGAACTGGCGCGGCGCATCCGCGTAGCCCTGTCCCCGGCCATCGTGCAGCAGATCTACGGCCCCACGCGTGAACTCAGCGTGATTGCCATCGACCCCGGCCTGGAGCGCCTGCTGGTGCAAGCCCTGGGCAACGCAGCTGGCCCGGCACTCGACCCGGGTGTGGCCGACATGCTGACACGCAGCGCCGCCGAAACCGCCCTGCGCCAGGAAGAAGTGGGCGTACCGGCCTGCCTGCTGGTGCCCGACGCGATCCGCTCGTCGATCTCGCGCCTGGTGCGCCGCGTGGCACCGCGCCTGCAAGTGCTCTCGCACAGCGAAATTCCAGAAACCCACACCATCCGTATCGGCCCCATCCTTAGAGGCGCAACACCATGAACATCCAACGCTTTACTGCAGCCACCTCGCGCGAAGCGCTTGCCAAAGCACGCATGACGTTCGGCGACAGCACCCTGATTCTGTCCAACCGCCCGACCGAAAACGGCGTCGAAGTGGTGGCCACGGCCGAAGAGACCCTGGATGCGCTCAACCACCAGGACGCCGAGCCGCGCCAAAAGAGCGCTGCCGTACCTGCGCGCGCAGCCCAGCCGAGCTTCAAGGAAGAAGTCACCAAGGTCGAAGACGACGCGGCCCAGTTGGCCATGAGCACCCTGTCGTTTCAGGACTATGTGCGTGAGCGCATGCTGCGCCGCCGCCACGAAGCCACAGCCGACCAGGAATCCAACACCCCGGCAGCACGCGCGGCCACGCCCCAGCGCGCAAGCGCCGAGCGCGCTGCACCCGCACCTGCACCCGAGCGCCAGGCTGCCCCAAGCCCGCAGCGCAAGGCACCGGCCACAAGCGAGCCGATGTCCCAGGGCATCGCCAACGAACTGCACGCCATGAAGGAGCTGATCGAGGAGCGCTTCAACACGCTCAACTGGCTCGGCCAGGCGCGTCAGAACCCGATCCAGTCGAACCTGATGCTCAAGCTCATCCGGGCCGGCTATTCGCCCACCCTGGCGCGCACGATTCTGGAGCGCCTGCCGCAGGACATGGACGCATCCGAGTCGGTGCGCTGGATCATGGACGTGCTGGCACGCAACCTCAAGACCGACAGCCAGCAAAGCGCCCTGCATACCGAAGGCGGCACCTTCGCCCTGGTTGGTGCCACCGGCGTGGGCAAGACCACCACCGCCGCCAAGCTCGCCGGCCTGTGCGCCCGTGAGTACGGTGCTGCCAGCGTCGGCCTGATCACGCTGGACAGCTACCGCGTCGGTGCCCACGAACAACTCAGAACCTACGGCAAGATGCTTGGCGTAGTCGCCCATCTGGCGCACGACCGCGCCGCGCTGCAGGACCTGCTCGGATTGCTGTCGAACAAGAAGATGGTGCTGATTGACACCACCGGCCTGGCCCCGCGTGACCCGCGCAAGCGCGAGATGATGGACCTGCTCGACCTGCCCGAAATCAAGCGCCTGCTGGTGCTCAACGCGGGCGGCCACGGCGACACGCTCGAAGACGTGGTGCAAGGCTTCAAGCAGGCTGGCACGCAACAAGTGATCTTTTCCAAGACCGACGAAGCGGTCAAGCTCGGCCCGGCGATTGACGCCGCCATCCGCCACCGCCTGGTGCTGCGCGGCATCACCACCGGCCAGCGCGTGCCCGAAGATTGGGAAGCGGCGGATGCTACCCGCCTGATCCAGACCTCAATGCGCACCCTGGGCAGTTCGGCCTACGACCCCAAGATCAGCGACCTGGGCTTTTTGTTCAGCCAATCGAGCGCGCCCAGCGCCGCGCGGGGACACTTTGATGCTTGAGAGCGCGATCAACCAGGCCTCCGGTCTGGCGGGCATGGCCTCACCCAGCGCGCCGCGCATGATGGCCATGGTCAGCCACGGCGACACGCACAGCGAGCTGCCGATGCTCTGGCGCCTGTGCTGGGCGTTGACCGAGTTTGGTTATGCGCTCACGGTGCTCGACGCCACCACGCAAGAATCCGCCGCCAACCCGGGGCTGGAGCATTTGCTTGACAACGCCTTCTGGCGCGCCCCCGTCGCCGAGGATGGCCCGGCGTGGAACGTCATCCCTGCGGCCTGCGGGGTGCAAGCCCTGTGCGAGGAACCGGGCGCGCGCGCGCACAAGCTCGCACACCTGGGCCAGTTGTTTGCGCACGAAAGCGTGGTCATTCTTTACGGCAAATCCGAGTGGCTGGTGCCGCTGATGGCCGACACCGGAACCGAGCCGCTGCTGGCGCTGTCGCGCTCCAAGACATCGCTGCTGAGCAGCTACGTGGCGCTCAAGCGCTTGCTGCTGCAAGGCAGACTCGAGCCCAATGTCGTAAACTGGGCCCGCACCAGCGCCGACGCCAATGATGCCGCCACGGCCAGCCTGACCAAGTGCGCCAAGGATTTCTTGAGTTACGACGTGAACGCCCTGCACATTGCCAGCCCTACGGAGGACGACCCCACCAGTGGTGCCATCCAACGCCTGGCGCTGCGTCTGATGGAGCGCGCCATTCCCCTGCACACCCCCAACGTTGCCATCCCGCTGTCGCGCCCGAGCGCGCGCCTGGCCAGCGCCCTTGCCATGGCGGGAGCGCATTGATGTACACCGCCAAGGGTCAGCTCGACCGCGACGCCCTGATCCGGCAATACCAGCCCTTGGTGCGGCGTCTGGCGCACCACATGATGGCCAAGTTGCCGCACAGCGTTGAAGTCGATGACCTGATTCAGGTTGGGCTGATCGGCCTGACCGACGCACTCTCGCGCTTTGAAGCCACGCAGGGCGTGCAGTTCGAGACCTTTGCCACCCAGCGTATCCGCGGTGCCATGCTCGACGAGTTGCGCGACACCGACTGGATGTCACGCAGCTCGCGCAAAGGCCAAAAAGACATTGAAATTGCCATGCGCCGCCTGGAGCACACGCTCGGGCGCACCCCGCTGGAATCCGAAATTGCCCGCGAGATGGGCCTGAGCCTGGCCGACTACCAGGCGCTCTTGGGCAAGGTGCGCGGCACGCAACTGGTGTACCTGGAAGACATGCACGGCAACAACGAGGACGAGGACAACTACCTCGACCGCCATGTGGCCGACAGCGAAGCCGACCCGCTCAACCTGCTGCGCGACCAGCGCCTGCGCAGCGCACTGGTCAGCGCTATCAAGACGCTGCCCGAGCGCGAACAGTTCATCATGAGCATGTACTACGAGCAGGACATGAACCTCAAGGAAATTGCCGCCGTACTCGACGTCACCGAGTCGCGCGTCTGCCAACTCCACAGCCAGTCCATTGCCCGCCTGCGCGCCAAGATGCGCGCGCACTAAGCGCTTGCCATCCTTGTTGGATCTTGCCTGCAAGCGATCGGTAGCAGACTGGAGGTCGTCCAACTGCCGGATTCAGTTTTATGCGCTGACGGTCTTGAACTCGCCCGACTGACGCGCTACGTTGCCGTAGGTGGCGCGTCCGGCGTAGGTCGATTTGGGCGGTGTGGGCACCAGGGTTTCCAGGGCGCGGTTGACGTAGGCGCTGCGGCGCAGCAGGTTTTCGCGCAGCATCGGCAACTTTGCAGCCAGGGCCTTGAGGCGCGCGGCGCGCCGGGGTTGCAGCACGCCCGCGCGCGGCAGGGTGTCCACCAGTTGGCGCAGTTCCACGGCAAGTTGCTGCAAGCGCTCGGCGCTGGCTTGCAAGCTTTGCACCGAGCCGTCGCGCAGTGCGACGCTCAGGGCGGTGAACTGTTGTTCGATCCGATCGAGGTGTTGGTCTACCAGGGGGAGTGACATATCAGAGCCTTTGCACTATGGAGAACGCCGCAGACCATGAACCGCTGTTTCGTCACTGCAAGGAGCGAAGCGACGCGGCAGTCCATGCAACTCGAAGTCATGGATTGCCACGCTTCGCTCGCAATGACGGATACCGAAGTCATGGATCGCCACGGCCTTCGGCCTCGCGATGACGAAGTGGTGCGGCCTCGCGATGACGAGGGGTTGTGGCCTCGCGACGAAGAATGCGCGCTAACCCCGTGCGGACTCAGTTGGTCGAACCCTGGAGCATTTCCTGCGCGTTGGAGAGAAGCTTGTCGGCAATGGCTTCGTGGTTGACCACAAAGGTGCCGTTCTGGATGGCCGCACGCATGGTGGCGACTTTTTTCGCATCCACTTCGGCGGCTTGTCCACGGCTGGCCTTGTCCAGGCCGCGCGCCAGATTGGAGACGGTAACCGCCACACCCGCAGGCTGCGCGCTGCGCTGTGCCGACGTGTTGGCCGTGGCCGCCGCAGAGCTTGGCTGGCCCGTTTTCGGGGTCACGGGTGCCGTGCTGGGTGAGCTCGGAATGTCGGGAATACCAATTTTCATTGCAGTCATTGCCTTCTCCAAAACCACCATGATTGTGGCCTCGTACGGATGTTATCGGTAAGTTCATAGCCGACTTAAGGAGTATTTTGGGGCCTTGAGGCACTGTTACATATCAATTTGCACTGTGCGTGTATCCAGTACCGTTCCCGCTGTGATGCGGCCATTGTCCATTCGCACCCGCGCCACCTGCCCAATCACACCGGCGGAAAGCGCCTGTGCGTCGGACGAAATCTGAAATCCCATGCCCTGCGCCACCACTCGCACCTGGGCCCCGGCCTGAAATACCTGGGCCGGCTTGACCATGCCCTGGCGCAGCGTTTGCCCGGTGGTGAGCAAGCGCGTGGCAATCTGTCCCTGCCACTGGGTGCTGTCGGCCAGCACGGCAGCGTTTTCCTCGGCCCAGTTGACTTCGGACTCAACCAGGTCATCGCGCGTGAGCACCGCACCGGCGGGCACATGGCGCTTGATGACCCAGGCTTTGCCGTAGGCGTTGACGGTCACCGGCAGCGAAACATTCCAGCGGCTCATGCCGTCCACACAGCGCAGACTCACGCGGGTACGGCCCCAAAGCCGGGTGCCGGGTGGCAAATAGGGCTCAACATTGCCGCAGGCGGCCAACTTGAGGCGCGAATCGAGATTGCCCACCACCACTTCCATGCGCAGCGGCGAGGCTCCGCTGCCTTGGGCGGCCGCAACCGCACCGCGCAACCAGCCCTGCGCCAATTCCTGAAACTCGGAGTCGCTTTGGCCCTGCGCGCTGGCCGCAGTGCAGCCAAGGCCAAACACACCGCAGGCCAGCACCAACCGCAACAGCGCATGCCAAAAGCTGGAGACACCACGCCCCATCGTCATCGCAAGGCCACTGCTCATCGTCATCTCGAGGCCGTCAGGCCGTGGCGATCCATGACTTTGGTATCCGTCATCGCGAGCGAAGCGCGGCGATCCATGGCTTCGCGGTGCATGGATTGCCGCGTCGCTTCGCTCCTCGCAATGACGGTGGGATGTTACGCAATGACAGAGAGAAGATTCGCCACGAAACGGATGAGACTCGCCATGACAAGTCGAACTGTCATGGCATCTGGAATTCTCAACGGGCATTGAATACATGGCGCATCTCCTGGGGTTCGGACCGAGGCGCAAAGGCTGCACATCCAGTTGCGAACGCCTGACAACTATAAGTAGCCACAGCGCCACCAAAGCACCGAAATGCCGTGTTTTACCCCCCGTATTCGGCTGCTAAAAAATTCAAGTGCTTCCCATAATTGCCGTACGTCGAATGCCCTGGCAGTGCCTTAGCAACCGATCCCATCCACTCCAAAGGTGACCCATGAATGCCAATATGACCAATGCGCTGGACTTCCACTCGAAGGCCCTGGTGCTGCGCGCCGAACGGCAACGCATCATCGCCAGCAACATTGCCAATGCCGACACCCCGGGTTACGCCGGTCGCGACATCAACTTCAAGGAAGCCATGAGCGCGGCCATGGACAGCAATTCACTCTCCCTTGGGCTCAACCCGTCCAGGTCGGGCAGCGCTGAGGGCACCACCAATAGCCGCCACATTGCCATGCAGCCCAGCACCACCAGCCTGGGCTCCTCGGCCCTGGCCTACACCGTGCAGTCGCAACCCTCGATGGACGGCAATACCGTCGATCTGGACCGCGAGCGCGCCAACTTTGTCGACAACTCGGTGCGCTACGAAGCCACGCTTCGCTTTATTAACGGCCAATCCAAGACGATCTTGAGCGCTATTCAAGGCCAGTAAAGAAATAAGGGAGCAACACCATGTCCATGTTTTCCATCTTCAACGTCTCCGGCAGCGCCGTCAGCGCCCAGTCGCAACGGCTCAACGTGGTCGCCAGCAACCTGGCCAACGCCGACGCCGTGGCAGGCCCCGACGGCAAGGGCTACAAGGCGCGCCAGGTGGTGTTTGAAACCGTTGCCATGGGTTCGGAAGCCTCGGCCGGTGTGCGCATCAACGGCATCAAGGAAAGCGAAGAGCCACTGCACCGCGTGCACAACCCCAACCATGCTTCGGCCGACGCAGAAGGCTATGTGACCCAGTCCAACGTCAACCCGGTCGAAGAAATGGTGAACATGATTTCGGCCTCGCGCTCGTACCAGAACAACGTCGAGGTGATGAACACCGCCAAGACGCTGCTGCTCAAAACCCTGCAAATGGGTCAATAGACCTGAAGGAACCCCACCATGACTACCAGCGTAACCGCCACCAGCCCCATCACCACCAGCAGCACCAGCACATCGAAGACCGCGCTGAGCGACGCCAATGTCTCGCAGGACCGGTTTCTCAAGCTGCTGGTCGCGCAGCTCAACAACCAGGATCCGATGAATCCGATGGACAACGCGCAAATGACCAGCCAGATGGCGCAGATCAACACCGTCTCGGGCATTCAGCAGGTCAACGAAACGCTCAAGACCATCGGCAGCCAGTTCACCGCGATGCAGTTGCTCCAGGGCACCGGCATGATCGGTCACGACGTGCTGCTGCAAAGCAATACCCTGTCGGTCAGCGCAGGCAAGGCCGCAGGCGCGATTGACCTTGCGGGCAACGCAGACAAGGTCACGGTGCAGGTGCTCTCGCCCGCAGGCCAGGTGATTGACACCCTGGACCTGGGCGCCATGACCGCCGGACGCCACTCGTTCGAGTGGGACGCATCGAGCTACCAGGGTAGCGGCAGCCCCACCTTCAAGGTCAGCGCCAGCAGCGGTGCCAACGCAGTTTCCACCACCTCACTGGCACGCGACGCCATCGTCTCGGTGGGCAGCGACGGCACGGCCATGACGCTGCAACTGCGCGGCCGCGACGCCGTGGCCTACGACGCGGTCAAAGCCATTTTGTAACCCCTTTCATCACCACCCATTCACCTAGTAACAGAGGAACTACCATGAGCTTTCAAACAGGACTCTCCGGCTTGAGCGCTTCCAGCAAAAGCCTGGACGTCATCGGCAACAACATCGCCAACGCCAACACGGTCGGCATGAAGGCTTCGCGCGCCGAATTTGCCGACATCGTCTCCTCATCGCTGGGTGCCTCGGGTGCTGGTGGTGCCGGCATCGGCGTGTCGATGGCCAACATCTCGCAGTCGTTCACGCAGGGCAACATCAGCATCACCGGCAACAACATGGACGTGGCCATCAATGGCAGCGGCTTTTTCCAGGTGACCCGCCCCGACGGCTCGGGGGCGTTCACACGCGACGGCCAGTTCAAGATCGACAAGAGCGGCAACATCGTCACCAACACCGGTGCCAACGTGATGGGTTACCCCACCGACTCAGCCGGCACACCCACCAGCGTCACGCCCCAGGCCATGACGGTACCCACCGGTGCCAGCATCGCCGCCAACGCAACCAGCGCAATCACTGCCGAGCTCAACCTCGACGCGCGTGCCGCCGTGGCCACGCCCACGACCTCGCCCACGCAATACGGCACATCGCTGACCACCTACGACACCCAGGGTGTTCCGATCACCGTGAACCTCTACTTTGTCAAGAGCGCGGTTGACACCTGGGACGTGTACGACAAGTCCGCCACGGCGCAAACTGCCATCACCTCGGGTACGCCGGGTGGACTGTTTCAGATGAAGTTCAATCCCGATGGCTCCCTGCTCTCGCCCGCAACCGCGCAGGCCATGTCAATCACCTCGCCCAATCCCAACGTGGGAACGGTCGGCGTATTTAGCGCCAACATCGACGTTTCCAAAGCCACCCAGTTCGGCTCGGGCTTCAATGTTTCCAACCTGACGCAAGACGGCTACACCGCAGGCGATCTGATCGGTGTGAACATCGAAACCTCGGGCAACATCACCACGCGCTATTCCAATGGCCAGACCATGACCAGTGGCCGTATTGCGCTGGCCGACTTCCGCAACACCCAGGGCCTGGCCCCCACGGGCGGCGGCGAATACCTGGAGACCTTTGCCTCTGGCCAACCGATCCAGGGCTCACCCGGCATGGGCAAGTTTGGCGAACTGCGCTCGGGCGCGCTGGAAGACTCCAACGTCGACCTGACCGCCGAGTTGGTCAACATGATGACCGCGCAGCGCGGCTACCAAGCCAACGCCCAGACCATCAAGACGCAAGACCAGATTCTCTCGACCCTGGTCAACCTGCGCTAACCCACCCAAACCAGGAATAGACCGCCATGGACCGCCTTATCTACACCGCGATGTCAGGGTCAAACGCCGCTGCCGCACGCCAGGCGGTTCTGGCCAACAACCTGGCCAATGTTTCGACCACCGGCTTTCGCGCCGAACTCTCCACCTACCGCGCGGTGCCGCTGCAGGGCGAAGGCGCAAGCACGCGGGTGTTTGCGATGGAAGCCACCTCGGGCTACCTCGACACCCCGGGCTCGCCCCAGCGCACCGACCGCAACCTGGACGTGATGGCCTCTGGCAACGCGTGGTTTGGCGTGCAGGCGCTCGACGGCACCGAGGCCTATACCCGCAACGGCCACTTTGAAGTCTCGACCGAAGGCACCTTGCTCGGCGTGCACGGCCTGCCGGTACTCTCAAGCGACGGCTCGCCGATTACGGTGCCCGCTGGTGCCGACCTGACGATTTCGCCCGATGGCGCCATCAGCGCCAAGATCGGCAAGCAGCCGGCAAACACCATTGGCAAGTTAAAAATGGTCACACCCACCGCCGAAGACCAGATCCAGCGCGGCCCCGACGGCCTGTTTCGCGCCGGCTCGGGCGAACCGCTGAACCAAGACGACAGCGCCAAGCTCAAGCCCGGCGTGCTCGAAGGCTCCAACGTCAACCCGATTGAAACCATGGTTGGCATGATCCAGACCGCGCGCCAATTCGAGGGCACCATGCGCTTGCTGCAATCGACCGAATCCAACGACCGCTCGGCGGCCCAACTGCTGAGCGTGCAGGGCTAAGCCCGCGCCCCAGCCCCTACCACCTAACCGGACACTGCCATGATCAACTCCCTGTGGATATCCAAAACCGGCATGGAAGCCCAGCAAACCCAGCTGGACATCATTTCCAACAACCTGGCCAACGTATCGACCAACGGTTTCAAGAAGTCGCACGCCGTGTTCGAAGACCTGATGTACCAAAACCTGCGCCAGGTCGGTTCGAGTTCGTCGGAGCAATCGACCCTGCCCACCGGCTTGCAGGTCGGCTTGGGGGTACGCACCGTGGCCACCAGCCGCAGCTTTGCCCAGGGCAACCTGCAGCAGACCAGCAACAACATGGACGTTGCCATCCAGGGCAATGGCTTTTTCCAGCTCACCATGCCCGATGGCAGCACCGGCTACACGCGTGACGGGTCGTTCCAGCTCGACAGCCAGGGCCGCATGGTCAACGCTGCCGGACTCCCTCTCTCGGGCGGCATCACGGTACCCGCCAACGCCACGGCAGTTACCATTTCGGCCGACGGCACGGTCAGCGCATCCATTCCGGGCACGGTCGCGCCGCAGCCCATCGGCACCATTGCACTGGCCAACTTCGTCAACCCGGCCGGTCTGGAGCCCAAGGGCCAGAACATCTATACCGAGAGCGCCTCCTCAGGCCAACCCAGCGTAGGCACCGCCGGCGCCAACGGCATGGGTTCGCTGATGCAGGGATTTGTCGAAACCTCCAATGTCAACGTGGTGCAGGAACTCGTCACCATGATTCAGACCCAGCGCGCCTACGAAATGAATTCCAAGGCGATCCAGACTTCCGACCAGATGCTGCAAAAGCTCGGCCAACTCTAAGGCACACCATGCAAGCCCTCGCCGCGCCCCTGCGCCACCTCCTTCTGTCGCGCAGCATTCTGCCCGCGCTGGTTGTCAGCGTGCTGTGCAGCGCCTGCGAGTCGCTGCCGCAAAAGGTGTCGGTCGATTTTGCCGAGCCGCGCGCGCCTGCCGCCATTCCTGCGGTTGCCCCGCCGCCGCGCACCAACAACGGCAGCCTGTTCCACTCTGCCAGCTACCGTCCGGCGTTTGAAGACCAGCGCGCGCGCCTGGTGGGCGACACGGTGACGGTGATGATCATCGAAAACGTGACCGCCAGCCAGAAGTCCACCTCCACCATCGACCGCAACTCGTCGATCGACGCCAAGGTCACGGCGCTGCCGCTGCAGCCTGCGGCCGATCTGGCCAAGCTCGGCGTGGGTGCGACCACCAGCAACACCTTCTCCGGCAAGGGCGGCACCGAGAGCGCCAACACCTTCTCCGGCTCGATTACGGCCACCGTGATCGAAGTCCTGCCCAACGGCCACCTGGTCATTGCCGGCGAAAAGCAGATCGGCGTCAACCAAAACGTGGACGTGCTGCGCTTCTCGGGCACGGTCGACCCGCGCCTGGTACAGCCCGGCAGCATCATCAGCTCGACCCAGGTCGCCAATGTGCGCGTGGAATCGCGTGGTCGCGGCGCGCAGGGCGAAGCGCAGACAGTTGGCTGGCTTTCCCGCTTCTTTTTGAGCTTTATGCCTTTCTAAAGCTGGCCAGAATAGTGCCGAGGGGTAACAGGTCCAACCGGACCGACCCGATCATCGACTCAGCACATGAACACCTTCATCCAACTCGCAAAATGCACCAGCGTGCGACTGGTGGGACCGCTTTTTCTGGCGCTGGGCCTGGCATTGGCCGGGTCGGCACAGGCCGGGCGCATCAAGGAAGTGGCCTCCATTGAGGGCGTGCGCAGCAACCAGTTGACCGGCTTTGGCCTGGTGGTGGGCCTTGACGGCACCGGCGACCAGACCACGCAGATGCCCTACACCAGCCAGGGCCTGAGCAACTACCTGCAGCAGCTCGGCCTGACGCTCTCACCCGCATCGCTGGGCCAGCTCCAGATGAAGAACGTGGCGGCGGTGCTGATCACCACCCAGCTGCCCGCATTTGCCCGCCCCGGCCAACTGCTGGATGTGAACGTCTCGTCGCTGGGCAACGCCAAGTCGCTCAAAGGCGGCACGCTGATTTCCGCCCCGCTGCGCGGTGCCGACGGCGAGGTCTATGCCCTGGCCCAGGGCAACCTGATCGTTGCCGGTGCCGGTGCTGCCGCTGGCGGCAGCAAGGTGCAGATCAACCACCTGAGCGTCGGGCGCATTCCCGATGGTGCCCAGGTCGAGCGCGTGGTGCCCACCACCTTGCAAGAAGGCCCCAACGTCAACCTGAGCTTGAACGCCTCGGACTTCCAGACCGCGCGCAAGGTGGCCGAGTCAATCAACCGCCAGTTTGGCGAAGGCGTGGCCCAGGCGGTGGATGGCCGCACTGTGCAGGTAAAAGCGCCCACCAACCCCAACGACCGCATCAGTTTTCTGGCCGAACTCGAAGAACTCCCGGTTGACCCCAGCGTGGCAGCGGCCCGCGTGATCATCAACTCGCGCACCGGCTCGATCGTGCTCAACCAGGCCGTCACGCTGGGCGAATGCGCCATCGCCCACGGCAACCTGTCCATCAGCATCTCGTCCACGCCCATCGTGAGCCAACCCAATGCCCTGTCCACCGGCGGCCAGACCGTGGTCACGGAAAAAGCCAGCATCGACATCAAGCAAGAAGCCGGCAAGCTGATCCAGTTGCCCGCTGCAGCCAAGTTGGCCGACGTGGTCAAGGCGCTCAATTCACTCGGTGCCACACCGCAAGACCTGCTGGCCATCCTGCAAGCCATCAAGTCCGCCGGCGCGCTGAATGCGGAGCTTGAGGTGATCTGACATGGGCTACGGCAATATGTCCTCGACGCAATCCCTGGCGGCCGATGCCCAGTCGCTGGGCAACCTGAAGATGCAGGCCGGCAAGAACACGCCGGAAGCGATCAAGGAAACCGCCAAGCAGTTTGAGTCGCTGTTCATGCGCGAGCTCATCAAGAGCATGCGCGAAGCCACCATGAAGTCGGGCATGCTCGACAGCGCCGGTGGCGACATGGGTGCCGATCTGCTCGACCAGCAACTCGCCGTGCAAATGTCGGGCCGCCCCGGTGGCTTGTCCGACCTGATCGCGCAGCAACTCACACGCCAGATGGGCGCAGCCACTGCCGACACCACACTCTCAAGCGCAGGTGCCGCAGCTTCCAAAGGCAAGGCCGCCGTGGCCAGCAGCGTGACTCCCACCATTGGCAAGGTCGCCAGCGCGCCCAGCGTCAACCAATCCAGTTTTGTGCAGCAACACGCCCAGGTGGCCGCCGACGCTGAAAAGGCCAGCGGCATACCAGCCTCCTACATGCTCGGCCAGGCGGGTCACGAAACCGGTTGGGGCAAGCACGAAATCAAGATGACTGGGGGCGCACCTTCGTACAACCTGTTTGGCATCAAGGCCGATGCCAACTGGAAGGGCAAAGTGGCCGAGATCACGACCACCGAATTCGTCAACGGCGCACCGCAAAAGCGCGTTGCGCGCTTTCGCGCCTACGACTCGTATGCCGCAGGCTTCAAGGACTACGCGCAACTGATTTCGCAAAGCCCGCGTTACGCCAAGGCACGCGAGCAGACTGGCTCGGCCGTGGCCTTTGCCAGCAGCTTGCAGAAGGCCGGTTACGCCACCGACCCGGACTACGCAGCCAAGCTGAGCCGCGCCATCAACACGACCATGGCGATCCGTCGCGCACAGGCCTGAACCAGGAACCATCATGGGAATTCTGAACGTCGGCACCCAAGCTTTACAGGCCAACCAACTTGCCCTGCAGACGGCAGGCAACAATATTGCCAACGTCAACACGGCAGGCTACTCGCGCCAGTCGGTGGTGATGCAGGCCAACCCGGGACAGTTCAGCGGCGGCGGCTACATCGGCAAGGGCGTGAGCGTCCAGACCATCCAGCGCAACTTCAGCGCCTTTCTCACACGCCAGTCCACCGTGGCCGGGGCCACGCAAGCGGCCGATACCGCACGCGCTGACAAGCTCAAGCAACTCGAAACCATTTTCCCCGGTGGTGCCAATGGCCTGGGCGCGTCGATCAACGACATGCTCAACGCGTTTGCCGACGTGGCCAGCGCCCCTACCGACCTGACCGCGCGCACCGTAGCGCTGACCCGCATCGACGAGACCGCCTCCAGAATGCGCTCGGCCTCGCAGCAGATCGACGATCTGCAAAGCAGCCTGACGCAGGAACTCACCGACAAGACCATCGCCGTCAACAACCTGACCAAGAGCATTGCCACGGTCAACCAGGAAATTGCCCGCGCCAGCGGCACCGGACAAAGCCCCAACGACTTGCTCGACAAGCGCGACCAGTTGATCCGCGACCTCAACCAGTACGTGCAGACCACATCGGTGGCCGCCGACGATGGCACGGTGAGCCTGTTCATTGGCGGCAGCCAGATGCTGGTGATGGGCGGCGACGCTGCCACCGTGTCCCTGGGCAAGGACGCGTACGGACAGATCAACACCAAGCTCACCGTGACGCTCAACAGCCAGACCACCACCATGGACGAGAACACGCTCGGTGGTGGCGAGATCTCGGGTCTGCTGCGCTTTCAGAACACCGACCTGGCCGAAGGCCGCAACCTGCTCGGACGCCTGACCATGGCGGTCACCGAGTCGATGAACGCACAACACAAGCTCGGCATCGACCTCAACGGCAATCCTGGCACCAACCTGTTCACCCCGGTCACGGCGGCGAGCTTCAAGGTGCTGCCAGGCACGGCACCGGCCAACACCGGCACGTCCACTTTGACGATGGGCATCAGCGATGCGTCGCAATTTGCCGCGTCCGACTACGAAGTCAACTTTTCCTCACCCACGGTGGGCACCATCACGCGCCGCTCTGACGGCGTGGTGAGCAACTTCAACTTTGCCGCCACCAACCCGGTGGTCATCGACGGCCTGACCATCACCCAGGGTGGTGGCGCGGCGGCGGCAGGCGACCACTTCCTGATCAAGCCCTACGCCACCTCGGCCAGCACCGTCAGCCGCCAGTTTTCCACGCCCAGCACACTCGCCGTAGCCAGCCCGGTCGCCGGGCAAATGGGTGCAGCCAATCGCGGTAGCCTGGAGCAGGTATCGCTCACCGCGCGCAGCAATCCACCCTCGGTCACGCCGGTCAAGCTCACCTTCAATGGCGCAGGCGGCTACACCCGCAGCGACGAGGTGCCGCCCAACACCACCACCTTTGCATTCACGCCCGGCGTGGCGATTGAAGGCACCACACCTGCCACCACGCCGCTATCGCAGTGGAGCGTGGTACTCCAGGGCACGCCCCAGGCCGGTGACACCTATACCGTGGGCAACAGCAAAGTGCTTACCGCTGCTGGCACCATGAACTACAAGATCAACGCCGGTAACGCCAGCGCCATGATGAACCTGCGCGACCTGACCATGGTGGACGGCGCGTCCCTGAGCGACGGCTATGCCGGTCTGATTTCGCAAATCGGCATTCGCACGCAAAGCGCCAACTACGCCGCCGATGTGTCGAGCTCGATTGCCACCCAACTCGACAACGACCGCGCCAGCGTCTCCGGTGTGAACCTGGACGAAGAAGCCGCCAAGCTGCTGCAGTACCAGCAGGCGTACCAAGCATCGGCCAAGATGATCCAGATCGCACAGGGCATTTTTGACACCCTGATTCAAGGGCTGGGCCGCTAACGCGGTCGCAGCAGGAGTAAGACCATGTCCGCCAATTCCTATTCCCGCGTCGGCTCAGCCAATGCCTACGATGTTGCCCGCAGCAACCTGATGGGGCGCCAGACGGCGCTGGCCAATTTGCAGGAAGGTCTGACTTCTGGCAAGCGCGTCACCCGCGCCAGCGACGACCCTACCGCTGCGGCGCAGGCCGAACGCGCGCTCAACCGCATCAGCCGCATCCAGAGCGACCAGCGCGCGCTTGAATCCCAACGCACATCCATCACCCAGGCAGAGGGCACGCTGGGCGACGTGAGCGACGCACTGCAAAGCGCGCGCGATCTGGTGATCAGCGCGGGCAGCAGCACCACTACCCCAGCGCAACGCCAGATCATTGCCGGCCAACTCAGCGCCCTGCGCGACCAGATGCTCAACCTGGCCAACACCAAGGACACCAACGGCCAACCGCTGTTTGGATCCCTGGCCAGTGCGCTCGCACCATTTACCGGACCCCAGGCCAGCGCGCCCGACTACACCTTCAACGGCCTGCCCGGGCAAAGCACCAGCAGCGAAGTGGCGATCCCCTTCAGCCTGGATGGCAACGCCGCCTTCATGCACAGCGCCGCGACCGACGGCGTCTACAACGTCACCACCAGCACCATCCCGACCACGCGCCAGTTTTCCAGTGGCAACGTGAGCGTGAGCAACGCCGCAGCCGTCACCGGTGCCAGCTACGCCATTGCCATCACTGCGGTGGACACCACCACCACGCCCGGCACCACCACCGTGTCCTACAGCGTGACCGACAACAGCACCCCACCAGTTACCAGCACCCAGACCGCCCCCGGCTACCCCACCGGGCAAAGCGCCTCAATCGCGGTGGCGGGTATGGCCGGTCTGTCGCTCACCATGAAGGGCAGCCCGGTCGTGGGCGATACGCTGAACGTGGCACCCAGCCCCAGCATCTTCAGCGTGATTGACAACGCCATCCGCGACATTGGCAGCGCCAGCAACAGCAACGCCGCCATCCAAGCCATCGGCCAGGCAGTCAACAACATCGACATCGGCCTGCAAAAGGTACTGGCAGTGCGCGGCCAAGCCGGTGAGTTGCTCAACCGCGCCGACCGCATCACCTCCAACCAGGACGCACGCAGCATCCAGATGGAAGCCGACCGCTCGCGCGCCGAAGACATGGACATGGTCAAAGGCATCTCCGCCCTGCAGAGCCAGCAAACCGGCTACCAGGCCGCGCTGCAGTCGTACGCACAAGTGCAAAAGCTCTCGCTGTTCAACTACATCAGTTAAGCCGCGCACGCCGCAGCACACGCTACAGTCGGGGGCATGCAAGCCTCCGAATTCACGGCGCTGCTGGTGCTGTGTACCGCCACCAGCTTTACGCCCGGACCCAACACCACCCTGTCCACGGCGCTCGCCGCCAATCTGGGGCTGCGCCGCGCGCTGCGATTCATCCTGGCAGTTCCGGTGGGCTGGGGGCTGCTGTTTGCGCTATGCGCGGGGGGCGTGGGCGCGCTGGTGGTGGCAGCGCCCTTCTTGCGCGGCGCGATTCAGGCCACGGGCATCGGCTACCTGCTGTGGCTGGCCTGGCGGCTGGCGCGCAGCAGCACGCTGACGCAAGCCAACGCCAACGCCCTCCAGGTCACTTTTTTGCAAGGCGTGGCGCTGCAGTTTCTCAACATCAAGGCCTGGATGCTGGCCCTGACCGTGGTGGCGGGCTGGATCGCAGGCCGCGACGACGCGCTGGCGCGCCTGGCTATCGTGCTGCCGGTGCTGCTGGCGTTTGGCCTGTGCAGCAACCTGACCTATGCGCTGATCGGCTCGCTGCTGCGCCATTGGCTTGCGGGCCCCTACGTCAACGCGCAGGCTACGGGTGCGCGCCTGCGCTGGTTCAACCGCTGCATGGCCGCGATCCTGGTGGCCACGGCCGCCTGGATGGCCACACTATGATCACCACCCCGAACACACGATAACCACCATGAACACCCCCGCCACCCCCTGGAGCCTGGCCGCACGCACCGCCAAGATGAACCCCTCGGTGATCCGCGAAATCCTCAAGGTCACCGAGCGTCCCGGCATCATCAGCTTTGCTGGCGGCCTGCCTTCGAGCAAGACCTTCCCTGTGCCCGAGTTTCGCCAAGCCTGCGCCAAGGTGCTGCAGGACGACCCGGCCGGAGCGCTGCAGTACGCCGCGAGCGAAGGCTTTGGCCCGCTGCGCGAGATGGTGGCCGCGTCGCTGGCCGAGCAGTCGCGCGCTGCCGGTGTGCCCTGGAAGGTGGAGCCCAGTCAGATCCTGATCACCACCGGCTCGCAGCAAGGGCTGGACCTGGTGGCCAAGGTGCTGATCGACGCGGGCAGCCGCATTCTGGTGGAGTCGCCCACCTACCTGGGTGCCGTGATGGCGTTTACGCCGATGGAGCCCGAGGTGGTGGGCGTGGCCAGCGATGACGACGGCGTGGACCTGGCCGACCTGGCAGCGCATTCGAGTGGCGCGCGCTTTCTCTATGTGCTGCCCAACTTCCAGAATCCCACCGGGCGCAGCATGACCGAACCACGGCGCGCGGCGCTGAGCGCCCAGGCGGCGCAAAGTGGCTTGCCGCTGATCGAAGACAACCCCTATGGCGACCTGTGGTTTGACACGCCGCCGCCTGCACCGCTGACCGCGCGCAACCCCGAAGGCGGCATCTATCTGGGGTCGTTCTCCAAGGTGCTCGCCCCGGGCCTGCGCCTGGGCTTCATCGTGGCACCCGCTGCGGTCTACTCCAAGCTGCTGCAAGCCAAGCAGGCGGCCGACCTGCACAGCCCGGGCTTCAACCAGCGGCTGATCCACGCCGTGATGCAAGACGGTTTCCTGGAGCGCCACGTACCCACCATCCGCGCGCTCTACCACGCGCAGCGCGACGCCATGCTGCAGGCGCTGGCCCAACACTTCCCCGACGCCGCCAAAGCGCCCGAACAATCGCTCACCTGGAACACCCCCGCGGGCGGCATGTTCCTGTGGGCACGCCTGCCCGCCGGCATGAACGCCGTCGATTTGCTGCCGCACGCCGTCGCCAAGGGCGTAGCCTTTGTTCCGGGTGCGCCGTTTTACGCCAACCACGCCGACCCGCGCACCATGCGCCTGTCGTTTGTGACGCCCAGCGTCGAAGAAATCCAGCGCGGCGTGGCCGCCCTGGCAGACGCGATCCGCGAACAGCAGCGCGCCTGAAGCACCTGCCCCAAGACCATGACGCTACCCACACTCCACCAGATCGAGGCCGCCGCGCAAGTGGTGTACCGCGCCTTCGCCGCCACGCCGCAATACGCCTGGGGCCTGCTGGGCGAAAAGCTTGGCAGCGCCTGCTGGGTCAAGCACGAGAACCACACGCCGGTGGGGGCGTTCAAGATCCGTGGCGGCCTGACCTACTTTGACCAACTGGCCAAGCGCGGCACCCTGCCTGCCGAGGTGATCAGCGCCACGCGCGGCAACCACGGCCAGAGCATCGGCTGGGCGGCACGCGCGCACGGCGTGCGCTGCACCATCGTCGTGCCGCACGGCAACTCGCTGGAAAAAAACGCCGCCATGCGCGCCCTGGGCGTGGAACTGGTCGAGCACGGCGCGGATTTTCAGGAAAGCCGCGAATACGCCATGCAGTTGGCCACCGAGCGCCAGGCGCATATGGTGCCGAGCTTTCACCCCGACTTGCTGCGCGGTGTGGCCACCTACTGGTGGGAGTTTTTCAAAGCCGTGCCGCAGCTTGACGTGGTCTACGTGCCCATCGGCCAGGGCTCTGGGGCCTGCGCTGCTGTTGCCGCGCGGCGCGCGCTGGGCGCCAGGGCGCGCATTGTCGGCGTGGTGAGCGCCCACGCCACCACCTACGCCGACTCGCTGGCCGCAGGCCACGTGGTCGAAGCCCCGGTGACCACCGTGCTGGCCGACGGCATGGCCTGCCGTATCGCCGACGCGCAGGCGCTCGCCATCCTGCAGGGCGAGCTTGACCACATCGTGCAAGTGAGCGACGCCGAAGTGGCCCAGGCCATGCGCGACCTGTTTGCCTGCACCCACAACGTGGCCGAAGGCGCCGGTGCCGCCGCCTTTGCCGCCGCCATGCAGGAGCGGACCCGCCTGCGCGGCCAGACCGTGGGCCTGGCACTCACCGGCGGCAACGTCGACAGCGCCGTGTTTGCGCAAGTGCTGCGCACACCATAGCCAGCCCAAGCCATGGATCGCCACGGCCTGACGGCATCGCGATGACGAGGTGAGGGTGTGGCCTCGCGGGGACGGTGGCAGGAGCGCACCGCAATGACTGAGGTGGGCGCGCCCAGGGATGACGGGAAGCGGCGGCTTCGCGGTGACCGAAGGTGGAGGCCCCGCGATGCAGAAAGGCTGTCATTGCGAGCGAAGCGCGGCAATCCATGCTGGCATAGCTCTGGTTTTCCGGCCTTGCTGTCGCTCGATTGACAAGGCCAAACGGGTTCTGCGCTTAGATTGCGGGCATGGGAAATCTTTATCTGGTGCGCCACGGGCAGGCTTCGTTTGGAGCGGATGATTACGACCAACTCAGTGACCTGGGCACGCGCCAGTGCCAGCGGCTGGGCGAGTATTTTGCGCGCAAGGGTTTGCAATTTGACGCCGTGCTCACCGGCACACTCAAGCGCCACGCGCAAAGCTGGCAGGCTCTGGCGCAGGGTGCCAACCTGCAGTTGCAGCCGCTGCTGTGGGAAGGCCTGAATGAATACGACAGCGAGGCGCTGATTACTGCTATCCAGACGCAACCGCTCACCCGCCCGGACTCGCCCGAGGGCTACAAGCAGCACTTCCGGCTGCTGCGCGACGCGCTCACGCAGTGGATGAACGGCGTGGTCAGCCCGCGCGGCATGCCCAGCTACAACGCCTTTGTGCACGGCGTGAGCAGCGCGCTGGAGCACGTGCGCAAGCAGCACAGCGGCAATGTGCTGCTGGTGAGCAGTGGCGGCCCGATTGCCACGGCGGTGGGCCATGTGCTGGGCCTGGCGCCTGAGACCACGATCGAGCTCAATATGCGCATCCGCAACAGCGCCGTGACCGAGTTTGCCTTCACGCCCAAGCGCCACATGCTAATGACCTACAACACGCTGCCGCATCTGGATGACGCAGAATATGCGTCATGGATTACCTACGCCTGAACCCCCGCGCGTTGGCGCGCTTTGCACTCGTCTGCGCTACGCTGGCCCTCGTGCCTACCGCCTGGGCCGCACCGCTGCTGCACTGTCTGGTCGAATACGCAGGCAGCACCCATGTGGTCGAAGCCCAGGTGGTGAGCGACCCCTACCCCGTGCCCTCGGTGGACATAGGCGGGCGCTTTCGCTTCAAGGCGATCATGGTGGGCGAGGCCGCGCGCATTGACTACATCGTGCTCTACGCCTACGTCGATACCAAGCGCCAGCCGGTGCTGGTGCAACAGGCCAAGTACCTGCCGCCGTTTCGGGTGGCGGACCCGCCCTACAGCCTGACCGGCGAGCAGTACGTGTACGCGGGCGTGGTGGAGCGCGAGCTGCACTACAGCTGCACCCTGCAGGGGGTGAACCCATGAGGGCCGCGCTGCGCCGCTGCCTGCGCGCGCTCTGCCTGGCCTGCGTGGGAACGCTCGCACAGGCACAGGGCGCCAGCCCGGTGACACTGGTTTTTGGCGGCGACATCGTGCTCGACGATTCGGCCGGAGCACTGATCGCGCGCGGCGGCGACCCGTTTGCCGACTTTGCCGGCTTCTTTGCCAAGGCCGATATTCGCCTGGCCAATCTGGAGTGCGTGGTAGCCACCAGCGGCTCGGCGGGCGAGAAGAACTACACCTTTCGCGCCGACCCGCGCGTGCTACCGGTGCTCAAGCGCCACTTTGACGCGCTGGCACTGGCCAACAACCACTCGGGCGACTTCGGGCGCGAAGCCTTTGCCGAAATGCTGGGCCTGCTCCAACAGGCCGGCCTGTCGCAGGTGGGTGGCGGCCTGAATCTGGCGCAGGCGCATACGCCGCTGATGATCGAGCGCAAGGGCGTGCGCATCGCGCTGCTGGCCTACAACGAGTTCATGCCGCGCAGCTTCGAGGCCGACTACGACGCCCCGGGCAGCGCATGGAGCGAGGACGAACAGGTGGTGCGCGACATCCGCGCCGCACGGCGCGTCCACCACGCCGATGTGGTGATCCCCATCATGCACTGGGGCTGGGAAAACGAGCTCACCGCCAATGCGCGCCAGCGCCAACTCGCGCGCATCCTGATCGACGCCGGGGCCGACGCCGTCATCGGCGGCCACCCGCACGTCACGCAAGACATCGAGCACTACCGCGGCAAGCCCATCATCTACAGCGTGGGCAACTTCATCATGAAGGAAACCGACAACCCGCGCCAACGCCAGGGCTGGCTGCTGCGATTGCAGATCGACCCCCAAGGCGTGCGCGCCTACGACACGCGCGTGGCGCAAATCGACTTCGACGGCCTGCCCACCGCCGACCGCACCGCCCCAAGCCCCTGCTGGCACCGAGGCGACGCGGATGTGGGGCTGTGCAGCAACCCGGATTGAAATCAGGCAACCGGCGGAGGCTGCAGTGTGGACAACGGAAGCTGATGGATTTCGGCCAGCAGTCGTGCCAGTGCGCGCCCGGCGGCGTCGATGACTTGCTGGCCCTTGTCGGCGTTGGCGGCGGCGGCGTTGCCGACCGCACCGGCGGCGTTGTAGTCCTGCATCTGCCAGGCCAGTTTGGCGCTCTTGCCGTTGCCCAGAATGGCGTAGTCGCGCGCGCGCTCCTGGGCGGTGGTGGCAAAGTTCTGCGCTTGCGCCATGTCCACCTGTTGCGGCGCGAGCGCGAGCATCATTGAGGTTTCGATCTCGCCGGCGTGGATGCCAAAGCGGTGCTCGCTGCTGCCAAAGAGTGCCGCCACGTCCTGCCCAAGCGGGCCGCGCAACGGCAGGTCGTACCAGTTGACGCTATAGACCAGCAACCCCAGGCGTGCACGCAGGTCGCGCGCCACCACGTCCATGAGACCGGCCTGGCCGCCGTGGGCGTTAAAGAGCACCAGCTTTTTGACGCCGCTGGCGGCCACGCTCTCGGCAATATCGGTCCACAGGCGCAGCACGGTTTCGGCCTTGAGCGTGAGCGTGCCGGCAAAGGCCGTGTGCTCGGGGCTCAAGCCCAGCGCCTGCGTGGGCAAAAACAGTGCGGGCACCGCCGGGTCGAGATGCGCCAGGCTGGCCGCCACCACGCCATCGGCCAGGGCCGTATCCACACGCAGCGGCAGGTGCGGCCCGTGCTGCTCGGTGGCTGCCAGCGGCAGCACGGCAAGGGTCTGCTGCAGAATCCCGGCGGCTTGGCAGTGCGAAAAATCGCGCGTGCTCCAGTCGGCCCAATAGCGTGAGGTATTGCTCATGGCGCTATCTTAGACCGTATCATCCGGCCATGAATGCTGCACGCCCCCGCAACGCCACCGGCGACTCGTTCTTTGCCTGGGACGGCGACATCCTGATCGTCAACATCCTGGGCAAACCCAGCGCCAGCAAGGACGCCATTGGCAAGCCCAAGGGCACGCAGCTCAAGGTCAGCGTCACCGCCAAACCCAAGGACGGCAAGGCCACCGACCACATGGTGCGCTTTCTGGCGCCGCTGTTTGGCGTGGCCGTGGCCGACATCACGGTGGTTTTTGGCCAGGAAAACGTCCACAAGCAGTTGCGCATCAAGGCCCCAAAAAAGCTTCCGGCAGTGTTCACGCAATCGGCGCTGCCCTGGGACGACGGCGCGGCCTGAGCCAGTGCCACAATAGCGCTCATTCCATTGTCCAGCGCCAAACTGCTGGAACTAAAACCCCCACGCCTGGCTCCGACCGTGCAATGAAACCACTTTTTCCATCCCCCCGCAGCGCCTGGGCCGCAACCGGCCGCGCTGTCGCCCAAGGTCGCAGCGCTCTGGTATTGATAGCGGCCAGCGCTTTGTGGACGGTCGCTGGCGCGCAACTCCCGCTCACCACCCAGGCATCCACCAGCGGCAACTCCGCCGTGGTGCAAAACGAACAGGTGCGCGCCGAACTGGTGGCGCACGCGCCGCAGGGCGTGCAAAGCGGCCAGCCTCTGTGGCTGGGGCTGCAGATCAGCCACCAGCCGCAGTGGCACACCTACTGGAAAAACCCGGGCGACTCGGGCCTGCCCACCACGCTGCAGTGGACGCTGCCCACAGGCGTAACAGCGGGCGAGATTGACTGGCCCACACCGCAACTGGTCAAGGTCGGCTCTATGGGCAACTATGGCTACGGCGACACCGTGCTGCTGCCGGTGCCGGTCACGCTGGCCAAAAGCTATAACCCCGGGGCTGCGGGCGAGCTGGAAGTGCGCCTGAAGGCTGCGTGGCTGGTGTGCCGCCAGGAATGCATTCCGCAAGAAGGCAACTTTGTGATGCACCTGCCCACGCGCGGCTCTACGGCTGCCCACGCCAGCGCCTTTGCCGCTGCGGCCCAAGCCGCGCCCAAGCCGCTTGCTGGCAAAGCCCAAGCGGCCCTTGCCGACAACGCCCTGAACCTGACCGTCTCGGGCCTGCCCACAGCGTGGCAGGGCAAGACGCTGCAAGCCTTTGCCGAAGCCCCCAACATTGCCGACCCGTCCAGCGCCGCGCAAACCCAGAGCTGGGCCGCAGGCGTGTGGAGCGCGCGCCTGCCACTCTCGCCGCAACGTGAAGGCACGACAAAAGAACTGCCGCTGGTACTCGCGCTCGAAGGCAAGAGCCTGCGCACGGTTGCCAGCGTCAGTGGCACCTGGCCGGCCCTGCCCGACGCCAACGCCAACGCCAGCCTTGCCAGCCCAGCGCCCGCACCAGCATCTTCAGCCGCACCCAGCGGCAGCAGCGCGCCGCTGCCCTCAGGCTGGAGCGGTTGGCTGGTCGCCATGGCCGCCGCGCTGCTCGGTGGCCTGATCCTTAACCTGATGCCGTGCGTGCTGCCGGTGCTGGCAATCAAGGTGCTGGGCTTTTCGCTGCACAACGGGCACAGCCGCGCAGCGCACCGCGCGCAAGGCTTGGCCTACACCGCCGGTGTGCTGCTCTCATTCATGGCGCTGGGTGCGCTGATGCTCGCCTTGCGCGCCACCGGCGAGCAGCTCGGCTGGGGCTTTCAGCTGCAGTCGCCCGCCGTGCTGGCTGCGCTGGCGGTGCTGTTTACGCTTTTGGGTCTCAATCTGGCAGGTGGTTTTGAAATCGGCAACCTGCTGCCGCAGGGCTTGGCCACGCTGCAGGCGCGCCACCCGACCGTGGACGCGCTGCTCTCGGGCGTGCTGGCCGTGGCCATTGCCTCGCCCTGCACGGCGCCCTTTATGGGCGCGTCGCTGGGCTACGCCATCGCCCTGCCTGCGGCGCAGGCCATGGGCATTTTTGCCGCGCTCGGACTGGGGCTGGCGCTGCCGTTTCTGCTGGCCAGTTGGGTGCCCGGCGTGGGGCGCTGGCTGCCCAAGCCGGGGGCCTGGATGGACACGCTGCGCCGCTTCATGGCGTTTCCGATGTTTGCCACCGTGGTCTGGCTGGTGTGGGTGCTGGGGCACTTGAGCGGCGTCGATGGCGCGGCCAGCCTGCTCGCGCTGCTGCTCAGTCTGGCGGTGGTGGTGTGGGCCGCTGCGCTGCGAGGTCGCAGCCGCGCGCTGGTGGCCGGCATCGCGGTGGCAGCCTGCGCCTGGCTGACATTCACACTCGGGCCCAACGTGCTGCGCCTGGAAGAACCGGTAAGCGCCTCGGCGCAAACTGAGGGCGCAGCGGGCAGCATCCCATGGCAGCCCTGGTCACCCGCGCAAGTGGATGCGGCACTGGCCCAGGGCCATCCGGTGTTTGTCGATTTCACCGCGGCCTGGTGCATTACCTGCCAGTACAACAAGAAGACCACGCTCAGCCACGCCGACGTGGTGGGCGACTTCCGCACGCACCAGGTCACCCTGCTGCGCGCCGACTGGACACGGCGCGACCCGATCATCACGCACGCGCTGGAGCAGCTTGGCCGCAGCGGCGTGCCGGTCTACGTGCTCTACCGCAAGGGCCAAGAGCCCATCATCTTCTCGGAAGTGCTCAGCAAACAAGACTTGCGCGACGCGCTCTCACAGCTGTAAACGCCCGCACCTTGGCGACACCAATGCTGCCGCCACCCCGGCCGATGCGGGCACCACCCCGGCCTAAGCTGTTTCGGCCCCCCGAAAAAGGATACGGTCCATCACTTTCCCCCGTCATTGCGAACGAAGTGAAGCAATCCACGCAGGCATGAAGCCATGGATCGCCACGGCCTGACGGCCTCGCGATGACGATGGGGCGCATGGTCTCGCGACGAGAGGCCGTCATCGCGAGCGAAGCGCGGCGATCCATGCCTTTCGGGCTGCATGGACTGCCGCGCTGCGCTCGCAGTGACGGGGCCACGGTTCATGGCCCCTATGCATGCTGCGTAAATACGGCGCGGAGAAAAATGCGTGCGTTAGCTGCGACAATGTCGCCATGAACAATTTGCACGCCCCCACCGGCAGCGCCGCTGCCACCGAAGCTACTTTTGCCAACCTGCACAACGACAGTTTCCTGCGCGCCTGCTTGCGCATGTCCACCGACCACACCCCGGTGTGGCTGATGCGCCAGGCCGGGCGCTACCTGCCCGAATACTGTGCCACCCGCGCCCGCGCTGGCAGCTTCATGGGGCTGGCTACCAACCGCGACTACGCCACCGAAGTCACACTCCAGCCGCTCGATCGCTACCCACTGGACGCGGCCATTTTGTTCTCCGACATTCTGACCGTTCCCGACGCCATGGGCCTGGGCCTGTCGTTTGCCCAGGGCGAAGGCCCGCGCTTTGCCACCGCCGTGCGCGACGAAGCCGCCGTGGCCAAGCTGGCCGTGCCCGACATGGAAAAACTGCGCTACGTATTTGACGCCGTAAGCAGCATCCGCAAGGCACTCACGCAAGACGGCAAGGGCCGCGTGCCCCTGATCGGCTTTTCCGGCAGCCCCTGGACGCTGGCGTGCTACATGGTCGAGGGCTCGGGCTCGGACGACTACCGGCTGGTCAAGACCATGATGTACAGCCGCCCGGATCTGATGCACCGCATCCTGGCGATCAACGCCGACGCGGTGGCCGCCTACCTGAACGCACAGATCGACGCGGGGGCGCAGGCGGTGATGGTGTTCGATAGCTGGGGCGGGGTGCTGGCGGACGGCGCGTTCCAGGAGTTTTCGCTGGCCTACAGCGCGCGCGTGCTGGCGCAGCTCAAGCGCACCGGTCCGCTGGGCGAAACCATTCCACGCATCGTCTTCACCAAAGGCGGCGGCCAGTGGCTGCAGGACATGGGCGAGCTCGATTGCGACGTGCTGGGTCTGGACTGGACCGTCAACCTGGCACGCGCACGCGCCCTGGTGGGCGGCACCGAGCGCCGCCCGGGCAAGGCGCTGCAGGGCAATATCGACCCCAACGTGCTGTTTGCGCAGCCCGCACAGATCGCCGCCGAAGTGGCCAAGGTGCTCGACAGCTTTGGCAAACCGCACCAGGGCAGCGGCACCGGGCCGACGCACATCTTCAACCTGGGCCACGGCATCAGCCAGTACACACCGCCAGATCATGTGAGCGCGCTGGTGCAGGCGGTGCACAGCCATTCGCGCGCAATGCGTGCCTGATTTCGCCTACCACTTTTTTGGCCCGAATATACGTCTTGATGTTGTACTTATGCACAAAATTGGGGTTGCAAGGGTTTGTACCAATCGCTTGGTAATGGCTTGCGCTACAAAACCCATAGCGAGCGTAAGTGCTTGATTCATAACGAATCCGAAACCTGCTTTTTTTCCGGGCAATCCGTTGAAAGCCTTGATTTTCAAGGCTTTGGCGGGACCCACGACCAGATATCAACAAAGTTATCCACAGAAACCTTGGATTCTGTGTAAAGTTTTGTTAAATCAAGCACTTAGCCAGCATTTCGAAAGTTCACATGAGCACACTGGGCCAACTGAATTTTTGGTATGCGGAACGCCATCCATGAATCACTGGATCTGCGTTCTGGTCCAAACGCCGGCCCATGCGGCGCTGGGCTCGGTGCTGAGCTACCAAAGCCCCACACCGCTTCCGCCGGGCACCCTGGTGCGCGTGCCGCTGGGCACGCGCGAAACCCTGGGCGTGGTCTGGGACGCTGATGCCGCGCAGGCCAGCGGCGAGATCGATCCAGGCAAGGTGCGCAGCATTGCCGGCGTGCTCGAAGGCGTGGCACCGCTGAACGCCAGTTGGCAGCAACTGGTCACCTTCAGCGCGCAGTATTACCAGCGCTCGCTCGGTGAAGTGGCGCTGGCAGCATTGCCGCCGCAACTGCGCGACCTCAGCGCCGCCCAATTGCAGCGGCGCTTCAAACGCTACGCAACCCAACCCAAGGCTGCGCCCGACTGCGCACCCAGCCACGCACCCGAGTTGACGCCGGAGCAGACCCAGGTGCTGGAGCAGATCGAGACGCAGGCCGGGCCGTTTTTGTTGTTTGGCGCCACCGGCAGCGGCAAGACCGAGGTCTACCTGCACGCCGTGGCGGCCCTGCTCGCGCGCGAACCCCAGGCCCAGGCGCTGGTGATGGTGCCCGAGATCAACCTCACGCCGCAGCTCGAAGCACGCTTCCAGGCGCGCTTTGCGCCGCTCTATGGGGCGGCAGCCGTGGCGTCGCTGCACAGCGGCATGACCAACCCGCAGCGCCTCTCGAGTTGGCTGGCCGCGCACAGTGGCGCGGCGCGCATCGTGTTGGGCACGCGCATGGCGGTGTTTGCGTCGCTGCCGCATCTGCGCCTGGTGGTGGTGGACGAAGAGCACGACCCCAGCTACAAGAGCGGCGAAGGCGCGCGCTACTCGGCGCGCGACCTGGCCGTGTACCGCGGCCACATCGACAACGCCAAGGTGCTGCTGGGCTCGGCTACGCCCTCGCTGGAGAGCTGGCACCACAGCCGCGCGCCCGAGCAGGGCGGGCGCTACCTGCGACTGCACATGCCCAGCCGGGTCGGCCAGGACGCGGCCCTGCCCAAGGTGCGGCTGGTGGACATGACGCACCAGCCGCGCAACGCGGTGTTCTCCCTTCCTCTGCTGGCAGCCATCGAACAACGCATCACGCGCGGCGAGCAATGCATGGTGTTTCTCAACCGCCGTGGCTACGCCCCGGTGCTGCACTGCCCGGACTGCGGCTGGAAAAGCGAATGCCCACACTGCAGCGCCTACCGCGTGTTCCACAAGATCGACCGCACCCTGCGCTGCCACCACTGCGGCTTTACCGAGCGCGTGCCGCGCAGCTGCCCGACCTGCGGCAACCCCGACATCGCCGCCCTCGGGCGCGGCACCGAACGGCTGGAAGAACACCTGGCCGAACTGCTGGCTAGCGTGCGCCGCCCCAACTCGGCAAGCGCCACGTTCCCGGACGGCGAGCCGGTGCGCGTGGCACGCATCGACGCCGACAGCACACGCCTCAAAGGTGCCCTGCAAAGCCAGCTCGCGGCGGTGCACAGCGGCGAAGTGGACGTGCTGGTAGGCACACAAATGATTGCCAAGGGCCACGACTTTCGGCGCATCGGCCTGGTGGCGGCGGTCAACCCCGACGGCGCGCTGTTCTCCAGCGACTTTCGCGCGCCCGAGCGCCTGTTTGGCCTGCTGCTGCAAGCCAGCGGCCGCGCTGGCCGCGACGCGGCGCTGGGCATTGACGCCGAGATGTGGATTCAAACCTCCCAGGTCACGCACCCGCTCTACGCCGCGCTCAAGCGCCACGACTACCCGGCCTTTGCCCAGCAGCAACTGCAGGAACGCGCCCAAGCCGGCCTGCCACCCTTTAGCGCCCAGGCGCTGGTGCGCGCCGAAGCCCGCACCCAGGAAGTGGCCCAAGCCTTTCTCAACGCCGCCAGCGTGGCCGCGCAGCACGCCGACCTAGCCACCCCCGGCTGGGCCGACGCGCTGGCGCAGGTCACCCTGTACCCGGCTGTGCCCATGAGCATCCAGCGCATCGCCAACGTCGAGCGCGCCCAGATGCTGGTGGAAAGCCCCTCGCGCGCCGCCCTGCAGCGCTTTCTGGGCGGCTGGCAAGGCGTACTGCACAGCACCCGCCAGGGCCCCGAAGGCAAAGGCCTGATCCGCTGGGCCGTCGACGTAGACCCATTGGCGATCTGACAATCCGAGCCCCAATCACGCCGCCCGCCCTGCACCCACATAAGGCTGGCAAACAGGGTTTGGACGTGATCCCTCAGGCAGCCATCAATTCATTGCGCAACGCATAGGGTTTGACCAGGACTTCAGCCGGCAAATTGAGTTGGCTAACCAGACGCCGAATCATCTCCAGCGTCAGGGGCCGGGTACGATTCAAAATATCTGCCACACGACCCCGGTGCCCGATGATGGGTTCAAGGTCTTTGCGGCTCAAGCCACGGCTTTGCATGACGTGCTCAATAAACTCAATGGGGTCTGGGTCGGCAATTGGGAAGTTTGTTTTCTCGTAGTGCTCGACCAGCAGGGTGAGAACATCCAAGCGGTCCATTTCAGCCGACTTGGGCGGCGCATCCCAAAGCTGCTCGATTTCGTCCAGAGCAGCCTTGTATTCCTTTTTGTTGTGAATCGTGCGGACTTCCATCGGATTCTCCTTTAGACCGTTGATACATCTATCTTGTCGTACTGTGCATGAGTGCCCACAAACTTCACGAACATCAAGCCCTTTTCGTAGCGCACCAATACGACCAGGCGATAGTCATTTCCCTTGATGTTGAACACCACGCGGTTGTTGGCGGTAAAGCTGGCATTTCCATACGCCTTTTTAATGTCCGTAGGTGACTTCCACTGCGCCCTGCTTGCCAATGCATACCAAGCCCGCAAGGGGACTTGCGCATCGGGGTGCTTTTCCCAAAAAGCGCGAAGCGTTGATATGGCTATGATTCGCATGAGTGGCCATGATACCAAATTGGGATCATCGCCACCCAACCGTCAATGCAGCTTGGGGTATCCCGTGATCTGCTGGATGTCGCGGTAGAGCGGCTGCAGGCGCGCGTACATCTTCTGGTAGACGCGCCGGTAGAGTGCGTCGTAGGTCGCGCGGTTTGCGGCAATCGGCGTGAAGGTCTGGCCGATGCGCGTCATTTTCTGGATGGCGCTGGCAAAGTCGGCGTGCCAGCCCAGACCAACGGCGGCGTCGATGGCGGCACCCAGGCCCGAGGTTTCGTACAGGTGCGCCCGGGAGGTGGGCAGGCCAAAAATATCGGCGGTGAGCTGCATGGCCGCGTCGCTTTGCGAGCCGCCACCGGACACGCGCAGCTCGGTAACGGGCACGCCGCTGCGCTTCTCGATGCGCTCCTTGCCTTCGCGCAGCGCGTAGGCCAGACCTTCGAGCATGGCACGGTAGACGTGGGCGCGGGTGTGCACGTCGCCAAAGCCGACAATCGCTCCCTTGGCCTCGGGTCCGGGTTGCTTGATGCCGGGCGACCAGTAGGGCTGCAGCATCAAGCCCATCGAGCCCGGTGGTACGGCGTTGACCAACTCGTCGAACAATTGCTCGGGCGTCGTGCCCAATAGCGCGGCCTGGGCGCGCTCGTGGTGGCCAAACTGCTCCTTGAACCAGTTGACCATCCAGAATCCCCGAAATATCTGCACCTCGGTGCTGTACGCGCCCGGTATCGCCGCCGGATACGGCGGGATGAAGGGCGTGACCTCCAGGTAGCGCGTGCTGGTGGTGTTGATGGTGGCGGTGGTGCCGTAGCTCAGACAGCCGATGTGCGGTTGCTGGCAACCCGCGCCAATGACTTCGCAGGCCTTGTCGGCAGCGGCGGCCAGCAGCGGCGTGCCCGCCACGATGCCGGTCTCGGCGGCGGCGCTTGCGCTCACGCTGCCCAGGCGCGCGCCCGGCGGCAGCAACTGCGGCAGCCACTGGGCGCGCATCGCCAGCGCCTGCCACTTCCAGTCACTCGGTTTGGCCCAGGCCAGGCGTTTGTAGTCAAACGGGATGTAGCCAACCTGCGAGCCGACCGAATCGACAAACTCGCCGCACATGCGGTAGTTGAGGTAGCCCGAGAGCAGCAGCAGCTTGTGGGTGGCGTCCCAGATGTGCGGCTGCTCGGCCTTGATCCAGTTGACCTCGGCTTCGCCACGAAAGTAATTGATGGTGCCGCTGACACCGGCCAGGGCGAAGGCGGTGCGCCAAAGCGCACTCAAGGGCGGCACCACGTCGGTTCGGCGCTGGTCGAGCCAGGTGATAGCGGGGCGCAGCGGCAAACCATCGGCACCGACATTGACCACCGTGGCGCGCTGCGCGGTGATGGCCACAGCCGCAACGCTCTCTCGCGCGCCGGGGTGCTCCTGCCATAGGCGCTGGCAAGCGTCGCACACGGCCTGCCAGTAGCCCTGCGGGTCGTGCTCGGCCCATCCGGGCTGGTCGGAGTAATAGGCCTGCAAGTGCACTTGCGACTTGGCCCGCAGGTTGCCCGCTGCATCAAACAGCAGGGCACGCACGCTTTGCGTACCGTTGTCAATTGCCAGAATCGTGCGTTCAGCCATTGCCTGTCTCCTGCGTAGTCGCGCTCGTCGTGGGCAGGCTGTAATTGCGCTGCCACAGTGCCAGATAGTCAGCCGCCTGCGCCTGCCAACGTGCGTCGCTCCAGCCCAGCTCGCCCTGGCAGATGCTGCGGATGCGCGGCAGCAAAGCCGCACCGCCCTGGCGCAGCAGCAACCCCAGGCGCGTGCGCCGCAGCAGCAAATCCTCCAGATGCACCACCGCCTCGCAACGCGCGGCCCAGCGCAGCTCCAGCCACAGGGTTTCGGTGCCGGCAATGGTCTGGCACTCGCCCGGCTGGGCACACGCCAGCGCCGCGCTGGCCTGCGCGCCGTAGCGGCCCTGCAGGCGCCGGCGCTGCAACTGGTTGAGGCCGCACCCCAGCGGCAGCTCTGGGGCAGGCGCAAACAGCGCGGCGTCGGGCGAGCCGCTGCGCGCCGCAGGCAACAGCGCGCCCAGGTGCTTGAGCGCATCGAGCGCAATCAATCGAAAGGTGGTGAGCTTGCCGCCGGTCACGGTGAGCAGGCCGTTTTCCAGCCACACGGCGTGGTCGCGCACCTCCTTGGACGGGTCGGCCTTGCCGCTGTCGATCACCGAGCGCACGCCGGCGTAGCTGGCAAGCACATCGGCGCGCGTCAACTGCAGGGGGGCAAACGCAAACGCCAGCAGCTCCAGCAGGTACTCAACCTCGGCCTCGGTGATGCGGGCTTCGTCCTGCAAGTCGGTGCGGTGGTCCACGTCGGTGGTGCCCACCAGCGTGGCACCTTCCCAGGGATAGACAAATACCGGACGCCCGTCGCGCGGGTGCATCAGGCTCACCGCCTGGGCCACGGGCAGCCGCCAGGCGGGCAGCAGCAGATGGCTGCCGCGCAGCGGGCGCAGCTTGGGTGCAGCGCCTTGCTCGGCGCGCAAGCGGTCGGCCCAGGCACCGGTGGCGTTGACCACCACGCGCGCGTTCACCCGCTGCGTGGTGCCGTCAAGCGCATCCACCAGCTCCACCCCGGTCACCTGCGCCAAAGCGCCGGTGCCGCTGCGCAGCAACTGGCGCACCGCGACGTAGTTGAGCGCCACACAGCCGTGGTCGCGCGCTTCTTGCAGCACGCGCAGCACCAGCCGCGCGTCGTCGGTCTTGGCGTCGGTGTAGCACACGCCGCCTTGCAGATCGGCGCTGGTGATGTGGGGCGCCAGCAGCGTAAATTCGTCGCAGGCGTAGCTGTGGCGCTCGCGCCGCCCGGCCAGCGCGTCGTACAGCGCCAGGCCGACTTGCAGCAGCCAGCGCGCGGGCTTGCGCCCGGGATAGTTGGCAAAGGCAAAACTCTGCGGATCGACCAGCCCGCGCGCCTGGCGCAGCAGGTGCTCGCGCTCGCGCACCGAGTCGCGCGTGAGGTGTACCTGCCCCTGCTGCAGGTAGCGCAGGCCCCCATGCACCAGCTTGGAGGAGCGGCTTGACGTGCCCCAGGCAAAGTCGCGCTGCTCGACCAGCAGCGTCTTGATGCCGCGCCGCGCGGCTTCGAGCGCTATGCCCGCACCGGTAATGCCGCCGCCAATCACCAGCAGGTCCCAGGGCTGGTCCAACTGCGCCAGTGCCGGGCGCGGGCTGGCGTGCACAGCGCTCATGGCTGCTGGCCGGGTAGCAGCTTGCCGGGGTTCATCATGCCCTGCGGGTCAAAGTGGGCAAATAGCGCGCGCATGGCCGACAGGCCCATGGCGCCCTTTTCTGCCTCCAGGTAGGGCGCGTGGTCCAGCCCCACGCCGTGCTGGTGGCTGATGGTGCCGCCGTTGGCCACAATGGCGCGCGACACTGCCGTTTTGAGGCAGGTCCAGCGCTCCAGATCCTGCGCGTAGTCGCCTGCGAGCCGGTAGACAAAGGTGGTGTACACGCTGGCCCCCTGGGCATAGACGTGCGACAGGTGGGTGTAGGCGTGCACGCGCTCGCCTTGCTGCGCCAGCGCGGCGCTGGCCGCGGCTTCGAGCGCCTGCATCATGGGTGTGACGCGGCTCCAGTCGCAAGCGGTTTCCACGGTGTCGATGGCGTAGCCCTGCTGCCACACCGAGTTGCGCAGGTAGACGTTGCGGAAACGGTTTTGCTTCCACTTGCGCCCCAGCGCCTGGCCGATGGCCACACCCTGGAAGCGCCGTGCCAGACGCCGCGCCTGGCCGAGCGCAAAGTCCACCGCCGCGCGCTCGCCGCTGGCACCCATCATGAGCATGCATTTTCCGTCGGCGCAGCCGCGCAGGCGCAGGTACGACTCCAGCAAGCCGATGGCAGTCTTGTGCCCGGCCATGGTCAGGGTGGTGAAGGTCTCGACCGGATTGGACAGGCGCAGCATCGACAGCGACAACTTCGACTGCACAATGGCGCGCACCGCCTCGTGCGCCAGCTCCCAGTGCGGGAAGAACACGGTATGAAACTGTTCGCATGCGGGCAGCGGCGTAACGCGCACCGTGGCTTCGGTCAGGATGCCCAAGCGTCCCTCCGAGCCAAGCACCATTTCGCGCAGATCGGTGCCCGCCGCCGAGGCTGGAAAGCTCGCCACCTGCAAGCTGCCGGTAGGCGTTTCGACGCGCCCGCCGGCAAACAACTGCTCGATGCGGCCATAGCGCAGCGACTGTTGGCCCGACGAGCGCGTCACCACCCAGCCACCGAGCGTGGAGTATTCGAACGACTGCGGAAAATGCCCGAGCGTAAAGCCGTGGGTGCGCAGCTTGGCTTCCAGGTCCGGCCCCATGACACCGGCACCAAAGGTCGCCAGTTGCGACGCAGCGTCAAGATTGATCAGCGCGCTCAGACGCGACAGGTTGACCGTGAGCACCGGTTGCGGCCCCGCAGGCACGCTCACGTGGCCGACTACGCTGGTGCCGCCACCCAGCGGTATGACGGCAGCGCCGCAGGCCTGGGCGTAGTCCAGCAGTTCGCGCACCTGCTCGCTACTTTCGGGAAAGGCCACGCCGTCGGTGATGGTGCCGATCTGGCCGCTGCGCATGCGCAGCCAATCCGGCAGGCTTTGGCCCAGGCTGTTGCGCAGCCGCACCTCGGCGTCGGTATCCACCAAGGGGTGCGCGGGCAAGCGGCTCGGGCCGATGGCGGCGCAAACCTGCTCCAGCGTGGCGTCGCGTGTCGGCGTGCCCGCGCCCAGGCGCTCACGCAAAAAGCCCATGGCCTCAGCGGGCAGCACCAGTTCGATGGCGTCATCGCCCCAACCATTCCAGCGTCTCATCCAACCCTCCTTGCAATGCGTGAAGTATGCGCGTTCAAACCATCAGCAGCACCACGCCCGAGAAGGTCACAAAGGCTGCCGCCGTGGATACCAGGATGATGCGCGCAATGCGGCCATTGTCGGCCCCGTAGCGCTCGGCCAGCAGCGACACGTTGCTGGCGCTGGGCAGGGCCGCCAGCAGCACCAGCGCCGTGAGGCTAAAGCGCTGCAGCGGCAGCCCCAGGTGGATGGCCAGGGTTCCCACCAGCAGCACCAAAAGCGGGTGCACAAAAAGTTTGATGGCCGCCACCGGCACGTACTCTTGCCACGGGACGTGGTGCGCGTGACCGGCGTCGGTGAGCATTTGCGAGCGCGCCAGCACCGCGCCGATGGTAAACAGCGCCACCGGCGAGGCGGCGTCGGCCAGCAGGCCCACGGTTTGCGCCAGTGGCCGGGGCAAGGCCAGTTGCAGCGCGGAGAAAGCCGCACCCAGCAGAATCGACCACGGCAGCGGATTGGCCGCCACGCCCTTGAGCGCGTTTTGCACCGCGCGCCCGGGAGAAACGCCGGTGCTGACAGAAGCCTCCAGGCGCGACAGGCCAATGCACAGCGACGAGGTAAACACCATGTCGAGCAGCACTGCCAGAATCGCCGGGCCTGCCGCCTTGGCCCCCAGCAGCGCAACCAGGAGCGGCACGCCCATGAAGCCGGTGTTGGGGAACGCCCCCACCAGCGCACCGAAGGCAGCGTCGTTCCAGCCAATGCGCCCACGCCGGGTGAGCACCACCACCAGCGCCACCATGATGCTGGCGCACAGCAGATAGACCAGCACCACGCTGGCGTCGAGCAGTTCGGCAATCGGCGTGGACGCGCCAAAGCGAAACAGCATGCACGGCAACGCAAAAAACAGCACAAAGCCATTCAACCCGGCAATCGCCTGCAAGGCCAGCATGCCACGGCGGGTGGCGAGGTAGCCGCACAGGACCAGGGCGAAGAACGGGAAGGTAATGGTCAAGACATCTTTCACGCGCCCATTGTCAGGGCAAATTGCGGCGCTGCAGCCTGTCTTGGGGTTGCCTGTCTTGGGATTGCCTCGGGGCTTATGGCGGAGGACGCCGTCAAATGGTGGGCAGAGGGTTGGAGACCAAAGCCCCTTCGCTCCCCGCAGAAATAGGGGCAGGGGCCCGCGCCTCACCTGTCAAACGCCCAGGAAATCGGCGCGGGCCCCTGCCCCTATTTCTGCTGCTGACGTTGCGATGATTGCGGTGCGATGATTGCGGTGGCGCGCTATCGAAGGTGGCGCGTAGTATCGCTAGAACGAGAGGCTGTCATTGCGAGGAGCGCAGCGACGTGGCAATCCATGCCTTCGGCAATCATTGCGAGCGTAGCGCGGCAATCCATGCAGGCAAGAAGTCATGGATCGCCACGGCCTGACGGCCTCGCGATGACGAAGAAGGAGCGTGGCCTCGCGATGACGAGTGGGAGTGGACTTGCGATTGCGAGGGGTTGTCACTGCGAGCGCAGCGCGGCAGTCCATGACTTTTGGTATTCCTGCATGGATCGCCACGGCCTGACTGCCTCGCGATGACGAAGGGGCGCGGCCTTGCGATGACGAGTGGGAGTGGACTTGCGATGACGAAGTTCTGCTGCTGACGTTGCGATGATTGCGGTGGCGCGCTATCGAAGGTGGCCTGTAGTATCGCTAGGACGAGAGGCTGTCATTGCGAGGAGCGCAGCGACGTGGCAATCCATGCCTTTGGCAGTCATTGCGAGCGTAGCGTGGCAATCCATGCAGGCATGAAGTCATGGATCGCCACGGCCTGACGGCCTCGCGATGACGAAGAAGGAGTGCGGCCTCGCGATGACGAAGAAGGGGCGTGGCCTCGCGATGACGAAGTTCTGCTGCCTTGCGATGACGTAGAAGGGGCGCGGCCTCGCGAGGCCTCGATGGGTCTGCCCGTGCAAGGCGTGCAAGCGTACTCCATTAAGATGGCGCGCTCGCTCAAACACTCACCACTGCATGCCGCCGCCCTCTCC
>Ga0194038_1000061_pt1 | contig 45683 bp, 50 predicted proteins | sample JunL226m_MetaG_FD_148630 | JGI IMG/M metagenome (GOLD analysis project Ga0194038, IMG submission 148630) | Anoxic zone freshwater microbial communities from boreal shield lake in IISD Experimental Lakes Area, Ontario, Canada - Jun2016-L227-6m | ecosystem: Environmental > Aquatic > Freshwater >... | reverse complement strand
ACTCGGTACCCCCCACTACCCCACTCTCACTCTATCCTCGCCTTTTTCATTCCTTTCTCCCCACCACCCCCATTATTACCTGGTGGTTGCGTCTTATTGTGATCCCATATGGCCAACTCGGAATTGTTCACCACCAATGGTTTGCAACGAATTCTCTCCCTCTCTGTGTCTTCGCTGTTAAACCTGGCCACCTCCTCCAAGAATTCTGGCTGCGGCCGAACTGTCCCGTATCCATGCTTGTAAATATCGACCGGATTCCGAAGCACTGGCGGAATGTCCAATTTTCCCTCGGCCGTCAGCAAAAAGGTGTTTCCGGTCAATCCACAAAATCCGGCACATCTTACGCCAGTCGTTACCTCGCACTCCAACGCAGGAGCGTAACTCCCGTCCTGACTGTAGAGAGGAGTTGCGGTGCCATAGGCGTAAATGAGGCTGCACAGCCAAGTCATGTTGGGTGGTGGTTCCGTGGTGCAGACTTGAATATTGTGATAATTTGGGACCGATACTAACGTGACGGCGGTCTTGCTGACGGACACGTACACGTGCGTGACTTGCACGCTAGCGTCGGCGGTATCGACGAACGGGTTTCCGTAGCTTGGGATTGTCATTCCTTCGCACCCGTCGTCAATGATGAGATTGACCTGTGTCTGCGTCGTTCCGACTGGGAGATTGGCGCTTGTCCCCGTGACGTGAATCAGTCCAATATGGGCAGTTCGCATCATGACATACACCTTGGTGGCGTCAAACGCTTGCTTCCACGACTCGTTCCGGAGTCGAATTCGTGTCGTGTGATACTTTCCTCCGTCGATGAGCGACATGTAGATGGATTGCGTCGCTCCGCCAGACACGACGTCTTTTCTCAACGTTGTGTTGGAGATGATTTTTTCATTGTAAATGTCCCCGCTAAAGTCATTGACGACGCCAGCACGGATTCGCCCGTTAATGGTGTTGCCTTGCGTCGTGACAACGTTGTCGACTTCGACTTTGAGGTTACCGGAGCACATGTTCATGGCCGCGATGGACACGTCTGGGGTGACGGACGCCCGAGCGGTTTGTAAAAGGATGGGGAGGCCGGATAGGACGGACACGTTAAAGGTTTGCGCCCCGTTTCCAAGAACAATGTTTTTGGTCAGATTTGCCGTGGAGATGGTACAGTAGGCGAATAGGCGTATATCTGGGAACTTGCGCGGGATAAAGGCTACCACTTCGCTATTCGGGTTATTGATGCCGACCGGGAGCGTCGTTGACCCTTGCAGCGTCGTGTAGTCGAGCGACGCCATCCACGTGACGCGCTGCGACGGTTCCTTATTCATTTGTGTTCTAATCATGAAAGAGTGAAACGTATACATACACACATATAGAATCGGATCATGATATTGTAACGAGAGAAAGTGGTGGAAAAGGTCACGAGTGTGATCGAACGATAGGATTATTTGGGATATAAGCAGAGTTTTTGTCGGTGGTAGAGACACCACAACACATTTCTAGTTTGCAACTGACAACAAATCCATGACGACGGGTAGCATGTGCTCTCGCACCAGCTTTTCGGTACACCAATGTTCACATACTTGCTGCTTCATGGCGGTGGCGTATCGGAGATAGGCATCGCTATCAAGGACCAATTCTTCCATTAGGCCAGCCAATTGGTAATTACTGGTGTACGTTTTGACGCCTTGGATGCATGACGCGTTTCCTCCGCCGTGGCGGACCAGGATTGGGATTCCCATGGCGGCGCACTCAAACTCGGTTGCGAATCCAGCATCCGTCTTGGACAAGCTGATCCATAGATCAATTGGACGAAGGGACTGAATAATGTCGGTGCACGATGGGCTATGGTCTGGGTGATGCTGATACAAGTCATAATTGACAAAATCGAAGCACACATTTGCCAAGGACATTTTTGACCGCAACACTTGTTTGATACTCTTGACCCAATTCGTTTGAAACTCGTGCACACGCACGCCAACGGTCATGACGTAACGGTGGTCGGATGGACGCTGGTGTCCTTTAAAGACGACGGGATGCAAACGTACCATTTGAATAAAGGCTTCCGACACTCCAAACGGCGTCCACGGAACGTTTCTCGTCCCACCATAAAGTTTCTCTTCGAGCAATCGGCACCCATTTTCTGCCACTCCAACGTAACGCGCATGGCGGTCAAAGCCTGGCCACATTTTTTCCATGATGGTCCCATACACTTCCTCACTATCCCCAACTCGTGCAAACTGTACCGTTATCAAACAGCGAGCCGCGAGATGCACCATCATGAGATCGTCCTTGTATCGACTATTGCTACTTTTTCCCACCTCATTCTCATCTTCCATGGGAGTTCGCTGTCGCTTCCACGGCAGCATTCCCACGGATGTATTGCCAATGAGAATCGCATTGGTTTCCACTTTCTGCACGGCCTCCACAATGGTTTGATGATTCATCATGGATGGGCCATGGTGATGATGAGGATAAATGGGGAAGACATGGCACTCAATACCATAGGCCGTCAGAACATGGCGGATGCTTTTATGGGTGCGTTTGTCCACGAAGCACAAGTCGGTACACAGATATGCCGTCGCGTCTCGTCGGAACTGGTATATTACGTTTTCTTCATAGTGGTGCGTTTGGTAACGGAAACGCGCTGGCAAATGGCGATTGACTTGGTCTATAATGGACGTAGCGGGGGATGATGGCGATGGACGAATTTCGATGATGATCGGCGCCGCCGACGGATGCACCTTCCAGTACTCTTTTGCCGCGCTGACCAACACGGGGGTGGAAAATTCATCCAGCACAAAACGGCCTACCGTGCGAATTCGGTACTCGTGCATAAGAGTGGTAAAGGAAAGGAGACGAATGGGGCGCGTCTGAATGACATCGCGAGATGGAATCAGGTGAGGATGGGTAGTCTGCAAAAGAGATGTGAGTCTCTCGGACGGGGCTCGAATGGCCCACTCAAAGGTGACCCACTGGGGGAGCTGGTAAGCCTGTGCTGTCTCGCCACTGCAGTAGTGCAGCGTCTCTACTGAATCAGTATTGGTCGGCGACAGCAGTGCGTCGACCACTGTGATGGCACACGAGTACGCTTGGTGCATAGTCGCCTCGGCAGGCGCTACGTTTAGGACTTTCTGCCACGAACGATTCGCATCGAGGAAGCTGTCAAAGGTGGGCGTCCCACAGTGCAGGACGTCGTAGTGGGACATTTGCAGGTGTATATATTTCTATTTTCCATCCATATGATTTTGTTGAACAATCACAAAAATCGACGTTGTTCGACTACTACCAATAATATATCGACATAACTTGATTTGTCCCGTCATAATTAATATTGTCTGATTATATCCGTCGCAGACAGTTGTCGTATTCGTCCGGCATTATACCTACTTCACGAAGAAACGCGTGCATCATATTTTGTCCATCCGCGTATCCCATCAATCCTGACGTAACATCGTTCCATAATTCGGTTGATAGAATGTGATTCAACATCTGAACAGCGTTGTCGTTCTCCTCAATCGTTTGCATCCATCTTTCATCTTCCGGTTCACGCTCCAGTCCAGGAATGCGTCTTGTTCTATATGTCTCTGAAATTCTGGAAAGTATACGGTCCTTTCCTTGTTTATACAGTATGTCTTGCATTGCTACTAGATATGTCGATATCAAATTCATTTCTAGCGCATACACGTCGATTGGCTTTTGCAGCATACTGCGTATCGCTCGGTCGATACCTTCTTCCGTCTCCCGTATGATGCCTTGATCCCCATAAATATGACTAATTCCCATTTCTGCAAGTCGATTCATCAACACTGCACTCACCACACATCTCGGTTCGTTGTACCAATTAGTGTTACTGTCTGGTTCATTTCGACACTGGTAACACGCCACGACAATGTTTTGATATGTTTTCGGCGATTGAATGTGATTGATTAGCGACTCCACGGTAGAATATTCTTCTATTTTTTCCTGAATTGTCTCGTCATCGGAAACAGCCGATATCAGCATCATTGCCATCATATATCTTGATGACGCGTATTGAACTAAATTTGCATATTTTACCAATATTCCTAAATCCAACTCTAGGTTCTGTATAACTACCGGTTCCGTTCCTGTTTTTAACATATTTTGCTTCACTAGCACCGCATTATTTGCGCGGAGATTTTCGTCATATTTCTGCATATGCATTAATTCCGTATTTCGATGATGGATCAACCTGTCTCGTCGTGAAAGTTCTATTTCCAATTGTTCTATGCGTGCGTTCAATCCGTCTTGCTTCGTGGTTGCATCGACCACTAGTTGATTGAATTCGTCCTGAACTTGTTGAACGCGAATGCGCATATCGTCCAACTCGTTTGTTGACATTGCTATCTTTCTACCCTTGATGATGGATATCAATTATATATATATATATATACATTATATATTTAGTACAGACTTCATACATATATAAACATGTTTACTACTATAGCATTCCGTACGCCTTGTCGTCCGGAACCCAGTTAGGGCATATCCATCCATTTCGCTGGATCTCTTCATTCAATGCCTGTATCATGTTCCATCCAGTCATTCCTTGTAAATTCTCGATAAGCTCATATGTGACTATGTTTTCCGACCCTTTTCTTTCGACCAGTTTCCTATACAACACGATTGGTGTCGTCATCATGGCCGCTGTTGTATTACATGCGATTCCCGATTGCAGTGCGTGCCCGGCGGCGTTTAGCAGTTCCATCTGATCAAGTGTGATGGTATCATGAATACGCGCGACATCTCGCATGTCTCTTCCCTGCTGCATGACCACTGTTGGACTTGCGTTAAGCATACACAAGCACAGATACTTGGCGGCTAATATCGGTACTGCCTCTAATATCACTGCATGGCCAGGATAACACCACACATCGGTGTCTTCAATCTCCTTCACTTTGTCCCACATACTAGGATACCGCGTTTTTTCGATTGTCCCCGGCCACATTTTTGCGTTCACTACAGCGTCTCTAACTTTTCCCCAATATTCAGCCGTCGTCACGTCTAAAAGCAGACTTGCAGATAGACTACTGGACGTCGATGTAAGGTCCGTCCACGCAGTTTTAAGAAGGGGGTATACTAGCTCGGGTCTTTTTGTCACCGGATTGGCCACTGTCTTCGACCCGAAATATTGTATCTCGGCCGTTTCTTCCGAGATGATCAGATACTGCGAAGCCAAGTACATGGCGATATTGACATATCCAGTATTGTTCGCCGTATGAACGACACTCACGATATTTGGCGTCTCCTGTGCCATGACAACAGCTTGTGATGCCGACAGTCGACTTTGTCGTTCTTGGTCAATCTCTCGTGTCCTTAGCTTCAATTCCTCAGTCTGCTTATCAATCATTGCCTTTTGATGTTGCATGGTTGCTTTCATGCTCGTTACGGCATCCGCTGATTGCTGATACTTGCGCCGTGTCTCCTGCAATTCCTTCGCTACCGTGCTAATTCCCGTTCGCTCTTTTTCAAGTTTCTGTACTGTTTCATTCAATTGTGTTGCGACTGCTGACGTTTTCATGTATTCTGCGTACCAATGATTCGCCTTTTCAGTTTCAAGTTGTAGTTGTTGCAATTGATACTCTGCAGTAACAGCGCGTTGTTCCCACTGCTGTCTTCCCGCAAGCTCTTGGGCGAATTTTTCACACATCTCTTCGTAGTCGGTTTGTAATTTGGTACCACGGGCGTGATAACTAACTGCGGACTCTTCCCATGCTGTACCTCTTTTTAATGCATCCGCTAACTGGAGATTGGTTTTTGATAACTCAATTTCCAACGCCTGTATCTTGTCTAATCCTTCCCTATATCCTCCATAATACGTTGCATACGCCGCTTTATCTACCTCGAGCTGTTGGTTCCTTTGTTCACTTACCGTATACAACGCAAGGACACGTTGTAGTTCACTGTCTTTATCGGCCACATTTCTTTTCAAGGCAAGAATTTCGCTGTCTTGCAATGCAATTTGTCCACCACTGATACCATTGTTCGTCTGAGCGTCTTCAAGTTTACGTTGTAAGTTGTCAAGCTCCGATTTTAGGTCACGCGCATTTCCCCTATAGATTGCAATCTCATCATCCTTCGCCTGTGTGAGTACGGTGATTCGATGTGCAAATTCGGCTTCACGCTCTTTTTCATCATAGTCTTCGTCATCGGACGACTCACTATTCAATTCGTCGCCAACTGCATCTTCATGATCGAAGTCCGTTCCATAAACTACGGTGTGACTATGAACTGGTTGCGTTTGTACTATAGGTTGCGTCTGGGTACGTTGCGCATCTCTTGACTGCTGTACCAATTCTTGTCTTTTATTCTCTTGCATCTCTTTATGCTGTTTAGACCTCAACTCCAAATCATGTTTCTTCATATGAGCGGATGAGTAGCCTTTCGGATTCAAATCGGACTTTGATTGTCCTGTCGTACGAGTTTTGTTTTTCACAGGGGGTATTGGCGCAGGCGAAGGTTCGGGCTCACTACCTCTAGGTACGTAGTCTGCTGACATGGTCATTCTACTCATTTTCTATTGTCTGTTGTTATATCCTCAATTCATGCTAATCGTTATACAATCGTCGTTCCCATACATATGTATCTATATCATTTGTCACATTACCCTGCACCACTTGAGTTGAGATATGCATTTGAAAATAATGTCTTAACTATTGGCGCTGTGATACCAATCACTTCGTGAATCCCACCTTCCCTGGAGCCATGGAAACTGAACCTGCTCGTTGCGCTGTCCTAATGTCGTTCCATTCTGATTTGGGAATATGCCTGTTGTAATATTTTTCTGCGTCCGCCTTTGTGTCGAAGCGAGGTGGTGCTGTCTTTTGTGCCTTTGATACAACTCCACTCACACTACTCTCTCGATCGTTTCCCCCGGCATCGCCTTCATCTTCAGAGTTCGCGGCATCCTCCGCATCTGCTGGGGGAGGCACCGACGGTGTGCTCACTGGCAATGGTACAGCCGACAATTTTCCTGGTACGGCAACGGCAGCTGCCGCTGCGCTTTTAGGTGTTGGGATAGCGGTGCTTGTAATGTCAATTCCCGGCCACTCATGTGAGGGGGCCGTAAATTTTGGCTTACCACCATAGATACCCCGTGGGTTCCTTCCGGCCGCACGGCTGACATGGGTTCGGTCGAATACTGGTGTCGTCCATGCACACATGACAGCCGGAAGCTTTACCAATGCATCTACTGCCTTCTTCCCATTCATTACGTCACTTAACGTGTCTGCCAAAATGACTGCTCGGTAATAACTGTTCTCGTATGCCTTTGCCAATGTCTTAGCGATTAACTCGTATGCCTCTTCTTCTGTGAATTTGGCTGCCATTTTCCAAACTCGCTTGATCTTTGACCACATTGCTTGCGTCAACCACCCATGAACTGTAACGGGGGAATTCGTAATGAAGTCTTTTCCATTGGTCTGCCATTTTTGTTCATTGACTTCTTCCGCTGTGAACTGCTTTGATACGAAGAATGATCCATATGAATCTGGCTTTGGCGACGTGGTAAATCGCGCCGATTGACGCATAACCGGTGAAAACCCTGTTGCTACCCCTTCCCATGTGTACGCTTGTCTTGCTAATCCAAGCCTCGTGGTGGCACCCGCTTTCTTGCTCGTCTGATGTTCGGCTGCCCATTTTTGTGCTGTGGCATCCAACGAGTCCGAGATTTGTTTATATGCGGCTGCAGCTTTTTCGAATATTGCTACACTTTTCGAGTAAGCCGCTGATGTGGGTCTCTCATATTCGGTATTCGTCTCGTCTGTAGTGATAAACGGTTCACGCACCACCTGAGCGAATTTGTTCATGGCGCCGAATACATTTGGTACCCATTCTACGTTGACTCCGTACTTGGTGGCAATTTGTGCGAATGCGTAGTTTAGATTTTGTGGCTTTGGCATCCCCTTGATATCACGCTGTACGGTTAATTTGGATACCTTGGGTACCCCCATTGTGATTGCCACTCCCTTTTCCGAAAATAACGGGCACCCACTCAACTCGATCTTACCAAAGCGGTCTGGATTACCCGACCTCAGCACTGCTAGTTCCTTTCCTGTTGTTGGGTCTACTTTAAAAAACACACCGTCAGCTCCGACCGAATCGTCGTTGTCATCATCAGATGAATCTTCTCGCCGTCGCTTAGATGCACAGTTTCCATCAGCTCCATATCCTCCCGCTGCGCCATATCCTCCCGCTGCGCCATATCCCCCCGCCGCTCCATATCCGCCGGCCGCACCCACTTCTCTTCCAATTCTGCTTCGCTGCATGGCTTCCTCGGACAATTCCTGCGCCTGAATCGAACGTTGGTTCACCATTTCGATTCTCTGCGCTAGCTGCCGCATGGCATCGGTCGTTTCAAACTCTTGCCGCTTCATTTTGTTGATTTCTTCTTGCAACTGCTGCACTTGTGCGTCCACATTACCAGCGTGCTCGGCCAGAACATTTTCAACCATTTCGCTGGTTGCGGACGCGTCGTTTGACTGACCTCCTCGATGAAGATCAGACACTTGACGCAGCAGCTCATTGGAATGTGACATGGTATCCAAACTCATAAGGGCGGCTTGTCGCACCACGACGCTGCTAAAGAATTCCTTGATGTTTTGAATCTCCATGAGCTTCACGACGGTGTTGTCCCACTGCGGGTCGGTCATGACACACTTGAAAAAGGGCGCATCTGGGTGCTCGAAGAGAATCTCTAGGAACCGGGCAAATGACTCGCTGCTCAGGAGAGGCCTCTCCACCCTGGGATTCTTGGTGATGGCGCGGGCCGCCGAGTTGGCGATGAGTTCCCACGTAGATTGCCACTGCATTTGGATTTGCTGTGCGGGGGCGATACCGTCAAGGCGGGTGACGTAGGCGGGGGAGATGACTCCCGTGTCGTAATAACGGGGAATCTCGACGTTGCACGTGACGTTCATTTCCGCATCCGTCATGCTGGACAAGTAAAAGAAGGTTCCCGCATACGTCCAGCACGCAGGTGCGAGCGGGTCGGTCTGGAATGGGTTGATGGGCACTTCCACGGTAGTGCTGAAGGTCGACATGAGACCCCCAGCCAACACGTCGCTTCCCACGCCCGTCATGACGGCGTTGAAGTCGGTTGCCAATCCGGCGAAGCCGACGGCAGGGGCCGTTCCTGCGGTATTGGACCATCCCGCCGCGGCGGTGGCCAAGTTGTTGAAGCTACCCAAATCACCGACTCGCGGCTGCGCCATACCTGAAGAGGCAATTCCGGCGCTTCCGGCCCACTGCCCAAGCGCGAACGGGATTTGGCCTTGATTGACGCCACCGGCGGCCGTTGCCTGCAAAAAGACGTGGCAACCATACCCGAGCGAGCAACCACGAGTGGCGGCGGGACCGATGGTCCAGTTAAGAGTGTAGATGGGACGAAGAGTGGTGGACGGAATCAGCGGAATGTTAATGTTGCGAATCGGTCGATTCAGCCGGAGGCAGCTTCCGCTGAAGGGGACATGAGACTGAAGGCCGGACGTAAAGTTACCGGACTGCGCGCCATTTTGGACTTCCTGGATTTGCGCAAAGTATCCGCCCACGTTTTTGAAGCGGTCAGATACCCACAAAACCTCTCGGAACGCACCACCCACACGATCCGTTAAGAGATTGCTGAAGTAGTGATTTGCGTATTGCTTATCGGCGTCCACGAAGGAGACGATGGCGGGTGCAGCCGTCCATGAGGCGCTGGTTCCGATGTTCAGACCGGGGTTCGTCAAGCTCGGGCCACTTGGCCCGGACGGGAGGATTTGCTGCAAGTTGCCAAAGGTATCGCTTCCGCTGATGGGCAACATGTAATTGGCCACTCCGTTGGGAGGGAGAATAATGTCAAATACGTTTCGCTTAAAGCCTGCATTTCCGACCCCAGCCACAATGTTGTAGTTGAGTGGATTCATGGTCTTTCGGACGTTGGTTCCCAGAATGTACTTGATACCACCTTGGTAAGAACCATTTCCGTTGTCCGTCTGCACCACACGGACCTGCGACACGGCGTTCTTGCCACCCTGCGCCTGCAAGTTGGCCACGGTAAACGTGGGCTGCACAATGTCGGGCACGAAGGCGCACGCCCCCACACCATTGGCACTAATGCTGACGGACGTGGCCGAGACGGCAATCGACGCTTGCATGGCAAGAATACGACCCAAAACGTAGTTTTGTTCCAATAGGACGCTTCGTTTGGGCTGCAGGTCCTGCTCTAGCAGGAGCATGACGGAGTCGAAGAGACCGGCCTGACTCGAGTTTTGAACGGTTGGCTGGAGAGAACCCGGGTTCCACAAGTAGCCGTTTCGAGTCCCGTTCCAGTTGATTTGCATAGCGGGTGCACCGTCCGGTACGGCATACGGACCCCAGTTGTAACCCGTCGGGTAAGCCGCTCCCATATTGTACAGGGGGACCTCTGCCTGCAGAGTGGCGCCACCAGCGTCGGTCACATAGGGACCGCTTGGTCCGGTTGCCGCCAGAAGGCTTGGCATGTTGGACGTCTTGACTTGGTTACCCGACGTCCACACGTCGGAGCCATTGCTTGGGAATGCCGGCGGCATCATGAGGGCTGGGACGCCGTAGGCACCCATCCACGCCGTTTGGTGCAGATCGTTTCCGATTGGAACGGTTTGCGCCAATTCTGGGCCGCTGCCGCTACCCGTGTCCAGTCCGGTCAGGGGGATCAACTGCGTCGTTGGTACTTCCACGTAGTTGCTGTTGGAGTTGTATCCGTCCCACACGCAATTCACATTAATGAGCGTGCCTTGCGTCGTGTATGCAATGTCATTAGAGTTTACCTTTTGCCCAAAGTTACTAATGTTGCACGTTACCCCCAGCGCTTGCGTGGTAACGAGCGACGACGACTCGTCCACGGTCCCGAAGAGCGTCATGGTCTTGGGAGCACCCTGGATGTCGAATTCACGGTTGTTTCCACCCCGGGTCGTTTTGTTGGCACGCTGAAAGGCATTCTCGATGTCATTCGGCTGCGCTTGCGAGGCAAAGATGGAGCGCACAATGCCCATCATTCGATCGCTCTGTTCTTGACTAATATTTCCTACAGCATCTTCAAACTGTTGTTCTAGCTTGGCTACCGGCGTGATTTGGTAGTTTTCAAACGCGTTATACACGGATCCTTTGGTGTACATCTTTTTTTCTCTTGCTTTCCTTGGGTGGCTGTCGCTTTTTTTTTGTTTTTCTATGATTAGGTTTGGTATATACGCAGCACATGATAAAAATATATAACATTCCAATAGCAACCCTTATTTTACGCACCATCAGACCTTGATAAATTCACGCACGCATGCACACACTTTATTATACTCCCACCTCACCCATATATTACTCTGATCGTTTTCGCTTCTGCGACCCGGTGGAACGTTCCAAGAGGTAGTAAGTGCCAGGTGCTATTTTGGAGGACGGAAGCAGATCCAAGGTCACTTTTCCATTCTTTCCAACCGTTACCTCAGCACCTCGCTCTCTCTTCCTTTCGGAACATCGTTTCACTCCTTCTTCTTCCTCTTCCCCACCATCACTGCTGTCCTCTTCATCTTCTTCTTCCTCATCCGCCTCGTCAGAGTCATCCACGATAAAAGATGCCAGCGAAGATCCATCCTCATCGTCCACCACGGACCTCTCTGACTCCTGAGAACCAATCGTCTCTCCTTCCCCTTCCTCCTCCGGCTTTCCTCGTCCTCGTGGCATCAGTTCTTGGATGGTTTTGTTGACGGCACAACTCCGACATAATCCAGTGTCTTCTTGAATCGTATTGCATGGTGAGTCCACGTGCTGCGTTTTTTTGCACTCGGTGCACTCCACATGCTTGGTAGACGCCTTGATAACACCGTTGCAGGAGAAACACTTGACATGACGTTTCCCCATTGTTGCGTATTTTCTGGTCTGTGTGTGTTTTTATGCTGGTATAATTTCCACAAACACTACACATATATTTGCAGTTTCATCATCAGTGATTCATTTTCGTATGTGCATTCGTTCGCTCACGAATTTTTGTTTGATTTTAACATGAGCATGTTTGTTTGCGAGTCTTTTTATTTGCGCATTACGTTATCATCTCTCATCATGCACATACACGTAGCAGACTGATTTGATCAGTCAATCGACACGGAGTCGGACACATGCTTGACGACCGCACATGCACTGGAACTGCCGGCGGAAAGTACACGCTGCTTGTAGTCTTCAAGTCGGTCGGCATCCACAATCCCCGCCCCGATCATCATGCTTTCCATTCGGATGGACCAGTACCCGGTGATGATAAAGGCGCCGCTATCTTTGGCATCGCGTTTGACTCCGGTCATGAAGTACCACTTTCCAGACTCGAGTTCCACGGCACTTAAGGAAGACGCCTTCTCTTTGAACTGCTTGAGCGTAAAGGATGAGAATTTGTATTCCGTGATGCTTCCACCGTTGGCAGTTTCATTGACGACGGATATTCCCTCATACTTGGCACCACGGAAGCTCCATTTGCCCGCGGAAGGCGACTCATCCACCATGAGCAGCTCAACCCCACTCTCTTGTACTCCGTCATCTCCAATTACATTGGCGTGCGTATTGTACAATCCAAGTGCGTCGCTGCCAGATGGCTTGAACTTGAAATAGTTATTGATGGCTCCTGCCGTGATGGACCCACTCACCCCACGCACCACAGATGACTTGATGAGCTTCACCACGTCTGTCGGAAAGTCCAGATCATCCACAACCGAGACGGACTTGATGACGCGAGTGACACGGTCGCAAAGATCGATGCGCACCACTACCTTGGTGGAATCCTGTGGACCTTTCTTTGGGATCACACCCGAAACACCCAGATACAGGTACTCGGGCAGTGGAATGGACCCATCCTTTTCTTGTTGACGGCGAAGGTATTGGACGTACTTATCGACCGCTCGCTCTTGTGCTGACGTGAGCACCAATTGATTACCGACGGATTGCTGCATTTAATAATGGTGGGCGCGTGAGAAACTTGACTGAAATCGTCTCTGTATATATATATGTGTATATTAGTCAAGACAACCATCCCAACGCAGATAATAAGGATCATCAGTCCCTCCCTGGTGCAGCAGTACGAATCGAAACACATCATTTGCCATGACCAGCATGTGAGCAATTAATTTTGACTGCATCGACGTCATTTGACTCCACACGTGATGCGACAAGTACACATCCGCGTACCACTGATACAACGATTGAAACGTGACACTGCGTAACAAGAGGGACTCGCTGACAACAATGTGAACAAACTTGTCGCCCATCCCCCCTAGTAAGCTCAAGAACGTTTCTGTGTCTTTTTTATTCCATTCTTTTCTCTTGGCGATCATTAACGATAGGATTCGAATCATCCCCATACAGATGGTTTTTTGAGCTTCCATCGCTGTCATGGGCATTGGCTCAGTGATCCATTCGTCAAAGATGGGATTCATGTTTTTCTTTGCTTTGTTTTGTTTTTTTTCTCAATGCTGCCTCAGCGTTCTTCTTTTCTTCAAGCATGGCATAGGATTTTCTTCCCACATGGTTTCTTTCGACGCAGCTTCCTTTTGATGTATATACATAACTTTTTTTGAATTTCTCTCACCACTACCTCCACCATCTTTTTCACCACCCCGTTCCGCTCCATCCGAGTACGCAGATACTAGCAGCATGTTTACCAAAAAGACGTATTCGATTGGGAACACGTAGATGGGCTTGTTTCTCGCCACACACACACCTCCCACTGCTGGTTTTATCAAGTACGTCAGTCTACACGCCTTGTCCATGAGATCCATATCGTAAGAAGGGCGCGGCTCCAACTTGGTACTGCTATCTCGTTGACGTTCCTCTTGAAGATACGAATCGGCGAGTTTTTTGACGGACCGAAGAAAGCATCCGAATTCATTAATGACGGGTATTTGCACCATACACGTTCCCTCTGCCCCGTTTACCGACAAGTAGGCCGACCATAGAAAATCACTTCGCAGCCTTTTTTGGTCTGAATACACCCTTAGCTGCTCGAAGAAGCGATGCGCATGACTTTCCATGATCTGGCGTAATAGTGGTGGTTATTTTGTCGCTGTTACTATCAGTCAATGGAAGAGCAGCGGTAGGCGCAGGATGACACCACAATTCCCGTAGTTTGGACAAGGCATACAAGAGTCTGTCGTTTTCTAAACTGTCATATCCTGAACCACGCTTCAACAGGTCGATCAATCGGATGGCGATCTCGGACGGCGTGCCGCGAACGTATAGATATGGGTCCACCACCTCCTGGATTTCTTCTTCTGACGGTCTTATATCATGTTCCAGAAACACTTCGCTGCATAATTCTCGGATGATGCCTCTAATTTTTTCTTCTCTATTTTTTTCTTCCATATTGTTTGTCACACTCTAACTCTCTCTCTTGTGTACACACGAACAACATTCAATGATGGGGGCAATCAATTATATATGACACACACAGACAGGGTTGTATCACAATACGTATGATGTCATAGATAGGCATATATATATGGTCCCTTTCTCCGTTTTCCTCGCGTCTAGAGAATGTGCACCTCCATTGCTTCGTCTGCTTCCTCTGCGACGAAGACTGCACGAGGTGCGGGTGGCGCCTGGAGCAGCGGCGCTGGGGCATGATCCGGAATCACTTCTCCCGTAAAAACAGAAATTCGTTCCACCACTGCCGCTTTTTTCTCCGGCATCTGCTTCACGTACTTGGTTCTCTTATCCGCTCCTGTGAAATAAGTGATGTTATTATCCCCAATTCTGCTCTTGATGGACTCTTTGACGGCTTCTGGCACCATGACCCAATTCCCGAACCACTCGTCAAACTGGAGGTTGGTTGTGATGATGACCATTCCGTAAGCAGCATCCGCGTGCGACTCAAACTTTCGATCCAGTTTCAGCGGCTGCCCATCCAATAGCCGCTGACAGTACTCGGGAGTAAAGATGGCCCCTTGTTTTTGCGGATTATGTCCGTGGAAGTCGTCCAGTACGATAACCTTGTGAACGGCCGGAATGTACCCGTTCCACCACCGCTGCTGCATATCCTTGACGTATACCCCCCAACCAGCATACTGCACTGTCGCTGCATATGTCTTTCCCGTTCCCGGCGGACCGATGTAAACTTTTACAAAGACGTCTCTTTGCTTCAAGATGCCGCTGATGCACCGTTTCCCTTCCATGTCCGTTAGGAAACCTCGGTACTCAGATTCCAATGGTCGAGAATTGGACATGAATCGGCCCAGTACTCTCCCATATGCCTTTCTCTTTGTCTCGCGTTCTTCCTCGTTCATTTCCTCCAACCCTACTCCCTCTGCCCAATAGATGGCTTCACGTCGAATATGAATGGCCAGTTCCGAAAATTCCTTGCACTTTTCGAGCCCATACTTCCACAGCTGCAGCAGTATTTTTGATTCTTCAATGAGATGCATTCTCTTTTCTTCTTCTCTGGCACGCTTTTTGGTTGCTTGCACTCTCTGCTTTTGTTGCTCTGCCGCTGTGGCTGACGCCGATCTCCCTGACGACTGACGAACTTCACCATCTTCTCCGCCCCCATCCATCACCGTCCCCATTAACATGTGTCCGACCTCATCTTGCACATTTCCAAGGCGGATTGGTCTCGTCTTTGGCACTCGCGTTTTTTCCTTGGAGCAATAAATGACGTTGGCCAACTTGCTTGATTTGCGCTGCTCCCAGTGAACTTCTTTTCCAGGACCTACCAAGGACACCACCGCTCCACCCACAATATCATTGAAGCACAGCTCTTGTACAAATTCGACATATCCCTGTACATGCAAGTTCCCTGTCACTGGCGCTTGCTCAAGTTGACAAACCAAACAACTGACACTTTCCGGGAGGATAAATTCAGGGTTCATTTGAATGATATCTCCTGTCACTGGTAGCTTGGCGGCCCGCGCTTGAACAAGGTCTGCAAAGGATGTGAGCTTCACTAATGGACACGTGTATAATTGATTGTCCGCATCCCGCATAGTTTGCTTTCGCTCATTTACGGAGAAACACCAATTTCGATTTTTTTGCGCCTTGTAAGCTTCGGTCAAGTTGTTCTGCGCCGGGGGGGGCATGAAGGTTACCCTCTAGTGTAGTTGTGTGTGTATATGTTGTCCCGCCCCTTTTTTGTCGTGTGTTGCACGCAAGGAGGGTCGATTTGTATTTACGCATCATATCATGATGAAAATTACACTATCTCTATATAACAAACGACAACACGTGTGTGTGCACACATATGGCAAATATGATACAACCACAATTGTTTGGCACAGTTGACCTACCTTGGACACCTGGACTCTTCGCTACATCACATCAGTCGTTGTCTATTCCGTCTCCTTCTAGAATCATCTTCTTCGCTGTCGTGCTCGTGGTTGTCCTCATCACGGCGACGCATCCGCACCTTTGGCGGCGGCGTTTCCTTGTCGCCCACCACGTCTTCTAACATTTTTTTGATTGTGACGCACATTTTTTCAAGGATGTCCTTTACCCGTTGTTCCACTGTACCGACGCTCAGGAAATGAGTAATAATGTTTGCGGCAATCATATTCTTCAACGCACGACCAATCAGGTAACACAGCTTTCGGCACACGTCCTCGCATCTTGGCCCATCCAATCCGATTGCTGTGTCATTTCCATCAGACATGTCTCGCAGGAGCGATTCCAATATATCGTTCCCCTGGTACGACTTTGTCTCTAATGTAGTACCGGCCTCCTCTGCAGTATCGGATAACAAGGATAATTCTGACGGCAAATGGTCACATTGTCGAATACAATTATATGCGTCGTTCAGCGAACGCACGATGTGCTGCATATGGACGAGAATCTGCCCCATGAGAGATACTTGCAACAGGTGCCTTAATACGTCGCGATTCGTGCTCAGGTGCTCGATCACATCAATGAGAGAACTCATTGCTTTGTTGATTCCATCCATATGATGCTGCATACTAACGTCGTCTCTTTTCTTCTTCAACGCCCGAATGGTACACGCTGTGGGCGGATCTAAATCTGATTCGTCTTGATTTACACCTTCGACTGGTTCAGTGACTGCTTGCGACACTTCACGCTCACCACCCCTTTCCATTTGATTGCTCACTGGCCATAGAGACATACTTGCTATTTGTATCAGAAATCAATATGTGGAATACATTACATTCTCTTGTTGAGTAAACACATTTATACAGGTGGGAGTTGGGGGTGTACATCATGTCCCTCTTCCTAATTAATGAACTATATCGACGGTTCCTCTCAATGTCCTCTCATATGCTTTGCTGCTCTCCCATGATGCGTCTTCTCCGCCATTCCGCTTAGTAATTTACCTTGATCCAACTCATTGTAGGTATGCAATACGGTCTTTGGGTTACCATCCGAATCGTGCCCGATGAACGTGGCGCTCATGTGGGTCGGCAGTTCGCCATGTTTCTTTACGAATTCATGTACAAGCTTGTGTCCCACCTGGTCTACATCATCGGACGAAATTTCGCTTGCACCCTTCATTACTCCTTGTGCCATTTTTGCTAAGTTGGTCGCTTTTTGGACGTCACCAGAAATAGTCTGAATTGTCCCCGCAAATTCCGGTGCAACTGCACTAGCAATGGTGCTAGCGATGGGCAATATCTTTTGAGCCGCGTCTCCCACATCAACTACTCCATTGACAATTTTGTGCGCAACTAATCCTACGCCTGGAACCTTTTCAACCAGATGCACGGTGTCTTCCAGTCCCTCTTTCCCAACATGGACGATTGCATGCTCTGCCTTTTCCCCTTCATGAACTACACTGGTAACTGCATGTCCTGCCCATCCTACCGCTGTCTTAAGTCCAGATGCAACTGCTCCCATTGTTGACGTTACCTGTTTTTGATCCAAAAAGGTATGACTTGTATAAAATCTAATAGATGTACACAATGCATTATATACATGTATGATATTTATATATATACACACATTATTTCTCCCGGGATGCATTATTCGGCAAATCGCACAATTGTCGAACACGCTCAGCTAACTTCTTGCCTGTCTCTGCTGCAACGTCCACTGATTCCATTGCCCGCTGACATATTTGCTCTAATTCCGTTTCTTGTTCTACTGTTAGCTGTTTACGCAGCAACGACTGGTAGAAACGGTTCATTAGATGAATCATTTCCATTCGATCCACTCTACATTGGGCAAGCCCTTTTCCTAATAGTTTCGTCAGACAATCGGCAGTTGTGCTTTGCATACTACGCCTTTTTGCCATTGAACTTTTTTTTTTCATACTGATTTACTAATCTGTCTCAATATCATCACCGCCATACACACTTTGAATATATATATGCATACACAAGGAAAATATCCGAAGACAGAAACGTGCATACAACCACAGCTGATATACCTCCAGCACATATCTTACTAGACGCGACATTTTTCACATTGGTCGTGACACCGGGACATACTCTCTGAATAGCTTCCAGAATTCAGTATACTGTTTTTGTTGCATCAACTCGATTAATTTTTTTTCGACGGATAGTTTTGTGTTTTTGAAGATTTTTCGAAACTGCTGAAGCGCCAGCTTATACGGATCTGCTTCGGAGTGGTAAAAATTTCCGCTACTGCTTGCTACACGACTACCTGCATGAATCACTGCAGCAGGACGATACCTAACCGTGGTTGGCTTTTGTCCCATTTGAATTACAATGTTACCTTTGGCCATTGTTATACCTGTGTTCTAATTATGATGAATCAAATAGTGACGTTATATAATGATAATAATACGTCAAAAACAACATCCGACCACCGACACCTACCTTGTAGTTATTATTCGTAGCACAGCGTCTAATCTCTCTTCTCTTTGATGACCTCGATGAATGTTATTCCGACGACGGAGCGACGATATCTTCGGATCGGAATAACGTTTTCCACATTCCTCCGCCAATGTAATGCCGCTGGTAAATGTAAACCATGTACCCTCCCGAAAGACGAATTGGCTCTCTTGTGATCGGTTGTCCCTTCTTGATGATGCGTGTCAACTCGAACTCTTCATCATTGTCGGACCCTGAAACGTGTGACGGCTCACGAGACAAACTTGGTGTGGATGGGCACGTGGCATTCATGTCGTCTCCATACATGCTGGACTCTTGGAACATGAAGATGGATAATTCGTTTATCTCTGTTGTTGTTCTATTCAAAACGAAACGTGTGCAAGCAGTGTGTCGTGTGATTTTTTGCTCCGTATTGTTATTTTTTCGTGTGCGAATAAACACACACGTTTATATATGTTCGACTATATTTTCTGCATCCACCGCATCAATTCGTCTGGTACCATGACGCCAATCTCATCCATTGCCTCCTCTACAAGCATACATGTCTTGCATCCCCACAAATAATGATCGGAGCACCAGAAACGATCTGAACCGCGCGTGTATACCTCATTCATTCTCCCTCGAACACAGTCTGGGTTGACATCCCAGGATTGATTGGCCAAGGAATCAAAGATGGACGCCACCTTTGGAAACGGTAACGATGAGGACGACGAAACGCTGGACATGTCAGATTTATCTCTATTATGTGTGACATACATAAGTAATTATGTTGAAATAGCCGTCATGATAACGTGTTTCAGTAGTAGAACGTTCGGATTGTAGCGCATATTACACAGTTACTTCTTGGTGATACGACGCCCACTTGACATGCATTCCAATCTTTGGCTCGATGCGGATTTGGTCTCGATGACGAAGAACAAACTGCCCACCGATGTGACTTTCAATGGACGCAGTCGGACTGTCCTTTTCAACGAAATCAGTCAGACATTGATTGAACTCACTCACTTGTTCCGACGCAATGCGATAAAAAAATGTGTGATAGTTGTCACACGGATTCTTTCCATATTGCTGGTTTGCAAGACAAAAGACGCTTTGTCCATTCATGGTTGACGACCAAACCTTTGGTTCGAACACTCCTGGTTGCAACATGTACCGTCCACTTATCTTGATGAATCCGTCGTGATGTTGTCGCAGGTATCCCTTGTCGTTCATTGTTTGTATTCCCGCTTGCAACAGCAACGCTTCTCCGATTCCTTTATTCACATGCGTCCGAATGACTGGGTAACGCTCGTGACACTGAATAAGCTCGTCTACCAATTTATGCTGGCTTTCGACCAAGATGGATTTTTGCTCACTGGTCAATTCCGATCCTTCCAGAAAGCATATTGGGGAATCTGGAAGCACCGTTCGAAGTACCGCCAACATGGACAGAGTCTGATTCCATCGCTCCTCGGCATTGTAAATGCTCCTTGGTGCGCCGTAACTAACCGGAGACTGTTGATCAATATGAATGACAGACGTGACCAGAATCACCGGCGGTTTCCATGTGATGCACGCATGGCTCGCCACCTGACGAACTACTGGCATAAAATAAGACCGAATCAAGTGCTGCATGTCCCAGTTGTTTCTTACCTCTGTTGAAATCTCCAAACGATATTGACGAAAGAGATCTGGATTCTCTATCCACTCGGTCAATTGAGCAATTGCACCGTCCACAGATCCATCGAATAATTGAATACCATGAATGGATCCCGCATTTCCCACATGGGTTGTCAGAACACCGCATCCACACGCGGCGGCTTCAAATATCCCCAACGGCCCACATTCGAGATCGGAGAAGCACATTAATAAATCGATTCCGTCATACATTGCTTTTCCATCTTGCAGGGTAAACCCTTGGATCAGTTTGAATTGAAGCATGGGAATGTCCTTGCTTTTGTTCCACTTTGTCTCCAACTGATGAAATCGCTCCATGTGCTTATTTGGGTGTGCATTAGCGATGAAACCAACCGTTCTCAGCGCACCAGCTCCGTCTACACCGGTTGCCGTTCGCACCAAATCGTCTGGAAAAAAGACACGTGTATCCGCACCGAATGGAGTCCACGGGACCGATACGTCTGGTAACAATTTTCGTTGAATGGACTCAACTGCTTTTTTGCATACACCGGTATACGTTGGCCCACGATTCCATTCGACATGCTCACGAAAGTGAAGGTGATTTAGGATCGGAAAGTGACACGTGAGCAAGAAGCGCTGCTTGTCTCGTGGAACTAACACGCCACATGGCTGAAATTTGAAAATGTCGGTAATTACGGTAGACGAAATGACGACATGATAACGCCTCATTTCTTTGAGGAACTGCAATACCTGTGCTGCATCTTTCCAGTCATAGATGCCGACGGATTCCACTTGCGGATCTTGCCGGAGAACGTCTACTACCGAGTTATAAATGCGTCCAAACGCCCACGCCCGCTCACAAATCACCGCCACTCGATAATGAACAGTAGACTCGTCCTCATCGTTGCACCGTGCACCGTCGTCTTCCCGCTGTCGGACTCGCTTGACCACGGCGCGTGAAGCCATGCTTGTCTTGTGTTGGGTTCAATAAGTGAAATATGGACATGTGAATTTTGGCATGTTCCACAATACTCCAATGCTATCCCCACGGTAACGTATGTTCACAACATTTTCCCGCTTATTCAATTAGTCACGACGGACGGACCAATGTCTGTCTTTTTCTTCAAAATGGTCAATCCATTGTTGTTGACAAAGACACGATGGATCTCCCACTCGGGCTGCTGAATGACAAATTCTTGAATGGCCTGGTTCAACCCCATTCGAATTTCATCTTCGGGATACCCAGTTTCGGCGGCTTGTGTTGCAGTATTCCAGTTGAGACGAATGGATTCCCCAAATACCCCATCCACGTACGTGTCGTGCATGATGATGTACTTGCGAACATATTGATGCCAAGCTGCGAGCTCCCGCTTTAAGTGCGCATAGACATGCCAAGTATCGATGAAGAGCAAATCGGTTGGCTCCTTGCCAACCAGAACGCTGTCACAACATTTGAACTCACACGATATTCCACATTCTGCGCATAGGTGTTGAAAGTAGTTGAGTTGCTGAGACATGGGTTGAATATCCACTTGCACCAAACGCTTGGTGACGGAAGGAACCACAAGCGCATAACTACTCACTACGCTTCGAACACCCATTTCCGTCACATGCTCACACTCACTTGCGTATGCACGAAGTGTCGGAAGATGCTCGTTGATGTCACTTGGCTCCTGACATTTTTTCTCATAATGGGACTTTAAACTCATTAATGTGTATATATCTATCATTGATCAATGGAATCGATGTAATATATTCGACCATAATAATGTTGATTGATTTATTTGATATTAATGTTGGCTAAGGATACCGCTCATTTGTCTGACGCTTGCTACTTATCCAGCAAATGACTAACTTTGTCTTCCACCACTTCAACGATTTCTTCAATGACCTCGACAAGATCGTCGGCAAGTTCATCAGCAGCGGCCGGGGAAACTCCAATGCGTTTAAGTCCAGTGGATATTAGTTCTTCTCCCACAGTAACGACTGCTTCTTCCAGATCCTCTATTGACCTATATAGGTCTTCATTTTGCGTACTCATATGATGAATATCTAGCAACACAACATGAGATAACATATCATCCACACACTCATACACACACACATATCATTGAAACAAGTCAACGTGTCATACGACGGATTTAACTGGTCTTTCGCACTCGCTGTCTGCTTGATTTGAGCATCAATCGTTGAGAAACTTACTCCACGCGCTCGAGTCTGGCCCTGCAATAGCCGTCAATATCCATGTCTGAAAGTCTTCCAACTGAATGAAGCGAAATGAGAACCACTCGATGGCATGTCCGATAGTCTGGTTGGTCAACATCATTGATGCGTATATATGTGCGTGCTTTTTTTTTGTGATTCACAACCGTTTGGATTACAGAATAGTACATAGGCGCGTATTTGGTGATATTGATACACGGGTCTACTAGCAGTGTTGGTTTACACACGTTATTGGTTCTTTTTAAACATGGGATTCGTAGTTGGATCCCATCCACTCCCGTCTCTTTCTACATACTCGAATCCCACATGGTGCAACCATGGCATGTGCGGTAGTAACATTGTTCGAATGTCGTATTCCATGATTCGCGTCAGTATACGCACGCACAGTACTTCCAATCTTTTCATTTTGGATATCTCGACCAATTCACGTGCGTGTATTGAATAATAATACGGAAACAAATCCAACACACGGAGTTGGATTGCGCCCTCAGCCAAGACTCGGAATGAATGTGGTCTCTCATCCCGATATGTGCTAGCACACACCACACTATAATTGTGCACGATTAAATGCCGCAGGGAGCCAATTTGCGCGATATAGCGAAAGCACTCCGACGTTCGATCATTGATGGAAGTATCTGGCGGAATAGGCGCTCCTCCGGCATTCAGTTTTCGCAAATTCGGACAAGCTGCCAAATATGCGAACGCACTGTCACATAGGTTTTCACAATAAGATACGTCTAGCTCACGCAGCGAGTTGCATAGGGAAGAAGCAGAAATGGCTTTCAATACGTGCTCATCAACCAATAGGTTTCCTGCTAATGACACGATTGCCAAATTCCCATTGGTGACGGACGGTACCCACTTGAGGATATCCACGGTAGAAAATTCACCTTTGGGCGACGGTTGGTCCCAACGATGCCAAATAGAATGAGGAAGTTTGACTCTGACAACGTCTGGTCGATTGAACCACCACTCTTGACAGGAATGCATTAAGACTCCACTACGTAGAGCGTGTGTAACGGTTGGTCCAATCACTCGATACGCGTTTTCAGTCACGGAAGTATTCGCGACGACGAACGTCCACACGCTAGGTGACAAGATGGACATGACACACTATATGTATGTAATATTTGCATATATATATATATGTATAGATAGAGATATATGTTGTCATCTCATTTGTCTACACATATTCCGATAGTAGTGTATGTATGTGTGTGTGTATTTGCACTCAGCATAGCGGGCACTCTTGAAAAATGGGACTTATCTTACAAGTCCATCCTCGTCTCTAGATCAATCCAGTCTGACTCCTCCTTGAGCTTTCCCCGAAAGTACTCGATGAGATCTTGGATCTGACGATAGGTGGCTTCCTTAAACGCTCCGTTATAAAATCGAGTTCGTTCATCGATTTCATCCTTGGTCATTCCTTTCACACTGAATTGGAATTGCCCTTTGGTAGCTGCGTGGGTCAAGAATTTGCGCACCCTGGTTTTTTTCCACAAGATGTCAAAGGAACTGGTGCCGTGGTTGTGAAACATGAAGGTGGAATCTTCCAGCACGTCTTGGTCTAGAATCCACTGGACATTGGGTGGCAAAAACTGATATGCGAATTGATTTCCGTCCGCCGCCATTATATTGATTTCTCCTTCCACCGTCTATTTAAGAGAATAAAAATGCGTGTATACTCAACATCCACCTATTCGGGTTGAAGACACACTCACACACTGTTCATCACAGTTGCATTTATATGATCATTACCAGTAGCACATTCCTTTTGTCAATGGCGCCACAATATCATCGAAGGTCATATCATTGAGTAAATCACTCACTTGCACCTTGAAGACGGCCAAGAGTTTCTTCTCACTGCTCATCCACTGTTCGTATCCCATCCGCTCGTCGGTGAATTCGGCGTTTAGCTGCGGAATTTGGTCACAAAAAGTGCACGTGTTTGCTTTGTGTTGACATGACCACTTGAACTTTTGCTTGGTTGCCCGACCCAAGACCCACTTACGCAAACACGTTCCTTTCCAAAAGTGATCTGGGCTCCAATCGCGACCAAACTCGAACCACGCAGTCTGCATGTACGCATGGTTCATAGACGCCTCGTTTGAAAGTTGCTGCATATACGACGCGATCACGGAATGATTGAGCAACGTCAATTCCACAACGGTCTGATCTTCAGGACCGTTCCGCGATGTAATAACACATGTTTCTTTCGTTGGACGATGCTGCGAAGACGGCGGTACGACGCACCGAGTCACTTGTGTTTTATCCTTTGCATTCCTCGCTATTTCTGCCCACATGACTATGTGTTTGTCTTTTTATTTGCTGCTCTCTTTATATATATATATATGAAATCCGATGCGGGACATTGATATCGCGTACATGAATGACTTGTATATGGTGATATATATATATTTCGTTTTTTTTCCGATGATTATCGATGCCTCTTGCTAATAACTGATGGGGCCTTTTTTGCTACTTTTGACCGCATCTTTTCCACCAACTTTTTGGTTCGGTCAAATACACTTACTACTTTGCTTGGTGGCGCCAAACCTAACCCTAATTTCGCCCCTACCTTTCGCGCTGCATGTTCTCCGAATGCAAGCGCATTCGTGATGATCCGCGCTGCCTTGCTGGCTTTTACCGGAAGCCCTTGTTTTAGGTACGTACTCTGCGCATCTCGAATAAATGTTCGTAGTTCTGGTGTCATGAGGTCATTCCCTTCCAAACACCGATATACGAAATCTTGACAATTGTTACTGACCGCATCGTACACCCACAAAGATGGTCCTGGAATCCGTTCGGCATTTTGGAAGTAGTCGGAGAAGGTAATGTGTTTTTCTTCCACACCTGGAACTACCCGCTTGTTTTCCCCACACAATTGCAGCAAATCATGAAGGCTGGTTCCACTTAGCATGTCCATCACAACAGTTTGATTCTTGTCGGTCCGTATCATGTGCAACGTCTGACCTTTGGTTTCGATAACCTGGAACACATGATATGCGGTCATATCTTCTCCCCCTGGCACCATGGTGTTGACAGCTTTCTGCAATAGATGCGGAAGCGGCAATTTGCATACTAGGATATCTACAATCGGCTGATTGTGATACTGATTAATGTAACTTTCCACGAGCGGTGTCGGCTTGGTTAAGACGGATTTGACGACCCCTTTGACCGCTTTGACCGGCTGAGTGACAATAGCCTTTGCCTTTTGAACGATGCTGCTTAGCAATCCCATATTTTATCTTGTTCTGCAAAGACATCAAATATATATATATATATATATATTAACCATATTGACATTCGATGGGACACATACACACATGCACTTGTCAAATGTCGTTGGTTATACACTCGGTAAATTTCCTCTGTTACGGTCGTTTTGATAATTTTCTTCCATTCTCACACCAGTCCAGTCGAATACATAGGTAAGTATATTCGGGCTGGTTCTGGCGTACTTGCTCCATCCCATTTCAATGCGTTCATTGGTACACAACAGATTAAACAAGCAACTATGTGGTGTTGATGAATCTCCCACAACATTCTCCATTAACTGGACTCGATCCCACCCACGATGCAACTGTAGAGCATCGGCTAAAAGAAGATAATCTACACTGTCTATCCTCTCACGTCCGATTGGATGAATCGTCTCGATCAATAAATGGTTGATGCTCGGCAACCTCGGATGACGAATGGATCGAACCTTTCCGGTGAAACAAAGTATAGGAACATTTGTATCTAGGAAAAGCCGATATCGCACAGAAAACGTTTGCGCCGGGAAATCACCTGGCATCAGGATGCTTTCGAAATGCACAATAGTTGGAAGGGGATCATAGATGGGTCTATCCGGGAATTCGATCATTCCATATTCTGTTCTGTACAATTTAATTGAACAAACGGACATACTGTTTCACACACACACACACGATTCGAAACATATTACACAACGAAATAATACTATTCCCTACCCATTGAAGTTACGTCGCATGTATTACCCCATTAACACGACACTAAACACGGCAGATATTTTCGCGTTTGGCGCTTGCAGTACCGTGCCAGTGAATGTCAGCACCAAGGCTGGATTAACGTCGGCTGATCCGACAGAAAACACACCCGAATATACTTGCGTGGTCGTGGTGCTCATGCTAAATGTCGCGATACTTGTATTTCCACCCGCTGTGTTCAACACCAATCCAATTCCGCCTACTCCACTACCAACGCCTATTAGTTGTAATATAGTGACTTGGTAATAACCAGCAGATGGCAGTAGAATCTGGCACCCGTCGGCGGCAACTTCTAGCCCGACTAGCACTCCACTTTGTGCTACCTGATACGCAAGTTGTCCCGTACCAATCGGGAATGGTGCGGTGAGGCTGCTGACGGTAAAGCTACCGTAATCCGACATGGACGCAATCCCACGTGGCCCGCTTGGTCCGCTTGGACCTTGAATTCCTGGAAAACCCTGCTCGCCCTGAATTCCCTGGGGTCCTGGAGGTCCGCTTGGTCCGCTTGGACCCGGCTGAGGACCTGGCGGTCCGCTAGATCCATATGTATTGATGAGATAATTCACATACACACCCGGTACCGTGATGTCTACCAATGCACCACCGGCAAAATTTTGCACCCACATTCCATCTGGATTACCCTCTACGTAAATCATTAACAATTCTCCTTGCCCATGTAGCAATCCCGCAGAATTTGCCCATGTAGCAATCCCGATTGCATTTGCACAGTTTGCCCCTGCGGGACAGAACACTTGGCTCGTATTCGGCACAAATTCAGCTCTCCCTGTAACATAGGCGCCAGGCGGACCTGTTGGACCCGTCGCACCGGTGCTGTTTTTGACGATTTCCATCATGGGCCACTGTACCATACGCTGCTTATTGTGGTCCAACGCAGTGAGCGTTTGATTTCCGTAAGATGTTGGGTCACCATGAACTTCCTTTTTGGTTTCAGTTCCATATGGTACATATTGATAATCACGAAATGCAGCTTCCCCGACGGCAATTCCATTTCCGATGGTTGTTCCTTGCACTCCGTCCATTCTCGGACGCTTTGCGGCAGGCATAGTAGATAAATACTGTGAATAAATAAGCCTTTAATTAAAAGCGTATGAACATAATCATATTAACGCATTACGCACATGAAGTATGTATATTCATATATGCAACGAGTTAGGACTCTACTAGCCACTGACAACTACGCGAAGATGACATAGTTCACTGCACACACGGTTGTGAGTAACCCCGCTGCTTGATTGAGTACAACCAGCCCATCCGGCTGCCCAATATTGTACAAAAACGTTAGTACCCCTTGATTTGCAGGGTCTTGCATATTTCCCCAGGTAGCAATTCCTACGGCATTTGCACAGTTAACTCCTACATGGCAGAAGACAGCCGGCGAGCTTCCCATCATGACTTGTCCTGCTACTCGTATTCCCATAGGGCCACTTGGTCCAGACGGACCTGTGATTCCCTGTGGACCTTGATCTCCTTGATTTCCAAATTCCCCACGCATTCCTTTATTCCCGGCTGGTCCGGATGGTCCACTAGGACCTCTTTGTGGACCTGGCTCTTCATCGGCCCCATACGTATTGATGAGGTAATTAACAATACATGCTGACCCCGATGTAGTCCCATTTAGATTGGTTACGGTTAATCCTAACGGAGTCGATGCGTCATACGACATTTTAAGTACGCCACATCCTGTCACTCCATCTGTTTCGCCCCACGACGCAACCCCGATTGCATTTACACAATCAACTCCGACTTCACAAAACGCAGTACTTTGGCCAGCATAAAAGACAACACTCCCAGTTACATAAACCCCTGGGGGACCTGACTGTCCTGCTTCACCCGTGGTGGTTTTTATGATTTCTTCAATTGACCATTGCACCATTTGCTTTTCATTGTGATCTAACGCAGTAAACGTTTGGTTTCCGTACAACGTGTGGTTTCCGATGACTTCACGTTTTGTTTCGGTTCCGTATGGAACGTACTTATATCGATTGAATGCTACATTTGACTCAGAAACGCCTTCAATTTCTTCCGCAGTTCTTTTGCGCTTTGATGATGGAGGCATTGTTATTTTCTGTGTTGTCTATTCTATTGAGAAACACACGAAGTCTACCTAGAAGCACCTTAAATACTGTCCCACCGTTATTTAATACTTATTCATTTCATTACTACATTTTTACTATGGAGTTGGGTTCGTAATGATGTAATTCACCAAACATGGGAGTGTAATGGCGCCTGCAGCCATATTTTGAACTCTAAGTCCATTCGGAGTTACAGAGCTGTAGGAAAATGCCAATATTCCCTGATCATGCGGATCCGCCTGATTACCCCACGTTGCTACCCCTATCGCGTTTGCACAATCAAAGCTGGCTGGACAGAATACTGACGCCGTTGTTGCAAGCATGGTAACCTGCCCAGAATCGCCGAATCCTGGCGGCCCTGGAGGACCGCTTGGACCACTTGGACCGGCAACACCTGGAATTCCTTGAATTCCTTGAATTCCTTGTACGCCTTGATTTCCTTGAGGGCCACGTGGTCCGCTTGGTCCGCTAGGCCCCGGTTGAGGACCTGGTGGCCCACTAGATCCGAACGTATTGATGAGATAATTGACTAGGCATGGAGCCGTAATCGCACCTACCGCTCCGTTCGTTGCAACTAATCCATCTGGAGTATCAGAGGAATAACTCATGGTTAAATACCCCTGATTACCTGGATCTCCTGCTACCGTTGCACTTGAAGCCCAGGTAGCAATCCCCATGGCGTTGGAACAGTTTAAGCCAGCCGGACAAAGAACGCTTTTTTCGCCTGACAGCATGGTGACGGTTCCAGTTACGTAGGCACCCGGCGGTCCGGTTGGTCCGGTCGCACCTGTACTATTTTTTACTAACTCTTGCATGGGCCACTGCACCATATGCTGCTTATTGTGATCAAGCGCCGTAAGCGTCTGATTTCCGTATGGCGTTGAATCTCCGGTTACCTCCTGGTCGGTTTGTGTTCCGTATGGAATATACCGGAAATTTCTATATACTGCTGCCGCTTCCGCCTCTCCGTTGACGATGGTCGTCCCTTGAACATTGTCAAACCTAGGACGTTTGCTAGCAGGCATTTTTTCACACACGCTACTGCCTGTGTAACGTACCGTAAAGAATTATTGTTGAATACGATAACATAACAATATATGACAAATAAACATGTTATCAAGATATATGATATTCATCTCCTACTTTACCTCCGCTAATCTTCACGCCCTCTCTTTCGATTAGGAACTTCATCATCATCATCATCCGGCTGTGTATCCATATGAAACTTTCGCTGATGCAACGACATGAGACGCTGCGACATTTTTGATAGATCTTTCATGATTCCGCCCACTGCAGCATATCCAGCATCACCTGGCTGTTCCTCTAATGCCCTCATGACGCTCTGCAACCACACCCCCTTTACCTCGTCGAGCAATTCAGGAAGTCCTCTTTTAAGATGCGGCAGCAAATGACCAAATATGGCAAGCAACTGGTCGGATGCGACTGGAACCCAGTCATTGATACCGAACTCTTTTTGCCCATTTGGGTGTTTTGCTAACAGATGCAACGTCGCAATGTACCTCCCTACCTCACTGGATGGAGTATACTCTTGTCTCATATGCAACACGTGGTGAGCCAATACACACTCTAATTGCCGAATCGTATTGATGTACTTCAGCCAGTTTGCGATGCCTGCCCGCATATTTGCCACCTTTACTGCAGCCGGTGTTTCACTCGATTGCCTTTCACTTGCAACGGACGAACGGTGCAATGATACGACGGATGACGAAGAATCGGACGACTTTTTATCGGTTGCCATTGTAATGGATGGCAATGACAAGGATGGGCGCTGTGTTAATGGAACTACGGCGGAATCGTTCATGTGATCAACGTCAGGTACCAAGACGAGTGGCTTGGCGTCGCTACCGGTATGATCGGATGAAGTTGGATCATTCGGTACCCATGCATCATTTTCGACACTTGATTTGATTGGCACCAAGACGATGGGAGCTGGATTTTCGTCCTCATTCGTCGCAACCGACGGCAACACGGAACGAAACGGTTCGTACTTGAAACTGGATGACGACTGAGGGTCTTGAGTCTGTGGCACATGGAAAAACCCTTCAGCCGGTTCGTCCGAGAAGTCGTCATTATCGGCTTCCTCCTCTTCCGCGTCATCACCTTCGACGCTGTCAGATTCGTCTTCCTCGTAGTCATCACTATCTGCGACGTCTTGAGTTAATTCCTCTTTATCTTGCTCAGACATTTCTTTTAAATATCTTTCTTCTTCACTGTCGGTTGAATTTTCGTCATCCAGCTGCTTCTGCAATGTCGAAAATACCGGATGATCCGCACCTAACATTTGATCCAGTAATTTACTCCTTCTCGAAGGTCTTTCTCCTGCTCGATCCACCGACCCACTTCTAGTAGAACGTTCATCGTCGGGTGCAGATTCGAAGAATCCCTTTGGCGGCATTACTTCGCTATCGCTGCTTTCACTATCGGATGACATATGTCGTAATAAGCCTATCTAATACTGTTTTACCCAATAGACCTGATTACATATCAACCACGTGTTGATAATATAGTAAAGCAACAGATGTACATTATACAATTACAGTAACACGACCGACCACTGATCTATCCGATCCACTGCAAAAATCGCACTTCAATGGACCCGAAGGAGCCTACTGGTGCGATTGGGATCAATATCAATTCATGCTCGGACATCTCTTGGTACGCTGGTGGCGGTGAGTTCCTAGCTTTAGGCTCGACACCAGTGACTGGATTATTTTTTGAATATCCAACGCGGAGGATTTTGTTGTACACCGGCAATTTGTCCAGTTGCTCCACGGCGCGCGCCGCATCATCGGCACGCACATACTTGACAAATCCGTACCCTTTGGATTCTTTGGTTACAAAGTCCTTGACGATGTTGCTACTCACGATTGGTCCGAATTGCTCAAACAGTTGTCGGAACTCGAAGCTGTCCATTTGATTTGGAACATAATTGACGATGAGATTGTCCATGTTTGTTGCCTATGTAATACGTATACACGACAAGTAGTATTCGTTGTAAGATCCCCAGACGGACGCTTATGTCACACGAACGAAGAGAAACGTTTTCTTTCATCAAGCATGCTGTTATTATCATCTGATGGTTTTTGGCGTGACGGCTAATGGCTCAGCTGCTGATGCATATCCTGACAACTCCTGCACAAGACTACTTTGCACTGCGCACATCCACGAATATTTTGCTGGTGAATTGTAGCCACCAAGCACGGTTTACACTGCATCCACCCACAATGAAAACACATGACACCGTCGGATGACTTTCCTACGTGGCCAGATGAGTGAATTGTTTGAATCATCCCACACATTGCTTGACACGTTTGGCACTTGGATACCGCACATGCATCAGAAAGACGTTTCACCGGCGACGGCGGACGGATCATGGAATTGGAGGAGGAATGATTGGAATGACAATCGTCAATTGGCAAACACGGCGCCAAACCTCCACCATTGGCGACGTTTGTCTGGTACAAGTCAAATCCGTCATACATGGGATCACTCCCAAACGGATTTCTCAGTCGTTTGGTAGTCGACGCCATTTGTATCTATGATAAGCAATAGATATGTATATTATTTCAACCGTAGAACGCGTGTGTTGTGTCGTATAAACATGTGCGTAGCATACACCATGCACGTTCCTCCTGTCATTGCTTGCGATTAATGGAGCACACAAAGACAGACGCACACACACACACACACATACACATTCATGTTACCACGGCTGCAGTCTCAACAACGGCCGTTTCACAGGAGCGTCGTCCAGGCGCCTACTGACGACGGGAGGTTCGTACAGTCTGAAACCAGCGGCACGCTCCTCATCAATGGAACGATGAATTCGCATATCTTCCACTACTTCGAACCACATCCATGAAGCGATGGAAGACTTGACATGCATTGATATTCCGTTCCAGTGATGAAACCACGCATCATATGGAACATCCGTAACAATAATGACGGTGTCGAAGGCAGCCCGCACAGATGTTCCGTTTCCCATAGATAAATCCAGCGGCATCCCGGCCAATAGTTGGACGAGGTAACTGGATGAAAAACACCCCTCTACGCCTTGGTAGTTGTTGATGATGACCACCTTGTGCTCGGTAGGTTTATAACCTACCCATATGGTGTCGGTAGGATCTTTGATGTATACCCCACAGTGCTGCAGACTTCCATAGGTGGAAACAGCTTTGTACACACCCACTTCTGGATTTCCCAGAAATACTCGGTTGATCATATTGCGTGCGAACATGGTGAACTTATATCAAGGAGTGATGAAGGATTTTTATTCGAATGAACGTCACTTTCAGATCAGGCACATGGACGATGTTTGATTCATGAAGAGTGTTTCCTATTCTAACACAATGGTTTCCTTCTACGGCTCTGTCATTAACGGCGCCTGCACCTGCAAAAACACTGACGTTCCTGCGAGACGCATTTCCCAGGGATCCTCCCACACAAAGTGAATCTCATTCATGACACGACTTTCGACAGACTCAATTCTGGACCATTGCATTTCCGAGTATGAACCCCGCCCAAAAATTTTGTCGATGACATGCACAGGCAGACGTTGCTTATCCACATGAAATCCGATCACCCCATCCAACAGAATCCCCGCAGAATTTTCCGTGGCTGGCGTAATCACCAGGTGACAAACCAGCACGGCCACACAACTCGGCAACTCACACGCTGGCTTGACGTCATCAATTCCACCCGCTTCTTCGAAGGTAACCAATGGACAACGATATCCAAGCAGCGGAACGGTAAACTTGTACCAATGGATTACCGATGTCAAGGACGGAGACGCGAAGAAACGCCGAAACCGATTGTCTGAAATCGACATGGAGGAAAATTCATTCTCTGGAAATGAGGACGGCTCATCCATTGAAGTGGAATTCATGTATGAATTTTGTGTATTTGATCGATATGTCTAACAACAACAAACCGATGATTCGACTGCTACTTTGGGAGAAACCACGCCGATGGGTTTGATTGGATACCAAACATAATAACATTGTGATGTCCCTTTGGATGGACTTATTTCTTCTCGTTTGTACACACCCGGCATTTGATTCATTATCTCCGTCAACTTGATGGTCCACTGCGAATCAAGACCAAAGGCGTCTTGATCCACTCCTACTAAATCCCACCCTTGATAGACTTGACAGGATTGAAAAAATTGCACGAGATCTAATTCATCAGACGATGGATACATTTCATGAATCATGATGCTGTTATCACGATCCATCAACCGATTGGTCCATTCAACTCGACAACGAATGGTGGCCTGATACACAGAATCGTCCATTCTGCGCAGCGCGTAGGAATAAAATCCATGGTTCCATTTGACGGCAATCCTAAGCTGCTCCGCATCACGTTCCATGTCTGGTAGAGTCTGCGAAGAACCTACGAAGGCGCAATGTAAATAACGATCCTCATCCAGCATGTAGAAACGATTGGCGTCTTCTACCGTATCGTCGCTGTCGCTCATAATATGTATATATCATCTCATAGGAAAAGACGAAATAACAATAGTTACCCAACCATGCTAACTAATTGGTGATGCATGATATTGAGTTGATATACATGTTACGATATTCCTATTCGTCCCTCAATCGTCATTCCATATCGTCGTTCGATTCGTCATAGAGAAAAATGCCACGATGTCCTCGCAGCCGCTCCATCATGGCTGGATTTTTACTCTGCGCTCTCAAAGTAACGTTGATTTCATTCCACGATCGTGTCCCTTCACATATGGATCGAATCAACTCATCCCATTGGAACTCGGCTGGATGCTCAACGATGATATCGTCTATAGTAATGGCAGCACGGTCTGTTGAAGGATGGTCAAAAATGCATATCTCATGCACATACAAGGAAATGCTTGCTTTGTTTCCCAAGGAATCCCAATAGTAACGATCGAATCCTGTCACTCGGTCCGTATATCCACTTTCATCTTCCTCTCGACAAGATCGATAGACTTTGGACTTTTCGTGCAACTGTAGGATTTGCCAGCGTCGGATGGTTGGATCAACAGTCGAAAATTGGGCAAGACGCGGCAACGATCTGTCCGTTACCAACGGCGCACGACACAAGGGACACACCATGGTCCTTCCCGTTTCTTTCATGCGCTTGAAACAATCGATACACACATGATGCCGACCACATACATACGGATACCGCTGTGCTGGCCTATGCACAAAATCTCCCGTTCCGAATTGGATCGAGTCCTCGCACGCAACATGCGGGTATGGCTCCATACACACCGGACAACTTGGCTGTTCTTCTTGCATATATATATATATACGCACTACACATGTATTTAATCCAGCCAAGGATGTGATACGGTGTCACGACGTGTTTGCCTCATGTAACGATAGAAGCATTGGTTATTTGTAGCAGCAACGATTTATGCAAATACTTTAGGGAAGGAGCTGCACCACCCGATAGACATGGTCGAACGAAGGCTGCACCACGAACGTCCCTTCCGCTACCAATCGCTGTACGGCAGCTTCCACATCAATTGGCTCACGTGGGCTGTCTGGGGTTTTCTGATAACTTTCGTCGGTGAGGTAACAAAAGGCGTCGGTTGCAAATTCAACTCGCTCCCACCCTTGAGGCCGCTGCAATGACTTGAGAAATGTATCGACGCAAAAACTCTTATTTTGCGACGTTACACTCTTGATGAGGATACTTGGTTGAATGTCCGGATCGTTTGCATACGGATACCACAGCGATGCCACTTGGAAACACGATATGTGCGCACATATGCTTGCCATGTATTCTCCGGTCCTTTTGCTGTGGATGCCGTAATCGTAAACTCCCTTTCGATAACGCATGGCGAATAGAAGCTCATTGCGATCTTGTTCAAGATTCGGCAACGAATGCCGATTATTGTCGTTTCCCATGAATGTTCCAATGAGCATGGTGGTGAAATATACCCTATTGAACATAATAGAGAGATAGAAAACCTCACATTAACATATATATTTGGTTGGTCACTTTTTCCCCCTCTACAACTGTTGCTATTGCATCCGTTTACTTTGCCTCGACATCTACATCTAGCTCACTGGGCGCCGTAACTCCATACCACCATTCACCGCTTTTTCCTATTTGCATCCACCCTTCTTTTTCCAAGAACCCTCGCTTGTCTTCGTCGTCTTTTTTGTCGGATACTGTCACCTTATACCCTCTTGATTTCCCATCAAACCGAATTTCAGACGGAAAGATGGTCATATCTTTCCAATGCGCAGTTTGGCAAGACCGCTGCATTGACTTGATGAATTCTCGCAAAGGGAAATGTGCATCGGACTTTTTGACATCGATCTTTAATATACGGACCTGTCCAATACTTTGACACAGTTGAAGTTGAATTGATGCCCCTGAAAATTTCCAGAGTAGTAAGTATGGATCCGTCGCAAGCGGCACTAGAGCATCCGGCAACATGTGGTCACTCAAGACCACTCGCTCTTCCCCTGCCTCTTTATCTGGTTCAGTCTCATCAAGTTGACACTGACTGCACGTTGGCCGCCATCCGACTGGTTGCGCACTTAATTCCTCAGGAGTCCAATACTCTTCGGGACTTTTTTTCTTGCAAGTAAGCCGCCTGACCATTCTCTTGCAAAGCAAATTACAATCAGGGCAAACTCGATGGTGACATTTACTAAAGATGGCCGGACACGTAGTAGATCTGTTTGCTGACGGAAGTAAAACTCCACAACAAGCACACTTGGCAGTTCCTTGGATTGAAGAAATTTTTCCTTTATCCGTACGTACAATCAAATCCTCATCGTGATCTCCAAGATGCCCTATTGGGCGAACCGGATACTGCTCATCTAACTTTCGTCCAACTGCTTCTATCTCTTGCCTTTGTTCGGCCGTTGCAGGATTAAGCTTCCTCCAATGTAACCATTTTTGGAAATTATTGCTAAATCCTATTCCTGTCGGATCGTCATCTGCAAATCTATACTTGGCCGGCTTAACGACATCTTTGAAGGCCGACATGATTCTTTTTGGCGGCATATTTCTTTTTGATGTAGTTCTTTAAAAAGGCGAATCTCATTTTCGTATAGTTCATGGAACAAGTAATCAAATTTGCATTCACTACTGCACACTTACATACTCTTATGACACCATTCGTATTTCTTCATGTAACAACGATTGCGCGCAATGAGGACACACCAATTCTCGCTTACTTGCATGAAGAGCCACTTTCCAGTCTTCCATGCAACACGCGTGAAACAAGTGATGACAGGTATTCCCAGCACGCACGACTCGGTCGGTCGGAAGGAAATCCATTTGACAATAACGACACATGGGCGGACAGCGCGTTTGCAGCTCAATCGGACATGTAATCGTACCGCAAAATTCTCCATATGAAACAATTTCCATTTCATCGATCCACTTGATTCTAGTCGGTCTGACTTCAAAGGAGCTCTCTTCGTGTAACTCGCTCATTACTCTGTTTTTTACCTGTTTGCTGTTCTTGTGATTGGAGTGATTCCCCGGCTATTTGGTTATTCAGCGACGACCCACACAAGGGACAAATGGTACGTTCAGCCTTACGCATGGATTCGTTGCAGTCAGAACACACATGATGCATACAATGATAGGGATACTGATGAGATGTCATCATGACTCTCCACGTATTAGCTAGCTTGGTTCCTTCCGGTACGTCTAGCTGCATGGGGATCATGTGATAATGTTTCTCACATATTGGGCACGTATCGGTCGATTGCACATGAAACATGTGGTTATGTACGATTCACCACCAACTACTTGCAATAGTATTGGTGACAATTGAAAGAGTAATATGATACGTCTTTGCTACACCGTTTGTTAAAATATGCACCAATTTTCCGGCGTAGTTTTTACACCAATATTCGAACTTGGACGGTTGTGCGTTAACATGTTCGGCTGTAGGGACATTTACATTTACCATTGGACATATGGCGCAAGTTCGACACGACCATTCGTACACATTATTGTGCACTCCCACATTATCCCACGTATGACAATGTTGACATTTTTGTTTTTTTGTAACGACATCCATGTTGTTAAACTTGGTTGTACGTGTATATAAATATAAAATACAACGACACAAATTTGTTTGACAGTGCTTTTGTGATGCAGTCTTTGTCACTTGATATCTTTTTAAAATGTTTGTGTTACTTCTGTCATTCTTCATCGCTGGTATACTCTAGCCGATAGACATTTGCTACTTGCTGCAGGAACTGCGCGTACAATTCAGCCTCCAATTCTATTAGCTGCGCATGCGTGTGATTGCGGTAGAAGGTTCGAACCACGGGAGCACGACTACACAAGAAGCACCCAGGGTGTGCACTTTTGCGATGTTGACATTTCCATTTAAATTTTCCATTGGTGGCCATGTCCAAAACTAGTTTTCGCATACAAGATTTTTTCCAGTGGAGTTCATAGTCGCTATCGCTCCCATACGGTCCGATGATACGTGCTTCATACATGGACGCATTTTGAAGAATTTTGCTCATAGTCGTAGTTGTTTGTTTCTATCAATGCACCCACGTAACGGTATGTGTATGTGTGGTCACACGTGTACAATTCCATTCATCCCTTGATTACCCTTTGCGTAATCGCATGATGACAATCACACATCGTTATCGCACAATTCCCGCATTCGCTTTCGATTCTCTTCCGCTTCCATCCATCCCTTGATCTCCCCTTGCGCGACGGCAATAAACTCATCAATTCCCTGATGAATTACGGGCATTAGGACAGTCTGAATACTATCCAATGGAAAGTCCCACCACCGAATTTGCATTAAGCTAGCGATTTGCTCTGGCATGAATCGATACTTTTTGACCACGGCGGGATTCCCTGCCACAAGCGCATACGGTGGGACGTCCTTGGTAACGACGCTCTGTCCGGCTACGACTGCCCCGTCTCCAATGGTGACTCCGGAATAAATCGTGACTCCGTCTGCAATCCACACGTCGTTGCCAATAACAGGCGCTTTTTTCCCCCACGCGGAGGTTGGTGCAGACGGCCATCCAAACTTTTCAAGGAATGGATAAGTGGAAAATCGAGATAGGTAATGATTACCATCGATGGCAAAAGTAACGTTGGTACCAATGGAACAAAACTTTCCTGTTTTGACGACTGTGGATCTTCCTTGCGATGTATAAACTTTGAAGTTTACTGATCCGACATAGGAATACTCACCGAGTGCTAACATGCTGCTATAAAGTAAGTACAATCATAGGACACATGAGTGCAACACATGACGTCAGCATGAATAAATATACCATTCAAATGGAATCATAACTTTTGTATAAGCAGTCGCAATCCTTGTTTGTCCTGGCGTGTGTCCTTTTTTTGTCATGTACTAGTTCTCACGCGGCCTTTTTTTGTCGTTTGTTGCCATCGTTTCTTCTTCGTAGCTGTATCGATACGAAGGTTCCCATTCCGAGACCATCCATCCTTTTCGCATACTTAATACACGCCGAAGAACACGCGTATGCGCTTCAATTTCGATCTCGTCCCATGTACCATCTTGTTCGAAGGTGCTCACAACCTGCTCAATGGTGACGTCTTTGCACAGGATTTCCAAATTTTGAATTAATGCTGTATGGTCTTCTGCGTCAAAAACGGCGGTAAACCGATACATTGGCGTTTTTGCAACTGGGAAATTGGACGGCATCACTGGAAAGTACACCGTGATGATACGCGTATCCAAATCCCATCCATCATGAGCCAATACGTTTGCGTTCATATTGCCAAACGGTTTGTTTGGCGTTGCATCAATTGGATGTACCGGACACTTGTCAGTCACCACTGTTGACGATGGATATTCGGTGACAATCGGAGTCCAACGTTTTCCGCACGCAGTGCACTCGATGGGAAGCATATATATATAGTATATATTGTCTGCGCAGTTGTGTATATCAAATAATGACGACGCTTGCACTAAATGAAGCGTTTGCACGATGTGCATTTGTTCGATATGCAATTTTTATCGAGCAACGTACATATGGCGACGTACATTTACTTGTCACGTCAGTCACCCGCAAAGATTGTCCAGTCACGGCAAAGCGAATTTGACTTCAATTGGTTCTTTGCATAAAACATGGATTGACACCCGATTCGTCCCAAAATTTCGTTGTAACTTGTCCACACTGCGTAGTACCGATAAAAATCTGACAGAAATCCACGTATACACGATAGAGTGCAACGATAGGGCAATTGCCATTTCCAGTTTTGATTTGGAGCAGAGCACGGATCACTTGCCCACACACGGAAAATTGCCATTGCTTTGGCAGCTTCTGCCTGTTCGAGCTTGAGCATCCAATTTACCATGAGCAATATCTGTATCAGTTCGATAAAAACAATCACCACGAATATAGCAATACTACATACCGGATATATGGAATGATATATGATCCCAGTGTAGATGCATGAATGATATCATGGATGCAGTCCTTTTTATACTATACGTCGATATGCAGTCAGCCTGATTACTCTTCACGCCTGACTCTTTTTCCGCGTGCAGGATGAACATATGCATGACCATCTGGGTGCGACTTCCAGCACTTTCCGGAAAGCGCTACATGACATACGAGTTCTGACACGCACGCAGCCGATGTCGGTTGTCCTAGTTGCATTTCTGCATCGCGATCGATACACACTTGACCCCACCCTTGATACTGGATGGCAGTGACGTGAAGAAACCACTGAATGTCGAAATCATGCGAATCGGACGTGATGGAATCGATGAATATGACACGTTGTGATTCACACTCTCCAACCTCTAGATCACCCACAGTTGCTTCGACACTGGCATTTTTTCCATACGCATCTGTCACTTGAAACACCATGTCTAGAAGTGGATCGTCAATATGCACGTTTTCAGGCTTGGGAATCCACATGGAACTTTTTCGTGGCAGCGTTCGTGTTTGCATACTGGGTCTTGATTGGTGTCGTTTATTTTGGCCACTGTTGTGTAAATTGGTATTTCAAAAGACAAACACGGATTCATATAGTCGCATTGACCGCGATACTGTATATCTGATGTTTATCACAGCAAATCATGATGGAAGCAGCGCTATTTGCGAATTCTACCACGCGTTGATGCTAACACCCACGGATTCGTTGAACTAAATGCAACGTGGTAGGATCCTTGTTGATGTTGTAACTCCCAATGGTGCGTTCATCTTCCAACTGTTTTCCGGCAAAGATTAATCGCATTTGATCAACTGGAACATCAATCTTGGCTGCCAGAAGTTGCTTGAATTCCAATACGGTTTGGTCAGCATGTCCAAGTATTGTATTGGTATTTCCGTAAAAATCCTTGACATACAATTGCATCCATTTTGTCTGCGCTTCCAGTAATGGTGTTGGCACTGTCGGCGTGTCGATTACCAATGGCGGCGGCCAAACAGACACGGGAGCATTCAATCCAAACAGATCTTTGTACACTGCAAGCGTCTTGGCATAACGAGCAACTTGTCTTTCCAAGTCTTCTTCACGGGCACCCTTAGGGTTGTGATCAATGATGCATTGGTACGGGAAGAAACCACTGTCAAGACGGCTTTGCGCGACTGCGCAAACGGCAATGTAATCCAATGGATACATGAGTGCTTTATGCCATACTTCATCCACCAAGAAGGACGGCGACAGATTCATGTTGAGACAATCTTCTTCCACTACTTTGATGACCAAGAAACGCTTGAACTCACACAAGTGATGCTCTGGCACACCGTCGGCGGAAAGCTTGTCCCATAATGTACTGTCGTCGATGCGCCGCATGACGTTGTTTGCTTTGACGATACGTTCAGATTCAGTCAAGGTTTCACGAAGACGTTTGCGCGAAGAATCGGACATTTGGATTGCTATTACGGATAATGACGAACAACACAGCTTCAGATGCGTTACTCGAGATGGTGATATGTATATCAACTGGCCAATGGGTATTTCAATGATGTATATACGGAAGCAGGAATTGTATTATTAAACGCAAGGGCAAGCATCGGGTCGACATCTAATGGTTCCACACCAACGGCGGTGGCCTTTGCTGATAGATGCGACTTGGAATTGTCTTTCGAGCAGGCGCATTTTCTTGATGAAGTGAAGTACTGGACTGAAAGCGCGGTGTTGTTGGTCCCGCAATTGGCGCATCTTCTTCGGCAAATTCCGTGACGCTTGGTAACACAACTCCTGCTCGACTGCGCTTGTAGGAGAACATGGTGTGTAAACGTTTCTCTGTTTCATGATCAATCACAAATTTCGACATCATAAATTTTAGCAAAATTTAACATCATAAATTTTAGACTATGTACACAATACATCAACGTTCTAATCAAAAATACTTGGTTTTATAACATCAAAACTCGTGATTACACAAAAATCCAACATTTGGGTATTGGTTACCTAGGTTCCAAAAAAATGTACAAAGCACAACGCATGTATTGACAATGCAACATGTTTTGTCATAGGCGTTTTATTGCACTCAGATTTTGTCTTGCGTTTTAGCGAGTATATAGCTAGCAGACTATTGACAAAATCACGAAGCATGATTTTATAAATTTCAAAGAATTTTGACATCATGAATTCCGACATCATGAATTTCAGCAAATTTTAACATCATAAATTTTAGACTATGTACACATTACATCAGCGTTTTAATCAAAAATACTTGGTGTTATAACATCAAAACTCGTGATTACACAAAATATCCAACATTGGGGTATCGGTTCCTTGAGTTCCCAAAAAATTACAAAGCACAACGCATGTCAATAAACGAAAACTGGCCGTCGACAATGTGACATGTTTTTACCTTTTCAGTTTGTAATCCTTTCCTTACGAAATCGATATAATCGGGACAAACATGTCTGAAATGGGAGTATTTCTCGATATACGATATATAATACAGACATTTCCCGATTCACTAAAACCCTTTCACTGATACAGGTGGTATACTTCCTACTCTGTACCCGTACACACTAGACACGGTTCCAGTCACACCGGTGACTGAATAATCTCCTGACATGGATAAATCCGTAAGTCCGACATGTAATTCCGGTACAACATATTCATTTTCCCATGATGTAAAAATCATATTTGAGGGTGAATATGCGACACCACACGCTCCAACTATGGCCAATATCCCCGCAAATGTTCCGAATACTAACCCTTGACGAAGAATAGTGTTTCTCATAAATCCCATATATCCATACTTGTTGAGCATATTGAATGAAGTCCCTGAATAGGTCACGATCGAATTCACATTGACAAAATTATTTGCGTAAAATACGACAGACGCCCGATTGACGACGGATAACACATTATCTGATATCCCCAATACTGCACGAGCGGTGGATGACATCAAATACCCACTACATTGTCGTACAAAGATGCCACCATCATTACTCACTTGTCCAGCCACGTTTATATAGGTGGGGTACCACTCATGGTTATCTTGCGTATTGTAAGAAAACATGACCGATTCCGCAACAAATGATTGGTCCACCTTTAATAGAGTGATTCCGTACACGTTATTTTGCACTGGAGTAACGTCGACGGTAGTACGCCGAATACACAGATGCGAAGAAGCCGCACGAATCTTGCTTGATCCTGTTAACATTAAACTTCCGCCGAGAAACTTACAGTCGGTGATAAAGAGCTGTGTCGCGTTCGGATTGTCGAAGTTTATCATGGCGTTTGGACTTTCGTATCTTTCGTTGCTCCATGCGAATGTGATGTTTTCTAGCGTAATATTGGAGCCGTAAAATGTAAATAGCGTCCATTGGGCCTGAGAAATGTTTTTTTCAACCCCTGGCGATCCGACAAACTTGATGTTATTTGCGGTAACTTCATACCCAGGCATGTTCGGCCCCAACCCAGGCCCACCGAGCCGGATTACATCTGTAAAATAGAATTCATCTCCGTCACGCTGTCCAGCTAGTGCATTTATCAATTCTGTATCGGACGATATGGTTATTGTTCTACCGCGGGAAAATGCAGAATACTCTTCATACGAAGGTCCCACATATTTTGGTCGATCGAACGAAAGTTGTGTCCCATTATTTTGCGTTTGCCACACAGCACCACTAACATACGGCTGCCCGATTAAATTTGTTTGAGTTGGCACTAACGTAAAGGTGGTACCCGAGTCGCCTTTTGGTCCGGTTGGACCGGTTGGCCCGCCGCTTGGTCCAATTGGTCCAGTTTCTCCAATAGGTCCCACTGTACTGTATATACAGATAGACCCACATTTACAAAAACCGTCGAGCATTTGTTCACTCGCATACTGGAATGACACTACATTTCCTTCCGTGGCGAAATTAAACATTTGTGAAAACGCAACCGTTTCCCACGTTCCTTGGCCATTGGTAGTCTTTGCATTCTCCTGTGACAACACTCCGTTTACGTAACATATAATCGACCAATTACCAGTTGTAAGCAAACTTACATTGATATTGATTACAAATAATCCTGCTTGGTTGATTCTAAATATTCCCGGACCATCCAATGTAACATTTAACTGCCCATATAGTGGACCATCAAATCGCAACCAAGACAAGTGGCTTTGTATATTTTCTGATGGCATGCTCCTCCCATAATACACACTTGGTCCTACAGGTCCAGCTGGTCCAGTTGGACCCGTTGCTCCGACACTACCTTGCATACCTCTAGGTCCAATTGGACCTGTTGCACCAATTCCTGCCGGACCAGTTGGGCCGGTGGCACCAATTCCCGCCGGACCTGTTGGACCGGTAGCACCAATTCCCGCTGGCCCAGTTGGACCCGTTGCCCCGACACTACCTTGCATACCTCTAGGCCCAATTGGACCTGTAGCGCCAATTCCTGCCGGTCCAGTCGGGCCAGTGGCACCAATTCCTGCCGGACCTGTTGGACCGGTAGCACCAATTCCCGCTGGACCAGTTGGACCTGTTGCTCCTGCAGCTGATAACGTATTTGATAATTGTGTTTGCGTCATTAAACGCATGGTACGTGTGCGCGTATCAGCAATTAGGAATTTATGATTTACAGACGCACCCGGATTACTTACCGATGGCATATTCTCGCAGGTGGTATACAAACTCTTTCCATTTTGCAATCCTTGCACCGCTTGCGTTCCACTAGGTATTGACATTGAGTTTAGAAAATATACTCTATTTGCATCATACATAAACAAGATTGAATTACGTACACATATACCGCATTAACTATATAGCGAAATTATCATATGCATTTATACACCTCATGTTAATACAAAATTCGCACCGCATCTACTATAGTTTCAGGACTCGTACGTAATATTGTACACGGCGGTTCGGCATAATGGTACGTGAAGTTTTCATGAGAATCAAATTCCCATCCACTTTTAGTTTGTAACAATTGCCTTATACGCCTTCCACAAGTAGACGATTTGATGACTACTTGATCAAAGTTCGCATCATTCTCGATCAGATCGATGACGAATTCATACGACCATATACCCACTGGGATGATTATTTTGATAATGAATAACTTTACTGATGCATGTACATCACCGCCGTCACTTTTGACTACTCGTGCGTGAAGAACAAATAGGAGCGAACTCATGTTATCGGAAGTAGGCAATGACCAAACATGCAATGCAAATACTTCCTCGTCTCGTTTTGCTAGTATAGAAAGCGGATCATCAATCCGTGAATGCACAATGACTAAACCCACTGTTTGATACGATGCCAAAATGGTGTTTACTAGATTGGAATTGATACTCATAGCTTTCCAAGACGGTTTTGCTGCGATTTCCTGGTTAACTCGTTCTTCCGTTTTGCTAGCCATATACTATAACTAATAATAAACAAACACACAGGCATAATATTTTATACACATGCATTCTGTATATACAACACTGTCACTAAACGTGTACACGTTTATTAGTTACACACCTCTTATCTATTATCTTCACACTTCCCCCCTCCCCCATACCC
>Ga0194038_1000060_pt1 | contig 45688 bp, 50 predicted proteins | sample JunL226m_MetaG_FD_148630 | JGI IMG/M metagenome (GOLD analysis project Ga0194038, IMG submission 148630) | Anoxic zone freshwater microbial communities from boreal shield lake in IISD Experimental Lakes Area, Ontario, Canada - Jun2016-L227-6m | ecosystem: Environmental > Aquatic > Freshwater >... | reverse complement strand
GCGGGGGTGGGCGGTCTCGCGATGACGAAGGCGGCAGGATGACGAAAGCCGGTGATTTGAAATCCCCAGGGGTGGAACAACTTCCACCGCCGGCCAACGACAGCGCGCCGCCCCTGGACGAGGGCACGGCCGAGGGGGCCGACGCGCAGGTGCAGGACGACGGGTCGGCGGAGCAGAAGAACCCGTTTCTAGCAAGCCTGGGCGAGCGGGTGCGCGCCTTGCGTGCGCGCCGTGGCATGACGCGCAAGGCCACCGCACTTGCGGCCAACGTCTCTGAGCGGCACCTGGCAAACCTGGAGTACGGTGTGGGCAACGCGTCCATTCTGGTGCTGCTGCAGGTGGCCGGTGCCTTGCAGTGTTCGCTTGGCGAGTTGATTGGCGATGTCACCACCTCGTCGCCCGAGTGGCTGATGATTCGCGAACTGCTGGAGCACCGGGACGACGCAACCCTGCAGCGCGTGCGCGTGGCGATTGGCGAAATGCTTGGAACCGGTGGCGGCAAGGAGTCGCGCGGTTCGCGCGTGGCGCTGGTGGGTTTGCGCGGTGCGGGCAAGTCCACCCTGGGCCAAATGCTGGCCGACGATCTGGGTTTCCCCTTTATCGAACTGAGTCGCGAGATCGAGAAGTTTGCGGGCTGCAGCGTGTCCGAAATTCAGGCCTTGTACGGCGTCAATGCCTACCGCCGTTACGAGCGCCGCGCGCTCGAAGAATCGATTCAGATATATCCCGAAGCCGTGATTGCCACCCCGGGCGGCCTGGTGTCCGATGTGGCCACGTTCAACCAGTTGCTGACCTACTGCACCACCGTCTGGCTCAAAGCCGAGCCAGAAGACCACATGCGCCGGGTGATGGCGCAGGGCGATATGCGCCCCATGGCAACCGGCAAGGAGGCGATGGAAGACCTCAAGGGAATTCTTGCCGGGCGCGCGGCCTTCTATTCCAAGGCGCAGCTCAAGGTGGATACCAGCGCCCAGCCACTGGAGCCCAGCTTTGAGTTGCTGCGCCAGGTGGTGCGCAAGTCGCTCGACCTGCCTTGCTGACTTCGCGGTAGCTGCATTCGACCTAATTCTTCAAAACATGCAACAAAGTGCTTGCGCATCGCATAAATATGCAGTATGATGCAGCTTATCGATTCCATTCATGCACTTTGCTGCTTTATTTGAAGGAGAACCCGCAGTGACCTATCCCAGCCGCGTCGAGTACCAAACCGACCCCTCCCAGTACAAACACTGGAAATTGACGTTTGACGGCCCGGTGGCCACCTTGAAGGCTGACTTTGACGAGAACGCAGGTTTGCGCCCCGGCTACAAGCTCAAGCTCAACAGCTACGACCTGGGCGTGGACATCGAACTCAATGACGCGATTGCGCGTATCCGCTTTGAGCACCCGGAAGTACGCACCGTGGTGATGACCAGCGCCAAGGACAAGGTGTTTTGCTCGGGTGCCAACATTTTCATGCTCGGCGTCTCCAGCCACGCCTGGAAGGTCAACTTCTGCAAGTTCACCAACGAAACCCGCAACGGCCTGGAAGACTCTTCGACGTACAGCGGCCTGAAGTTCCTTGCCGCCGTCAATGGCGCCTGCGCCGGGGGTGGCTACGAACTGGCGCTGGCGTGCGATGAAATCCTGCTGGTCGATGACCGTTCTTCCGCCGTGAGCCTGCCCGAGGTGCCGCTGCTGGGTGTGCTGCCGGGAACCGGCGGCTTGACGCGCCTGACCGACAAGCGCCGCGTGCGCCATGACCTGGCTGACCTGTTTTGCACCAGCGTGGAAGGCGTGCGCGGCGACAAGGCTGTGGCCTGGCGTTTGGTGGACGCCGTGGCCAAGCCGGCCGTGTTTGCGCAAAAGGTGCAGGAGCGTGCCTTGGCGCTCGCGGCGCAGAGCGACCGCCCGCAAACTGCCAAGGGCGTGCAACTGGCGCCGCTCAAGCGCGAGATCGAAGCCGACGCCTTGCGCTATGCGCACCTGAGCGTGGAGATCGACCGCGCCAAGCGCACCGCCAGCTTCACCATCCAGGGCCCCACGGGCGAACAGCCCCAGGATGTGGCAGCGATTGAGGCGGCGGGCGCAGCCTGGTACCCGCTGGCGATGGCGCGCGAGTTGGAAGACGCCATCTTGCAGATGCGCACCAATGAGACCGAGATTGGCACCTGGCTGATCAAGACGGCGGGCTCGGGCGCGGCGGTGCTGACGCTGGACGCCACGCTGCTGGCGCACCGCAACCACTGGTTGGTGCGCGAAACCATCGGGCTGCTGCGCCGTACCTTCAGCCGCCTGGACGTGTCCTCACGTAGCCTGTTTGCCCTGATCGAGCCCGGTTCGTGCTTTGCCGGAACCCTGTTGGAACTGGCGCTGGCGTGTGACCGCAGCTACCAGTTGCTGCTGCCCGATGACGCTGCAGCGTCGCCCACGATTGCGGTGAGTGACGTCAATTTTTCGCTCTACCCCATGGCCACCGGCCAGAGCCGTTTGGGCAGGCGCTTCTACGACGAAGAACCGGCTTTGTCGGCCGTGCGCGCGGCCCTGGGGCAGGCGCTCGACGCCGATGCGGCTTTTGCACTTGGGCTGGTGACTTCCAACCCCGACGATATTGACTGGGACGACGAAGTGCGCATTGCGGTGGAAGAGCGGGTGGCGATGTCGCCCGACGCACTGACCGGCATGGAAGCCAATCTGCGCTTCAACGGCCCCGAGACCCTATTCACCCGCGTCTTTGGACGCCTCACGGCGTGGCAGAACTGGATATTCCAGCGCCCCAACGCGGTTGGCGAAAAGGGTGCCCTCAAGGTGTACGGCAAGGGTGACAAGGCCGTATTTGACTGGAACCGGGTGTGAGCCAACTTTGCGTCAGAGCAGGCCGCCACCATTGCGTCGGAGCGGAACCATCGGTGCACCACTATTGCGTCATTGCGAGCGAAGCGTGGCAATCCATGCATGGACTGCCGCGTCGCTTCGCTCCTCGCAGTGACGAGAGGATACGCGCTGCTCCTCGCAGTGACGAGGGGCTGTTTGCTGCTCACTCACAGTGACGAGACGATAAGTTTTTTGCGTTAGAAATTTTTACGGAGAGATACATGACCACCATCAACTACAACGACAAGATTCCCAACAACGTCAACCTGAGCGAAGACCGCACGCTGCAGCGCGCGCTGGAGCAGTGGCAGCCCAACTACCTGAAGTGGTGGGGCGACATGGGGCCCGACGAGTCGCAAGACTTTGACGTGTATCTGCGTACCGCCGTCAGCGTTGACCCCCAGGGCTGGGCGCAGTTTGGCCACGTGAAGATGCCCGACTACCGCTGGGGCATTTTTCTGAACCCTGCAGAAAAAGACCGCAAGATTCACTTTGGCGACCACCTGGGCGAGGCTGCGTGGCAGGACGTGCCCGGCGAATACCGCGCCAACCTGCGCCGCATCATCGTCACGCAGGGCGACACCGAACCGGCGTCGGTGGAGCAGCAGCGCCATCTGGGCCTGACCTGCCCCAGCCAATACGATTTGCGCAATCTGTTCCAGGTCAACGTCGAAGAAGGCCGCCACCTCTGGGCGATGGTGTATCTGTTGCACAAGTACTTTGGCCGCGATGGCCGCGAAGAAGGCGAAGCGCTGCTGCAACGCCGCAGCGGCCAGCAGGACAACCCGCGCATTTTGCAAGCCTTCAACGAAGAAACGCCCGACTGGCTGAGCTTCTTCATGTTCACCTACTTCACCGATCGCGATGGCAAGTTCCAGCTCTGTGCCTTGGCCGAGTCCAGCTTTGACCCGCTGGCGCGCACCACCAAGTTCATGCTGACCGAAGAGGCGCACCACATGTTTGTGGGCGAGAGCGGCGTATCGCGCATCATTTCGCGCACCTGTGCGGCCATGAACGAGATGAAGACCGACGACGTTGCCAAATTGCGCGCAGCCGGTGTGATTGATTTGCCCACACTGCAGCGTTACCTGAACTTCCACTTCAGCGTGACCATCGACCTGTTTGGTGCCGACGAGTCAAGCAACGCCGCCACCTTCTACACCACCGGCTTGAAGGGCCGCTTTGAAGAAGGCAAGCGCACCGACGACCACCTGCTCAAGGGTGCCAGCTACAAGGTGCTCTCGATCCAGGGCGGGCAATTGGTGGAGCGAGAAGTACCGATGCTCAATGCGCTCAACGAAGTGCTGCGCGACGACTACATCAAGGACTCCATTGGTGGCATCGAGCGCTGGAACAAGGTGATTGAGAAGGCGGGCATCCCGTTCAAGCTCAAGGCACCGCACAAGGCGTTTCATCGCAATATCGGCGCGCTGGCCAGCGCCAAGGTTTCGCCGCAAGGCCAGGTGCTTTCCGAGGCACAATGGGCGGCGCAGGTGGACCAGTGGCTGCCCAGCGCAACTGACCGCGCCTTTGTTGCCAGCCTGATGGGGCGCGTGGTCGAGCCTGGCAAGTTTGCCAACTGGATCGCGCCGCCCGTGATGGGCATCAACCGCCAGCCCGTGGATTTTGAGTACGTCCGATTCAACTAAACCTTAGCGCCATGACCGAAGCCACCGCCATCGAGCAGCATCTGATTGACCCGGAGATCTGCATCCGGTGCAACACCTGCGAAGCCATTTGTCCGGTGCATGCGATCACCCACGACGCACGCAACTACGTGGTGGACGCGCAAAAGTGCGACCGGTGCATGGACTGCATTTCGCCTTGCCCGACCGGGGCGATCGACAACTGGCGCAGCATGCCGCGCGCGCGTGCCTACTCGGTCAGTGAGCAGTTTCTGTGGGATGAACTGCCCCAGGCGCTCAATGCCGAGCAACTGGCAGAAGCCGGGTTGGTTGCCGAGCCTGCACCAGCGAGCGTGGTGGAAACAACCAGCGGGTTTAGCGATGCAGCGCTCGAACCGGTGTTTCACGGTGCATCGTTTGGCAGCAGCGTGCCGCCCTGGTCGGCCGCGCACGCCTACACCAACCTCTACGGCCCACGCGCTGCGCAGCCGTTCATCAGCGCCACAGTGGCGGGCAATGTGCGTGTGACCGAAGTCGGGCGCGAGTACGACACGCACCATATCGTGCTCGATTTCGGAACCATGCCGTTTCCGGTGCTCGAGGGGCAGTCCATCGGCATAATTCCGCCCGGCGTGGACGAGCAGGCGCGCGCGCACCATCCCCGGCAGTACTCGGTTTCGAGCGCGCGCAATGGCGAGCGACCGGGTTACAACAATTTGTCGCTGACGGTCAAGCGTGTGCTCGCAGACCACCAGGGAAACCCGGTGCGCGGCGTGGCGTCGAACTACATGTGCGACCTGCAAAAGGGCGACACGGTCCAGGTGACCGGGCCGTTTGGCGCGAGTTTCTTGATGCCCAACCACCCGCGTTCCAGCATTGTCATGATCTGCACCGGCACGGGCAGTGCCCCGATGCGCGCCATGACCGAGTGGCGTCGCCGTCTGCGGCAATCGGGCAAGTTCGATGCAGGCAAACTGCTGCTGTTCTTTGGCGCACGCACCAAGGAAGACTTGCCGTATTTCGGGCCCTTGCAGAATCTGCCCAAGGACTTCATCGACATCAACTTTGCCTTCTCGCGCACGCCGGGCCACCCCAAGCGCTACGTGCAGGACCTGCTGCGCGAGCGCGCGCCCGACCTGGCTGCATTGCTGGCCGACCCCAACGCCTACTTCTTTGTCTGTGGCCTCAAGAGCATGGAGGAGGGCGTGGTGCTGGCGCTGCGCGACGTGGCGCAGCAAGCGGGGCAGTCGTGGGACGCGGTGGCCAGTGCGCTCAAGACGCAGGGCCGCCTGCACCTGGAAACCTACTGACGCCAAACTAGGCCAGAGCGCATCCGGCCAGCCTGGGTGCAACTTTAGCTGTGCAGGCGTTCGTACTTTTGCAGCAACTGGTCTGCAGTCTCGGGGTAATCAGGATGCTGCGAAATGCAGTCTGCGGGGCAGACGATCTTGCATTGGGGCTCGTCTTCTGCGCCCACGCACTCGGTGCAGCGCGCCGGGTCGATGATGTAGAGCGGGTCTCCGGCGCGGATCGCTTCGTTGGGGCAGACCGGCTTGCACGCGTCACACGCTGTGCAGTCTTCGGTAATGAACAGAGCCATGGGGTGTCGTCCTTTGAAGCGGTGTTATGAAATCCGGCGGTGGCTGCAGTTTACTGTGGGTTGGCGAAAGGTCGTCCCGAGAGTTTGGTGCCGGCCTTGAGGCCTTTTCTTTCAAACCAGCCCTGGTTGACTTCGAGCACAAATCGCACTGGCTTCTTTGAGCAATGCGACTGCGTGGTTTGAGGCTTCATGTCCTCCAGGTTGACGATGGTGCCATCGTCTGCCACAAAGGCGGCTGTGAGGGGGATGAGCGTGTTCTTCATCCAGAAGCACTGCTGGCGCGCGCTTGGAAAAACGAAAAGCATGCCCTCGTGCTGCGGCATCTCCTTGCGAAACATGAGCCCCAGCGCCTGTTCGTCGGGCGTGGTCGCCACCTGGGTGTCAATCTGGTGAAACCCCGCCGTGAGTTGCACGCGTGGCAAGTTCAGTTGCGGCCCTTCCTGCGCGCTGGCAGGGGTGGACAGAATCGCCGCGCAAGCGAGCAGTGCCGCGTGGAGGGGCTTCATGGCCGGGACGCGGGCAGGCATCACTTTTTCGCTGCGTGTTTCTTGGAGCTGCGCTTCTTGGCCGCCTTCTTGACCTTGTGGGCGGAAGCCTTGGTGGCCTTGGTGGTGCTTGCGGGGCTGGGCGCAGGTGCGGCTGCAGGGGCTACGGCGGGCGCGGCGGGAACGGAAGGAGCCACTGGCGTCGTAGCTTGGGCAAAGGCGGTCATGGTGCCGAGGCTGATAACGAGCGTGGCGAGAAGCTTGTGCATGGGGTTTCCTGTGTCAACAAAGAGGCTCTGAACACGGCTGTGTTCGGTGGGTTGAAGTGGGTGGTGCTACTGCTGCACGGGCAGCTTGCTGTCAACCCAGGCCACGACTTCGCGCGGGCTGAAGGGTTTCACGAAATAGGCGTCGGCACCACATTTGCGCGCATTGGTGCCGTCCTTGGTCTGTCCGCGTGCCGTGACCATCGCCACATGAATGTGCTTGAGACGGGGGTCACCCTTGATGGCCTTGAGCACCTGCAGCCCATCAATTTCGCCGGGCATCATGATGTCAAGCAGAACGACCTGCGGTAGGTGTAGCTCCACCGCGCGCAAAGCGCCAACGCCATCGTCGGCTTCAATAATCTCGTACTGGTTGCCCAGGCGCAGGTTGAGCAGGCGGCGGATATAGGCGCCGTCGTCAGCAATCAGGACCTTGGGCCGCACAGATGCGCGAGTTGGGGTGCTGGTTTCCTTGTTCATCTAGTGACTATACCCAATTCTTTGCGCGATTGGCGCTTGCCCCTTTTGGCTGTTGGCCGCGCGGGATCCTGAAATGGGCTTTGGTACATCCAGACGGGTCGCTGCGGGCTGGCATAGGCTACGGCCGTGGGTTGCAGTTCAGCTGCAGCAAACTCCAGACTGACCAGCCACGCACCGGGGCGCATTTCTGCGCGGGCCTTGGCCACCGCGCGCGGCATGGTTTCGGGCCGTTGAAACAGATAGACCATGTCGTAGGCGCGCCAGTCGTCTTGCCAGATGTCGCCCAGGCGAACCTGGGCCCAGGGGCAACGCAGCGCCGCCAGCACGCGCAGCGGTCGGCTGAACTCGATGCCGACGCAGCGGCAGGCGGGGTAGGCCAGATGCAGTGCCTTGAGGCCATCACCGGCACCACAGCCGGCGTCCAGAATGAGCGCAGTGTCGGGCAGCTTGGCGTGGTGGGGTAGCTCCCGCAAGGCGTGCAAGGGGGTTGGAAACACTGGCGCATCGCCCCAGGTATGAACCGGGTACACCAAGAGCGCCAGCGCCAACGGCAGCAGCCAAAGCCAGGCGCTGGCGGCGGTGATACCGGTCAAAAGCACGGAAATGGGAAAGCCCAGTACCAGGGCGACTTGGCGCGCGCGCGAAAAGCCCTTCCAGCGCGCCACTGCAGTTGCGCCCAGCCCGAGCAGGCAAGCCAGCAGCACGGCGGCCATGGTCGAGACGCCCTGGGCCAGCAAGACGGTGTAGGCCAGCCAGCTCATGGCCCACACGGCCAGTGCCGGCAGCGGCCATTTGATGATGAAGGTGGGTGGATTCAAGGCTGTGGTGTTTCAACGCCAGGGAAGGAATCGGGCGGCGAACTTGAGATTACCAGAGTATCTGGCTAAATTCCCGGTACGATGTGCCGATGTAGTGGGTGTAACCGGGTAGCGCTGTTTTTCTTGCCACCCCCCCTGCAGTTCTTCTAAAAAGTACACCATCATGGAAAAAAACGAGACATTTCGAACCGCATTTATTGCAGCGCTGGGCACGGCCGTTTTGCTTGTAGCTGTTTTCGGCCTGATGTTTGCCGCTGGATGGATCGGGTTGAAGGGCGCTGACTCCCAGTCTGCGCAGCAAGGGGCGAGGGCGGGCAAGGCCAAATATGCGGACGAGGAAATCACGATGATCTGCGACCTCAACTATTCGGTTCCTGGCGACACGCCGGACGCGCAGCACAAGGTGTACAAGGAGATGGCCGCGGCCGGAATTGACTACAAGGCCGGGGCCGGTTGGTACCAGGGCATATTTTCCATTTCCGAGTCGCGCAAGGGTGCCCTCACAGTCAAAGGCAGCAAGGTCATGGTCAGTCGTCCCGCCATGTTTGAGCGTTTTGGCACGATGGTGACCGGCGAGCAATTTACCTTTGACCGTGATACAGGCGAGTTTATCGACCAGTTGACAGTGAAGGATGGGCGCAAGCTGGAAATCATCAAAGGCTATTGCGGGCAACTGATCAAGGCACCGTTTTGAGATGAAAAAACTGTCTCTTGCTTTGCTGATTCTGGTTACGCTGGTCTGTTTTTCGGCCCACGCCGGTGAATGGGAAGACGGTTACTCCGCCTACGAGCGACAGGATTACGTTACCGCCGTCCAGAAGTGGCGCATTGTCGCCCTGCGCGGGGAAGCCAGGGGGCAGTCGATCATGGGCGCCATGTACGCGCAAGGCCAGGGTGTGCCGCAAGACTATGTGACGGCTATCAAGTGGTACCGGTTGGCTGCGGAGCAGGGCGAACCCCGGGCACTGCACAAATTGGGCTACATGTACATCTATGCCCGAGGCGTTGAGAGGGACTTGGTCCGCGCCTATATGTGGAGCGATCTGGCCGCAGCCGCGGGGAACGCAGAAGCCGCAAAGCAGCGTGACGAGGTGGAAAAGCTTTTGAACCTGGACCAGTTCGCCCAAGCCAAGAAGTTGGCGATGGAGTGCCAGCAGAGAAAGTTTGTGAACTGCAAATAGGTAGCAGCTGTTGCTGCGGTTTTGTGCCGCAGTGATGTTTTATGCGAGGCGGTATGTGGGTGCCGATGGCACTGGGGCAGATGGCTTCGCTCGCAATGACAGCCTTTCATCCTCGCAAGGCTACTCCCGCTCATCATCGCGAGGCCGTTAGGCCGTGGCGACTATTTCTTGGTACAGGCGATTTTCAGCAAGGCGCCGGCGATGGTGTCTGGCGCGGCGGGACGCCATTGAAATGGGTCCTTGAGCGTGAAGGTGATTCTTCCGCGGCCCATGTTGTCGCTGTAGTTGTTGTAGTACACCGTGCGTGAGCGCTCTTGCTTGCAGTCGTACTCGCTCTGGTCTTTGGAGGACAGGTAGCGAATGTTGTTGCTGTCGAGCTGGGGTTTTCTGAAATCGACCAGGTACCACATCTTCACGATGTCACCGTCGCGCTGCATGCTCGGGTAGTCCACGTAAAACGTGCCGGTTTCGTTGGCACCGATCTCCACCCAGGCAGCTCCGGCAGAACTGCAGGCAAGGGCGGCGGACAACAGCAAAAGTACCTTGTTCATTTCAGGCACGAATGTACCTGAATTTCAGGGGCTCCTCAGATCAGCCAGGCGGCGCTGATTTTCCTTGAATCTGTTGCCACAGGGCCATTTCGGTACTCGTCAGGCGGTCATTCTTGACGGCTGCGGCCTGGAACTTTTCAGCGTCGGCCATGATGCCCAACTGGCGGATCTGGGAGAGCATGAACTTGAAGTGCTCCACCGCGTGCTCCGGGGTGGCCGCTATTTTGTGTATCGGAAGCGTGGAGACGTCGTCTTTTAATTCCCGCTCGCGCTTGGCCTTGTCAATCATGCGTTTGACTTCATCTTCACTCAAGTGCAGGCGTTTGGCTTCGGCGTTGATCTTGTCCGCCTCATGCTCGGAAATGGTTCCATCGGCGAGCATTTGGTAAACCTCGTCGCGCAGGGTTTCGCGTTCGATGCGCAACTGATCACTGAAGGCCGAGGACAGCAAAGCCGCGGGGATGGCAAAGATACCGATACCCAACAACGCCAGCACGATGGTCATGATCCGCCCCATCGGGGTCACTGGCGAAATGTCTCCGTAACCCACCGATGCCAGTGTAATGACGGCCCAGTAAATTGACTGGGGAATGTTTTCGAACTTGTCAGGTTGCGCCTCGTGCTCAAACAGGTAGCCCAGGCTGGCGGTAAGGACCACCAGCAGCATCATGACGAAGGCCGATGCGGCAAGCACGGGCCACTCGCGCACGATCACCTGGGTCAGGGTCTTGGTGGCACCGGTGTAGCGTGTGAGCTTGAGCAGCCGCAGCAGCCGGAATACCCGCAAAAACCGCAAGTCGAACAAGTGGTGCAGGAAGGCTTCCAGATAGAAGGGCACGATCGCCAACAGGTCGATGATGGCGGTGGTCTCGCCGCCTTGCTTGAACCGCCCCATAATTTCACCCTGGTAACGCGGTTCTTCCACGCAGCAAAACAGCCGCATGTTGTACTCTAGGGTAAAAACGCCCACGGCTACCGCATCAAGAATGATGAATTGCAGGTTCAGGTGGTAGTGGATGCTTTGCACCGACTCCAGCACCACGGCCACCACCGAGATCACCACCCACAGCACGATGAAGTTGTCAAACATGCCTTGCAGGGCGCCACCGTAGGGGCTCGGGAATATCAAGGCATGCACTTTTTTGCGGAACGTGCGGCCCTTATTGGCAATGACAAACTGTTTAATGGCCGGAATCAGCACCCGAAACAGTTTCAAGATTCTGAGCAGCCGCAAGAACCGCAACATGCGCAGGTCCACGGGAATGAATGCTTGCAGGTAGAACGGGGCGACTGCCATGAAGTCGATCAGCGCAAAGGGGCTGAAGATATAGCGCAGGTGGGAGTACCCCTTGCCTTTGAACTCGTGGTCTTCCGGTGCCAGGTAGAGCCGCAGGAAGTATTCAACGGTGAAGATCGCTACCGAAAATACGTCGAAGGCGTGAAACAGAACTTTGTTGGGCTCGTAGATCGCTGGAACGTGCTCAAACAAAAGCACGATCAGGTTGGTGATGATCAGGATCGCAATCCAGCGGTCAATGGATTTTTGGTAGTTGCCCGGCACCGTCGGGTCGAGCAGCCAGCTGTAGATCCATTTGCGGACCGGCATGTCATGCGATATGTTCGCTTTGCTGTTGTAACCATGAATTTTGGAGAGGTTGTTGGCGGTTTCCATGGTACGTTCCTCAGAAGTCGAGTTCGGCAATGCGAATCGGGTAGGCACCCTTGTCGCAGACCGTGATCCGGAGTTGCATCTTCTGGTCGATCGGGTCGGTTTCGACCAACTGCGAAGTGATGGTCGAGATGGCGGAACCTGGCGGCGTGTTCTGTATTTTTTCCAGAACCAGAGCGCCAGCCAGAGAGCGGTCGGTCATGTCGCACTTGGCGACCAAAGCAACGGGCTGATTGCTAAAAGGATTGATCATGTCGGCCAGCGGCCCGCCTTTGGCCGTCAAAGCTTGCTGGCACGGTCCCCAGGCTTTTACCGGCGGTGCGGGAGGTGCGGCCTCTACCGGCTTTGGCTCAACCGGCACAGGGATGGCACCCCCAGTGGCTTCGGAGGGGACCTCCGATGCTGGATTGGTCGCCGCAGTTTCGGGTGTTGCCGGGGTGGCCGCCACGGGTGCGACTACCGGGGGCGCGGCGGTGCTGCAGGCCGCGAGCGCAAAGTCGGGTTTGACACGTTCCGGGGAAGCTTCGGTGAACCATTTGGCCCACTGTTCACCGTTGCGTTTGGTGATCTCGTTGTGCATGCCCTCGTTGTAGGCCATGCGCCCAACCCAGGCCACGCAGAACATGCAAAAAGCAAGATAACTCAGAAAGAGATAGTCTTGAAACGTAAACAATTTTTCCGGCACCGCTGGCGGTGTTGCTGGCTCATCCATAACGTGACTCCGGTTGAGGGGCGGACGGGTCAATCGCGGTAGCGCACCGTGATGTTGATGCGGCGATTACGCGGATCTTTGGGATCGTTGGGGTTGTACGGATCGGTGTCTGCAACGCCTTCGATTTGCGCGAAGCGTTTCGTGCCGACACCGCGGTGCTCCAGCAAGGCGCGTGTTGACTCTGCCCGCTCAGCCGAGAGCGACCAGTTATTGCGACCTTGTGAATTGGCGAACGCTACGCTGTCCGTATGCCCCCGAATGCTGAGCTTGTTGGGCATGCTGGCCAGTGAGCGAGAGACTTCCTCGATCAGCGCTTGCGCCTTGGGTTCGAGTTGGCTGGTACCCAGGGCGAACATGGCAAAGTCGGCCTTGTCGATGATCTCGATGCGCAGGCCCTCCTTTTCGCGTACAAATTTCACCTGGTCTTGAATCTTTTCCAGCTTTGGATTCTCTGCAAGGTGCTCCTTCACCTCTTTTTCGAGCTTGTCAAAGTTGCTTTGGTCGGCCTCTTCGACAATCTTGCGCTTCTCGGCCTGGCTGATCTGGTCGCTATCGCGGGCGTTTTCGCTGTTGGGCGAGGGGTCGTTCTCGGTCGGACCACCTTCAGAGCGCGGCGTCAGGCGCTGCAGCGGGGCAGTTTGGCGTGCAGTGAAGGGAAAACCGTCGGTGTCGATGATGGACTTGCCGCCCATGATGCCGTTGGAGCCGGCGAGCTTGCCCATCGTGACTTCGCTGTGCGAGGTGGGCTTGAAGTAATCGGCAACGCTCTTGCGCTGCGATTCGTTGGTGGCACCCAGAATCCACATCAGCAAGAAGAAAGCCATCATGGCCGTCATCATGTCCGCCAGGGCAATCTTCCAGGCACCGCCGTGGGCACCGGCGTGACCGGCCTGAATCTTCTTGATGACGATGATGGGCGCTAAGCCCTCCGGCACCGCCGGCTTGTCGCCTTCTGCGCTGGCCTCACCCGTGGGGGGTACTGCCTCGGGCGGGGCTTTTGGGGACTCTTCCGAATCAGCCATGGCTACTTACCTCGCATGCCGTCAAAGACTTCGGCAAAACTGGGCTGGTTGTGGTGGCTGATAGCCACGCGCGCCGCTTCCAGAATCAGTGGCATGGGATGCCCGTGCATGGTGCCGATGATGATTTGCTTGACCACGTGGTACATGCAGGACTCGTCTTCAATCACTTGCGACAAGCGCTTGGCAAAGGGCTCGAAAAAGCCGTAAGCCAGGAACACCCCGATAAACGTACCCACCAGGGCCGCACCCACCAAGCCACCCAAGATGGCGGGTGGCTGGTCAATGTTGTCCATGGTTTTCACCACGCCCATCACGCAGGACACAATCCCCAGCGCAGGCAAGGCGCCAGCCAGGGTGGCAATGGCGTCCGAGGCCTTGAGTTCGTCGTGGTGGTGGGTTTTGATGGCGGTGTCCATCACTTCTTCCACTGCCATCGGGCTGAGCGTGCCTTGCGAGACCACCATCAAACGCACGGTGTCGGTAATCAGGTGCAGCAAGGCATGGTCGGCCAAGAGCTTGGGGTATTCGCTGAAGATGGCGCTGGACTCGGGGGTTTCGATGTGGGCTTCCAGGGCCACGGCACCTTCGGACTTGAGCGTCTTCATGACCTTGGAGACGCAGAAGATGGTGTTGAGGTAGTCTTCCTTGTGGTATTTGGAGCCCTTGAAGCAGCGCCCAATGCCCGCGAGCACCGCCTTGACCACGTCGGCGCTGTTGCCGATCAGCATGCCGCCGATGGCAGAGCCGAAAATACACCAGCCCTCAATCGGGGCCGCGTGGATAAACGGTTTCATGTTGCCCCCGCCTACGACAAAGCTGCCGAACACGCAGACAAGCAAAAACACGATTCCGATGATGCCGAACATGATGGTTCCTAAATGTGGCGATGGCGATGCAAGTCAGCCGTGGGGGTGTAGGTCTGAACTTGTTGTCGATGGCGCCGACTCAGTGCAGCGTGCCGAGAATCTGCGGTGGAACGAGCGAGGGCACCTCTGCCCAGGCTTGGCGAATGTCACCCATCAGCCCGAGCACTTCGGACAGCGCCTGTGCGTCATTGCGGGCGTTGGCATGCAGCAGGCGGCGCGTCACGTAGCTGTAAAGCTCGTTGAGGTTCTGGGCCAGTTCGCCACCCTTTTCAAAGTCGAGAGAGCTTTGCAGGCCGACCACGATGCGGCTTGCGCGCGCGAGGCACTTGCCTTTTTCCTGGATCGCTCCGCGCTGGAGGTGGCCCTGGGCCGCGGTAAGACTTTCAAGAAGTCCATCGAACAGCATCTGGATCAGGTCAACACGATTAGCCGTTGCTGCTTGCGCTGCGGCATTGCCTGGGCCATAAGATTCCATGGCTTTGAAGTGAACACGCATGATTTTGAGCTCCTACTGATGAATTCCTGTACACGCAAGGAATCGGACCATCAGCAAGAAACTTGAGCCGAGCGGCCCAAACATCGGAAAAATCGCGGTGGGCGCTAGGACGCGCGCGCCCTGTCAGCCGTGATCTGGTCGATCTGCAGGCTGGCGCGTAGCTTTTTCACGGTGGCGGAAAGGAGTTGGCTCACACGGGACTCGGTCACCCCCAGGGTTTCGCCGATTTCCTTGAGGTTGAGCTCTTCCACGTAGTACAAGGACATGAGCAGATGCTCGCGCTCGGGCAACTCCTCGATGGCGCTGGTGACGGCCTGCATGAACTCTTTGTGCTCAAAAATGACTTCCGGTTGGCGCGAGGACTCGTCGGCGATGTTCATCACCTGATCGGCCATGACTTCCATCGAAAAGGTCTCAAAACGCTTGGCTTTGCCCCGCTTCTTCTGGAATACATCCAGGTCATCGCCCATATGTTCGGCAAGTTCCGCTTGGGTGGGGGCTCGGCCCAGCACGGAAGAGAGGTGGTTGTTGGCCTGGTTTTCGGACTTGTTGAACGCCGTAGCCGATCGCGGAAGAAAAGACATTTGCCGCACTTCGTCCAAAATGGCACCGCGTACCCGGCTGAGTGCGAAGTTCTCGAAATCGATTCCCTTGGCAGGAATATAGGCGCGAGCCGCTTCAAGCAGGCCAATCATGCCCACCTGTATCAGTTCGTCCAACTCCATGAAAGGCGGGATTCTGACCTTGAGGTGCAGGGCCACGCGTTTGACCATGCCCAAATGCGCCAACACCAGTGCTTCGCTGTTGTTGTGAACATCTTCGTATAGGCGGGTCGACACTGCCATGCGATTTAAGCCCTGAATCTCACTAACCGTTCCACAAAGAACTGCATGCCACCTGACAGTTGGTTGATTTCCGGCAGTTCGCAACTCGCGTCGGCCAAGCGGTTGAAGTCGCGGGCAGCGCCGCTGCGCGGCGCAAACTCCATCACCGGTTCATAGCGCTTGTGGGCTGCCAGTATCAGTTCGTCGTTTTCGATCGAACACAAGTACCGGGTGGTGTAATTGAGAAACTGGGCACAGACGTTGTTGATGCGCTTGGACAGGCCCTGGCCTTCGGCCTGGCTGCTGACCGCATTGGGTATCAGATAGATCTCGTTGAGGTCGTAGTTCTGGATCAGCACCTTGATCGTGCCATAGGCATCGGCAATCGAAGAGGGGTCGTCGCGAACCACGATGAAGCGGCGCTGGCAGGCTGCCATAAAAGACAGAACCGAGGGTGATATTCCAGCGGCCATGTCCACAATCAGGAAGTCCAGTTCGTCATCCAGGGCGCTGAACGCCTGGACAATTCGTGATGCCTGCAATTCCGACAGGGCCGCCATTTCCATGGCACCCGATGAGCCCGGGATCAACAGCACGCCGTGGCGCGACATCACGGTTATTTCCTGCAGGGTTTTTTGACCGCTTAAAAAGTGGCCCAGGTTATAGGGGCAGGTGCAGCCCATGGCGATCTGGGCATTGGCCAACCCCAGATCCCCGTCGAACAGCATGACGCGATACCCCTTTTGGCGCAATGCAATCGCCAGGTTGACCGCTATCGTGGTTTTCCCCACGCCACCTTTGCCACTGGCGATGCCTATGACTTCCGTACGCACAGGCTTATTCATGTGTCTACCATCGGTTTATTTCAGTTGAACGGTCCCCGAATACTTCTGGGGGTACTCGGTATAAATATTCTTTGTGATGCGACCGCCTCAACCTGAAGTTCCATGTCTGCGGGCATCGGTTGCGCAGCTACATGCGAGAAGTTTGCGATAGCCTTGCAAAGCAACGAATTCGTAGTCAGGTCGTGCTTCAAATTGCCAATGTGATCGCCATCACTCCCTGCGGATATCCTCAAAGAATTATGGCACATAAACTCCAGCAGAGGCCATGGTTGGGACGACTCGTCCATTTTGCTGACCATCAAACTGTCCCACTTGGCGGCAGGTGCCTGGAGCACGCGTTTGAGCGTTGCCGACGAGGCGTCGGCGGGCACGATGGCGTGGCATTTGCAGCTTGGGCAGACGCTCATCACTTCTGCGACGCGGGCGCCCATTTGCACTCCGGGGGTATCAATCAGGATCAGGCTGCGCTGCGAGAGCTCGTTGAGCAGCAGGCGTAACGTGGCCGCGTCGTCGGCACGGAAGCAATCCACGCCGATCTGGGCTGAGAGCATCTGGGTTTGGCTCCAGGCACCAAAGCGCAGATCCTGGTAATTGATGATGGCTACGCTCTTTTGGCCAATTTTGGCCGCCGCGTCGTTGGCAATCTTGGCGGCCATCGTGGTCTTGCCCGCTCCCGTGGGCCCGGCAATCAGGTGCACGCCTTTCTGCGGCATCGGCGCTGAGGGCCGTGCCAGGCTGTGGCTGAGCTGGTTCTGGATGGCGGTAATAGCTTCCTGTTCGGTGGGGATGTCCTTGATGGTGTCGAGCAGCAGCGTGCGCAAGCCCGTGGGCATGCCCGCGTCGGTGAGCGCAGTAAACAGCGGCACCAGTTCGGCCGCTGGCGTCAGACTGGCCTGCCAGGCGGCGGTTTGCTGTCCGAGGTTGAATTCGCGCCGCATGGCGGCGAGTTCGTCGCGCACCAGGTCGACGATTTCGCGACCCCGCAGGTAGTCACGTTCATCTTCATTGGTTTGCCAATTCGGTTCCCGCGCGCTTTTGTCCTTGGTGGGGCTGAGTTGCTGCTGCGAGCGTGCCAACTGCTCGCCAAAGTCCGACTGAGGGCGCACGGCCAGGTCTTGGCGCACCTGCGAGAGCTGCTCATGGATATCGACCGCGATGACCAATTCGGTTTGCCCATTGACGCGGTGGTTGGAAATGACCAGCACGTCCTGACCAAACAGGGCCGTGGCCTTGTCGGTGGCGCTGCGGGTGTCGGGTGCCAATATTCTTTGGAGTTCCATGGAATGAATCTCTTGTAGCTAGGTTTAGGACGTGGTCTTGGGCTCGGCGTGAACGGTGTGAATGACCTTGACTGCCTGGTCATCCGGAATTTCGCTGTACGAAAGGATCATCAATTCGTTGACGCGGTAGCGAACCGCTTTGGCAAGCCAGGGCCGAATTGCGGGCGAGACCACCAATACAGCGGATTGGCCTTGCTCTTCGACGGCCTTGGCACCCTCGCGCAGCGCGCCAAAAAGGCGCTCGGCCAGGCCCGGCTCCATCACCACGCTTTGCCCCGGTACCTGGGAGTTTTGCTGCAGCACGTTGTGCAGGAGTTGCTCAAGCGAGGGGTCCAGGGTCATGACCGACAGCACATTCTTCTCGTCCACCAGGCCTTGCACGATCATCCGGCCCAGACGGGGGCGAACCATCGAGGTGAGCTGTTCAGGGTCCTGCGTACGCGCGCTGACCTCGGAGAGGGTTTCGACAATGGTGCGCATGTCACGGATGGAAACCGAGTCGTTGAGCAGGTTTTGCAGCGTGCGGGTAAGAACACCCAGGGATAGTTTTCCAGGGACCAGATCTTCCACCAGCTTGGGCGACTTGGCGGACAGCTTGTCAAGCAACTGCTGCACTTCATCGTGGCTGAGCAGGTCGGAAGCGTTGTCGCGCAGAACCTTGTTCAGGTGGGTGGCAACGGCCGTGGTGGCATCCACCACGGTGTAGCCCAGGGTGCGGGCGTGGTCGCGCTGCGACGGTTCAATCCACACCGCGTCAAGGCCGAAGGCAGGCTCCTGGGTGGGAATGCCTTCCAGTACGCCATAGACTTGCCCCGGATTGATCGCCATCTCGCGACCCACCTTGATCTTGCCGCGTCCACGGATGACGCCCTTCAAGACAATGTGGTAGCTGTCGGGGTCGATGCTGAGCGCATCGCGGATGCGAACCGGCTGGATCAGGAAGCCCAGCTCTGCCGATAGTTTCTTGCGTACGCCTTTGACGCGCGTCATCAACTGACCGCCCGTTTCCGGGTTGACCAGGGGAATCAGGCCATAGCCGATTTCCAGGCCGACCAGGTCAACCTGGTCAAGGTCGTCCCATTCCAATTCCTTGGGTTGTTCCAGTGCGGCGCTGGCCGCCGCTTCTGCTGCGCTGGGGGCACTGAGCCCGGTTTGCTTGCGCAGGGCGACTATTCCCAACCCTGCCGAAAGCGCGGCAAGAGTGATAAATACCAGATGCGGCATGCCCGGAACCATGCCAAGGATGGCGATGATGCTGGAGGTGACAAACAGCGCCGAAGGGTTGCCCAACTGGCTTCCGGCCTGCTCGGTCATCGACTCTGCGGTCGTGACGCGGGTGACGACGATGGCGGTGGCCAGGGACAACAGCAGCGATGGGATTTGCGCCACCAGGCCGTCACCGATGGTCAGCAGGGAATAGATCCGTCCGGCTTCGCTCAGTGACAGGCCGTGCTGGCCAATCCCCACGGCAAGCCCGCCGATCAGGTTGATGATCAGGATCAGCAGCCCGGCGATGGCATCGCCGCTGACAAACTTGGATGCGCCGTCCATGGAGCCAAAGAAGTCGGACTCCTGGGCCAGTTCGGCACGCCTGCGCTTGGCGGTTTCCTGGTCTATCACACCGGCGTTGAGGTCGGCATCGATGGACATTTGCTTGCCCGGCATGGCGTCCAGCGTAAAGCGCGCATTGACCTCGGACACCCGCCCAGCGCCCTTGGTGACCACGACAAAATTGACCACCATCAGGATGGCAAAAATGATGAAGCCCACCACATAGTTGCCGCCGATCACAAATTCCCCGAATGCCGCAACCACCTTGCCGGCGGCGTCGTGGCCTTCGTGGCCGTTGACCAGGATGACGCGGGTGGATGCGACGTTGAGCGCCAGCCGCAGCATGGTGGCAAACAGCAAAACGGAAGGGAATGACGAGAAATCCAAGGGCTTGCGCGTGCCGATGGCAATCATGATGATGAGAACGGCCGACGTGATGTTGAACGTGAACAACACATCCAGCAAGAACGCCGGCAAGGGCAGTACCAGCATGCCCATGATCAACAACACCAGAGCCGGGATGCTCAGGTCGGTGTAGTTGAATTTCGACATGTGATGTCGAATAGATGACAGGGCCAGTGCGGTCATGGGTCGTTTAAGCGGGCTTGAGGGCTCGATTACAGGGTTGGATGGAAATCTGCATGGCTTTAACGCAAGCTCCATGCCATCCATTTTTGACACGGGGCCGGTCGCCAGAGCGGGCGGCACCAGAGCGGCAAATCCTGTCCAGTCACGCTTCTTGCATGGTGTTTGGCCTCCGCCACGATGGCGCTACCTTCAAGGGCAAACAGCTGTGGATGCAAATCAATTTTTTACGGTTGCCAATCAATCTGCTTCCTCGTGGGACGCGCTTGCACAAGGCAATCCAGCAGTAAGCGTGCCACCCGCCAAGACCGGCTTTGCGGACCTGTTCAACGGTCAGATGATGGGGCAGCTGCGGCAAGATCTTGCCGCTCCGGCGTCCGCTCAGGTCGATTTGCAACTGGTCTCCATCGGGCCGAAGATGAATCTCATCACGACGGCGGCGCCTTTGCCCGACCTCAACAGCCTGGCGTCCTTTGCGCGCGCCCAGGGTTTGGATGAAGAAGCAGTCAGAACCCTCTTTGGGAGTACGGTTGCAGAAGCCGCCCCGGGCCCGACCGAACTTACCGGAAAAAACCCGCCCCAGGCGGTGGTGGACAGCACCCTGACGCTGGCAGATTTGCTGGGTCGGGCGCCAGAGCCCAAGTCAGCCGCTGTGCCAAGTACAGTCAGCAGCTTGAGTGCGCTCACCGGCTTGGCGGGTTCGATTCTTGAACCGGCGCCAGTTGCAGTTCCAAGCACCGCCGGTGCCCTGGCAGCCCCCCTTGATCTGCCTCCAATGCCGCAGGCAGGGGCTTTGCCTGCAGGTTTGCAGCGGGCCCAGGTGTCGGCCTTACCTTCGGTCCCACCCTCGGCGGGAAAAGGCGGTGTATTGCCGAGCAAATTGCCCGAGTCAAGTGCCTCACTGAACGCCACAGAAGTCGCCTTGAACCTGGCACCGACGGCTCAGGCAAACGGCCGACCCGCCCAGGCATCGGTCGCGCCAAAGGTGTCGACGCAACCAGATACACAGGCTGATTCCCTGGCTCAGGCGCAGGAGCAAAGTGCCGCAGAAGAATCTATCAGGATTGCCTTGGGTCTGGCGGCTGCGCTGGGTATGGTGGCCCCACCTTTGTCACAGGCGGAGGTGTCGCCAGCGCCGGTGAAGCCCAACGTTGCCGATCAGGGTGCACCTGTGGCCTTGAATTCTGTTGGCACAGTCAATACTAGCCGCGCGCAGGCCACAGAACTTCCGACGGCACCGGCACCGATTCCATTGGCCAAGCCCGTCGATCCACTGGTTGCGTCCCTGGTTTCCATGCAAATTGATGCCCAGTCGCAGCCAGTGGTCAAGCCGTCCAGCACGGTGGTTACCGACCCTGTGTCCGCGAGTTCCGATGAGGTGATGCAAGTTGCCATGCGGGTACGGATGGACGTTCAAAGTCAGGAGATTACGCGGCGTCTTGCGCTGATGTCGGGCAGTTCCCAAAAGGCGCGTTGGTCCGCGATTTCGTCGGTGGCCAGCAGCACAGACCTGGCGCATACAACCCTGGACAAACCCTGGGAAACGCTGACTATTGATGCACCTTCCACACTGTTGGAGAGTGTGGAGAGCGGCTTCATCTCCCCGGCTTCAGACACCAATGGGGCAGGGGTGGCGTTCAACACCGTCCCCGCAGAATCGGGCAAACCGGCCGCGCTCAATCCGGCCACAGGCTCTGGCGCGGAGCCACTGTCAGAAAGAGACTTGGCTACCCAGCGTAGCGCGCAATACCAGCAGTTGGCCGATCGCGTCGGGCAGGCGCTGGGCGAACGCATGCTCTCGCAAATCGAGCGCGGCGAGTGGAAGCTGGAGTTGCGTCTAAAACCCGAGGCCTTGGGACGTATCGACGTGGCGCTGGCCATGCATGCGGGTGCCCTGGACGCCTCGTTTTCCTCTGATAACGGCATGACGCGCGACCTCATTCTTCAAGGTGCTGTGCGACTCAAGGACGCACTGGCGCAGTCTGGCATGTCTGTTGCTAACGTATGGGTAGGCGGGGACCAGACCAGCAAACGTGACGGAAATCCGACACCCGGAAGATCTTTCAAAGGATCCTCGGGCGCCAGCCGAAGCGACGAAGGCGAAGTGGTATCCGGTGTGAATTCCTTAGGGAGTACTTCGACCGCATCCGATGGGCTCGACGTCCTGGCTTGATGGTGTGTGCATTGATTTGATTCGTAAAGACGAGGTGTTACATGGCTGAAGAAACTCCTACCCCGGAAGAAAAACCGAAAAGCAAGAAACCCATTGTGATGATCATCATCGCCGTGGTGGTGGTGCTGCTTCTTGTCGTGGGCGCTGTGGTCGGGACGCTGTTTGCTACCGGTCAGTTTTCACACAAGCCGCCACCCTCGGCCGATGAAATGCTCGACGCTGAAGCTGGCGGCGGTGGCGGTGGCGGCCACGGCGCACCTGCTGCGGACGCCCACGGCGCACCTGCTGCGGACGCCCACGGCGCACCCAAAGCCGATGCCCACGGTGCACCCGCTGCCGATCCACATGGTGCCCCTGCAGCCGATGCCCATGGTGCCCCCAAGAAGGCCAGCAAAGACGGTCCTGGCGGAAAGATGAAGTCCAAGTCGCCCGAACAGGCACGCTTTGAGTACACCTACCACCAGCTTGAGCGCGAATTTCTGGTCAATGTATCGGGTTCACGCAAGGTGATGTCGGTGCAGATTGCCATCATGACGCGCTATGACGAGCGCGTTGTCACCAACGTCAAGAAGCACGAGTTTGCGATCCGCTCTGTGGTCATGGACGTGATGCGTGTGACTACCGAGGCTGATATAGCCAAGCCCGATTTCCGCAAGGATTTGGCAGTGCGCATCCGTGATGCCATGAACGGCTTGATTGAGAAGTACGAGGACTTTGGTGGCATTGAAGAAGTTCACTTCACCTCGTTCATCGTGCAATAAAGCTGCCTGACGTACGAATTTTGATTGCGATGGCCAACAACCTGCTCAGTCCCGAAGAGATGTCGGCGCTCACCGAGGGCGTCAATGACGGCTCCATCGCGGTAGACACGGGCTTCAACACTGCTGCGCGGGTCAAGAAGCATGACCTGGCAACCGAGAACAGCAACCTGGGGGTGAATGTCTCGTCGATCGACATGATCAACGAGCGTTTCATCCGCCTCTTCAGACTGAGTTTGATGGAGGTCTTGCGAACCAGTCCGCGTATCAACTCCACCAAGGTGCAGATCGTCCGGTTTGGCGATTACATCAAGGGCCTGAACGCGCCGCTGTCGGTCAACGTGGTGCGAATGAATCCGCTCAGAGGCTACTCGCTGGTCGTCATCGACCCGAGCATTGTGTTTAGCTCGCTGGTGAGTTTCTTTGGCGGCTTTGGTAGCGGCGCTGTGGGCAACCTGTCGCCCGGGCGCATGTTTACACCGACGGAAACCCGCATCATCAAGATGATTCTGGATGTCTCGTTCAGAACCCTGAAAGACGCCTGGTCTCCCTTGCTGGGCATCGACTTCGAGCTGGTGAGCTCCGAAATCAATCCGCAATTCGCCCAAATAGCCGACGAAAACGACCTCGTCGTTGTGAGCCGGTTTGAGACCGAAGGCACGGCCAAGACGCTTGGGTTTATCGACTTCGTCAATCCCTACGCCTCGCTCAAGCCGGTGCGCGAACTGCTCAGCAGCCGCGTGCAGACCGGTGAAGGCAACGAGGAATCAGACAAACAGTGGTACGACCAGTTGGACAGCGCGGTGAGCGAAGCCTGTCTGCAGGCCAGCGTCATCTTTGGAACCTTGCCCATCACCTTGCGCGAACTCGAAGCCATGCAGGTCGGCGATGTTCTGCATTTCAAGAAGCCCGATTTGGCGTCCATGAATGTCAACGGCATCCATGCCTTTGATGTGCATGTCGGCAGCTTGGGTACGCAGACAGCGGTCCAGATCGAGCGCGCCGTCGTGCCGGGCGCGCAATGAAATACCAGGAAGACTGAAATGAACGATACCACCACAGACAGCAGTGTCGCCACAGCCACCGATCCCAATCAGATCAATTCGGATGTGCTTCAAAACATCAGCGTTACCCTGTCCTTCGAGGTGGGGCGCGCCCAGATCAAGATCAAGGATCTGATGCGCCTGACCCAGGGCAGCGTGGTCGAACTCGACCGCCTTGCCGGTGAGCCCTTGGACCTGCTGGTCAACAACACGGTGGTCGCACAGGGCGAGGTGGTACTGGTCAATGAGCGCTACGGTGTCCGCCTGACACGCGTTGTCCCCGCGACCGAGCGCATCAAGAATCTCTAGGCGAATCATGTCAACCGGTGCCATGGGATTCGATTGGTTTCGCTACATCGGTAGCATGGCGTTGGTGCTGGCGCTCCTGCTGGGGCTGCTGTGGCTGCTGCGGCGGTTAAAGGGAATGCAAAGGGTGCAGCAATCAGGCAGTCGACTGCAGTTGTTGGAGACCATCAGCATTGGCCCACGTCAAAAAATATCCCTGCTGCGCGTAGGTTCCAAAGAAGTTTTGGTGGGCATCACGGCAGGTCAATTTACTGCGCTGGGCCATTGGGACGACACTCCAGCAGCACCGGAGAGCGACCTTGTTGCGTAAACTCATTCTCGCTGCTGTCCTGATCGCACCTGTGGCAGCCCTGGCGCAAGGCCTGCCCATGGTCAACGTCACCGGCATTGGAAAGGACACGCAGTACAGCCTGTCGCTGCAGTTGCTGGCGTTGATGACGACCATCACCTTGCTGCCGTCACTGTTGCTGATGATGACCTCCTTTGTTCGCATCATTGTGGTGATGTCGATCCTGCGCCAGGCACTGGGCACCGGGCAAACCCCGCCCAACGCGGTGCTGGTCGGCCTGTCGCTGTTCCTGACGCTGTTCATCATGTCGCCGGTGCTCAACGACGTGTACCAGAACGCCTTGCAACCCTACTTGCACCAGGGCATGAGTTTTGACAAGGCGCTGGCCGCTGCCGAGGAGCCCATCCGTGGCTTCATGCTCAAGCAGACCCGCGAAGACGATATCGCCGTCTTCATGGAAATGGCCCACAAGGGCGAGGTGGCAGGGGGCGAGGCGGTTCCGTTTACCACCCTGGTGCCAGCCTTTATCACGTCCGAACTCAAGAGCGCTTTTTCCATCGGCTTTCTGATCTACATCCCGTTTGTGGTGATTGACCTGATCGTCGCCAGTGTGCTGATGTCTATGGGCATGATGATGCTCTCGCCCATGATGATATCGACGCCCTTCAAGCTGATGCTATTTGTTCTGGTGGATGGCTGGAGCCTGGTGATGGGTTCTCTGGCAGCCAGTTTTGTAACTACGTAAGGGGCTGACAATGGACATTGCAACCGTGGTGGATCTGGGGCATCAGGCACTCTGGATGACGGTCATCATCTCGGCACCCTTGCTGGGCGTGGGCTTGGCGGTGGGGTTGGTGATTGGCATTTTCCAGGCAGCCACCTCGATCAACGAGGCCACCCTGAGTTTCATTCCCAAAGTGGCAGCACTGGCCATCACCTTGTCGATCGTGGGCGGTTGGCAACTCGGCATGCTGGTGGACTACACGCGCGGCATTCTGCACCGCATTCCGACCCTGTTCAATTGAGTAGCAAGGGCGCGCACCATGAATCTGCTCGCAGCAGATATTGTCGAACGGTTCTATTCGTTCCTTTGGCCGATGTTGAGAATATCGGCCCTGTTGATGGCTGCGCCCATTTTCTCCTTGCGTGCACTGAACCTGAGAATCCGCATTCTGCTGGCACTGTCACTCACCTGGCTGGTTTATCCCCTGCACACCTGGCCCCACATTGACCCGGTCTCCGCCGAGGGCACAGTGGAGATATTCAACCAGATTGCCATCGGCTTGCTCATGGGCCTGACGTTGCAGGTGGTCACGTCTGCCCTGCTGGTGGCAGGCCAGTCGATTTCCAACGCAGTAGGCCTGTCTTTTGCCAACATGATCGACCCGAATCTGGGCAACGTCCCGGTGTTGGCGCAGTTTCTTCTCATCCTTTCGACCCTGATCTTTGTCGGCCTGGGCGGGCACGCGCTCTTGCTCGGCCTGGTGATCGAAAGCTTTACCAGCATGCCCATTGGCGCGCCTTTGGTTAGCCAGGGAGCGTGGGCCCATCTGGTGACCTGGAGTTCGATGATATTCATGGGTGCGGTGTTAACGGCCTTGCCGGTCATGGTGACGCTGCTGTTTATCAACATTGGTCTGGGTGTTGCCACGCGTGCGGCACCGAGTCTGAACATCTTCTCGGTCGGATTCCCGGCCATGATTGTGGCGGGCTTTGCTATCCTGATGCTTGCCTTGCCCAGTATCGCCGCACGCATTCAGTGGCTCTGGATGCAGGGCTTTGTGCAAGTGCGCAGCGTGGTGGGCATCCAATGAACGGGGGCTATCAAAATGTCTGACGACGACAGCTCCCAACGCACCGAACAACCCACCGCGCGGCGGCTGCGTCGCGCGCGTGACGAAGGCCAGGTTGCGCGCTCGGTCGAACTCTCCGCCGCTGCGGTCACGCTGGCTGCCACCACCATGTTCTTCATGATGGGGGGTACGTTGATGACGTCGTTGGCGGGCTATTTTTCGGCCGGGTTCACGTTCGACCGCAAGCTGATGGAAACGCCGGCGCTTTTGCCAGCGGTATTTGCCAGCCAGTTGACGCATGCCTTTATGTTGCTGTTACCGGTGATGCTGGTGGTCCTGGTGGTGGCGGTGCTTTCGGCGGGTGCCACCGGGGGGTACATCTTCTCCATCGACGCGCTCATGCCTAAATTCTCCAAGCTCAGCCCGATGTCGGGCTTCAAGAGGATGTTCGGACCCACGGCGGCGGTGGAACTGCTCAAATCCCTGCTCAAGGTTTCCATCGTTTCGGTGGTTCTGTGGATGCAGGTGGAAAGACATTCTGAAGAACTGCTGCTGCTGGGTTCGATGTCGTTGAAGCCCGGGCTTTCCCTTGCGGGCTCACTCATCAGCGAGGCAGCGTTATGGCTCACCTTTAGCCTGGTGTTCATCGCCTTGATCGATGTGCCGTATCAGCGCTACACCTACAACAAGCGCCTGCGCATGACCAAGCAGGAAATCAAGGACGAGATGAAAGACACCGAAGGTCGCCCCGAAGTCAAGGCCCAGATTCGCAGGCGCCAGCGCGAGGTGGCCAACGTCCGGATGATGCAAAAGGTCAAGGAGGCCGACGTCATCATCACCAACCCCGAACACTTTGCGGTTGCGCTTTCCTACGATCCCACTTCTGACGGTGCCCCCATTTTGCTGGCCAAAGGTGCCGACCACATGGCCTTGCGCATCCGTACCGAAGCCAAGAACCACAGCGTGGAGATCTTTGCCGCGCCGGAACTGGCGCGTGCGCTGTATTTCACCACCAATCTGGATCAACCGATTCCGGATGCACTCTACTTTGCAGTGGCCCAGGTCATTGCATACGTCTTTGGTTTGGGGCAAGTTCAACCCGGTATGGCACCCATGGCCAGACCGGCTCCGAAGGTTCCGGCGTCCATGCTGTTTGATACAGACGGTCACCTCGTTTCGAAACAGGGCGCATCACCATGAACATGTCGCTACGTACGGCAGAAGACCATATCTCGAATTCACCGCCGTTCTTTTTTCGGTCGGTCGATCGCTTGCGACTCGAGGGCTATGTTGCTGCCCTGACGCTTGATGGCAGGAGTTTGTCGCTGGTCAGCACCCACGAAGCAATCCTTGACCATTACAACACCATGCTGCTTGCGCGCTTGCGCCAGGTGGCGCCCGACTTTGCGGTTGAAGTCTATTTCCCGGCCAGCCCGGAAGCCTTGCTGGCGCGCTTCAACGAAGTGCTGGTCAACAGCTCGATACAAGATGCGATGGATGGCAAGGTTGCCGTGGCGGCACCGCGCATCTGGATCGTGCACGACACCAGCGCGCTGCCAGACCATGAGGTAGAACTACTGGCGCGCCTGGTGCAACATTTTCCTGCAGCCAATATTCGCGTCGTTCTGCTGATGACGGTGGCGAGCAAGAAACCCGGTCTGCTGAGTTCTTTTGGACGCAGTATCTTGACCTGGGAAATCGAGCCGCCGACGCCCGAACAGGCTCAGAGCATGCTGGAAGAAGCCCGGGTGGAGGGGCGCGAAGGCGCAGTCAAGGCCTTGTTGAAGAAGTTGTCCCTCGCGGCTGCCAGGCCCTCTCAGCCCGATCCTGTTTCACCACCCACGGCACCGGCTGCAACGCCAGCGCCGGCTGCAGTGACGCAAGCAGCAGCGCCAGAGACGGAGCAAGTGCTTTCCAGGCGCGCCGCTTGGCGCTGGATTCTCGCGGGCGTTGGGATGCTGACGATTTCTTTCCTGTTGACGGCCATGTTCCACGTCTCCTCAGCCGGGTCGCGGCTCAATTGGAGTTGGGCAGCGCTGTTCTCCGGCAACAACCCCATGGCGGGCGAAAGTAGCGCGGCCAAACCGGGCAATACGCAGGTGCCGGCAATCGACTCGTCCACTGCAGCCGCTGCGGTTGCGCCGCTGGTGCCCAGCAGCGCGGTGCCTGTCGCGGCAGGCGCTCCGAATGCTTCCGACAAGGCCCCCGATGCGGCTGGGGCGATCAAGGCAGATGTCCAGGAGAAAGCGTTCAATCTGCCGCTGGACGTGTCCGCGGGTCAGTCATGGATCGAAAAGATGCCCCGCGATACGCTGCTGATCCAGCATGTTGCCATTTCCAACTACCAGGAAGCCGTGCTTTGGATGCGTCGGCATCCTGAGTTGACGAATGTGCAATTGGTTGCAACCTATGTGCCCAACCAGGAGTCACCCCAATACGTCATGGTGTCGGGCCCGTTTGATTCGGCTGCCGAGGTCGGGCGCTTTATCGAGCGCGGCGGCATTCCCAAGGATGTGCGGGTTCGCACAGCGCTATCCATCAAGGAGCAGTTGACTCCACCACCACCCGCCGATACCGGTACGGCAAAACGCAAGGAGAAAAACTGATGGCTGAATCTCAATTTGTCCGCAATCAGGACCCCAGCGCAGAAGGCGCAGAAGACACCAACCAACCGGCCAAGAAGAAGGCGGTTGCAGCACACTCAATGATCGTTGAGCAGTTGTACGTCGAGCCGGATTCCTTCCATGCCGCGGAATCCTTTAACGACCGACGCGTCGAAGTTCCACCTCCGATTGCCACGCCACATGGGGTCGAACCGACCTTGGACGTTGTAGCGCCGGCAGTTGTCGAAGTGGCTGCACCCATGCCCGTCGAGGAAAAGCCTGCGCCGGTTGTTGTTGCCAAGGTTCAACCGGAGATGGATTTCCCGGCGCGCCTGATTCATTTGAAAATAGAAAACGACAAGGTGCGCGCGAAACTCAACGAACTTGAGAAGTTGATGAATGCAGGCATTTGAACCTGAGCAAGCAGTCGGACCCCAACTCCAGGTGACCCTATGACCACAGAAACCACTCCCCATGCTGAAGCTGAGCACACTGGTGCTGCGGCACCGGCCGCGCCAGTTGCGCCAGCCGCACCAACACCGAGCGAGCCCGTCGTAACCGAGCCAGCAGCCAGCGATGCGTCACTGGCCGACGACGCGTTCATGGCCGAGGAACTTAAGTCGGCGATCTTCGATTCGGCCGAACTGGCCACACGCAGCGCGGCATTGGCGGCCAAAGCAGGCATGGAAATGCACCAGGCCGCTGCGGCACTGATGACCACAACGCTGTCCCAGCAGAAGATGAACAAAATCCTGCTGGGTGTGTTTGGCGGCGTCTTGGTGCTGGCGCTGGGCCTGTTTACCTTTCTGAGTTTTCGTCTTCAGGATCGGGTCTCGCAACTCGACTCCATGATTCTGGCGGTAGGCAAACGCGTGATCACCATGGACTCTTCGGTCAGTCTGTTTGATTCGGTGAGCGACATCATCAAGGATGTTTCGCAAAAGCAGGATGTCATCAGTAACAACCAGGCCAAGCTGGAACTGCGCATCGACGAAGTGATCAAGAGCATCCAGGCCGCGTCCGAAACCAAACCCAAGCCCCCGGAAGACAAGGGCAAAGAGATGCTCAGACTGCTCGAGGACATCAACTCAAAACTGTCGCAGCAAAGCAATTCCACCAAGGCGGTGTCAACGCAAATCCAGCGCTTGCAAGGCAGCTTGCCCGATGCGGGAGGCATTCGCCGCGAGTTGGAGGAGATGGCCAAGCACATGAAGGAGCGCCCCGCGCCGGAAGCCGCACCCAGTGGTTCACAGCCCAGTGCTGCGCCACCGGTTGCGCCCAAGCCGCGTGAGCGACTGGTTCAATATCCGAGAACGTCTCCAGCCGCTGCGGCTGGCGAAAAACCCTGATGCCAGCATCTGGCCGTGGGCCGGGCGATCAGCTCGGCCGCAGCCCGAACTTTTGAATTTTCTCGATCAGCGTTGTTCTCTGAAGATTCAAAATGCGTGCCGTTTGCGAAATATTTCCGTTGGTGCGGCTCAGCGCCTGGGAAATCAGATCGCGCTCAATTTCCGCCAGACGGTGCTTCAGAGACAGGCCCTCGGGCGGGAGAATCGGCAGCGCCTGGGAAAGCATGGTGATTTTCTCGACCTCGCTGACGCCGGAATCCGCCTCGTCGATCACGGCTGCAAGTGGGCTGGGCGCGCGCACTTCGCCCGAGCCGCCAGCGGCGAGCCTGGCGCTTTGTATCGCAGCCAGACCTCTGGGCAGCAGGCTGGCGGGGAGCGATCCCAATTCGAGGCACTGGCCAGCAAAGAGCGTGCTGAATCGGTCAATCAGGTTGGAGAGCTCGCGCACATTTCCCGGCCAGGCGTATTCCTGCAGGGCGCGGACGAAGTCCGGTGAGAAGGTGATCGGATCTTGATCGGGCGCCACATGAATTTTGGAAAAATGCGAAAGCAGCATGGGCACGTCACTGGCGCGTTCACGCAGTGGCTGCGTGTTCAAGGGGATGACGTTGAGCCGGTAGTAAAGGTCTTCGCGAAACCGGCCTTCCTTGATTTCGTTTTCCAGGTCGCGGTGGGTGGCGGCGATGACGCGCACGTCGATTGGAATGGTGCGCACCGAGCCCAGCGGGTCAATGGTCTTTTCCTGCAGCACGCGCAGCAGCTTGACCTGAATGTCCATCGACATGTCGCCGATTTCATCCAGAAAGATCGAGCCACCGTGGGCCAGCTCGAAGCGCCCGATCTTGTCGGTGATGGCTCCGGTGAAGGCACCCTTTTTGTGTCCGAAAAGTTCGCTCTCCAGCAGTTCCTTGGGGATGGCCGCGCAGTTGATGGGGACGAAATTGCCGTCGGAGCGGTTGGACTGAATGTGCAAAGAACGCGCAACGATCTCTTTGCCGGTACCACTTTCACCGGTGATCAGCACCGTCGAACTGGAAATCGCCACAGCCGGAATGATCTTGCGCAGTGCACGCACTCCGTCGCTTTCCCCTATAAATGCAAGCGAGTTTTTAGAGTATTTGTTGTTCAACGCGGCGTTCCGATATTTCGAAAATTGAATTTAAGGGCTTACCTTGGTCAAACGTGGGACTCAGCATTGGCACAAACTGTTGCGTCGCCATCAGAAACGTACAAAACTGTACCAAGCACGGCGACACTCTTGTTACTTTGCCGATGATAACAGGGTAAGATGAAAATACACGCTCAGTCACGAGGAAAGCAGTGAACAGTTTAGTTGAAGATCTGTCCATGAAACAGGCTGGCGCACCCTCTGCGACGCTGCCTGCATGGGAGCCTGCTCCCGCATTTGACTGCGCCGTCGCGCAAAATAATCTGGCTTTCATGTACGCCAATGGTCTAGGCGTAGAGCAGGACTACCACGAAGCGCTCAAATGGTACGGCTTGGCGGCGCAAAGCGGTTATGAGCCCGCGCAGCTCAATCTGGGCGTTATGTACGCTCAGGGGCAAGGCGTCACCCAGGATTTGTCCCAGACCCTCACCTGGTACCAACTCGCAGCGGCCAAGGGCTCGGCCGACGCGCAGTACGCGCTCGGGGTGATGTACGCCACGGCAAAAGGAGTGGCCCAAGACGATCTGCAGGCGCGCCATTGGTATACACAGGCGGCCAACCAGGGCCATGCACGCTCCCAGTTCAACTTGGGGTTCATGCTGCTTAACGGTTTGGGCGGTGAGCGCGACGAACAGCAGGCTACCAAATGGTTTGAGGCCGCGGCTGATCAGGCAATAGCGGCGGCGCAATACAACCTGGGCGTGCTGTTTGCGAGCGGCCGTGCAGTGGCGCAAAACCGCGAACAGGCGCTGGGCTGGTATCGCCTGGCGGCCGAGCAGGGTGACACCATTGCCCAAGTCAACCTTGCCTTGCTGTACCACACCGGGCAGGGCGGGGAGCCGGACTTTGCGCTGGCGCTCAAGTGGTACCACCTGGCGGCCGCTGAGGGTGATGCTGATGCCCAGTTCAACCTGGGCGTGATGCATGCCAACGGCCAGGGTGTTGCCCAGAGTTATAGCCAGGCCTTGCGCTGGTTCGAATTGGCTGCGGCGCAGGGCGATCGGCTTGCACAGCACAGTCTGGGCCTGATGTACCGGGGCGGGCATGGCGTGGTCCAGGACTATGTGGAGGCCGTCAAGTGGTTCCGCCTGTCAGCCGCGCAGGGGTCTACGCCGGCGCAGGTCGATCTTGGATGGATGTACGCCAACGGCCAGGGCACGCTGCAGGAGTATGAGCGCGCCCATATGTGGTTCAACATCGCCGCTGCAGCGGGCAACCATGATGCCCTGAACGGGCGCGAGTTGGTGGCCAAACAAATGACGGCGCAGCAAATTGCGCAGGCGCAAAAGATGGCACGCGACTGCCAGAAGCGCAATCTCGTTGATCTGGACTGAAACACGATGCAGCCCTTGCAAGTTGAAGCCCATTTTTCCGCAATCCCGAGCGCGATTGCACGGCACTTGGCCTCTGCCCGGCACAGCGTGCGAGTGATGGTGCAAGAGTTTACCGACCGGGATTTGTTTGAAGCGCTGGTGGCCTGCCAGCGCCGGGGCGTGTGCGTAGCACTGGTTCTTGCCGATTGCACCGCCAACCGCCACGCGTCCAATGCCTGGGAGCGCCTCACGGCGTTAGGGGCAACGCTGTACTGGTTGCCGCAGATTCCCACGGACGGCGATGAATCGGTGTGTTTGATTGATGACTTCACGGTGGTCAGCGGCGATTTTCAGTGGACGGCCGTTCAGGATGGCGATACGCGGGTCTCCATCCTGGTGCAGCACGACGGCGAGATTGCAGACTACGTGCGCCGCAGTTTCCTGGCGTTGGTCGGTGACACCCCGCAGACTACCGGATTCGAGGAAGTTTCAAGCGATGCAGGGCAGAGCCAGGGCGCTGCGTTGAGCGTGTACGAGGATGCGCAACTCGAAGAAATGCGCTTGCATATTCGCATGACCGAGGCCAGAGTCGTTGCGATTGAAACCGAAATTGCCGATATTCACCGCCAGATTCATCTGTTCGACCACCAGCAGGATTTGGCTATTGGCGACCTGATGCGGCGCTACCTTGACCTCAAGCGCCGCTACCTCCATGCCCAGTACCAGCACCAGCAGGACGATTTGCAGCGCCAGCAGGCGCAAGCCGCAGACGACGTGTATCGCGACTACGAAGAGGCACGCTCGGCCAAGGCCAGTGAAGTCGCACCCGAGCAACTCGACCCGGTGCAACAGCGTGAACTCAAGCATCTCTACCGCAAACTGGCGATGCAGTGCCACCCCGATCGTGTCCGCGAAGAGGACAAGGGCCACGCACAAGGGTACTTTCAGCAGTTGCAAACCACGTTTCAGAACAGCGACCTTGCGGGCTTGCAGAAGTTGCGGGGCAGCATTGAAACCGGCCTGGGTGTCAGGGTCGAGTCGGCTGCCATTGATCCGAAGCAGCAACTGCAACAGCGCTTAGGCGAGTTGCAGCAGACGCTTGCGCAACGAAACCGACAGTTGGCTGCGGTGTGGCAAAGCAAGAGTTGGAAAGAGCTCAGTTCAAAACCGGATTGGAACGCGTGGTTCGCGCAGCAGGCCAAGCGTCTGAAGGCGGCAATGCAGCACTACATGACGGAGTTAAATCAGTTTTCACAGGAAATGCAGGCGTGAGCGCACTCATTCCCGTCGCGTCTGCAAACCAGCTTTCCAGCGCGCTGGTGCGGCGCTGCGATATCGTGCAGACAACGCTGGCCAGCCTGCACCAGAGCGAGCTGATGCAGTTCTTTGAGCGCCAGCCGGAGCTGTACTTCCAATGCGTGCAGCGCCACTACCCGCTGACAGCACAGCAGATTGAGCACCATGCCGACCAATGGGATTGGAAACTGCTGGGCAGCAACCGCGCCATTGCCTGGAGCCCTTGCGCTCTGGAGCGCATGGGCTCCAAGCTTGGTTGGGCCCGGTTGAGTGCCGATGCCGGGTGGCACTGGAGCGTCGAACTGATTGAGCACTTCAAGGACCGCTGGGACTGGGCGCGCTTGCGCAGAAATACCGGTTTGCCGTGGGACTTTCAACTGGTTGAGCGCTACGTTGACCGCTGGGATTGGGCCTGGCTGAGTTGGCATGCGGGCCTGGCGTGGAGCACCGCACTGATCGAAAACTACGTCGACCGCTGGGATTGGGCCGGTTTAAGCGCCAATCCCTCTTTGCCCTGGAACATCGATCTGATCCAGCGGTTCTCTGCGCGCTGGAGTTTTGCCTGGCTTAGTGGCAACCCCGCGCTGCCCTGGAGCGCGGAGTTGCTGGAACAGCATCGGCAGCGTTGGGACTGGGGCCGTCTTTCTGGCAATGCGGCGCTGCCCTGGAGCTTGGCATTGGTCGCGCGTCACCTGGGGCATTGGGACTGGGAGCGTCTGAGCGCCAACGCGGCGCTGCCGTGGAATGCTGAGTTGCTGGCGCATTACCAGGAGCGCTGGGACTGGGAGCGTCTGAGCGCCAACGCGGCGCTGCCGTGGAATGCTGAGTTGCTGGCGCATTACCAGGAGCGCTGGGACTGGAAGCGGCTAAGTGCCAATGCGGCTGTGCCCTGGACGCTTGAGCTGCTGGAGTGCAACCGGGAGCGCTGGGATTGGGAGCAACTTAGCGGCAACGCCGCCTTGCCCTGGGGTGTCGAATTGCTGGAGCGTTACCAGGATCGCTGGGACTGGTCACGGCTCAGTGGCAATGCGGCGCTGCACTGGAGCGCCGAGTTGCTTGCGCGTTACCAGGAGCGCTGGGACTGGGAGAGTATCAGCCAAAATGGCGGCGTACCTTGGAGCACGGAACTGATTGAGGCGTGTGACCAAAGGCTGAACTGGGCACAGTTGAGCGCTTGCAGCCAGATTGTTTGGAGCACGGAATTGTTCGAACAATTTCAAGCATCGTGCTACCCGGCGCTGGTTGCAGCACATCAAGATTTCGAGATTTGCAGCCTTTCAAGGGAGCAAGTGGGGGAACTATTGATTAAGATCGAAGGCGTTCGTTCTGCCCCCGTTTCCGAGGCCATGGCTTTGACGTTTGGAGTCGCCTGAGTTGGCAGACAAAGTTTCCCCCATGCAAAACCCCGATCCCCCGAAAGACACCGTGCAGCACCAGGCAGCCAGCGCGCAGCATGTGCTGCAAGTCCATCTTGCCCACCGTGCCAGTGCGGCGCACAAGGAACTGTGGCCCTTGCACCAGTCCCATGGCCCCAGGGTGGATTCCACCCACCACCGTGACCACGCCACAGCGCAGCATGCGGCGTTTCTCACGGCGCACCATCCGGCGTAAGAAAGTGGTAGTGGCCGCATCATGAAAAGTTTGCTCGACGAAGCCGATGCAGCCTACAGCCGGGGCGACTACGCCCACGCCCTGAGAATTTGCCGGCCACTGGCAACACTGGACTACGCTGCAGCCCAAAACAACCTTGGCTTCATGCACGCCAATGGGCATGGCGTCAAGCAGGATTACGCCGAAGCTCTGCGCTGGTATCGTCTGGCAGCACAGCAGGACTACGCGCCCGCCCAATACAACCTTGGCTTCATGTACGCCAATGGGCAAGGCGTGGAGCTCGATTTTGCCGAAGCCTTCCATTGGTACCGGTTGGCCGCCACCCAAGGCTTGGCCGAGGTGCAAACCAATCTGGGCTTCATGTATTCCAATGGCCAAGGCGTGGAGCAGGACTACGCGCAGGCCATGAAGTGGTTCCGCCTGGCTGCAGACCAGGGCGACGCCACGGCGCAGTTCAATTTGGGTTTCATGTATGCCCAGGGCGAAGGCGTTGAGCAAGATCTGGAGCAATCCCTCAAGTGGTACCAGCTGGCTGCCGGGCAGGGCCATGCCTATGGGCAGTTCAGTGTGGGCTATATGTTCGCCAGTGCACTTGGCACCGCGCAAGACAACGAGCAGGCGCTCAAGTGGTATCGCCTGGCCGCCGACCAGGGGGATGCATCGGCCCAGTACAACCTGGGCGTCATGCATGCCAATGGCCAGGGGGTCGAGCTTGACCATGCGCTTGCGCGCGAATGGTTCCAGTTGGCCGCCGCGCAGTCCGACGCCGATGCCCAGTTCAATCTGGGTGTGTTGTATGCCGATGGGCTCGGGGGCGAGCAGGACTTTGCCAAGGCGCTGGAGTGCTACCAGGCGGCGGCAGAGCAGGGGCTCGCAGCGGCCCATTACTACCTGGGTCTGATGTACGCCCAGGGGCAGGGCGTGGCGCAGGACGATGCCCTCGCTTTGGAGGCTTACCAACGGGCCGCAGAGCTGGGCGATGCAGCCGCCCAGTATGCGCTTGGCGAGCTAAACCACGCGCAGGCACTGCACGGGTACACCTTGGCGGCAACCCAGGGCCACGCCTGGGCCCAGCACAACCTGGGCGTGTTGTATGCCAACGGCCAGGGCGTGGGCCGTGATGTGGAAGAGGCCGCAAAATGGTATCGGCTCGCCGTGGCCCAGGGCGACGCTTTTGCACAAACGCATCTGGATCTGCTGTTTGCCAACCGGCCGGATGTCATGCAGGATTTGGCCCAGTCGTTCCGGAACTACCAGGCCGCCGCTGCGCAGGGCGATGCCACGGCGCAGTACAACCTGGGGGTGATGTATTCCTTGGGGCAACACGTGGAGCAAGACTTTGGGCAGGCGTTCAAGTGGTACAACCTGAGCGCCGCGCAAGGTGACGTCGATGCCTTGTATGCGCTGGGCGTAATGTCGGTCCGTGGGCAGGGCGGCGCGGTTGATCTTCAGGAGGCGTTCCACTGGTACCGGCTGGCGGCCGAGCAGCGCCATGTTCAGGCCCACATGAACCTGGGGTTGATGTACGCCACAGGCCAGGGCGTTGCGCGCGATATGGAGCGCGCGGCCGAACACCTTCATGTGGCGGCCGAACAAGGCGACACGGTGGCCCAGTACAACCTGGGCGTATTGTTTGCCACCGGGCAAGGCGTGGATCAGGACTCGGAAGCGGCCTTCAAATGGTATCTGCAGGCGGCGCAGGTGGGTGACAAGGCGGCCCAATTCAACGTCGGCTGCATGTACGCCAGCGGCGACGGCGTGGCGCAGGACTACGCCGAGTCAGTCAAGTGGTACCACCTGGCGGCGGCCCCCGCCGAAGTGGCGCAGGCCGCCATTGCTGCCCCTTTGGCCGCACTGCCAGGCGCCTAGACCTGTTCAGAACCGGCCTGGGCATTGCCGGAAATTCCGGCGTGTGGTGGTAAAAGCGCTCAAGCTTGGGCGTTTGGTGTCGAATCAGCGAAGACACGTTCACACACTACTACATCAAGGATCGCTGATGAAACGAAGCATCACCATCACCCTTGGCCTTTGCCTGGCATTGGCTGGCCTGGTCGGCTGCCAAAGCGTACCCCAACAGCGCGCTGAGGCCGACTCAGCTACGCATTTGGCCCCACTGGTCGAAAAGCGGGATACCCTGACGGCCACTGGCTACGCCGTGATCAGCGTGCAGGGGCACAAGAACCCGGCCCAGCAACGCCTGATGGCCATTCGCGCCTCCAAGCTTGACGCCTATCGCTCACTGACCGAGCAGGTCTACGGATTGCGCCTGGACGCCAACGCCACCGTGGCCGACATGATGGTGCAAAGCGACACCTTCCGCAGCCGTGTCGAGGGCGTCATTTACGGTGCCACACTGGTAAGCATTGCCCCAACCGGCGACGACACCTACGAGACCACGCTGATGCTGGACAAATCCATCGTGCAGGATCTGCGCTCGCTCTATCTTGGGCAGCTGGTCTCAAGAACGCACTGATAGAGCGACGTCAGGCAAAACACCATGATGACCCGGCCCCAAAGTCTTGTGCGCGTTTCAGCAGCTTCGGTGTTGGCACTGGGCCTGCTGGGGGCTAGCGCTCTTGCGCAGTCCGTGCCCTCGCCCGAAGAAAAGCTGGAGGCGATTCGGCACGGCCTGGTGCAGGCCGCCATGGATGGCCCGACCCGGGTGCACTCAACGGCATGGGTTGACTCCAAGGGCTCCCTGCAGGAAAGCAGTTCGTTTCGGACCGGCTTGATGGTACGTGCGGTGCGGGTGCAGTCGTACGAACGCGACAGCCAGGGCCAACTGGTTGCTGACCTGCGCATGCAAACCCAAAGCAGCATCGGGCAAGCGCCTGACGCCAAAGCTGGCCCATCGGCACAGTGCAAGTCCGCCCTTGCGGGGGGGCGCCTGCAGCATGTCATTGGGCTGGAAATTTCTACCGCCCCCGACTGGAAGGTGGATGAATTGCCTGCCGTGCGTGCGGTGGAAAGCCAAATATTGCACCAATGGCGCGGAACTGCCAACGGTTCAGTGGTCTGGCGCGTGGCCTTGAACAACAGGACGGCTCGGTCTGCCTACCAGGAAGCGCTGCTCGGTTCGAGCGTGGACCATGCACCGTGGCAGGCCAAGCTGATACTGCGTCCCGTGGTTCAACCGGTGACATCCCTGGTCCCGATGCGCAACCTCAACAATGAGGGGCATTTGGTTGCCGTTCCCACGGTTGAGACCTTGTTGCAGCTTGAGCTGACGCTGACCGGGCGCAACCAGTTTGAGCCCCTGTACGCGGCACAAGCACAAATCAAGTGGAGCACCGACCGGCCCAACTGGGACGTGCCGCGCCCCAGTGAAGACGCGCAGGCACTGTTGGCCGCGCAACTGCAAGGCTGGGCGCAGGAAGTGCAACAGCGCTTGACCTGTGAACAGGTGCAGCCGCAGGTTGTGGTCAGTGGCCGCGACAGCGTTCGCATCAACGCGGGCTCACTGGCCGGCGTGCGCGTGGGGGATGAATGGCTGCTCACAGGGGGCAAGAACTACATTCAGCAAATTTTGGAGCCGGGCGTTGCGGCGCAAAGCGTGCTGGCCAAGGTGCAAAACGTTGGCGAACACTATGCACAGCTCCAACTGGTCGCGGGTCCGCGCGACGCAGTGCAGCGCAATTGGCGCGCCTGGCCTGCCGAAACGCTGCGCTGAACACGGCACGACCGCGCTGACCTAAAAACCCAAGGATTACTTGCCATGAAGCTCCAGTCCACCCGTGCTTTATCCCCAACCCAGCGAGTCCTGCTTGCTGCGAGTAGCCTCTTGGTGTTGTCCTGCATCGCACTAGCGGTAAGAGCCGAGGGCGCGGCCACGGCACCGACCGGCGTGCCGACCAAGGTCGTGCGCACCTACACGCCCAAAGCCGGTCAAAACCTGGACCAGGTCATCAAGCAGACCATGGCCGATAGCCCCTTGCGCATCGAACTGCTCAGAAAAGCTGTTGTGGACCTGAATCCCGCTGCCTTTGTGTCCGGCAACCCGGCTCGGATGCGCGCCAAGTTCACCCTGCAACTGCCCGATCACACGCAGCTTGCGCAGACCGTACTGGCACGCCAAGCCGCAAGCAACGACGTGGCTGCAGCAGACGAAAAACACGGCAGGAGCGGCCCCACGTCTGGCGTCACCGATGAGCGCAGGCACTGGGTCCGGTTCCCTTGATTTCCGGCCCTGACAGCGGCTCGCTGGCGAGCCGCGTCAATCCGTTATTTGTCGAAAGCCGCTTTTCCTTGCCCCTGGTCGAAGCCAAGACCGGGCGCGACCTGGGTTTGAGCGATGGCCAGGTAGTGCAAGCCCTGGTGCAGGCGCGTGGCGATCAGCTCGGCTTGCTGCTGCGTGGCCGCTTGCTCGACGTGGCAGTGCCACCGGAATCACAACCCGGCCAGACCCTGTCGTTTCGGGTGCAAGCCAATCCCAATGGATCGCTCACACTGCACCCCATGCCCAATCCCGCGCCGGATGCGGCAGCTGCCTCGGTAGCGCAACCCGTTATCTCCCGGGTTGAGAATCTGCTGTTTCATCCGAGCGGGGCGCCGGACACACTGGCGCTGTTCAAGCCCGGCTTTATCGACGCCATGCTCAGCACCATCACTCGCCCCGATCTTCAGGCGCAGTGGAATGCCATGCGCCCCTCGATGGCCAACGTCAGCCCCGAGGCCATCCGCATGGCACTGGTTGGTGCACTGGGTTCCGAGTCCGCACTGGCGCGCGGTCGAGGCGCACCCACCAACGACCCCAAACAACTGCTGCACCAACTGCTGCTGGCTCTGGGGCAGGTACCTCCCTCGGGATCGGAACAGGAGCGTGATATTCGGGCGCAACTTCAGGGTGCGCTGGACGAAGTTGAGGCGTCACAAGTGCAAGCCCTCCAGGCCCAGAGCCAGGCGGCCATGCTGTTTGGCATGGTGCTGCCTTTCCGGGATGCCGATCCGGTGGCACTCTCGTTTGAACGCAAGCCTGCAGGCCAAGGGCAGCCTGAGGTACTCACCGTCAACGTGCATTCGCAAAGCAGCGATTTGGGTGAACTCTGGCTCAAGACCGAAGTCCACGGCAAATCGGTGCTTGAGTTGGTCATGTGGGCCACGCAGCCGGGGGTGGTGGAGCAGGCCGAGCAAGGTGCGGGCGCGCTTGCGGGTGAGCTGCAGCAGGCGGGCCTTACGCTGCGCTCGTTTCAGGTTATCCACGGCCCGCGTCCCACGCCCCAGCCTGAAGCCAGGCCATCGGACTGCGGCATGATTCTGGACTTGCGCGCATGAGCCGCCTACGTCAAGCCATTGCGCTCGAATACGGGCAAAACCTGGTGCCGGTGGTTACGGCCAAGGCGCACGACGACCTGGCCGAGCAGGTAATCGAAACGGCGCGCCGCCACGGTGTCTATGTGGCCGAAGATCCGCAGTTGCTGGCCTTGCTCAGCCGCTTGCACGTGGATGATCAAATTCCCCCCGAGCTTTTTACCGCCGTGGCGGTCATCCTGTCTTGGGTGTACTGGCTCAAGGGCATGCGCCCGGGCGACGAAAAGATGGCGCAGCCTGATCAGGATCAGGCGTCGTTGTAACCCTGGGCCCTTGAGAAGCGGGCAACGTGGCCGAGGCGGTTATAGACTTCTATAGAACTGGCCGGGTCTTCAACCCGAAGGCTTTGCAGCGTGCCACGGATCGCTTCGAGCTTGCGCTCAATCAGAACCTGGTTGCGCCGGTGCAAATCGCGGCATTCGGCCATGGTGCCTCTGAACTCTTGCCACTCAGGCGAGCTTTGCAGTTCTTCTGTCGGGGGGGCCAGGGTCGTGATGGAACTGAGCAACTCGGCCTTGACCGGTTGCAACTGTTCAAAGTGGTCGATGTCCTGCTTGCGCAAGGCTTGAAATTCCAGTTCCAGCACCTGCCCCAGTTGGGTGGCAAGCTGTTGCGCTTTGGGTGCGTGGGGTGTTGATGGGAGCAGGTCAGTCACGGATCAGTTGTTCAAGGGCGACAAAGCTCTCGGCGGTGCGCCGTGCATTGAGCGGGTACTGGCCATTTTGCAACGCCTTTTTGATGGCGTCCACCTTGGCGCGGTCAATCTCGGGCTCGGCCTTGATGCGATCTGTGACATTGCTCAGATCCAGCACATCGTTGGCATTGCGTGCCGGTGCTGCCGTGGGAACCGAAGCCGCTGATGCCGTAGCTGCCGCCTCGGCACCTTGCGCGCTGGCAGCCAGCGATCCGCCGTTCTTTTTCTCGGTCTTGTCAGTTGACGCACGAGGCACCCCCCCGGCTTGGGCAATGAAACCGTATTGTGAAACAGGGTTACTCATGGTCGTTTCTCTTTCTGGTGCTTACAGCAGACATTTTTTATTCAACATCTACCGCATCGGCGGCAACCATTAAAACTTGAGTCAAAGTCCAAAATTCTTTTCATTGCTGCTGTGCTCGCACCGCATTGGGCCCAGTGACGATGCCCGAAATCAGGCGTCCCGACTCCGGGTTCTTCAGGCGAACCTGATCCCCCATTTTGCCATCTTGCAAGGCGTCCACGCGCGCCGTGATGCTCAAACCGCTGCTTAAGGCTACCGTTAAAACAACAGATTGGCCTTGTTTGACCAGTGTGGCGCGCCGCACGTCGTGGCTGCGCAGGGGGTTGCCAGCCGCAATATCGCGCACCATCTCGCCATTTTCAATGTCCTTGATGGAGGCTGCGGCCTGCGGGTCCAAGCCAATGCCGGAATGATCGACTTCCTGCAATTGATCAGCGCCGACCGTGGTGCCACGGCGCAGCAACTGGTTTGCTACCACCACCTTGCGTGGGCTCGGGGGCGCTGCTTCCGAGGATTTGGGCTGCGCGGCCGTGGCCGCTGGCGTTGTGAGCACCAGGCGCAAGTACATTTGCCAGGGCGCATCCGACTGGCAGCGCACCCGCACCGTCTCCCGCGAGGCAAACGGAAGATCCACGGTGAGGGGTCGGTCGCAGGCTTGTACCCTAATTCGGCTGTCCAAGGGCGCGATGCTGAACTGGCTTTCAGCCATTTGCAAATTCTGCTTTACCCATAGCGTCACCTGGTTCAGGGTGCTCTCCAGCGCCGTAGTTCCTTGGGCCATCACCTGATGCCCGCCCGCCAAGAGCAGCACAAGGCACGCAGCGCGCAGGCAGCGCATTGCTGGGTTTAGCGCGCCGCTTGGGGTGATTTGGGTTTGGCACAACATTTGCGATACAGCAGGGCGGGGTGTTGAATATTTGACACGTATTGATGTCAACGAATCATTCTCCGCAAGAACAATGCCACTAGCAAGTCTTTGAACCATGCTGATTGACCCCAAAATGCTGCCGTCTGCCGTGCCTCTGGCGCGCTCATCGGGTGCGAGCCGTCTGGCCAGTGTTTCAGGCTCGCCAAGCCGCGCGGGGGCGTTTGCCCAGGTGCTTGGCCAGGTCCGTCAGCCCCAGAGCTCGGGCAACGTGGCCGGTCCGGTACGCACCGTCAGCAACGGCGACACCCTGATCGCAATGGTGCGCCAGCAAGCCGCCAGCCAGGGCGTGGCTTTGAGTGCGACGCAGGAATTCAGGTTGGCCCAGCAAGTGGCTTCAAACAACGGCATCGAAAACGCAAATTGCATTTTCCCGGGCCAGCAAATCAGTTTGGGCTCGCTCATGCCCGGTGTACAGACCAGTCAGCGGCTGCAGACGCGAGCGGTTGCGCCAACACCAACGCCCATTGCCGCAGCGACGAGCCCGGCAGTTGTGGTGCCTGCGAGCCCCACCACGGATGCCAGTGCACACCCGGTACTGGACAAAACGCTGGCGCGTGCGGTTGCCAAAGGCTTCATCCCGGCACAAGAAAAAGCTGCTGTGTACGACAAGATTTTGCAGTTGGCCAGCACCCACCGCTTCAACCCCGACGACTTTGCCCGTATGACGCTGATGGAAAGCGACGGCATGAACCCGCGTGCCAGCAACCAGCGCTGCCACGGCATCATCCAGTTTTGCGACGGCCCCGCGCGTGGTGCTGCCTCGGCCGGATACGCCGCCAACCCACGCGCCATACTGGATTTGAGCGTGCAAAAGCAACTCGGTCTGGTGGATAAATACTTTGAGGAAGTCGGGCTTAAAAACCAGGGCTCCAACGGGCTAGAAGACTTGTACCTCTCGGTGCTGCGGCCAGCGTCGCGCGGCGAAGGGCAGGGCAGTCAGGCCCTCAACATCCCGGGTTCGCAGTCAAGTTTCCTGCACGTCGGGCGCGACACCAGCGCACCCATCACGCGCCAGTCGATCCGCCAGGGACTGCTGCAAAACGCTACGGAGCGTCTAGGCCAGTTGTTGGCACCACCATCGCCACGCCAGCAGGCGCTGCGCAGCACCGACAACGGCAATGGCGCGAGCTGATCCTGTCAAAAACCTGTCAGTCCTGATGAAAGCCTGCCACGGCTCTAGCGGCAAGACTTTGCCGCTTTCGCAAAAAATACTGTTGCAACACGGCCTGCGCAGCGTTCAAAACGGCAAAAGCAGCGTGGCACGCAATTTGCGGTAACGGCTACGAGGCTCCCGTGTGGTGAGCCGGGTGTCGACAAACCGGCATGGGCGCAAACGCAATGAGGTTGAAAACATGAACATGATTGACCAGACTTTTGGAGTGCACGAGCAGGCACTGGGTTTGCGCAGCCAACGCATGGAAGTGCTGGCCCGCAATATCGCCAATGCCGACACGCCGCACTTCAAAGCGCAGGACATTGACTTCAAGAAGGTGCTTGCCAACGCGCAGGAATCGGCTTTGCAAACCACCCATGACACCCACCTGCCCACCGATCAAAACGCGCACGGCAACGGCCTGCAGTACCGGGTTCCGTTCAACGTGGCGTTTGACGGCAACACGGTGGAACTGGCCGTGGAGCAAGCCAAGTACGGGCAGTCCGCAGCCGACTACCAGGCCACCATGAGCATTCTTGAAAACCGCATCAGCGGTATTCGTAAAGCCTTGCGCGGAGATTAATATGCCACTTGACAATATTTTTGGCATTGCAGGTTCTGCGCTCAACGCGCAAACCACCCGCATGAATGCCACTGCATCCAACCTGGCCAACGCGGGCTCGGTCTCGGGCGCTGAGCAAACAGCTTTTCGTGGCAAGCGTGTCGTCTTCAAAACCATTCTGGAAGCCCAGATGGGCGCACAGAAGGCAGACAACAAGGGCGGCGTCAGGATCGAGTCCCTGGTAGACGACCCGGCACCCATTGCGCGCATGTCTGACCCCGGCAACCCGGCCGCTGACAAGGACGGCTATGTGTACCTGTCCAACGTCAACGAAATGACCGAAATGGTCGAAATGATGGCCGCAGCGCGCTCGTACCAGAACAACGTCGAAGTCATCAACACCGCGCGCCAACTGATGATGCGCACGCTCGACATCATCAAGGCCTAGAGGCTTGAGAAGGAATCTTTATGACCAACTTGAATTTGCTCAACACAAGCGCCAGCACCAGCACCAATTCGGCCTGGGCGTCGGCCGTGCCTACAAGCATCAAGACCACGGCCAGCGCGGCCGAGGCGGCCTTGACGGCCAAGTCCGGCTCCACTTCCGGCATGGGCCAAAAAGACTTTTTGACCCTTTTCACCACGCAGCTCAAAAACCAGGATCCGCTCGACCCGGTCAAGAACGAGGCTTTTGTAGCGCAGCTCGCGCAGTTCTCGCAACTAGAAGCCACGACCAACATGTCGCAGACGCTTACCGATTTTGTTACCAGCATGTCGGGCGAACGCATGATGAGCAGCGCCAACCTGATTGGCAAGACCGTTTCGGTGCCGGATGGCCCGGCCAATCTGGTGGGTGGCGTGCCTGTAGAAGGCGTGGTCAATCTGCCGGCCGGTGCCGACGGCGTGAAGTTTGATGTCTATGACTCCAAGGGCTCCTTGGTGCGCAGCCAGATTCTGGGCCCACAGACCGTTGGCGACATGACCTGGTCGTGGGACGGTCTGGACAACGTCGGCAATGCTTCAGCCAACGGTACTTACAAATTCAAAGCCACGGTGGTGAGCCAGGGCAAGACCACTACCCCGGCAGTCAGCACCATGGCCTATGTCACCAGCGTCAGCCAGGACACCGATAAAAGCATGCTGCTGCAAGTGCAAGGCGGCAAGACCCTCAAGCTCGCCGATGTGCAGCGCATTGGCTACTAAACCCACATTACCGATTACCGATCACTTATCCCAGGAGCCCTGAACCATGTCTTTCTATACCTCCCTGACCGGACTGAATGCCGCCACCGCCATGCTGGGCGTGACCAGTAACAACATCGCCAACGT
>Ga0194038_1000058_pt1 | contig 46656 bp, 43 predicted proteins | sample JunL226m_MetaG_FD_148630 | JGI IMG/M metagenome (GOLD analysis project Ga0194038, IMG submission 148630) | Anoxic zone freshwater microbial communities from boreal shield lake in IISD Experimental Lakes Area, Ontario, Canada - Jun2016-L227-6m | ecosystem: Environmental > Aquatic > Freshwater >... | reverse complement strand
ATATTTGACCTTTACCGTTACCGGATGCAACTCCGAGATCGGCTTCGCGAGCTTCGCCAGGACCATTAACTACACAGCCCATTACCGCAACGCGAAGTGGCACTGTCATTCCTTGCAGGCCAGCCTGAACTTTTTCGGCCAAGCTATAAACATCAACCTGTGCACGGCCACATGAAGGACATGAAACAATCTCGAGTTTGCGTTGGCGAAGGTTGAGTGATTCAAGAATTGAAATTCCGACCTTCACTTCTTCAACAGGCGGGGCAGAAAGTGAAACTCGAATCGTGTCGCCAATTCCTTCGGCAAGTAAAATACCAAACGCAGTCGCAGATTTAATTGTTCCCTGGAAAATTGGACCGGCCTCGGTAACACCGAGGTGAAGTGGGTAATCGCACTTTTCGGCAAGTAGACGATAGGCCGAAACCATTGTGACTGGATCATGATGCTTAACCGAAATTTTAATATCTGAAAAACCATGCTCCTCAAATAGTGAAGCTTCCCAGAGTGCTGATTCAACCAGCGCTTCTGGTGTTGCCTTCCCATACTTTGCCAAAAGTCTTGGATCGAGTGAACCAGCGTTTACGCCAATTCGAATTGGAATACCCGCATCGCCAGCAGCTTTAGCAACTTCCTTAACCTTGTCATCAAATTGCTTGATGTTTCCAGGATTCACCCGCACGGCTGCACAACCAGCATCAATTGCCGCAAAGATATATTTTGGCTGAAAATGGATATCTGCAATTACTGGGATTTGTGATTTCTTAGCAATTTGAGCCAATGCATCTGCATCATCTTGACTTGGAACTGCAACACGAACGATCTGACAGCCAGACGCTGTTAGCTCGGCAATTTGCTGCAAAGTTGCATTTACATCTGAAGTAAGAGTCGTGCACATTGACTGAACGCTTACTGGTGCATCGCCACCCACATAAACGCTACCGACCTTCAACTTCTTGCTTTTGCGGCGCGGTGCAAGTGTTGGTGGTGGCGTGTTGGGCATTCCTAGATCAACCATGGTTACATCCTAGATTATTGATTGAGATTTATCGGATTGAAAATGTCGGCAGCGAGCAAAAGAAGTGAAAGTACGGCAAGAATTGCGAAAACTGCCATTGTTAAAGGCATCAACCGCTCGACATCAATTTCAGGCGGTGCTGGGGAACCTTTTCGTCTGGCTCGCGCTCTTCGCAATCCATCGATTACCGCAATCGCCATGTGTCCACCATCGAGTGGAAGAAGTGGAAGTAAATTGAATAGTCCAACGAAGATATTCAAACTGGCAATAATAAGAAGAAAGGTCGCGATTTTCTCGCGGCTGGCAAGTTTTGGGTCACTTGCAGTTTGGGCACTTACGCGCGCAACACCAACAACACCAACCAACCCGGTTGCATCACGCGTTTCATGAAAGAAAGTTTGGCGAAATAGCGCTGGAATTTTGGTAGGTAGTGAGATCAAAGAGGTAACGCTGCTCTTCGTTAAATCCCAAGTTAAAGTTCCAGAGTTTGTAACTGCGCGATAAATGGAAAGCTTGCGATTCTCTAAAGTATTTGAGACGCCGATAATGCCAATCTTCTTCCCATCCAGAATTCGCGTTCCAGGAGTAATCGGGACCGTCAGGGTCGATGACCCACGCTTGATTGTTAAAGATAATTCTTGGTTGGGTGAATTACGAATCTTTTTAACAGCAGTAGACCAATCTTTAATTGGTGCCCCGTTGATTGCAGTGATCTCATCCCCCACCATTAGCCCCGCGGCCTTTGCTGGTGATGGCGGTGCATCGGGCGCACATTTTGCATCAGCTGCACCTGTCGAATTCGAGATGATGCACGGAACTACTTCTCCGACCTTATTTGAAATAGCCGTTGTTCCAACACCTGCGAGTAGTAATACCAATATTAAGAAGCCCAACACAAAGTGTAGGAAAGAACCGGCGCCTAAAACGATTAACCGCTTTGGTGCGGATGCTAAATAGAATGCCCGGCCGCGATCACTTTCTTCCATCTCTTCATTGACAGACATCCCAACGATTCGACAGTAGCCACCGGCTGGAATTGCCTTGATGCCAAATTCGGTTTCACCACGAGTGAATGACCAGATGCGCTTGCCAAAACCTAAGAAAAATTCGGTAACTTTCATATCAAAGCGACGTGCAGTTAAAAAGTGGCCAGCCTCATGAACCATAACTGAAAAAAGCAAAGCAACAACGAAAGCGATTACCCCTGCTACACCTAGAAAACTCATCTGCGCTCCTGAACTAATAGCCTTGCCTGATTGCGCGCATCATTCTCTATCGCGGTGACATCAGAAATATCTCGGATGGTGATCGGTGACTGGGATCCTAATTTTTGAACGCTCTCCTCCACAATATCTACAATCTGCGTGAAGGAAATTTCGCCGGCAAGGAATGCTGCAACTGCAACTTCATTGCTTGCATTAAATATTGCGGGCAGACCGCCACCCAATTCGCCGCATCGTCTGGCCAAATCAACAGCCGGGAACTTAGCGCTATCTAGCGGCGCAAAATCCCAAGTATGTTTGCTATTCCAGTCAAGTGGTGGTGTCGCCTTTGCGACTCGGTGACCATCCGCAATTGCATAAGCGATCGGCCCCTTCATATTTGGCGGTGATGCCTGCGCGATTGTCGAACCATCAATGAATTCCACCATTGAGTGAATTACAGATTGCGGATGAATTACCGCAGAGATCGCCGAATATGGCAGATCGAAAAGGTGATGAGCTTCAATAATTTCGAGCCCCTTGTTCATCAGCGTTGCCGAGTTAATGGTTACAACTGGCCCCATACTCCAAGTTGGATGTGCGAGCGCCTGGGCAACAGTTACACCGCTCAAATCCGCCAGATCACGGAATGGGCCGCCACTTGCCGTAAGAATTACTTGTTTAACTTCAGAGCGCTTTCCACTTAAAAAACATTGATACAAAGCAGAGTGTTCCGAATCAACTGGAATTATTCGGTCGCTGCCAAATGCCATTACTAAATCGCCACCTGCAACCAGTGATTCTTTATTTGCAAGCGCTACTTTATTTCCCACGCCTAACGCTGCAAGGGTTGGCCCAAGCCCAATCGAACCAGTGATTCCATTCAAAACTATGTCGCAAGGAATAGTCGCGATTTCACTTGAAGCGTTTGCGCCATCAATTACTTGAAGTTCGCCGGCAATACCCTCGTAACCCTCGTAACCCTCATACATTTTTTTCTCAGCCGTTGTGCCAACAATTGGAACTGAAAACTTCTTCGCTTGCTCAAATAGCAATTGCAGGTTGCCTGACCCTGCCGATAGTCCAACAACCCGAAATTTGTCTTGATTGGCTTAGCCGCCACTATTTCCAGCGCTTGGACACCAATGGATCCGGTGGATCCAAGAATCACAATTTCGCGCATGCGCCTATCTTATGGAATACCGAGGTGCGCTGACGCCTCGGCTAGACTGTGAATATGAATACCGGCCCACATATCCCGCAGGAACGTCGCTTAGTCACAGCAATTCCTGGTCCAAAATCCCAGGAAATTATCAAACGGCGAAGTGAAGCAGTTTCGGCTTCCTTGGGAATGGCAATTCCAGTCGTTGTTACACAAGCTGGTGGCGGTGTAATTGTTGATATTGATGGAAATTCAATTATTGATATGGGTGCGGGTATCGCTGTTGTTAGCGTAGGAAATAGCGCCGATCGCGTAGTTAAGAATGTTATTGAACAAGTACAAGCCTTTACTCATACCTGTTTCATGATTGCGCCATACCTTGGTTATATCGAAGTTTGCGAAGCACTAAATCGATTGACTCCTGGAACACATAAAAAGAAATCGGTATTACTTAACTCTGGTGCCGAAGCAGTTGAAAATGCCGTCAAGATTGCGCGTGCTTACACCAAGCGCCAAGCAGTTATTGTCTTTGAGCATGGCTACCACGGTCGAACAAACCTCACGATGGGTATGACCGCAAAGAACATGCCATACAAAGAAGGTTTCGGTCCATTTGCTGGCGAGATTTATCGGATGCCAATGGCTTATCCATTCCGATGGACTGGCGAGCGCGCAAAAGTTGCTGAGCAAGCGCTAGATATTGTTACCCATAAAATAGAGAAAGAAATCGGTGCAAAAAACGTCGCCGCAATTGTTATTGAACCTATCCAAGGTGAGGGCGGTTTTATCGTTCCACCAAAGGGATTCCTACCTGGGCTAGCAAACTTTGCTAAAGCAAATGGCATTGTCTTTGTTGCCGATGAAGTTCAAACCGGTTTTGGTCGTACTGGAAATATGTTTGCGATAGAAGATGAGAACGTTGATGCAGATTTAGTTGTAACGGCCAAAGGTATCGCCGGTGGCTTCCCGCTTGCTGGCGTAACTGGGCGCGCTGAAATGTTGGACTCAGTCCATGCAAGTGGCTTGGGTGGAACATTTGGTGGAAATCCAGTTGCCTGCGCAGCTGCCCTCGGTGCTATCGCAACAATTGAAGAAGAGAATTTGGTGGCCCGGGCTAACCAAATCGGCAAGATTATGACCGATGCCATGAACGCCATGGCTAAGAAATATTCAATCATTGGCGAAGTTCGTGGTCGCGGTGCAATGCAAGCATTTGAATTAGTAAAGCCAGGAACTGATGAACCAAATGCGGAAGCGGTTGGCGCAATAATTAAGTTCTGCCAGCAAAATGGCGTTCTTATTCTCAGCGCCGGAACTTACGGAAATGTGATCAGACTTCTTCCACCGCTAGTAATACCCGAGAACCTATTGAATGAAGCACTTGGCATAATCGACCAGGCATTTGCTTCAATCTCTTAAATAGAGTTAACGGTCTAACAAATTGCGCGTAGGTGAATAAGTTCCGCCTTTTTTACGCAAAGTAATTGCACTCAAAGCTTCAAGGACAACCCGGTTAGCCAAAATTGCAGTTATGTCTGCGCTGTCGTAGGCCGGCGCAACTTCAACGATATCCATTCCAACAATCGGAAGTTCCAAACAGATTCGGCGGACCGCTTCTAATAACTCACGACTAGTCATGCCGCCAGGTTCTGGAGTTCCAGTACCCGGAGCCATACCTGGATCTACAACATCGATATCGACTGAGAGAAAAACGCCATCGCAGCCATCGGTAAGTGTGGCGAAAGATTCGTCGAGTACCTCTTTCATTCCTCGGTGATGTATTTCAGTCATTTCATAGGAACGCATACCTTGATCGCGCATCCATTTCAAAGTCACATCATCTGGCCAATAACCACGTAAACCAAGTTGTAAGAATCGGTCTCCCCGTACGGCGCCAGTTTCAATCAATCTGCGCATCGGAGTTCCGTGGCCAACCAGTGCGCCAAATTGTGATTCTGCTGTATCAGCATGCGCATCGAAGTGAATCATAGAAATTTTGCCAAGACCACGGTGGTTTGCAATACCAGCAACATCTGCTGAAGCAATCGAATGGTCTCCCCCAAGCACAACCGGAATTGCACCTGCTCTAGAAATAATTTCTGTGGCATCAGCAAGAAGTGCAAGTGATGCAGTCAAATCGCCACCAGGCATAAGTAGATCTCCAGCATCAAAAATCTTTAACTCTTTTAGGGCGTCGACTCGCATTGAAAGATGTGGTCGCTCGGCATCATGTGGCAAATAGTCGCCACCGCGAATTGCTTGTGGCCCATGTTTTGCACCAGAGCGATGACTTGTACCGCTATCAATTGGTGCGCCAATTATTACAACATCTGCGCCTTTGAAAGTTTCTGGCTTTGCTAAATCACAACGTGGAATACCAAGGAATGTGAAATCGGGACCATACATGTTTCCGTGATTTGCCATAACCGAATCTTACTGAACTCTAGTTTAAATTGCGCCATTTCTGCGACGTCCCACGAACTGACCAAGCAGAACCACGCCCAAGGCAATTATGAACATGGATGCTCCGATCACATTTGCCTGCGGAGGTAGCCCACGTTGTGCCGAAATATAAACAAATTTTGGAAAGGTGTTTACATTTCCAGAATTGAAATTGGTAATAATGAAATCATCGAAGGAAAGGCTAAATGCCAGGAGCGCTGCTCCCGCGATTCCCGGTGCTAAAAGTGGCAAAGTTACGCGACGGAAAGTTTCACGCTCATCGGCATATAAATCCATCGCTGCTTGTTCAAGCCTGGGATCCAGGCTAGCGATGCGTGCCTTTACTGTTACTACAACAAAGGAGATACAGAACATTACGTGCGCGATAACAATGGTTGCAAACCCTGGGTTTATTCCAAAATTAAGAAACATCGTAAGTAACGAGGCGCCCATAACAATTTCTGGCGTTGCCATTGGCAGGAATATCAACATATTAACTAGTGAGCGACCTTTGAATGCATATCGCCCGATTGCAAATGCAATCAAGGTACCCAGTACTGTCGCAATTGCGGTGGATAACAGCCCGATCTTCAGTGAATTCCCCAGCGCGTTGCAGACATCAGGAGCTCCGCAAGGATTGCGCCAATTGTTAAAGGTGAAACCTCGCCAAACCAAGTTGCTCTTTGTCGAGTTGTTAAATGAGAAAACAAAGGTATAAAGAACCGGAATGAATAGATAGGTAAATCCAAGAACCGCATAAATACGAATTAGGTTTCTAGAAAACCACCTGGTCGCTGTTTTCAAAGGAGTTCCTCGGTGCCAGCTTTGCGAATGTATAACATGACCATCACTAAAATTGTTGCCATCAAAATAAAGGAGAGCGCAGCCGCTCCTGGATAGTCAACTATTCGAAGGTATCTAGCATCAATAACATTGCCAATCATCTTTGTACTGGGATTACCAAGCAGTTCGGCATTGATGTAATCACCAGCGGCGGGTATGAATGTTAAAAGAGTTCCCGCGACGACACCTGGCATTGATAGGGGCAGGGTAACTTTGCGAAATGTTGTGAAAGCGTTCGCGTATAAATCTCCGGAGGCTTCCATGGTTCTTGGATCGATTCGTTCTAAGCTGGCATAAAGTGGCAACGTCATAAAGGGCAGGAAGTTGTAAGTAAGTCCTGCTACTACTGCAAAGGGTGTTGCGGTTAAATGTCCGGTGGCGCCCAGTAAATGAACACCGCGCAATACCTTGATAACGAGACCTTGTTCACCAAGAATTTGTTGCCAGGCCACGGTCCGAAGTAAGAACGATGTAAAGAAGGGCGCCACGACCAACACAAGAAGTGTGTTCTTCCAACGCCCAGATTTAAATGCAATCGCATACGCAAGTGGATAAGAGATCAATAACCCAAGTACGGTGGCGATAAAGGCATACTCAAAAGATCTTAAGAACTGAGCCCGAGCGCCAACGATCGCATCAATGAAATTTGCGAAACGATAGGTTTGAATATAGTCACCAATATTTACGCCAGGTGTTTGAGTAGAGGTTGTTAATAATTGATAGATCGGCGTTACAAAAAATGCCATCAACCAAATCAAACCTGGTGCCAGCAAAATATAGGGCCAGAGTCTCTTGCGGTTAAGCCGGGCCGTTACCAAAGCCATAACTAATCTTCGTCCGGATGCGCTTCAGAACCCGCGCTAGCATCTTCTTTCCCATCCAATCCGAAAGTGAAAATTGGTTCCCAGGAGAGAGTTACCGCATCACCTTTGTTAAGTGGTGGAACACCATCATCATTCTGCTCGAATACCATCAATTCTTGTTTCCATGGCATCTCAACTTGGTACTGGGTGCTTACTCCAATATAGGAAACGTCGCTGATTACCCCACCATTTAAAATGTTTCCAGACATTTGCGTGCCTGCTGGTTGGATCCGGAATTTCTCTGGTCGCACTCCGACAAGAACCGAAGCATCTTCTGCATGACTTCTAGATTTAGGCATAGAAATTTTATGGCCGAAAATACTCACAATATTTGAGCCACCGTCTGAGGATTCAATTAAACCTTTAATTAAGTTGGACTGTCCTAGAAAGTTTGCAACGAATGCCGTTTCGGGATTGTCATATAAATCCGCAGGCGAGCCCATCTGTTCAATCTGCCCTTCATTCATCACCGCGATGGTGTCCGCCATTGTCATGGCTTCTTCCTGATCATGAGTAACGTGAACAAATGTGAGTCCAACTTCAGTCTGAATCCACTTGAGCTCGATTTGCATCTGGCGCCGAAGTTTTAAATCAAGGGCGCCAAGTGGCTCATCAAGAAGTAACAACGCTGGCCGATTAACAATTGCGCGCGCTAGTGCAATACGTTGTTGTTGGCCGCCAGATAATTGATTTGGTTTGCGTTCTGCTAGGTGCGGTAACTCAACTAAATTTAAAACCTTATCGACCTGCTCTTTTACATCCTTTATTCCACGACGGCGCAAGCCGAAGGCAATATTTTCAAAGATCGAAAGATGCGGGAAGAGTGCATAATTCTGGAATACGGTATTGACTGGCCGTTGGTATGGTTTTTGATATGTGATGTCCGTCTTGCCAATGTTTATCGTCCCGCTCGTAGGTTCTTCAAGACCGGCGATCATCCGAAGAGTCGTTGTTTTACCGCAGCCCGATGGACCTAAAAGTGCAAAGAAAGAGCCTTCTGGAATTACTAATGAAAGATCGTCTACTGCAACGAAATCGCCAAAGGACTTAGTTAGATGCGAAAGTATTACATCGCCATGAGCTGAAGTAGATGCGTCAGTCACTACGCATTACCACTTGCTTTCTGGAATGAAGTAGAAAACTTAATCTGTTCGGCAGCGGATAGATCGCGGAAAACCTTCAAGTTCTTCCACATTGCATCATCCGGAAAAATAAGCGGGTTCTTGGCCTGCGCTGGTGAAATCTTTGCCATTGCCTCTTTGGCGCCAGATACCGGACAGACATAGTTGATGTAATTAGCAACTCGGGCTGCAACGACGGGATCGTAGTAATAATTGATTACAGCTTCGGCTCCCGCCTTATTGGTTGAAGTCGAAGGAATCATCATATTGTCAGTGGAGAATGTGCCACCAGATTCTGGGATTGCAAACCCAAATTGATTCTGGTTCTGCAAATTAAGTTGGTTAATATCACCAGACCATCCGATAACTGCAATCGCGTCCCCGCTGATCATGTCTTCGGCATAGCTTTGACCTTTGATCTGTCGGATCCAACCATCTTTAATCTTCTTCTGCAGATAGTTAAGTGCATTATCAAACTTATCTTGCGTGAATGGCTTAGAAATATCAACACCTTGCCACATCATGATTAGACCAATGGTGTCGCGCATTTCTGATAGAACTTCAATCTTTCCCTTTAGCGCTGGGTTGGAGAACAGTCCGCGCTCTGGGTGAGTTTTATCTTCGATTGAATTAATACCTGCGGGCAACTTCTTCTTATTCCAAGCAATTCCGGCGATGATGCCAGCCCAAGGAAGTGAATAATGACGACCTGGATCTAGTGGTCGATTAAGTAAAAACGGCAGAACATTCTTCTTATTAGGAACTGCTGCGTCATCAAACTTTTGGACGAAGCCAGAATTAATCCAGCGCGCCGCCATCCATTCGGTTGGAACGACAATGTCATATCCAATATCTTTCTTTAATTTTAGTTGTGGCGTTACCTTCGCAGTAAAGGTGTCATTGTCATCAATCGCTTCCATATATTTAACTGGAATGCCGGTCTTCTTCGTAAAATCTACGAGCGTTGGATATTTTTTACTCTTGTTGTCATAATCTAAATAAAGCGACCAGTTTGCCCAACGAACTGTTGCATTTGCCGCACTTGCACTTTCAATTCCTGAGGTACCGAAGAGCGATATTGCTGTTGCTCCACCTGCTCCCGCCAATAGTGCTCGGCGCGAGATTTGAGCGGAGTTAAATCCAGCAAGATCTGGTGGAATAGATTGATCTATATTCTCAGTCATTTATCTGCTTCTTCCTGTTAGGAAATTTGGATTATGCGTTTAGGTTTGTCATTACATGCTTAATGCGAGTGTAATCCTCAAAACCATAACTTGATAAGTCTTTTCCATAGCCAGAACGTTTAAATCCACCGTGGGGCATCTCGGCCACCATTGGAATATGAGTATTAATCCAGACGCAACCAAAATCAAATGCCCTTGCCATACGCATGGCGCAACCGTGATTGGTAGTCCAAACGCTTGAAGCTAGGCCATATGAGACGCCATTTGCGTAAGCAACAGCCTGTGCTTCGTCTGTGAACTTTTGAACCGTGATAACTGGTCCAAAAATTTCATTCTGCACCATCTCATCATCTTGACGAAGGTTTGCTACGACAGTTGGGTTAAAGAAGTATCCGGCGCGATCTACCGTCGTACCGCCAGCAAGGATTTGGGCATGGTCAGGTGCTCTTTCTATAAAGCCCTGGACTCTTGCTAGTTGATTGGCATTGTTTAACGCACCATATAAAACATCTTCAGTAGGCGAGCCAGTTGTTATGTTCTCTTTGGCTTCCTTGGCAAGGAGTGAAACAAATTCGTCATAAGCGGCCTCTTGGACAATCACACGAGTCGCTGCAGTGCAATCCTGTCCAGCATTGAAGTATCCAGCAAGTGCAATCGCTTGCGCAGCAGCAGCGAGATCTGCATCTGCAAAGACCACTACTGGTGCTTTTCCGCCAAGTTCCAGGTGAACCCGCTTAACATCAGTGGCAGCAGATTTTGCAACTTCGATACCTGCTCGGACTGAACCAGTGATTGAAACCATTGATGGAATTGGATGTTCAACAAGTGCTCGGCCACTCTCCCGATCACCGCAGACAACGTTAAACACACCATTTGGCAAGAACTCTGACATAACTTCTGCCATAAAAAGAGTTGAGGCAGGCGTGGTATCACTTGGCTTAAGCACAACAGTATTTCCTGCTGCAATTGCTGGCGCCCACTTCCAAACGGCCATCATCATTGGATAATTCCAAGGTGTTACTTGGCCGCAAATACCGATCGGCTCTCTTCGAATAAATGAAGTCATACCCCGCATATATTCGCCAGCAGATTTTCCTTCAAGATTTCTAGCAGCACCTGCGAAGAAGCGAAGGTGATCAAGTGTTGGTGGAATTTCTTCGGAAGTCGTAATAGATATTGGCTTTCCGGTATTTTCGCATTCGATTGCGATTAATTCATCTGCGCGTGATTCCAAGGCATCTGCAATCTTTAACAATGCACGTTGTCGCTCGGACGGAGTCGAATCACGCCAACCAACAAATGCGTTTTTGGCTGCAGTCATTGCATGATCAACATCTGCTGCGTTTGAAATCGGTGCTGTTGCATAAACCGCACCAGTCGCTGGATTAATAATTTCAGATGTTGCGCCAGATTTAGAGGCAATGGCCTTGCCGTCAATAAAGTTAGTTAGTTGTTTCATGCCTCAGAGGTTATCTCGGCGGCGGCCAATTGACCACACGCACCATCAATTTCCCGACCTCTGGTATCCCGAACTGTTACCGGAACCCCGTAACTCTCCAAAGTTCGAACAAACTCGGCTTCATCGCTGGGGCGCGAAGCAGTCCACCCAACACCAGGTTCCAAGTGGACTGCTTCGCGCCCCAGCGCTTCATCGCTGGGGCGCGAAGCAGTCCACTTGGAACCTGGTGTTGGGTTAAGCGGAATTAGATTGACGTGGGCATTTCGATTCTTCAACAACCTACCCAAGAGATCGGCGCGCCAAGCTTGATCATTTATATCTCGGATCAGTGCGTATTCGATTGAGTAACGGCGACCAGTGCGGGCCTCATATTTATCCGCCGCAGCTAAAACTTCTTTAACTTTCCAGCGTGAGTTAATCGGCACCAAGGTATCTCGTAACTCATCATCAGGAGTATGCAGCGAAACTGCGAGAGTTACTGGAATACCCTCTTCAATCAATTTTTCAATTCCATTTACCAAACCAACAGTTGAAAGAGTCACCGAACGAGCACTGATCCCAAGACCATCTGGTTGTGGCGTGGTGATATTTCTAATCGAACGCATTACTGCGTTGTAATTGGCCATTGGTTCACCCATACCCATAAAGACAACATTTGAGAGTCGGGTCTCGCCGCCAGGAAGTTCGCCTGTTGCGCAAATTCGTGCAGCGGCTACAACTTGGGCAGTAATTTCACCGGCAGTTAAATTTCGAGTTAACCCAGCTTGCCCGGTAGCGCAGAACGGACAGTTCATTCCACAACCGGCTTGCGAGGAAATACAAACAGTTGTGCGATCGGAATAGCGCATCAACACACTCTCAACGAGCACACCATCGTGCAATCGCCATAAATCCTTGCGAGTCTTCCCAGAATCGGTGGTTACGCTCTTAACGAGGGTAATTAGCTTTGGAATAAAATTAGTCGCAAGCGTCTCACGCAAATCTTTTGGAATATCTGTCCAAGTATCTGGATCATCGTTGTAGTGATTGAAGAAATGCACTGACATTTGATTGGCCCGATAAGCGGGGATTCCAAGTTCGGTCGCCAGCACCTTGCGCTCCTCTGGCGCTAGATCTGCAAAATGCTTGGGTGGTTTAACGCGCTGTTTAGGCTCGTCAAAAACTAGTTTTATTTCATCCATTATTTATAGTTTATCTTCTCTATCGAAGGTTGAAGTGCTTTATTAGTTCGAGGACAAACCACACTGCGGGAGCGGTGAAGAGAATTGAATCTATCCGATCTAAAACTCCACCGTGACCTGGCAGAATCGAACCCATATCCTTAATTGATAAATCTCGCTTTACTGCTGATTCAATCAAGTCGCCACAAGTTGCAGTGATAACAGCCATGAGACCAATAAGTGCGCCAATCCACCAAGACTTGTGAAGTGAATATTGAACCACCAGGGAGGCACCGACTGTTGTACCGATAATCGCACCCACCAAACCTTCCCAAGTTTTCTTTGGACTAATGTGCGGTGCTAGTGGGTGGCGGCCAAATAGAACGCCAAAAATGTATGCGAAGGTATCGTTACAACTTACAAGGACTATGAGAGTAAATACTCGGGCAACCCCGTTTTCATTGTGCGCTATCAGAAGGATAAAGCCACCGAGAAAAGCCAGATAAAAAATTGCGAATGCAGCTGCAGTCGCCTTCTTTAGAAAATCCTTTGGACCTTTAAATAAAATTAAAACCAGCACATTTGGAATCGCGATCGCAGTTGCAACCGCAAGGCCAGAGACTCGGCCATACCAAGCAGATAGAAGCAGAACGCTCGCGGCTAATTGCACAACACGTTCTGGTATTTCAATTCCACCAATTTTGTAAGCGCGGGTTAATTCACGAATTCCGAGCATTATTGCAACCCAAACCAGAACTCCAAATAAGAACGGGATGTAATAGACAGTTGTAAAGACAAGAGCTAGGAGCAAGAGTGAGACGATTATTGATGGCAGTAATTTTCGGCCGGCCTTGGCGTTTACCGCCTCATTAATCGCATGCAGATCATCCATTTTTGTGCCTCGGGTTAAACCTCGAGGAGTTCAGCTTCCTTATGCTTCAAAAGATCATCAATCTTTGCAACATGTTCAGAGGTAACTTTTTCCAAATCTTTTTCCCCGCGACCAACATCATCTTTGCCAGCCAAGCCATCCTTCTCTAACTTTTCGATTGCTTCCTTGGCTGCACGACGAATATTTCGGATCGAAACTCGGGATTCTTCGGCTTTATTACGGGCAACCTTGATGTAATCCTTACGGCGCTCTTCGGTAAGTTGCGGGAAACTAACGCGGATTACCGCACCGTCAGTTGCTGGATTCACGCCGAGATCTGATTCGCGAATAGCTTTCTCAATTGCAGTAGTTGCACCCTTATCAAAAGGTGAGACCAGCGCCATCCGAGGCTCCGGTACTTGAAATGAAGCAAGTTGTGAGAGCGGTGTCATGGTGCCGTAGTAGTCCACAACTATCTTGGCAAACATCGATGGATGAGCGCGACCGGTTCTGATTGCACCAAAATCTTCCTTGGCAACTTCAACAGCCTTATTCATCTTGCTATTGGCATCACTTAAAGTCGTTGCTATATCTGACATGTGCTCCCCTAAGAAACTAACGTTCCGACGGCTTCGCCACGAACAGCTCGTGCGATATTGCCCTTGTTCTTCAGATCAAAAATAACGATTGGTAAATTATTCTCGCGGCATAAACTAAATGCCGCCGCATCAGCAACTGCTAATGATTTAGAAAGTACATCGTCATAACTTACTGTTTCATATTTAACCGCTTTAGGATCTTTACGTGGATCGGCGGAGTAGACGCCATCAACACCACTCTTTGCCAGTAATAGAGCTTCGGAACCAATTTCAAGGGCACGTTGTGCGGCAACAGTATCTGTCGTAAAGAACGGCATGCCGGCGCCGGCGCCGAATATAACTACCCGACCTTTTTCTAAGTGACGAATTGCGCGGCGTGGAATATAAGGTTCTGCAACTTGACCCATAGTTATTGCGGTCTGAACGCGAGTATCAATTCCTTCTTTTTCTAAAAAATCTTGAAGTGCTAAACAGTTCATAACTGTTCCGAGCATTCCCATGTAGTCAGCGCGGGCCCGGTCCATACCTCGTTGTTGCAGTTCAGCGCCCCGGAAATAATTTCCGCCACCAACAACGATGCCAATTTGGGTCCCACTTCGCACTACATCTGCGATCTGACTTGCTACATCATGAACAACGTCGGGATCAACGCCAATACCTTTTTCGCCACCAAAAACTTCGCCAGAAAGTTTAAGGAGCACTCTCTTATAACCTTTGCGGGCCATAGTGAGTGCTCCTTTACTCTTAATTCTCGAACTTACAGACGAAGGTTACTGTCCAACTCGGAAACGGTGAAACGCCGACACGGCAGTCTTTGCCTCATCGACGATTTGTTGAACGGTCTTCTTGGCATCTTTTGCAAAAGATTGCTCGAGCAGGCTGATCTCCTTGACGAATCCAGTCACGCGACCTTCAACAACCTTTGAGATCGACGCTTCTGGTTTACCTTCAGCGCGGGCAGTCTCTTCGGCAATGCGACGTTCGGTAGCAATGTGCTCTGCTGGAATATCTTCACGGCGGACAAATTGTGGCGCGAAGGCTGCAATATGTTGCGCGATATCTTTTCCGGCTTCGGCTGCGACTGATGCCAGCTGAACTAGGACGCCAACTTGTGGTGGCAAATCTGGACTTGTGCGGTGTAGGTACAAGGAGACAGGTGAACCTTCAAGTACTGCAACGCGGCGAAGTTCAATCTTCTCGCCCAGTGTTGCATTGCCTTCATCGATTGTCTGTTGAACGGTCTTACCGTTCGCAAGTGTCGATGCGATGAACTTATCTAGATCGCCAATCTTGCAAGCAAGAAGGTGAGCCAGTAACTCATCGGCAAGTACTTGGAAGCGATCGCCCTTTGCAACGAAGTCGGTCTCACAATTTAGTTCAAGCATTACACCGAGGTTTCCTTCGGCCTTTGCAATAACTAAACCATTTGATGTTGTACGACCTTCGCGCTTGGTAACGCCTTTTTGACCCTTTACTCGAATGATTTCGACAGCCTTCTGGTAATCACCATCGGCTTCATCTAGCGCCTTCTTGCAATCAAGCATTCCGGCTGCGGTCTCTTCACGGAGTTTCTTTACATCTTCTGCTGTATAAGCCAATTTAATTATTCTCCTGTTGTTGGTGTTGTTGGAGCTTCAGTTGATTGAGTCGATTCTGACTTACCAAGTAAGTCCTTCTCCCAATCAGCCAATGGTTCGTCAGCAACTGGTGCTGATGCGGCTGCCTTATCTGCAAGTGCTGCCGCTGTGGCAGAACGTGCAGCGAGACCAGCAATTGCGGCATCTGCAATAACGCGAGTTAGAAGCGCGATAGAACGGATTGCATCATCGTTACCTGGAATCTTGTAGTCAACTTCATCTGGATCGCAGTTGGTATCCAAGATTGCAACAACTGGAATGCCAAGCTTGTGGGCTTCTGCAACTGCTAGATGCTCCTTCTTGGTATCCACTACCCAGATTGCACTTGGCAACTTGGTCATGTTACGAATTCCTTCAAGGTTCTTGGTTAGCTTCTCGCGTTCGCGGCGAAGAACCAAAAGTTCCTTCTTTGTTAGAAGCTGGTCATTTGTATTCTCAAGTGCTTCAAGTTCTTTCAAACGTTGAATTCGCTTGTATACGGTTGGGAAGTTGGTGAGCATTCCACCAAGCCAACGCTCTGTTACATATGGCATTTGAACGCGAGCAGATTGTGCCTTGATTGGCTCGTGTGCTTGCTTCTTTGTGCCAACAAAAAGAATATGTCCGCCCTTGGCTACAGTGTCTTTAATAAATTCATAAGCACTATCAATTAGTGCAAGTGATTGTTGGATGTCGATAATGTAAATACCGTTGCGCTCAGCAAATATGTAGCGCTTCATCTTTGGATTCCATCGACGAGTCTGGTGTCCGAAGTGGACTCCGCTGTCGAGAAGTTCTCGCATTGTTACAACCGCCATGGCGGCACACTCCTTTTTTGCATTCCTGCGCGTTGGCAAGTTTGCACTCGGTTGTTGACCTAACAATTTGTTAAGTCCCTAGCGTCTAAACACCGACCAACTTCTTCGAAATTAATCGAATTCGGTTGGACCGAAATGGCGAACTTGAAATTCATCAAGTTAGACGCGTGAAGTCACGTCTTTGGTAAAACGTGCTGGGTTAATCCTAAGGGATACACAGGGGTGCTATTTCCCCACCTTTGCCCACCTGGCAACCGCAGCCAGCCTGAAATCGCGCAGGATGCGAGCATGAAATCAGTCGTTCTTATCGGAGCACTGGCTTTCGCTCTCGTAACCGGCTTGGTGCTATCCGACCTTAAGCCCTTGGATGGGCCTGCTGATAAGCAGTTTGTAAACGCTTCGGTGAGACATGGGTGTAGATCTGAGTTGTCGCAAGTGAAGCATGCCCCAAAATTTCTTGGACCGTGCGCAAGTCTGCGCCACCTTCCAATAAATGGGTAGCAGCTGTGTGACGCAAACCGTGTGGACTCATGTGCGAACCAATCGCTGCCATGGCATCGTAAACAACTTCACGAACTGTTCGTTGATCGATTCGCTTTCCCCTAGAACCAATGAAGATCGCGTTCTCCGAATCTTTATTAGCTAATTCTGGTCGGCCAACTTTTAACCAATTTTCAAGGGCTTTTACCGCCGGAATTCCAATGGGTACAACTCGTTGTTTATTTCCTTTACCGATAACTTGCAAAGTATTCCTGGAAGTATCAAAATCAACGAAGTTCAAGCCACACAATTCAGAGACTCGAATTCCTGATGCATATAGAACTTCAATCATTGCCAGATCCCGTATATTTAGCGGTGTTGGATCTTCGCCAGCTTTAGCCGCAATAGCTGCAAGTACGGTTTCGGTCTGGGCAAGATTTAAAACATCCGGCAACGTTTTATGAGGTTTTGGAATCGCAAGCTGCGCACCGATATCTTCACTTATCCAACCTTGGCTAGCGGCCCAATAGGTAAAGGCGCGCATCGAAACAATTCGCCGAGCCAGCGTCGCTCTGGTCGCACCGGTTGATTGAAGGTTGGCCAGCCAAGATCTGATGTGAGTCAGCTTTAACTCGGAAAATTCAGAGATTCCAAGCTTTTCGATGTGAGCTAAAAAGGACTTTAAATCTGAGACATACCCAACGATCGAATTATCTGCCAGATTTCTAACATGTATGAGGTGCTCTTCGTATTTAGCAATCACCTCGGCGCTCATGGAATAAGGCTACTCGGGTTTGCGACCCTGCCGCAGTAAGCCGTATGTAACCGCATCTTCTAACGCCATTGCAGAGGCCGCGATTACGTTTTCATGGACACCAATGGTGCTCCACTCTCCTACGCCATCACTTGTTTCAACCAATACACGAGTCACTGCTCCGGTACCAAGGCGACCTTCAAGAATTCGAACCTTGTAATCGGTTAACTCTAACTTTGCTAATTCTGGGTAGAACTTCTCTAGACCAGATCGCAGCGCATTATCAATTGCGTTAACTGGACCATTTCCAGTGCCGGTGGCTTTTATCTTCTCGCCCCGTGCTGTGATCGTAACTTCGGCTTTTGAGGAAACTTTGTCATTCTCATCGCGAACAACAGTGGTCTGCCAATCATCAATTTGGAAGAAGTGGGCGCGCTTGCCATCAACCTCTTCGCGAAGCAATAATTCAAATGAAGCATCTGCTGCTTCAAAGGTAAAGCCACGAGATTCCATCTCTTTAACACGTGCAACAACTCGGCCAACAACTTCTTTATCACTACCTAAATCCACGCCAAGTTCTTGGGATTTCAATTCAATAGATGCTCGCCCAGCCATCTCGGAGACCAACATTCGCATATCGTTTCCAACAGATGCCGGATCTTCATGTTGGTACATCGCAGGATCAACTTTAATTGCACTTGCATGCAGGCCAGCTTTATGTGCGAAGGCGGATACGCCGACATATGGTTGGCGCGCACTTGGCGCAACATTGGTAACTTCGGCAACCGCATGTGAGATTCTAAATGCCTCACGAAGTGCTCCATCTGGCAGAACTTTCTGCTGCTTTTTTAACTCTAAATTCGCGATGATGCTTACTAGATCAGCATTCCCGGTGCGTTCGCCATAACCATTCAAAGTTCCTTGAACATGGGTTACGCCCGCAGAAATTGCAGCAAGTGAGTTGGCTACTGCACATCCAGTGTCGTTGTGACAATGAATTCCAAGTCGAGCCTTGGAGGCGCCAAGTACTTCATGAACTATTTGGGAAAGTTCATCCGGAAGCATTCCACCGTTGGTATCGCAAAGTGCGATTACATCTGCACCAGCCTCTGCCGAAACGCGAACGACTTCAAGGGCATAAGCCTTATTAGATTTGTAACCATCAAAGAAATGTTCCGCATCAAGAAATACTCGCTGGCCGCCCTTGCGCAAAAATTCAATGGAATCTTTAATCATCGCGAGGTTCTCATCGAGGTTGGTCTTTAGCGCGAGATCGACGTGACGATCATGGCTCTTTGCAACCAGGGTTACACCGGCTGCGCCAGAATCTTGAAGTGCGCGAAGTAGAACATCATCAGCGGCTTTTACGCCAGGGCGACGGGTTGCACCAAATGCCATAAATGTTGCGTTCTTTAATTTTAATTCAGTCGCAGCGCGCTTAAAGAACTCGGTATCTTTTGGATTTGCTCCTGGCCAACCGCCTTCAATAAAGCCAACGCCAAGATCATCTAGATAACGAGCGATTGCCAACTTGTCATGAACCGAGAGATTTAAACCTTCTTGTTGGGCGCCATCTCGAAGCGTTGTGTCATAGATATGGAATGCGTCATTCATTAGCAAACCTTCACATTCCAACCATGCTTATCTTCGATAAGGCCGTGCTGAATTCCAAGAAGTGTTTCGCGAATCTGTTTTGTGATTGGCCCAGGTGTTCCATCCCCAGTTGTCCAAGTTCCATGCGTGCTCTTAGCTGCGCCAACCGCGCTAACTACAGCTGCAGTTCCACAAGCAAAAATTTCAGTTATTTCACCACTGGCCACACCATCACGCCAGTCATCAATCGAAATCATGGTCTCCTCGACCTTGTAGCCAAGATCGCCAGCAACGCTAAGAATTGAATCGCGGGTAATTCCAGGAAGCAGCGTCCCAGTTAACTTTGGCGTCATCACAACAGCATCTTTGCCAGAACCCTTAACGAAATAGAGATTCATTCCACCCATCTCTTCAACCCAGCGACGTTCCACTGCATCAAGCCAAACAACCTGATCGCATCCTTGGGTGGCAGCTTGCTTCTGAGCGACAAGTGATGCTGCGTAATTTCCGCCGCATTTTGCTTCACCGGTTCCGCCTTGAGCAGCGCGAACAAATTCAGTTGAGATCCATACTGTTACCGCATTCGCTGCATTGAAATAGGCAGAGGCGGGAGTTGCAATCAATAAGTAAATCGCCTTGTTAGATGGGCGAACGCCCAGTCCAACTTCGGAGGCGATCATGAATGGTCGAATATAAAGTGACTCACCAACTTTTTTTGGAACCCAGTTGCGTTCTTGCTTCACAAGCGCTTCAACAGTTTGGATGAAAAAATCTACTGGCATCTCTGGAAGTGCAATACGTGCGGCGCTTCTTGCAAAGCGCTTTGCATTCGCGTCTGGACGAAAGAGACTAATGCTTCCATCAGGTTGGCTGTATGCCTTCATTCCTTCGAAAATTTCTTGTCCGTAGTGAAAGACCATAGTTGCTGGATCCAGAGAGATCGGACCATATGAAGTTAAATCAGCATCTTTCCAACCGTCTGCTTCGCTCCACTCCGCAATAACCATGTTGTCGGTGTAGTACTTGCCAAAACCACCAGCTGCAATTTTTTCAGTTCGCTCGGCATCAGTTGCTGGATTGCTATTGGGAAAGAGGTTTACCTTCATGCGACACCTGCAGCTAGTGCATCTCCGACTTCAGAGGTGCTGCGCTTAGATGTTCCGCGCTTCAATAAATCTGCCGCAACTGCGCGCTCTACATCTGCGGCAGCATCCTTCAAACCTAAATGAGCAAGCATCATCGCAACTGACATAACCGTTGCAGTTGGATCAGCCAAACCTTTGCCTGCGATATCTGGCGCAGAACCGTGTACAGGTTCAAACATTGAAGGAAATGCACCAGTTGGATTTATATTTCCAGAAGCAGCAAGTCCAATTCCGCCACAGATAGCGGCCGCAATATCGGTAAGAATATCGCCGAATAAGTTGTCGGTAACAACAACATCAAATCTTTCTGGGTTAGTTACGAAGAACATTGATGCTGCATCAACATGCAAATAGTCAGTAGTTATCTCAGGAAACTCTTTTGCGACTTCGTTAAATGTTCGGGTCCAAAGTCCGCCGGCACGAGTCAATACATTGTTCTTGTGCACCAAAGTTAATTTCTTGCGCGGGCGAAGTTGGGCGCGGGCAAAGGCATCGCGAATAACTCGCTCGGCACCGCGGCGAGTATTTAGGCTCTCCTCGGTTGCGATCTCATCCTTAGTTCCGTAAGCAAGTACGCCACCGGCACCAACGTATGGGCCTTCAGTTCCTTCGCGAACGACTATGAAATCAATTGATTGCGAGTTAACCAGTGGCGAGGTAACACCTGCGTGTAATTTTGCTGGACGTAAGTTGATGTAGTGATCAAAGGCAAAACGCAGCTTCAAAAGTAATCCGCGCTCAAGGACGCCACTTGGAACTGTTGGATCGCCAACCGCGCCAAGCAAAATCACATCAGCTTTTGCTAGCTCTTCGATTACAGAATCTGGCAGCGTCTCACCAGTCTTGTGCCAATATTTAGCGCCAAGTTCGTAATCTTTCTTCTCGAAAGTTAAGCCGTATTTTGCACTGATGGCATCAAGGACTTTAAGACCTTCAGCAACTACTTCAGGCCCGATTCCATCGCCACCGATTACGGCTAACTTAAATTTTGTCATTATCCGACCAGATTAACTGCTTGGATTAATTTGGCGCCAGTCTCACTTTGGAGTGCAGCTACGACATCTGCTGGAACCACTGAGTCAACAGTTAGAGCCATAAGTGCTTCCCCGCCTGCGTGATCGCGCGCAACTTGCATGCCTGCGATATTGATTTTGGACTTACCCAAAGTATTTCCAACCATGCCAACGATTCCTGGCCGATCGGTATAGCGAAGGAACAACAAGTTTTCGGTTGGGGGTAGATCAAGATCAAAATTATCGATTGCAATGATCTTTTCTACCTTGCGGATACCCATCAAAGTTCCGTTAACAATTATCGAGCGACCATCGCTAAGTGCAGCGTGCAACGAGATCATGCTGCGATACTCGGGACTTTCTGGATCGGTGTTTACAGATGAACTCATTCCGCGTTCTTCAGCAAGTGCTGGAGTATTAACGTAGGTAACATCTTCAGCTCCGGTTGCAATCAAGGCACCCTTAAGTGCGCTGGTAGCAAGAATTGAACTATCGTGTTCGGAAATATCACCACGAACTTGAATCTCCATAGAAACTGGAAGTTCGCCAGCAAGTGCGGTGGCAATCTGTGCCATCTTTTCAACGAGCGGAAGTGATGGGCGAATTTCGGCGTGGATTGCGCCACCCTTTACATTCACTGCATCAGGTACCAATTCACCAGAGAGCGCCTTGCGAACTGAAACTGCAACTGCGATACCCGCACGCTCTTGCGCTTCATCGGTAGAGGCACCAAGGTGTGGCGTTGCAACTACGTTGTCTAAGGTAAATAGTGGTGAATCAGTGCACGGCTCGGTTACATAAACATCTAGGCCAGCACCAGCAACTCTTCCCTCTTTGATCGCTTCAAATAGCGCGTTCTCATCAAGCACGCCACCTCGGGCAGCGTTAACGATGCGGACTGAAGGCTTAACTTTTTTAAGCGCTTCAACGCCGATTAAATTAGCGGTTTCCTTTGTCTTAGGAAGATGGATTGTTATGAAATCACTGACGCGCAGTAGCTCATCTAGTTCAACAAGTTTTACGCCAAGTTGCGCCGCGCGAGCTGGCTGCAAGTAAGGATCGTAAGCAACGATCTCCATCCCAAAGGCCTGCATACGTGCAGCAACTAATTGACCAATTCGGCCAAAGCCAACAATGCCAAGTGTTTTTTCGAATAGTTCGGCACCCGTGTACTTCGAGCGGGCCCACTTGCCTTGGCGAAGCGCTGCATGCGCTGGTGAAATAAAACGAGCAGATGAAAGCAGAAGCGCAATAGCTAATTCAGCCGCACTTACGATATTTGATGTTGGCGCATTTACAACCATGACGCCAGCTGTGGTAGCAGCTGGAATATCAACGTTATCTAACCCAACGCCCGCACGAGCAATAACCTTTAAACCCTTTGCCGCAGCAATTGCTTCGGCATCCATCTTTGTTGCAGATCTAATTAAAACCGCATCAACACCTGCTGCAAGTGCAGCAAGTAGTTGACCACGGTCAGATCCATCACAATTTCGCACTTCAAAGTCTGGCCCAAGCGCATCTAGCGTTGCTGGGCTTAACTCTTCGGCTATTAATACAACAGGTTTAGCCACGCGCTGCAACACCTTCTTCGTAATCATCCTTTGATGTTCCACGGACCCAAGACATCATCTTGCGAAGTTCGCGGCCAACAGCCTCGATTGGATGTGCCTCACCCTTTGCGCGAAGTGATTTGAATTCTGGTGCGCCTGCATCTTGATCATCGATAAAACGTTGGGCAAACTTTCCGCTTTGGATATCTGCAAGCACGCCCTTCATGTTCTCCTTGACGCGTGGATCGATAACGCGTGGTCCGGAGATGTAATCACCATATTCTGCAGTGTCAGAGATAGACCAGCGTTGCTTGGCAATTCCACCTTCGTACATCAAGTCCACGATCAATTTAAGTTCGTGCAAGCATTCAAAGTAGGCAACTTCTGGTTGGTAGCCAGCTTCAGTCAGAACTTCAAAACCATATTGAACGAGTTGTGAAGCGCCGCCGCAAAGTACTGATTGCTCACCGAATAGATCGGTCTCGCATTCTTCAGTAAATGTTGTCAGGATTCCGCCGGCACGTAGTCCACCGATCGCCTTGGCATAAGAAAGTGTTAGTGGCCAAGCGTTTCCTGTTGCATCTTGTTCTACTGCAACAAGAACTGGAACACCACGACCTGCTGTGTACTCACGACGTACCAAGTGTCCTGGGCCCTTTGGTGCAACCATCGCAACATCGATATTTGCTTCTGGCTTGATGTAACCGAAACGGATGTTGAATCCGTGTCCGAAGAACAGCGCTGAACCTGGCTTTAGGTTTGGCTTAATTGAATCATTGTAAATGTGGCGCTGTACGTGATCAGGTGCCAACAACATAACAACGTCGGCTTCCTTCACTGCATCAGCAACAGATAGAACTCGAAGTCCTTCAGACTCGGCCTTGGCGCGAGACTTGGAACCGTCAGCTAAACCAACTCTTACATCGACTCCACTATCGCGAAGTGAAAGTGCATGCGCATGGCCTTGTGAACCATAACCAATCACTGCCACTTTCTTAGACTGGATGATTGATAGGTCGGCATCTTCGTCGTGATACTGGGTTGCCATTTTGTTTCTCCTCGGTGGTTGGTTTAGTTACTTATTAAATTTAATTCTGGTAGTCCGCCTGAACGCCGCCATCAGCGATCGGGATTCCCTGGGTGCTAAGGGTACGGTCTGAAAGTGAGGTGCCGCCACGCTCTAGTGCGATCAAGCCTGATTGAACTAGTTCGCGGATGCCAAATTGTTCAAGGTCTGAGAGTAAATCGGCAATCTTCGCGGCTTCTCCGGTCGCCTCGATAGTGACCGAACTCGCATCAGAGTCCACAACCTTCGCATCATACTTTTCGACAACCGCATCGACGTCGAAGCGATTTCGAGTGGTTGCTGAAACCTTTACCAAAAGGAGTTCTGCTTGAACAGATTCATCTGGAATTACTTCAGCAATCTGAATTACGTTGACTAACTTGTCGAGTTGGCGAATAACTTGTTCTAGCGCATGTCCTTCAACATTAAGAACAATAGTCATACGCGAAATATTTGGATTCTCGGTAGGACCTACTGCAAGAGAGTCAATGTTGTAAGCACGCCGCGAGAAAAGTCCGGCAACACGTGCAAGTACGCCAGGTGAGTTTTCAACTAAAACTGCAAGGGTATGAGTTGCCATCAGAGCTCCTGTGAATCCCAGTCAGGCGCAAGATCACGCGCAATCATAATTTCATCATTTGATGTTCCAGCAGCAACCATCGGCCAAACCATTGCATCGCGGTGCACGCGGAAATCAACAACTACTGGTTGATTATTAATCGCCATGGCTTTTTCAATTGTTGCATCTACATCTTCTGGACGCTCACAACTTAAACCAATGCAACCCATTGCCTCAGCAAGCATTGGGAAGTTAGGAACTCGCTTTGAATCCAGGCTGGTATTTGAATAGCGGCCTTCGTAGAACAAGGTCTGCCATTGGCGAACCATGCCGAGTGATTCGTTATTAATAATCGCAACTTTGATTGGAATATTATTCAGCGCACAAGTAGTTAACTCTTGGTTTGTCATTTGGAAACAGCCATCGCCATCGATCGCCCACACTGTCGTGTCAGGCGCACCAACCTTGGCACCCATCGCAGCAGGAACTGCATAGCCCATAGTTCCAAGACCACCAGAGTTCAACCAGGTACGTGGCTTCTCATAGGAAACAAATTGGGCTGCCCACATTTGATGTTGCCCAACGCCAGCAGCAAAGATTGCATCTGGGCCGGATATTTTTCCAAGGCGCTCAATTACAAATTGTGGTGACAACGATCCATCTTCTGGCTTGTTATATCCCAATGGATAAGTGCTGCGCAGTGAAGCCATCTGGCGCCACCATTCAGTCAAATCTGGTTTATTTTTTGCAAGCGCAGCCTTTAACTCTGGAATCAATGCAGCAATTGTCTGCTTCAAATCCCCAACAATTGGTACATCTGCATAACGGTTCTTTCCAATTTCAGCAGGATCGATATCGGCATGAATAACTTTGGCATTAACCGCAAATGTTGAAAGCTTTCCAGTAACACGGTCATCAAAGCGAGCGCCAAGAGTAATAAGCAAATCAGATTTTTGAAGTGCAGTAACAGCGGCGACAGTTCCGTGCATTCCTGGCATACCAAGGTGCAAGTCATGGCTATCAGGGAAGGCGCCTCGTGCCATAAGAGTTGTAACAACTGGTGCGCCGAGTAATTCGGCAAGTTGCATTAGTTCGCGTGCGGCATTGGCTTTGATTACTCCGCCACCAACATAGAAGACAGGCTTAGAAGATTGGGTAATCAGCGCAGCAGCATCGCGGATTGCAGAACTCTCTGGTTTCGCTTGTGGGTGATAACCAGGAAGTGAAACCGATGTTGGCCAATCAAAAACTGTATCTTTCTGAAGCGCATCTTTTGCAATATCAACAAGGACTGGACCAGGACGGCCAGAACTTGCAATATAAAATGCTTCAGCAATTGCACGTGGAATTTCTGCCGGATCAGTTATTAAATAATTGTGCTTTGTGAATGGCATGGTGATTCCGCGAATATCAGCCTCTTGGAAGGCATCGGTTCCGATTGCAGCTGAAGGAACTTGACCAGTGATTGCTACGAGTGGAACAGAATCCATTGCGGCATCAGCAAGCGGTGTAACAAGGTTCGTTGCGCCAGGTCCAGAGGTAGCGATACAAACACCAACTCGGCCAGTAACTTGGGCATAACCTGTTGCAGCATGACCTGCGCCTTGTTCGTGGCGGACCAGGATGTGGCGAATTTTGCTATCGAAGATCGGATCGTAGGCTGGAAGAATTGCACCACCAGGAATTCCAAACATGACATCAACGCCAGCTGATTCAAGGGCTGCGACGAGTGAACTAGCTCCATTCATCTTCTTACTCATTTCCTACTCCTTCCTTCTAGTCTCTTCTAGTTGCCGACTGTTAAATATTCTCCTGAAATAAAAAATCCCCCAGATCAACTGAGGGTGCGCGAGATCGAACTGCTAGATCACGCGCTACTTAATCACCACCACAAGAGCTGTCTTTGACATGGCTTAATTCTCCAACAAAGGCAGGCGGCTAGTCAACCCCTGAGATGAAGGTCTCAATATTTGAAACCTACCCGCAGACCGCGCCCTTCGAGGCTGAACCTACGACCTTGGAATACTTCGCCAAAACCCCGCGCTTATATTTGTGTGGGATCGGCTCGAAGTTCTTACGTCGCTCTGTAAGTACATCTTCTGAGACAAGTAAATCCAAAGTTCTGCTCTTAACATCAATTCGAATTAGATCGCCATCTTTGATGAATGCAATCGGTCCGCCATCAACGGCCTCTGGCGCAACATGGCCAACGCAAAGTCCAGTGCTACCACCACTAAATCTGCCATCAGTCAGAAGCAAAGTTGATTTACCAAGACCAGCACCTTTAATTGCGCCGGTGATCATCAACATTTCGCGCATTCCAGGACCACCCTTTGGACCTTCATAGCGAATCACAACAACATCGCCAGCTTTGATGGTTCCGTTTTCTAACGCTTCCATCGCAGATTGTTCCCGCTCGAATACTCGGGCCGGTCCTTCAAAATTCTCGACTTCAATTCCAGCAGTTTTACAAACGGCACCTTCTGGCGCAAGTGAACCAGCAAGAATTGTGATTCCCCCGCCAAGTGAAAGTGGATTAGTAATCGCATGCAGAACATCGCCATCTGGATCAAGCGGGGTGATGTCAGCCAAGTTCTCCGCCATTGTTTTGCCAGTTACGGTCAGGCAGTCACCATGCAATAAGCCAGCGTCAAGAAGTGCGCGAAGCACAACTGGAATTCCACCAACGCGATCGATGTCAGTCATTACATATTTTCCAAATGGCTTTAGGTCGCCAAGAAGTGGAACTTTGGAACCAATGCGATGGAAATCTTCTAGAGTTAAATCAACTTCAGCCTCATTTGCAATCGCAAGTAAATGAAGAACAGCATTGGTCGATCCACCAAGTGCCATAACTACTGTGATGGCATTTTCAAAGGCCTTCTTTGTAAGAATCTGACGGGTTGTAATTCCCTTGCGAATTAATTCAACAACTGCTGCGCCGGCAGCAATTGCATAGTCATCACGGCGACGGTCGACAGATGGTGGTGAAGCAGATCCTGGAAGTGAAAGTCCGATCGCTTCGCCAACGGCTGCCATTGTGTTAGCGGTATACATTCCGCCGCAAGCACCTTCGCCGGGACAGATTGCGCGTTCAATTTTATCTACTTGCTCTTGAGATATTAATCCGCGTGCACAAGCACCAACGGCTTCAAATGCATCAATGATGGTTACATCTTTGCCATCGACCTGGCCGGCAAGTGTTGTACCTGCATAAACAAATACTGACGCCACATCAATTCTGGCGGCTGCCATCATCATTCCTGGAAGTGATTTATCGCAACCAGCGAAGGTCACCATTCCATCAAAACGTTCAGCTTGCATAACAGTTTCAACTGAGTCGGCAATAACTTCACGAGATACCAGTGAGAAGTGCATACCTTCGTGGCCCATAGAAATTCCGTCTGAGACCGAGATCGTTCCAAATTGCATTGGGAAACCGCCAGCAGCGATTACGCCTTTTTTAGAAGCTTTTGCCAGACGATCAAGTGAGAGGTTGCAAGGTGTAATTTCATTCCACGAAGATGCAATACCGATTTGTGGTTTCGCGAAATCTTCATCACCCATTCCAACTGCACGCAACATTCCGCGCGCTGGTGCCCGCTCCATGCCATCAGTTACTAATCCCGAACGTGGCTTCATGTTGTTGCTCAATTTGTTCCCCTTTAAGCCTGACCTAAGTGCTTTAACAATAGTTCACGAACCTTAGCCGCGTCTGCTGCTCCCCCGGTTGCCTTCATTACCGCGCCAATAAGTGCGCCGGCTGCCGGAATATTTCCGCCCCTAATCCGCTCTGCGGTATCAGGCTGTGCTGCAATAGCAGCTTCAATCGCGACCATAAGCGCAGAGTCATCAGAAACAACTTTTAGCCCACGCTTTGCAATTACATCTGCTGGCGAACCTTCACCGTTAATAACCCCTTCGACAACTTGACGAGCAAGTTTGTCAGTGAGCTCACCGCTAGCGATCAACGCAATAATTTCTGCAAGGTTTGCTGAACTAATTAGTGAAGTTGGTTCAACTTCCTTCTCATTGGCGAGCCTAGAAATTTCACCTAGCCACCAGGTGCGAGCCCTTGTTGGCTCGGCGCCCAGTGCAATAGTTTCTTCAACGACATCCAATAATTCGGCATTTATAAGTGCAGTCATCTCTTTGTCCGGAACGTTCCACTCGGTCTGCAAACGTTTGCGACGAGTAGATGGTTTTTCTGGAAGTTTTGTCCGTAGTTCCTCAATCCACTTGGCATCTGGAGTAACAGGAACCAAATCTGGCTCTGGGAAATAGCGATAATCCTCAGCTTGTTCTTTAGAACGGCCTGGACGAGTTAACCCGGTGTCTTCAAGGAAGTGCCTGGTCTCTTGTACTACTCGTTCACCATTTTCTAACCGATTTGCTTGACGTTCGATCTCACCAAATAGTGCACGTTCAACCGAGCGAAGTGAGTTCACATTCTTGGTTTCACTTCGGGTTCCAAGTTTGCCGCTTCCCATTGGTGCGAGTGAAACGTTAGCGTCACAACGAAGTGAACCCTGCTCCATCTTCACATCAGAAACTCCAAGTGAGCGAAGGATGTCACGCAGTTCAGTCACATAAGCGCGCGCAACTTGTGGCGCATACTTCCCGGTTCCGGGAACGATTTTGGTAACAATTTCTACAAGTGGAATACCAGCACGGTTGTAATCAAGTAATGAATATTCGGCGCCATGGATTCGTCCCGTCGAGCCACCAACGTGTAGTGATTTACCGGTGTCCTCTTCCATATGAACACGTTCAATTTCAATTCGGAATTTAGCTGGGCCCTCATCAGTATCGATCTCAACATCTAAATAGCCGTTGACGCAGATTGGTTCGTCATACTGAGATGTCTGGAAGTTCTTTGGCATGTCGGGATAGAAATAATTCTTACGTGCAAAGCGACTATAAGGAGCGATAGAGCAATTCAACGCGAGCCCGATCAAGATTGTGCTTTCGATTGCCTTGGCATTCACAACCGGAAGTGCGCCAGGTAAACCTAAACAAACTGGGCAGGTTTGAGTATTTGGACTGCCACCAAATTCGGTTGCACAACTACAGAACATTTTGGAATTTGTATTTAATTCAACGTGTACTTCAAGGCCGAGAGTTGGTTCGTACTTCTCCATTGCCTGTGCAAAGTTAAGTGCCACTAGCGCACCTGCAAATCTGGGATCTGCGAGATCAAAGTGTGACCCCATTTAGAATTCAGCGCTGCTTCCAAAGTTCCGCCAACGCGATACATCAAGTCATCTTGCATTACCGGAGACATGATTTGGAATCCAACAGGTAGCCCATCTTCCGGAGCTAACCCGCAAGGCAGACTCATTCCGCCGATGCCAGCCATATTTACCGGGATAGTTGCAATGTCATTTAGGTACATCGCAAGTGGATCGATAGTTGCAATGTCATTTAGGTACATTGCAAGTGGATCATCACTCTTCTCGCCAATCTTAAATGCGGTTGTTGGCGCAGTAGGTGAAACCAATACATCCGCCTTGGTAAATGCGGCTTCAAAGTCGCGCTTAATTAAGGTACGAACTTTTTGAGCCGAACCGTAATAAGCATCGTAATAACCAGATGAAAGTGCATAAGTTCCCAGGATAATTCGGCGCTTTACTTCGCGGCCAAAGCCAACCTGTCTTGTTAAATTCATAACTTCTTCGGCACCGCGGTTGCCATCATCGCCAACGCGAATTCCATAACGCATCGAGTCAAAGCGGGCCAAGTTAGATGATGCCTCAGATGGTGCAATTAAATAATAAGCAGCCAAGGCATAATCAAAGTTCGGGCAACTAACTTCAACAATTTCTGCACCAGCTTCAACTAGAAGTTGAAGTGATTCTTCAAAACGAGTGCGAACGCCGGCTTGAAAGCCTTCGCCAGAAATCTCTTTGACAACACCGATCTTCATTCCTTTTACATCAAGGCGTTTTGCCGCGGCAACAACTTGTGGAACTGGTGAATTTATACTTGTTGAATCGCGTGGATCATGTCCGGCAATTGCTTCGTGCAAGAGCGCAGTATCTAAAACGGTACGTGCGCAAGGACCGGCTTGATCAAGACTTGAAGAGAACGCAACTAACCCATAACGGGAAACTCCGCCGTAAGTTGGCTTCACTCCAACAGTTCCGGTAACAGCTGCTGGTTGTCTGATTGATCCACCAGTATCTGTTCCGATTGCAAGTGGTGCTTCAAATGCTGCAAGTGATGCGGATGATCCGCCACCAGAACCGCCAGGTATTCTTGTTAAGTCCCATGGGTTATGTGTTGGTCCGTAGGCCGAGTTTTCCGTAGAAGAACCCATCGCAAATTCATCCATATTTGTCTTACCGAGAATTACTACACCGGCATCTTTTAACTTTGTAACAACGCCTGAGTCATACGGAGGACGCCAACCTTCGAGCATCTTGGAACCACAGGTTGTTGGAATTCCTTTTTGCGTTAAAACATCTTTCAGGGCAAGCGGTACACCAGCAATTGGCCCTAGTTTTTCACCGGCAGCACGTTTTGCATCAACCGATTTTGCTTGCGCAAGCGCGCCTTCTTTATCTAAATGTAGAAATGCATGTACTGCAGTATCTACTTCAGCAATTCGATCAAAGTGCTGATTGGTTAACTCAACAGAAGTTATTTCACCTTTAGCCAGCGCGGCGCCCATTTCGGCTGCACTTAAGCGAATTGAACTCATTCTGCTTCGCCTAAAATTTGTGGCACTTTGAAGCGCTCTTCTACTTTGGCTGGCGCTCCAGAAAGAGCTTCCTCGTTAGTTAAACTTGGCTTAACAACATCGGCGCGAAAAATATTTGTCATTGGTAACGGATGTGAAGTAGGTGGCACATCTTGTAGGTGGCACATCGCCTCCGGCAACTTCCTGGACGCGGGCAACTGCACCAAGAATTACATCGAGTTCTGAGGCCATGTGATCTAGTTCTTCGGCGCTCATCTCTATTCGAGCGAGACGTGCTAAATGTGCGACATCATCGCGGGAAATGGCGGCCATGCGGCAATCTTATCGTGCGGCCTACTACAACAATAAATCGTGATTAAGCGCGAATCTGGCCAGAACCTTTAACAATCCAAGTGGTTGTCGTCATCTGTTCAAGGCCCATCGGACCACGGGCATGAAGTTTTTGATTTGAGATTCCGATTTCGGCTCCGAATCCCATCTGCTCACCATCAGTAAAGCGGGTCGAAGCATTGACCATGACTGCAGCGCAATCGGAGAGTGCGATGAATTTCGCGGCGCTCTCTTGCGATTCCGTGACGATAGCTTCGGTGTGCTTGGTGCCGTATTTTGCAATGTGATCGGCCGCCGCTAAATCGGCCGCCGCTAATAAGTTAGGGACAACCGCAACATTCATTTCAAGTGCGTTGTATTCCGTGGACCAATTCTCCTCGGTGGCCTTTGAAACACTTATGCCCAAACCTGTCGCAATCTTGGAAGTTTGATCATCAACATTTAGTTTTACGCCAGCCTGCGCGAGTGCGGCGAGAGCGACCGGTAAAAATTCTTGTGCAACGCTGGCATGTACCAAGAGAGTTTCAGCCGCGTTACAGACACTTGGGCGATGAGTTTTGGAATTTATCAAGATTGGCAACGCTTTAGCCAAATCAGCTTTCTCATCAACATAAACGTGACAAACACCGGCGCCAGTTTCAATAGTTGGAACTGTTGAGTCATCAACAACCGTGCGAATTAACGCAGCGCTTCCTCTTGGGATAACAAGGTCTACTTTTCCTCGAGCATGCAATAGGGCTTGCACTGTTGCTCGATCGTTTGAAGGTACTAGTTGAATTACATCCGGTGAAATATTGGTCTTACCTAACGCGCGACGCATTACTTCTACCAACACCTGATTACTTGAGGACGCACTGGAAGAACCACGAAGGAGCGCCGCATTTCCGGACATCAACAAAATTACTGCAGCATCAACTGTGACATTTGGCCGCGCCTCATAAACCATCCCAACAACACCAAAGGGAACCGTGATCTGTTTTAAATGCAATCCGTTAGGCAGTGTGCTTTCTCGAAGCGTCTTGCCGAGTGGATCAGCCAACTTGGAAACCTGACGTGCACCCTCTGCAATTGCGCTCACGCGTTCGGGGGTGAGTAAGAGGCGATCTTGCATCGAAGTTGCCATTGCCTCTTCAACCGCGCGCGCCATATCTTGCGCATTCGCCGCGAGGATTTCTGCTTGCGAACTAGAAATTTCCTCAGCTATTTGAAGAAGTGCATTCACGCGATCTGCACTTGTGGCGGCAACAAGTGTTCGCCCAGCCAGCCGCGCCTTATCTGCTAATTCAGCAATTAACGCTGTGGCTTCCATACACATAGCCTAGAGCCTCATACCCTTATCCCATGAAACATTTATTCCGTGGAATTAGAAATACCGTAATCGTTCTCCTCGCGCTAGCAGTTGCCCTCACGGGATTCACTCGGTTTATTCATTATCCAAATCCCATCGCGGCGATAAAACTTGGACTAGCACCGGCATCTAAAACTCCAGATTTGATGCCCTGGCATACGATCCAACCGGCCACAACACCTATCGTTTGGCCAACTAGCACTGAAAAAATTCCAGAGACAATTTCTTGGCAAGGCAGCACCGTTAAGTGGCAGGAATTTTTGGACAAGTCGCATACCAATGCTTTTATTTTAATTCGCAATGGCGTAATCACATACGAGTACTACAAGAAAGGCATGACGCCTGCAACACAGCTTCCTTCTTACTCGGTCGCTAAAACAATGACTTCTATCGTTATAGGACAACTTGTCGCCGCTGGGAAAATTTCAGAAGGTGATACTTTTGTTAAGTATTTTCCGCAATTTAAAACCGGTACTTCCTTTGACCAGGTAACAATTCAAACTCTGCTCGATATGCAGGCTGGTGTTGGTGTTTCGGACAACTATCCAACTGGACCGCAAGGTTGGGGTGTTGGAATTGCCCAGATGTATGCGACAACCGACATGAGTTGGTTTATTAAACACAATCGAAAGATGGCATTTGAGCCTGGCAGTAAATCTGAATATATGAGCGTTGATACCCAACTTCTCGGAATGATAATTAAGAACGTCACAGGCGATGATGTTTCTAACTACTTCAGCAAGCACGTCTGGCAACCAATCGGTGCGCAATACCCAGCGACCTGGAACGTTGATCACATTGGTGGTCAAGAGAAAACCTTCTGCTGCTTTAACGCAGCCGCACGAGATTATGCGCGGGTAGGTTTGGCACTTATAAACGGTGGCTACGCCGGATCGAATCAAATCATCAATGCGGACTGGTTAAAGCGCATGACAACTCCAGTTACAACACTTGATCATAATTGGGGATATGGCGCCCAAACCTGGCATCCATTCCCAGGAATAACCACTGCAATGGGCTTGCACGGACAATGGATATTTACTGATCCAAAAACCCGAACTGTGATTGTAAAACTTTCTGATAACCCAACTGGAAATGATCCAGAGGTTGACACAGCAAAAGTCTTATACGACCTGGCCCAAAAGGTTAATTAGTAGCAGTATTAATTAGCAGAGAAGAAGGTACCGAAGTCTGCGCCATTTAGCGCTGCTTCGAGATTTGCAAGGTTAGTTAACAGCATTGAGATTCCACTTGTTGTTGCAATCTCGGCGGCTTGAATCTTTGTGACCATTCCCCCGCTGCCGACGCCCGAAGTTCCGACTCCACCAACTTTAATTTCACCAAGGTCACTGACTGCATCGACCTTTGCTACTCGCTTGGCACCAGGTGTTGCTGGCGGTGCATCGTAGAGTGCATCAACATCGGAGACTAATACCAACAAATCCGCTGAGATTAACTTTGCAACCATTGCCGCCAGGCGATCATTATCACCAAGGCGAATCTCTTCGGTTCCAACTGAGTCATTCTCATTAATCACTGGGACTACACCAAGTTCAAGTAGGCGAAATAGCGTGCGCTGAGCATTTTCCGATTGCGTAGCAAGTGCAACATCATCGCCTGTTAGTAGTACCTGAGATGCAACAATATTGTGCTTGCCAAATTCTTCGGTATATCGAGCTATTAAAAGTCCTTGCCCAACCGATGCGGCGGCTTGTTGAGTTGCAAGATCTGTTGGACGCGAAGTCATTTTCAACGGTGCCAAGCCAGCGGCGATTGCTGCTGATGTAACAATGACAACTTCTTTGCCAGATTTGGCTAAGCCAGCAACGACATCCACTAATTTTGCGACTGCGCTGTTATCAAGAGCCGTACCAGCACTTCCGGTAAGCGTTGAAGAGCCTACCTTTACAACTACGCGCTTAGCGTCCGTCAAGTATTTGTTAGCCATTATTTTTCAACCTCTTCTTGCACCCGTGGATCTCTTGGGTTTGTTACGTTGTTCTCCCATTGCATTGCAATTTCATCATCACTTAGTTGATCATCATCTTCGATGTAACGACCAGCCCAAGGAGATTCAATACGTAAATCTCCACCACGAGGTCCGGCAAGAAGTTCGGCGCCAGCCTCAATCGTTGGTTCCCAATCAAAAATTACTGCGGCATCGCCTGCACCAATTCGAACCTCATCTTTAGCCTTAGCGCCCTTCTTAAACAGTTCGCGCTCAACACCAAGTGTTGCCAGACGATCTGCAAGATAACCAATCGCTTCGGTATTGCCGAAGTCAGTCTGCTTCACCCAACGAACTGGCTTCTCACCAAGAACGGTGAATGAACCATCTTCATTTGCTGTAACAGAGAATCCAGAATCGCCAACTGGTGCTGGTCGCAGAACAATGCGTGCCTTTTCTTGTGCGGCTTCGGCTTTACGTGCGGCTTGAATAATTCTGGCCATTGCATAATTAAGTTCAGTTAAACCAATATGGGATGCTGCTGAAATTTGAAATACTGGATAGCCACGAGCTTCCAGGATTGGTTGCACCATATCTGCCATCGCTTTTCCATCTGGAAGATCGACTTTATTTAGCGCAATAATTCTTGGTCGCTCGGAGAGCCCGCCATAAAATGAAAGTTCTTCTTCAATAATGTCGAAATCTTTTACCGGATCGCGATCTGTTTCTAGTGTTCCACAATCCAACACGTGAACGAGAGCAGCACATCGTTCAACATGGCGCAAGAATTCAAGTCCTAAACCTTTACCTTCAGATGCACCCGGAATTAAACCTGGAACATCTGCAACTGTGAAGCGAGTATCGCCGGCTTGAACCACACCAAGGTTCGGTGCAAGAGTTGTGAATGGATAATCTGCAATCTTTGGCTTTGCCGAAGAAATTGCCGCAATGAGTGAAGATTTACCGGCAGAAGGAAAACCAATTAGGCCAATATCTGCCACGCTCTTTAATTCAAGAGTTAGGGAACGCTCTTCACCTGGCTCACCTTTAAGTGCAAAGCCAGGAGCTCTGCGCTTTGATGATGCAAGGCCCGCGTTACCGAGGCCGCCTTTGCCACCTTGGGCGGCAATAAAGCGAGTTCCATTACCTACGAGGTCAGCGAGAATATTTCCATCGCGATCTTTAATTACGGTTCCATTTGGAACTGGCAAAATTAAGTCTTTACCTTCTTTACCGTTGCAGTAATCGCCATAACCAAGTGAGCCGTTTGTAGCGCGACGATGTGGTGAATGGTGAAAATCTAAAAGGGTCGTCGTACCTGGATCTACGAAGAGAATGACATCGCCACCGCGACCGCCATTACCGCCATCTGGACCACCCAGTGGCTTAAATTTTTCACGGTGAACGGATACGCAGCCATCGCCACCACTTCCCGCAAAGGCAAGGAGCGTTACGCGATCAACGAATGTTGCCATTTACTTTCCCTCCCTCTCGGTTTCTTAATACTTTGAGATTTACTTTGAATTACTGGTGAAATAAAAATGCGGGCCCGCAATACGCGGACCCGCAAAGAATAATCCGCGTTTAAGCGACTGGTACGGGAACGATGTTTACAACCTTACGACCGCGAGCGCGACCGAAAGCAACTTCGCCAGCAGAAAGTGCGAACAGTGTGTCGTCCTTGCCGATACCAACGTTTGCTCCTGGGTGGAAAACTGTTCCGCGTTGGCGAACCAAGATTTCCCCGCTCTTTACGATCTGGCCTGCGTAACGCTTGATACCAAGGTACTGAGCATTTGAATCGCGACCGTTACGGGTAGAGGAGACACCTTTTTTACTTGCCATTTATATTCGCCGCCTTATTTATTTCGTAATCGCGGTGATCTTCACGCGCGTAAGTTGGGAACGGAAACCTTGACGACGGCGATAGCCGGTCTTGTTCTTGTAGCGAAGGATGTCGATCTTTGGACCCTTCACTTCTTCAATAATTTCACCAGTTACTTTTACGCCAGCAAGTGCCTTGGCATCAGTTGTGATGTTTGCACCTTCAACGATTAGAACTGCAGGAAAGTTAACCGATGCGCCAACCTTGGCATCAATACGATCAACGAAAACAGTGTCGCCAACGGCAACCTTCTCTTGACGGCCGCCTGCTTTAACAATCGCGTACACGGTAACTCCTCTTTAAATGAAAAACATTAGTTGAACAGGGCCTAAGGGTACGGATTACCCACCCTCGGGGTCAAACTGGGGTTATTACACCTGTACTTACCGCACGGCGACGGCGCTTACCAGGCTCTTTCTTTACTGGCTCATCCTTCGAGGATGCGCTTTCATCGGGAGCCGATATTTCATCAGTTGGCTCAAAATCTTCTACTGGCTCTGATTTTTCAGAATGTTCTGAGTGATCTGAACGCGCGGAGTAGCTCTTATCCATATCTTTATCGAGCGCTACCTTGTTTACGGGTTCGCTGTGAATATGAATTCCACGTCCGCCACAACTTTCACAAGTTGTTGAGAAGGCTTCAATAAGTCCTTGGCCAACGCGCTTGCGCGTCATCTGAACAAGTCCAAGTGAAGTTACTTCAGCGACCTGATGCTTTGTGCGATCGCGGCCAAGACATTCAACCAAACGACGTAACACCTGGTCACGGTTTGATTCAAGCGTCATATCAATGAAGTCAATAACGATAATTCCACCCATATCGCGCAGGCGAAGTTGGCGGGCAATTTCTTCAGCAGCTTCCAAGTTGTTCTTGGTAACTGTCTCTTCAAGGTTTCCGCCCTTACCAATGAATTTACCGGTGTTCACATCGATAACAATCATCGCTTCAGTGCGGTCAATAACCAGCGAACCACCTGAAGGCAGATAAACCTTTCGGTCAAATGCTTTAGATAACTGCTCTTCAATGCGGTGCTCTGAGAACAACTCGCGTGAGCCGGTCCACTTTTCAATTTTTGCAGTTAGTTCTGGCGCAATATGGCCAAGGTAATTATTAATATCATCCCAAGCGACATCGCCCGAAACGATCATCTTGTTGAAATCTTCATTGAAAATATCGCGAATAACGCGAACAGTCAGATCAGGCTCGGAATAGAGAAGGGCTGGGGCATTTGTTCCCGAAGCATTTGCCTTGGCTTCAATATCTTCCCATTGTGCTTTGAGGCGAATTACATCGCGCTCAAGCTCTTCTGATGATGCACCTTCAGATGCGGTACGAACAATTACGCCAGCATCCTCCGGAATCAAACCTTTAAGAATTGTCTTAAGACGAGAACGTTCTTGCTCTGGAAGTCTGCGACTAATTCCGCTCATTTCACCACTTGGTACATAAACCAAATAACGACCTGGAAGGGAAATCTGACTTGTCAGGCGAGCGCCCTTCTGGCCAATTGGATCTTTTGTAACTTGTACTAGTACTGATTGCCCGGTCTTTAATACATGTTCAATTTTGCGTGGTGCGCCATCTGCAAGTCCTGCGGTATCCCAGTTAACTTCACCGGCATAAAGAACTGCGTTACGGCCCTTACCAATATCAACGAATGCTGCTTCCATAGAAGGCAGAACGTTTTGGACCTTTCCCAAATAAACGTTGCCAACATATGAAATATTGCTATTTCGGTTTACATAGTGCTCAACCATGATGTTGTCTTCAAGAACGGCAATCTGAGTTCGGTCACCTGTCTGGCGAACCAACATCTCGCGATTTACATTTTCGCGACGTGCTAGGAATTCTGATTCAGTAATAATGGTGCCGCGGCGGCGAACAAAGTCACGTGGTTCACGATCATTGCGACGGTTTCCGCGATCGCCACGATCACGTCGATCGCCTCGGCGGCCGTCGCTACGGCTAGAACGCTCTGGACGTGTTGAACTTCCAGGGGCTCTAGGTTCGCGGACTTTTACAACGGTTATTACGCCGTCTTCTTCAATAGTTTCACCTGGAGTTACACCATCGCCAGTTGCCCGTCTGCGACGACGGCGGCGAGGTGAAGAAGTTGTACTGGATTCACTTTCATCATCACTTATGGCACCAGCATCGAGTTCTTCGGATGAGTCTGCTGAATCGGTTGTCTCGTTCTCGGTGTCGCGGCCACGTCGGCGGCCTCTTCCCCCACGACGACGACGGCGGCGCTCTGCGCTCGCTTCATCGCTCTCGTTTTCAACATCAGAGGTACTAGAACTATTAGCGGTTTCACTCTTTGCCGGAGCTGCCTTAGTTTTCTTGGGCGCAACATCTTCTGGTGCGGCCTGAAACATTGGTACCGGAATCGAAGCAGTCTTCTTGGTGGCTTTAACAACGACTTCTTCAGTAGTTGTTTCTACTTCGGTGGTTGTCTCTGCTTTTGCTGCTTTCGCAGACTTTTTTGATGCGCGCTTACGCGCACCTTTTGGCACTATAGCCATAACATCAAATCCTCATCTGGGTACTTACTAAACGAAAACTTTTTACAGAATTCGACTTTCGGCACTTCTCTTGGCTCCGTTTGGAGCAATCTTGGTAAAACTTCCGTTTGAAAGCTCTGCATCTGCGACTGACGGCGAGGTATTAAGGTCCAATGGACCACTCGGCGTGCGCTGAACGCTGGCTAAAGTATGACGCACTTTTGGCCTAAAGACCAACCATTTAGCAACATATGCGGGGAATCTTTCGAAATTTCCGTTTGAAGGAAGCTAGCTGGCCCTTAACGAGTCCTTAACGAGTGCGTAAATGTACGTTCTGAATCAGTCCCAGCCCGATCAAATTGGCGAACATACTCGAGCCGCCGTAGGACATAAATGGAAGTGGAACGCCGGTCATCGGCACCATTCCCATTGTCATCCCGATATTTTCAAAGGTTTGAAAAGCAAACCAGGCAATCACGCCCACGACTACCAGTCGCCCAAATAAATCATTTGTTCGCTTGGCAATCCTAAAAGATCGATAAAAGAATAATCCAAAACATAAGAGAATAAACCCAGAGCCTAAGAAGCCAAGTTCCTCGCCGGCAACTGTAAAAATAAAGTCAGTCTGTTGTTCTGGAACAAATCGACCATTAGTTTGCGGTCCGTTGAATAAACCTTTGCCAAGTACTCCGCCAGATCCAATCGTGATCCTAGATTGACGTAATTGATAGCCAGTCATCTGCGGATCTGCAGTTGGGTCAACAAAGGATTGCAGGCGCTTAACTTGATATTCACTTACAACGCCAGCTTTGACCGCCACGAAGCCGCCAACCAGTGCCACCAGTAATAGCCCAACTACCCATCTAGTTGGCGCACCAGATGTCCCAATGATTGCAACAATGGCTGCGCTGATGATTACCACTGTGCCTAAGTCCGGCTGCAGCAAAATTAGAATGATCGGTAGCGCTGCTATCCCAAGGGCTTTGAGAACATCAAGATCGGTCGGGTTCTTATCGCTATCTCGTTTTTCAGCCAGAATCATTGAGATACCTACAATGATTCCGATTTTTGCTAACTCTGCTGGCTGAATCTGAAATCCGCCAGGAAATGAGATCCAAGCACGAGCTCCGTTAACGGTCGTACCAATACCCGGAATTATTACTGCTACTAAGCCGAGTACCGCAAGCCCCCAAACGATCGGTGTGTAAGCACGGAGCAATCGGTAATCGATCAACGTTGTTAAATAAGCAAGCAGCCCACCAATAAGAATATTTACGATGTGGCGCTTTAAATAATATTGGGGATCTAAATTCTGCGAAGCAAACCAACTCTTTGTTGCGGCCCAAACAAGTAGCGTTCCAATCAATAACAATGCGGCAACAGAGAAGGTAAGGACTCGATCGAAATTATTGAAGTTCTCCCGAATTCTTGAACTTCGGCTCCGAGTGCGAAAAATTGTCATGGTTTAACCAACTTAGCGGACTTGGCATCAATTCTTGGGATTGAAGTTGGTATTCCATTTGGGAATATCGCTTTCTTGGGGTCAACAGTTGATCCGGTTACACCATAAAGCGCTGCGTATATGTCGTGCACGCCAACCGCACTCACTGCTGCACCGAAACCACCTTGGCTAACCATCATGATTACCGCATATTGCGGAGCTTCAACTGGTGCGAATGAAGCGAACCACGAGGTGTCATCTTTCGCACTGCCATTTGCATTGCGACCTAAGTCTTGGCCAGTTCCAGTTTTGCCGGCAACATGGATTGGGAAGCCAGCGAAAACACCAGCGGCGGTTCCATTTGTTGCAACGGCGCGAAGAGCCTTGTGAAGAAAATCAAAGGTTGCTGGCGAAGCATCAACTTTTCCAGTAACAACTGGCGTGAATTCTTTAACCACTGTTCCATCTGGCTTGAGAATCGCGCGGGCAACTTCTGGTTGATAAATGGTGCCACCATTTGCAATCGCAGCATAAGTTTGTGCCATCTGAATTGGCGTCAGCAAAGTATCGCCCTGGCCAATAGCGAAGTTAACCGCATCACCAGCTCGGACAATAAATCCATCCGTACAATTCTCTTTAGCGATAGCAATTAAGTATGGCGTTAAATCACTCTTTCGTGCTCGGTTCTGATAATCACAATAGTAATTTTTGTTGGCCTGGTAATACTTTTCTTTCCAATCTCTATTGGGCAAGCGGCCCGACGCTTCTGCTGGAAGATCGATTCCAGTTAATTTTCCGATTCCGAAAGATTTTGCCGCATTAAAGAAGTAATCATGTAGACCAGATTTTGGCCGAAGTCCGCCATCTCGAACCCATTCGTCGTATGCGATTTGATACCAGATCGTGTCACAAGAAACTGCAATGGCGGTCTGCATATTTAGATGACCTTGGGCTTTTGTTTCAAAGTTTTTAAACTCGCGATTACCAACTTGAACAGTTGCTGGGCAGTTGTAAGCAGCATTCATGTCATAGCCAGCTTTAGTTGCTGCTACAACAGAGATGGATTTAAAAGTTGATGCTGGGGCATACATGCCTTGCCAAGGTCGATCCAATGCGGGCACGCCAGAGCTTTCACTAAATAAACTTTTGGCTTGGGCTTGGGTTAAACCTTTCTGCCAAATATTTGGATCATAAGTTGGATATGAAGCCAGTGCGAGAACTTTTCCAGTGTGGACATCAAGGACAACGGCCGCACCACCATCTGCGTGGTAACCCATAGATTTAGAACGAAGCACCGAACTCTTTAGCGCCTTTTCGGTCGCTGCTTGAAGTCTGGCATCTAAATTAGTAACTAAATTATCGCCAGCAACCGGCTTGGAACTTTGAGTTTGACTAGTGATCGATTCTTTACGATCAACGGTGACGGTCTTGATACCTGGTTTTCCTCGAAGATATTGGTTGTACTGATATTCGAGACCAGATTTCCCAATCACTTCATCCCGGAAATATCCGCCGTCAGGATTTGCTAAATCTGATTCTGTAACTGATCCAACATACCCAAGCACGTGTGATGCGTTCTCGTCGGCCATCGATGGATAACTTCTAACTGGAACCGGTTGGGCATTTATGCCGGGAAAAGAATCTGAGTTCTCGAGAACTTTAAGCGCTTGGGCTTGGGTAGCACTTCTAGTTACTGGAATCGGTTGGAATCGAGTTCCTTTCCAGCAACCTGTGCGCTCACCAATCGGGAGCTCGCCACAAAGTCTGGTTGCAATAAAAAGATCATTCGGCTTTACTCCCATTAGTTTTGCAACTTTGGCAAGAACTGCCGCCCCTTTATCTGGCAACTTATCAATAGTGCTTCGATCAACCGAGATAACCATTCCGGGGCGATCCATTGCAAGTGGGATGCCAGAGCTGTCGGTGATCGCACCGCGCACCTGTGGCGTCATAACATCGCGACTTTGAATGCTTAACGCTGCGTTTTGATATTTAAGCCCTGCGGCTACTTGAAGGTAAAAAAGTCGACCACCTAGTGCAACAGTCAAAGATAAAATTAGGGCTTGCACAATAATTATATTTAATCTGGAACGTTGACTCATGCGCGCTCTCGGGCATTCACTGTGATTGATCGCCATTTAACCAGACCTGGTAGCAAAATCGGTGCGAATAATAAAGTCCAAAGGCTGTTGCCAAATATGGTCAACATGTTTGTGCCAAAGGCCCCGTTATTCTCGCCAAGTAGCACACCAAAACATAGGAAAACTACCAGGGTCAGTGCCGATCCGATTGAAATGAAGATTACAAATGAACCAGGTCGTTCGGTGAAGTCACCAATACTTTCGCGGTTAGTTGCGAAAACATAACCAACAAGGGTGAGAATTAATGCCCATTTGCCGAATGGTGCATCTGAAGAAGGTGAGAAATCTAAAATTAAACCACCTATAAAGCCGAGAACAATTGCCCCGAACTTATCTTCCAATGACATTAAGCCAAGTAATACCGCTAAATAAAGTGAAAACCCTGAAATGGGAAAGTTGATCTTAGAGATTGCAGCTTCTTGGAGAATAAATACTACGAACAGGAATGCGGCAAAAAGTCCGGCTCTGGCCCAACTCACTTCTTACCCTTGCTGGTTGGTGAAGGTTTAGGAGTTGCCGAACCCGGAGAACTATTAGGGCTGGCGGAGGCGGATGGAACTGGCGTCGCTGTCACATAAATAGTTTTAATTGGATCTGGCACTGGGACAAGAGAATCTTTCGGATCTTGCTTGGCTGCCGTAGTTATTACCGAAACAACACCAAGGCTGTTCAAGTTGGCATAACCAGTAACGCTCGCAGTTTGAGTTAGCGCAGAATTTGAATGATCAACAAAGGAAACTGATCCCACTGGAAGACCTGGAACAAAAGGATGGTTGTTATCACTTCCCAACGAGAGCAGGGCATCACCAAATTTAATTGTTCCAGCCGGATCCAGTAATTGAAGGGTGTAACGGTTGGATCCTTGACCGAGCAAAATGCCAACGGTTTGGGTTCCGGCGATACGGACACCAATTCTAAAAGTTGGATCGCTCATTAAAATAACGATTGCGGAGGACCCAGTTACAGATTTAACAACACCAACAATTCCTGACTCATTTATAACTGTCATGTCCTTTTGGACACCATCATTTGATCCGGCATCAATTGTTATTGTTTGACTAAAGGTGGAAGCGCTACCTTGCCCAATTACACGAGCAGACACGACTTTATAGCCACCTCGCCCCGCTAAATTCAGTACGCCTTTAAGTTTTGTCAGTTGCCCTTTTACATCAGCGTTAACTACTAATTGATTTTTAAGTTTGGCATTCTCTTTTTCTAGGTCTGTGATCTGCGCCTTCGCCCGTCCAAAATTCTTTACATCGCTGAAGAAATTACCGACTGGCGAGAAGAAATCAGAGAAGCCTCGTTGTACTGGGGCGAGAAATGTTTGGGTTGCAGATCTTGAATTCTTTGCGATATTAATACCGCGTAGATCAAGGGTGATTAAGAAAAGCGCCGTAACCAATAAGATAACAAGTAGAAGCCTGGAACGATTGTTCCCACTTGCTGCCACGGTTATCTCCTTTTACTCCAAAAGCTAAATAATGAGATTATCTACGTGGTTCAGAAATCAAAACCTTTTCTAAGGCTTCGAATTCTTCAACGCACTTACCTGAACCTTCAGCGACTGCCTGTAGTGGACGTTCACAAATGTGAACTGGCATGCCAGTTTCGTGACGCAATCTTTCATCTAGGCCACGAAGAAGGGCGCCGCCGCCTGTTAATACAATTCCACGGTCCATGAGATCACTTGCGAGCTCTGGTGGTGTCTTATCTAGCGTGCTCTTTACTGCGTTAACAATTTGAGTTACTGGATCTTCCATTGCTTTACGAATATCTGCCGCAGAAACCAAAATTGTTTTTGGCAAGCCCGTAGCAAGGTCGCGACCACGAATTTCGGCATCAGGCTCTCCGGGAAGCTGGTAGGCCGATCCAATTGCCATCTTTATCTCTTCCGCTGTTCGTTCACCAAGTAATAGTGAGTATTCGCGCTTTACCCAATCAATAATGGCTTGATCGAGTTCATCGCCACCAATACGGATTGAAAGTGCAGTAACAATTCCACCAAGTGAAATAACAGCGACTTCAGTAGTTCCGCCACCGATATCTACAACCATGTTTCCAGTTGGTTCGTGGATTGGGAGTCCGGCGCCAATTGCGGCAGCCATTGGCTCTTCAATTATGTAAACCTTACGTGCGCCGGCTGCATACCCAGCATCCTTTACTGCGCGTTGTTCCACGCCAGTAATTCCAGATGGAACACATACAACAATTCTTGGCTTTGCAAGATAACGACGACGGTGCACCTTTTGAATAAAGTAACGAAGCATGCGCTCGGTTGTATCGAAGTCTGCAATAACGCCATCTTTAAGTGGACGAATGGCAACGATATTTCCTGGAGTACGACCGATCATTCGCTTCGCTTCAAGACCAACAGCGAGGATTGCACCAGTATCTTGATTCACGGCAACGAAATAAAGTAACGAAGCATGCGCTCGGTTGTATCGAAGTCTGCAATAACGCCATCTTTAAGTGGACGAATGGCAACGATATTTCCTGGAGTACGACCGATCATTCGCTTCGCTTCAAGACCAACAGCAAGAATTGCGCCCGTGTCTTGGTTTACCGCAACAACACTTGGTTCGTTAAGAACAATGCCACGGCCACGTACATAAACCAAAGTATTTGCAGTTCCTAAATCGACAGCCATATCCCTTCCGATAAATGACATCCGATTTTGCTTTGTTTTACTCATTAGTGACCTTTCGAATTCAACTCAGGGAAGAAAATTGCAATTTCACGATTTGCTGATTCAGCTGAATCAGATCCGTGAACAATATTCTGTACAACTTTGGTGCCTTGATCACGCGCTAGATCACCGCGGATTGTTCCGGGCTCGGCAACAGTTGGATCAGTGGTTCCTGCTAATTTACGAAAGCCTTCGATAACGCGATTTCCTTGCGCGATGATTGCAACGCTTGGACCAGACAACATAAATTCAAGTAGTGGCTCGAAGAACGGCTTACCTTCATGCTCGGCATAATGTGTTGCAAATAATTCACGAGTTGGAACGATCAACTTCAATTCAGAAATTTCGTAACCTTTAGTTTCGATACGTCGAATTACTTCACCAACCAAGCCACGACGAACTCCGTCGGGTTTGACCAGGACCAAGGTGCGTTCAATAGATGCCATCACCGCCACAGTCTAATCAGTACTTGCCGTACCGCTTAATTGAGGGGTTTCTTGCGTAAAAGCTCGGCCCGAATCGCCTCACCCTTGCGGCCAATTATGTAGGCCGCGATCCAAAGCGCAGCAAATAATGCTCCGAGGAAAAACATCGATGTAACCACGAACCCATAGCAAAATACTGCGATCTGCAGGACTGAACCAATAATCCAACCAGTAGTTCGTTTCATAATGCCCGCGCAAAGAATTAAAAGGATCGCAATGGCGCCACCGCCAAGAAGTACTGCCGCCCCGTGCTGATCCATCGCGAGCAATAGCGCGAAACCCATAACGAGGGATTCCATAGCAAGGACTGAAGTACCTAGGACTCTCACTTTTCTCCGCCTTCATTCATAGAAATTTTTCTAAGTATTGTTCTGGCTTCACCGGCCGTAACAACCGATCCAGAAATTACAACCGCACTGATTCCATCACTCACCTGGTTTAGCAAGGTCGCTTGCTCCATCGAATAAATAATTGCGTCCCGCAGGTCGGGTTCTTTAAATACTCGGTCAGCGCCAAATATTTTGACCGCTAGATCAAATAACTTATCCACGCTTAGTGCTCGTGGTGAAGTTGATTGAGTTACAACTAATCTGTCGATAACTGGCTCCAGTTCCCGCAAAATTCCGAGAACATCCTTATCGCCCATACTCGCCAAAATTCCAAAGA
>Ga0194038_1000057_pt1 | contig 46861 bp, 39 predicted proteins | sample JunL226m_MetaG_FD_148630 | JGI IMG/M metagenome (GOLD analysis project Ga0194038, IMG submission 148630) | Anoxic zone freshwater microbial communities from boreal shield lake in IISD Experimental Lakes Area, Ontario, Canada - Jun2016-L227-6m | ecosystem: Environmental > Aquatic > Freshwater >... | reverse complement strand
AATTTGGGGCTCTTAAATAAGGTTTATTTGACTAGATCCCATCAGCCTATCAGGTGTTTTGGCCTGCCCAGCACGATTCGAACGTGCGACCTACGCCTTAGAAGGGCGTTGCTCTATCCAGCTGAGCTATGGGCAGTTATATGCTGGGTGTATCTAGAACAATCAGGGAAAGTGGTCGGAGTACAAGGATTCGAACCTTGGACCCCCTGCTCCCAAAGCAGGTGCGCTACCAGGCTGCGCTACACTCCGACGGAACCGCTATTCTACACTGACAGGGCCATTTGGGGCAAATCCTGTAAGATTCGGGGCATGGTTGCCTATTTTCCTAGCAAATATCCGAAGCGCTTATTCGCTGCTTTTTCAGTAGCTTTACTTCTCTTTTGCCTTTTAGGAACCCACTGGGTTGGCTTTGCTCATGGCATTTCGCATGCTGGACTATCTGCCCAGAGTATTGATCAATGTTCTGCTTCCGATTTTAGTGCTGGCATTACGCATAGTTCCGATACTTGCCATTTATATGACGCACTCACATTAGCTGGCTTTGTACCGGCTGGTAACTCTGACTTTATCAGTCATGCTCTTTTCTCTTCAGAAATTATTCATTCATCAGATCTCGCTTTAGTTGGGTCTGTATCTACTGCATACCAGTCGCGCGCTCCCCCTATTTTCATCCTGTAATCACTTTAGTAGCCCGGTGCCTTTCTGGGCTTAGATTAAAGCAGTATCTTTTATAGATTCTGCCAGGACTGAGAGATCATCAATGTATTGCAATCGTAATATGTTTTTTTATAAAACACTGCTATATGTCTTATTTTCTGGGCTATTACTTAGTGCTGCTAATGCACAAACACCCTCTTTAGAAATTACTGCAACAGGCTCTCAAGAGTCAGTACAAAGTATCTTGACCCCAACTAAAGTTTTGCAGGGAGATGAGCTTCTCAACAAACTTGGTACAACGCTGGGGGCAACACTTGCTAATGAATTAGGGGTATCTGCTACTGGCTATGGTGCTGGCTCATCCCGTCCTGTCATACGTGGTCTTGAGGGATCTAGAGTACAAATTTTGCAAAATGGTCTTTCTGTAGGTGATGTATCTAATATCTCCCAAGATCATGCTGTTGGTAACAATATGCAAAATGCACACCAGGTCGAGATTCTGCGGGGGGCAGCTGCCCTACTCTATGGATCAGGATCTAGCGGTGGTTTAGTGAATGTCGTCAATGACCGTATTTTGACAAACCTTCCCGATAGAGCTACAGGTGCAATCAATACGAGTTACGAAACCGTCAATAATGGTCGGGCAGGATCGCTTGAAGTAGATGGCGCCTATGGGTCAGTAGCTGTTCACGTGGATACCGCCATCAATAATGCGAACAATTACCGCATACCTGGTAGCTCTACTCAGTCACAAGGTGAACCGATTGGTGGTTGGACTGTTCCACCCACGGGTAATGGCGGCAATAACTACACAGGCAAATTACCTAACAGCTTTAGTAATCAAAACAATTTAGGTGTTGGCGTTTCTTATATCGGTCAATCTGGATATACCGGTATTTCAGTCGAACGTTTAAATAATAACTATGGTATTCCGACACCAGAAGGCGGCTCCATTAATCAGTCGCAGAATCGTTACGACTTTCAGCATCAAACACGCGATCCATTTAATGGTTTCTCATCATTCAAATTTAGCGCTGCCAATAGCAATTACAACCATACTGAATTTAATAATGTTGGTGAAGCAGCGGCACTTTGGAAAAATATTGCTAATGAGGCGCGCTTTGAGTTGGCTCACAACCCACTTCTAGGCTGGAAAGGCACTTTTGGGGCACAAGTCACTGCATCCTCTCTCAATGCAACAGAGGTTGGCACTGGAAGTTATGCGATCGTTCCGCCAACGAAGACCAATTCGAATGCCTTATTTTGGATTGAGGAAGGAAAATGGAACTCGCTTCAAGGAAGCTTGGGTTTGCGCTATAACAATGTTGCTCAAAATCCAAATACATCCACGATTTTAGAAGCTCAAGAAACCGCCCAAGGAACTCTTACTCCAAATATTACTTTGCAAAATCGCAACTTCAATTTGATGTCCTACTCTGCAGGTGGACTTTGGAGCTTTATACCGGGTCATGGAATTGGTGTAGCCTATACAGTATCCCAGCGCGCTCCTAGTGCACAAGAACTCTATTCCTATGGAGCTCATGAATCTACAGCAACTTTTGATATTGGCAACCCAACTCTCAGTAAAGAAACCTCATACAACCTTGAGATCAACTTACAAAGAAATATTGGCTTACTACGTGGTAAGGCCAGCGTTTATGCAAATCGCTTTAACAACTATATCTATGGCTATTACACAGGCAACTCTATTAGCAATGGAGGACAGGAGGGAAATGGTTTTAGCGTGGTTACTTCCCAGCAAGCTGCAGCGACGATTAAAGGCATCGAAGGCGAATTAAGCTATAACTGGCGCGAACCCGGCCTTGGTGGCAGGATTTTTGGAGATGTCTCACAGGGAAGCTTTGATGCAGGGGGCAATCTGCCATTACAACCTGCACCCAGACTTGGCGCTGAATTAGCCCACCAGAAAAATGGCTGGTTAACCAATGCCACCTATATCTACAGTTATCAACAAAATAGGTTGGCCAGCTGGGAACAAGGACCTGCTCCTAGCTACAACTTGTTAAATGCAGGAATTTCTTACACAGAAAGAATTCAGCAAGTGAACTGGACGGTGTATCTCAATATGAAGAACTTACTCAATGAGCAGATTCGTTATGCAACTACCCCAATGGCAGTAAGACTGTATGCGCCACAGCCAGGCAGAAGCTTGATGCTTGGACTGCGAGGAACTTTTTAATAGAGATCGGGAACATACATCTCTGGTGGTACAGGCCCGCGTAAGTAATCAGGATTGTGCACCCGGGCTGGGAGAGTGATTTCAGGATGGGGAATCTCGTGATACGGAATTTGAGTCAGTAAATGACTAATGCAATTTAAGCGTGCTTTTTTCTTATCATTCGCTGCTACAACCCACCAAGGTGCTTCTGGAATGGAAGTACGCTCTAGCATGGTTTCTTTAGCCTTGGTGTAGGCTTCCCACAAGCGTCGAGCTTCTAAGTCCATTGGACTGAGCTTCCACTGCTTTAAGGGATCATGAATGCGCATCATGAAGCGGTTGTACTGCTCATCATCTGAGATCGAGAACCAATACTTAATTAGAATGATTCCGGAGTTAATCATCATCCGCTCAAGATCAGGAACGGTTCTGAGAAATTCTTCATATTCTTTCTTGGTACAAAATCCCATCACCTTTTCAACGCCAGCACGGTTATACCAACTACGATCAAATAAAGCGATCTCTCCACCAGCAGGAAGCTGTGAAATATAGCGCTGAAAATACCACTGTGTTCTTTCGCGCTCGTTCGGAGCCGGCAATGCAACTACTTTGCACACTCGTGGATTTAAACGTTGTGCAATGCGCTTAATGGCGCCTCCTTTACCCGCTGAATCTCGACCTTCAAATAGAACGGCAACTTTAACCTTGTTCGCAACCACCCAATCTTGCAGCTTTACAAGCTCACCCTGTAATCTAAATAATTCTTTAAAGTAGAGATTGCGAGGTATAGAAGAGCCCTCTTCACCATCCATAGTCAGACGATCATCGTCTAACTCCATTTCGAGCTCTTCATCCATGCTATCTAGAATCTCTACCTGAGCACGTCTGTACCACTCGGCCATCTCTTTATGTTTTGATGTCATATGCTATTTACCATTGTTCTACTCTTACTTTTAGAGCATATATGTGACACTTATATTACAACGCTCCTAATGACAGTGTTTTGCGAGATATTGGGCAATCTGTTCCTGGCTATAGAGGGCAAGTCCTTTTCGATCCATTGCCCGATCTAATTGGGCTACAGGTGCAAAAAATGTCAATTCCACTCTTAAACTGCGGCTTTTTAAGATACCAGCCATAGATGTCATCAAGCCCATATCCCCAATGAAGGCAGGGATTTCAGAATGCTTCCCTGTTTTTTGATCAAAATACGCCAAGGCTAGAGTACTCACTGGAACCTTCGCTACTACTGCCGCCTCGAATAAATTGGGCTTGAAAGATTGCACACTTTTACCAATTGTTGAAGTACCTTCGGGGAAAATACAGATAGATTGAGTCTTCAGCAAATCAGCCAGCTCATTAACCACTTGCCTAGCGTGCTTTGAGCTATCCCTTCTAATAAATACAGTACCAAGTTGCTTTGCCATCCATCCAAAAATTGGCCACTTTTCAACTTCAGACTTTGCTACAAATCGAATGGGCTTAAATGCATTAATCACATGAATATCCATCCAGGACACATGATTTGAGACCAGCAGGAATGGGCTATGTGGAATGAGGTTTGAAGCATTGACTTGCAGCTCAATGCCAAAAATTTTTAATAGTCTCTTAGACCATCTCTGAATATGATCAGTTTTTGAGCTTCTATCGATGAATGGAAAAAGGATCAGTAGAGTGATGGCTCCCCTTAAAACATGAGCAATGACTAAGAACCACAGTGCAATGTAGAGAAAAAATGGGGTGTTGCTATCTGAAGAGATTGTTTTAGTGGATATAACAGTCATAGATATTGAATATGCTAAACCATAAAGGCAACGTCACAAAAGTGTCTTAAAAATGTCATGATGCTTACACAGTCACTTGGCTTAATACGGTTTCATGATGCATTACAGAGCCATCTGGATTTCAGACGTACACCTAGGAACATCAGGGTGTCAGGCAAACTACCTCCTCGATTTTCTAAAACACAACGAAGCCGATAAGTTTTATTTAGTGGGCGACATTATCGACGGCTGGAGGCTAAAGAAATCATTCTACTGGCCGCAAGCGCATAACGACGTGGTTCAAAAACTATTGCGTAAGGCTCGTAAAGGCACAGAAGTCATTTACGTTCCAGGTAATCATGATGAAAGTGCAAGGCAGTTTTTTGGCATGTCCTTTGGCGATGTCAAGGTTGTAGAGGAATGCATACATACAACCTTAGATGGTAGAAAACTATGGGTTACTCACGGCGATCTATTTGATGGTGTAATGCAATACGCTAAATGGCTAGCCTATGTAGGCGATACGCTCTACTCCTTCATTTTATATATCAACCGCTATTTCAATATGTTGCGGGTGAAGATGGGCCTGCAGTACTGGTCCCTTTCTCAATACCTTAAGCACCAAGTCAAAAATGCTGTCAGTTACATCGCTGACTTTGAGCACATCATGGCACGAGAAGCACGCCTGCGTGGTTGTGATGGGGTTGTTTGTGGGCATATTCACAAAGCAGAGATTCGTGATATTGATGGCCTCCTCTATTGCAACGATGGTGATTGGGTAGAGAGTCTTTCTGCATTAGTTGAGACCCAAACCGGTGAGCTCAAAATTATTTATTGGACCCATATCAAGGGTGAGCCAGTAGAGATACCTGAACTTTCTTTCGAACCTGCTGTTCAATCATTTCTCAAAGAGGCTGCAATATGAAAATTATGATCATTACTGATGCATGGGATCCACAAGTGAATGGTGTAGTTCGCACCCTTAAACAAACGCGGGCTGAACTTAACGCTATGGGTCATGAAGTTGAAATGATTACTCCCAATGGCTTTAAGTCGATTCCTTGCCCAACCTATCCCGATATTGCCCTCTCCTTATTTCCCGGCAAAGAAGTAGCACGCCGCATTAAGGAGTTTGCACCAGACGCCATGCACATTGCTACCGAGGGCCCGCTTGGATTATCGGCACGCTCTTATGCGGTTAAAAATGATCTGCCCTTTTCTACCGCCTATCACACCCGTTTTCCAGAATATGTGAAAGCGCGTACTGGGATTCCGCTTGTAATCACTTATGCATTTATTCGTTGGTTCCATGGCAAGTCAATGGCTGTGATGGCCCCGACGATTGTCGTCAAAGACGATTTAGAAAAGTATGGGCTGAATAATGTCGTACTTTGGTCAAGAGGTGTAGATCTTGATATTTTCAAAATGCAGGAATCGAAGGCTCTTAATACCGCCCATCCAATCTTTTTATACGTTGGTCGCGTTGCCATCGAGAAAAATATCAATGCCTTCTTAGAAATCGACCTCCCTGGATCAAAATGGGTAGTTGGTGATGGACCTGCTATGGCGGGTATTAAAGAAAAGTATCCTGAAATTAATTACCTCGGTGTCTTGCAACAACATGAATTAGCCAAGGTCTATGCAGCGGCTGATGTCTTTGTTTTCCCAAGCAAGACAGATACCTTTGGCTTGGTTCTACTTGAAGCCATGGCTTGTGGCACCCCTGTGGCTGCCTATCCAGTAACGGGCCCAATTGATGTACTGGGCGACTCTCCTGCTGGTGCTATGAATGAAGATTTACGCGAAGCCTGCATTGCAGCACTAAAGATTCCTCGCGAAGTTGCTCGGGCACACGCTGAAAAGTTCTCCTGGAGAGCGGCATCAGAGCAATTTGTGCAACATCTCAAGCCAGTTCCCTCTACCGAAGTCCATGTAACAGCACTCGCTTAAAGAAAGCCAGCATTGGATACCAAGTACCACATCAATCAAAATCCTCATAAAGGTAACCGAGGGTTGACCAGAGCTTGGCACGCTGCCAAGAACTCTTGGTGTGGTCTGGTATACGCCTTTTTAGAGGAGAGTGCCTTTAGACAAGAGCTCGCCCTATTTGCTATAGCGACTCCAATTGCTTTTTTCTTACCTATCACTTACTTGGAAAAAGCACTGCTGATTTCTTCTTTAATTATGGTGCTAGTAGTTGAGCTACTCAATTCAAGCGTTGAAGCTGCCATTGATCGCATTTCTTTTGAGCACCACGACTTATCAAAAAGAGCCAAGGATTTTGGTTCTGCAGCAGTGATGTTAGCTCTCTTAATTGCAGTACTGATGTGGTCTGCAGTATGCATACCCCTTGTCTTAAAGATGTAACAAATGCCCTCTACGATCATATAAACGTTTACTAAGGTCACTTTATGTCAGATATTCCAAACCCTATTGGCGCCTTTGAAATTTTCTCCTTCAAAAAAGAGAAGAAAATATCTAAACCTAAATTACAGACATTTAAGAAGCTTTCTAAAAAGTTGGCCAAAAAGCTCTTTGGCAAAAAATTTGCTACCAAAGCTCGATCCGAGTTAGCAGCGATTGAAATAGCGCCAACAGCGAGTCCGCTTGCTAAATCTAAAAAGCCAGCCTTTCAGATTGAGTGGGCAAGTTCTCCAAGTGAAATAAAAGAAGCGCAAAGATTACGCTACAAGGTTTTTGCAGAAGAGATGGGGGCAAATCTCTCTCAAAACTTAGAAGGCCTAGATATCGATGAATTCGATGCCTACTGTGATCATTTACTCATTCGCGATCAAGATACATTGAAGGTTGTGGGTACCTATCGTGTACTGCCTCCTCATAAAGCTCAAGAAATCGGTCGTTTATATTCAGACTCTGAATTTGATTTATCTCGTCTAAATCACTTACGCCCTAAATTAGTAGAAGTAGGTCGCTCTTGCGTGCACCAAGACTACCGTTCTGGCGCTGTCATCATGGTCTTATGGAGTGGTTTAGCGCAGTACATGCAAAAAAATGGCTATGAGATCATGCTCGGCTGCGCAAGTATCCCTATGGCAGATGGTGGCCACTTTGCAGCAAGTCTGTATAACTCACTCAATAACGATCAAATGGCTCCAACCGAGTTTCATGCTTTCCCTCGTCTTGCGCTACCTTTAGATAAGCTCAATGGAGGTCTGCAAGTTGATGCGCCGCCTCTCATTAAAGGTTATTTAAAGCTAGGAGCAAAGATTTGTAGTGCGCCTGCTTGGGATCCCGATTTCAATACAGCAGACTTGCTCACCATGTTGCGCTTATCAGAGATTAATCCACGCTATGCAAAGCATTTCTTAGGCTTGTAATCTTAGTGATTATTTTTGATTAAGCTCATAAGAGCGGCCGATGCGATTCCATTCGGCTGCTTCTTTTAGAAGGCTAAATTCGGTTAATGGGTGTGTTTGAGCCCACTCTTTAGAGATGCTCACTTGGTAAGTACCGTCTTTCTCAGAAACCTTAACTTTCGGCAAATCTTCATCGCTTCTACCGCGACAAAGAACTTGAGCTAAACGCAAACAGAACAACATACGCCAATCATGAAAACTGGCGTTGTGCGCAAGCTTACCTAATTTACCGGTATGACCAATGAGAAGCGCTGCTAAGCGGGCCTGATCATTTTTAGAAAAACCAGGCATGTCAGCATTACCTGCAATATAAGCAGAATGCTTGTGATAACCATTATGTGAAATTGATAGGCCAATTTCATGGAGATTTGCAGCCCATTGCAAAAGGGCAATGTTATCTACCCTGCTCTCAGTTGCAGACTTAGGTAACTGCTGTAAGAATTCAGTAGCCAGTTTGCCTACGCGTGTTGCTTGCTCTCGATCAGCAGAGTAGCGTTGCATAAATTGCTCAACCGTGACATAACGCATGTCATGATGCTGGGAACGCCCCAAGAGATCGTAAAGAACACCGGTGCGTAAGGCGGCATCGGTCACTTCCATTTCTTCGATGCCAAGTTCGTCAAAGACCGCTAGCATGATGGCCAATCCACCAGGCCAAACTGCCCTTCTGTCATCTTTTAAACCTAATAACTCAACTTGACTGACGTTTTCATATTTCAGCAAATGTTTTTTCATAGCACGTAAGCCATCACGGGTGATTAAGCCGCTAGAGGCATTTACACGTCCCATAGTTAAGCTGTCACCTTGACCATTGAAATCATTCGTAGCTATCAGTTCAGCTAATGCCCTAGCAGTACCAGAAGATCCAATAGCTTGATTCCAGCCGCTCTTGAGGTAAGCACCTGAAATAACTTGAATCTCACGTCTGGCAGCTAATTCAGCCTCTTTAAATGCGTGAGCGTCAACATTACCCTTTGGGAAAAAGCGCATGCTGTGTGAAACGCAGCCTATATACAGGCTTTCCATCAATTTAGGCTCATAGCCTTTACCGATAATGAATTCGGTAGATCCTCCACCAATATCAACCACTAGACGATTACCCTGCGCAGCTTGAACTTCATGGGCTGCGCCAATATAAATCAGACGAGCTTCCTCAACCCCTGCAATAACCTCGATCGGAAAGCCTAAAGCTTCTTGGGCATCATGTACAAATTGCTGCGCATTTTTTGCTACCCGCAAAGTATTAGTAGCAACTGCGCGCACATTGGATGGATCAAAACCACGAATACGCTCTCCAAAACGACTCACTGCTGCCAGGCCGCGCTCATAAGCAGCGCTATCTAAAAGCTTGTTTTCAGTTAAGCCTGCCGCCAAGCGTACAGAGTCACGAAGGGTATCAATAGGACGAAGTTGAGTCCCTGATGGAGTATTAATAGCTTGAGCAACTAACATCCGAAAACTATTGGAGCCCAAATCTACCGCTGCAACTAGGTTGTCTGATGAAGATACAGAGTCGTCAGAATGAATTGCCAAAATATTCCCTAAATAAACTTACGCTAAGCAAATATGTCTATTTTATGAAAAAACCGTGACATATTGATGAAATTAGCAGCTAGTCTACTGGGGAACAGCTTATGAGGCTAAGTTTTGTTCCGCGCTTGTGCAATCAAGGTCGCCAAAGCTGCAAAAAATACAGCAATCACCCGATTTAGGCTTCAAAATATTGCTACAGGCGCGACAACGATATAAATGCTGAGACGATCCTCTTGGGACCTCAAGCATCTCTGTCGCAAGGCAATGCGGGCAAGTAATCGTAGATTGTTGTTTTTCTTGGGTAATGTTCACAGTCGTATATTGAGCTGTGAATATTTCAGGAATATGTCAGTTAGACGAAATCGCCCTAAAGAGCTGTTTTTTTCTTAGCCGCTGTTAGTTTTCCGCTTTTTACGGCTTTGCAGAACACCTCAAAATCTTGCTGGTTTTGCTTGGCATACGATTTTGCGAATGAATATAAAGCTTCATTGAGCTCTTTAGATTGACCGCAATATCCTGCAATCATGGCTGCATCACCAGAGCGTGCATGGCCCAAGGCTAATGCCCAGCCGAATAATTTGGCATAGTCAGGAAAGTTCTTTAAAGAAACTCCGCCGGTACCAACGCCAATACCGCCCTTCATATCTCGTAATTGACGTAAATAAAATCCCTGACTCTTATTAATATCGTATTGCACGGCGCCGAAGTTTAAAAAGATATCTGGCGCACCTTGCAGCAATCGTTGTCCTGCAACAACTCGTTTACCCATATCGCGATAGATAGATTCCCCTAAATAAGGACTCAGTACAGATTTTTGCGCTTCTTTGTATTGTAGAAATAAAGGATCTTTTTCACTATCACCTTCAAAATATAAGACCATGCAATTTGTTCCAACACTTCCAATACCTACTACTTTTCTAGCGTAATCTTTTAGAAAGTAACGCTGAAACAGTATTTGGCGATCAGCTAGCAAAGTGCTGGAATAATTTAATAAAGCCTTATCAATCAGTAATATCAACGGGGTCCCGTAAGCATCTTTTTTAAAGTGCTCAATCAATGGCGGTTTATTAATAATTTTACGATTCTTACCTACTAGGGTAGTCAGGCTTTGCAGAACCTGAATATTCCCCTGCCCTTTAGTCTCCTTTAGATAAACATCCAGTTTTTTCTGATGCTCTTTGCTAAAGTGCCTACGGATATCTTTTTCGCCAATAAATTCTTGTGCCAAATCTAAATAGGACATTTTTGCGTATTGTTCTATGCGCTTTTGATATTCCGAGGTAATTCCATAAACCAATTTTTTACCTAAAGCCTTATCACCCCCCATGCTGTCCGATGCAATGACAGCACTTGCTACTAAACGCTTCATATCCCATTCCCAACTACCAGGTAATGTCTCATCAAAATCGTTAATGCCAAATACCAATCGGTGCTCAGCAGTGCCAAATAAGCCAAAGTTAGATACATGCATATCACCGCACAACTGGACAGTAATATTGGTTGTAGGTTGATTGGCCAGGTCCTGTGCCATGATGGCAGCACCGCCTCGATAAAAAGCGATTGGAGACTGCAACATCCGTTCATAGCGAATTGGTATTAAGGATTTGATGCGCTCCTTAGCCTGCGCCTCCAATATCGTCACAGGATCAATTCGATGCTTAGGAGGCGTATAGATGCCTTGTTCAGAAAAGCTGACTCTTTTACGTAAAGACTTGCCATCGGCCATGCGTTTTTTGATGCTCGGACGCGGGTCTTTAAATGACTCTACGGAATGAAGAACGGCAAATTGTGGTTTCTTCTCTGACATGGGCTACCTGAGTGATGAACTTACCTAACCATATTAATGCCAATAGGTATAGCTAGGATAAACTGGGGCTTCTACAAGCTCTAAGTTAAGGAAACTAGCATGCTCAATTGGGATCTTTATGGAACCATTGTTTTAAGACTAGCCTTGGCATTATTGGTTGGCGTAATTCTCGGTCTAAATCGCTGGTTACATCATAAGTCTGCCGGTATACGTACCCACTCTCTAGTAGCCATTGGATCAGCAACTGCAGTCATGCTGATTAGTGACTTTGTTCAAGATGATGCCCAGTCTGTCAGCCGAGTTCTCCAGGGGCTGATTACTGGGCTTGGCTTTTTGGGTGCCGGTGTCATTATTCATGAGCAGCGAGCACAAAAGATTCATGGGCTTACTACTGCGGCAAGCCTCTGGGCATGCGCTCTCATTGGTGCCGCCTTTGGGGCTGGACAGTTTGCCTTAGGTGGGCTGGCTTTAGGCGCTATTTTACTGATACTGGCGGTTGGAGGTCCATTAGAAAGACTCTTTGCCAGACTCAATGGGGTAAAGAGAGGATCTGAAATTTCAGGCGATCCAGACTAAATCTGCTCAAAACCACTAAAAACCAGTTTTGTCATATTTCTTTGATAGTATGAAAATCCCTAAAAAAATGACAAGTTAAAGCCATGAGTGAATATCGATACGAAGATGCAGTCAAACAGCTACAAGAAAGTGGCGCCATTGGCCTTGTTGATTTAAAAAGTCTTCCCCATGATGACCTCGTAGAATTATTCGAGGAAATCAAGGTCTGGTGCCTATACGCTGGCGGCAAGACTGATAAGCTACCTAAAGAATCTAAAAAGAAGAAGAAAAAGAAAAAAGATTAACTCTGTAGGATTTTGTGCTTAAGTACTTAAGCGCTCTTTAGGAAAACGCAGTATAAAAGTACTGCCCTTACCTGGAGTACTTTCAATTTGTAACTGCGCTTGATGACGGTTTGCAATATGTTTCACAATAGCTAAACCGAGTCCTGTGCCGCCAGTATCACGAGATCTGCTTCTGTCTACCCGGTAAAAGCGTTCAGTTAATCTTGATAAATGCTCTGGGGCAATACCAGGGCCAGTATCGCTTACAGCAAACTCACCCTGACCCTCAGAGTTCACATTCCAGGTAGCCTGTATGGTTCCAACATCCGGTGTATATCGAATGGCATTAGACACGAGGTTACTAAATGCAGAAAGTACCTCTCGTTCATCACCCAATAAGTCATTGGGTGCTAGGCATTCAAAATTAAGGGTATGTTTACCTTCAGATAAAGCCTGTGCATCATTCTTAAGTAATGCCATAATCGTTTCAATCTTGATTGCTGCCGTGCTAGCAGGCAGTGTATTTGCCTCCAAATTAGCAAGGGTCAATAGGTCTTCGACGAGGCTTTTCATTCTCCTAGCCTGAGACATCATTAACTCAAAGTATTGCTCTTGCTGAGCCTTATCTATATCCAATGATTGCACCGTCTCTAAAAAACCCATGAGCACAGTAATTGGGGTTCTCATCTCATGCGAGACATTGGCTACGAAGTCGCGACGCATGGCATCGGCCTTCTGCAAATCAGTGATATCTTGTACCAGCAATAAATGGCGTTTTTGGCCAAATGGAAAAGCTTGTAGCATCAGGCTAAGGCTACCATCTGGGCCCATGCGCTCCAACAGCAAAGGCTCATCGAAGGTTCTTTTTGTGAGGTACTGAATAAACTCAGGTCTACGAATTAAAAAGTTAATTCGCTGCATAGCATCACGCTTGTAATTGAGGCCAAAGAATCTCTCAGCAATACTGTTGCACCACTCAATTTGATCGCTGTCATCTAGCATCACAATGCCATTTGGTGATGCCTGAAAGGCTTCTATAAAATGATCGTGCTGTTGTTCGATTGTTCGAATCTTGAGTTTTAAATTACGCACTAAGCGCTGCAGCCTAAAGAAGACTTCTTCCCAGTAGCCACTTGGTAGCGACATATTCTCTACTGAATCATCGAGCGTGTGCTGCTTGAGGCGTGCTAAATTGACATAGGAGTAAAGCAAAGGCACTGCCAAAATAGCAATGCCTGCAGCAATACCCAACACATTGCCCCAATTTTCAGAAACAATATAGGCGCCTATAAAAGCTAAGCAAATGATGGTGGCTAAACGTGTTAATACAGAAATCATGCTGCAATCTTAGAGCATCTTCGATAAATGCGGATTTTTTACTAAACCGCCTACTAAATCAGCCTAAACTTCGGTCGGCGTCTTGGTGATGCGGTAGCCACTACCTCTCACTGTCTCGATATAACGATCACAGTCGACAACGCCTAGCGCCGCACGTAAGCGCTTGATATGGACGTCTACGGTCCGCTCTTCAATATAAACCTCATTACCCCAGACTTTATCTAACAGGTTTGCACGAGAATGGACTCGCTCAGGATTTGCCATAAAGTACTGAAGGAGACGGTATTCAGTGGGTCCTAAGGAAATTGGCTTAGGCTCTTGATTAGGCCAAACCGCTAAGACCCGATGAGCGCTAGGATCCATTTTTAAAGGACCCACTGTTAGTGGTCCAGTATGTTCTAAGGGGGTTTGCCGACGCAGTAACGCTCTTACTCTGGCAACCAATTCTTTCGGGGAGAATGGCTTGGTAACGTAGTCATCAGCACCAGAATCTAGACCAGAGACTTTATCTGTTTCCTCGCTCTTAGCCGTGAGCATCAAAATGGGTAAGCCACGGGTTCTTTCATTAGCCCTGAGCTCTTTGGCAAACTGAACTCCTGACTTACCAGGGAGCATCCAGTCCAAAATTAACAAACTAGGTAAATTTTCCTTCATGAGATTTAAGGCAACCTCAGTTTGCATTGCCTTCTCCACCTCATAGCCAGCATGAGTTAAGTTAATCGCAATTAATTCAGCGATTGATGGCTCATCCTCAACAATCAGTATGCGGTGAGTCATCGCCTATCTCGTTTTATTGCTTATTAGCTTCACGAACTAAATCTTCATGCGGCATGTGGCGCACATCAGAGCCCTTCGCAATATAGATCACAAATTCAGCAATATTTTTGGCGTGATCACCGATACGTTCGATGGCTTTGGCAATTGTTAGCATGTCTAGTCCCGTAGTAATAGTATGCGGATCTTCCATCATGTAAGTGATGAGCTTGCGCACAAACGCCCTGAATTCCTCGTCAATCTGACGATCTTCCTGAACAACGTCTGCCGCTGCTACTGTATCTAAACGGGCAAAGGCATCTAAACTGCGGCGCAATAAAGAAATTGCCATCTGCCCAGATAAACGAATTTCTGCTACGTTAATATTATTTGGTACACCAGATTCGATTAGGCGCCTAGTGCGCTTAGCAACTCGCTCAGCCTCATCTCCAGCGCGCTCTAGATTGGTGATCGCCTTAGAAACAGCCATTACCAAGCGTAAGTCACGTGCGGTAGGCTGTCTACGTGCAATCAGTTCGGTGCAGGCCGAATCAATTTGGATCTCGAGGTCATTTACGAGCTTTTCGTTCTCAATGACCACATTGCAGGTATCGATGTCCATCTGAGTAAATGCGCGCATTGCGGTAGCAATTTGTGACTCTACAAGTCCCCCCATTTCTAAAAGACGGCTAGAGAGGGAATTTAAATCGGCATCAAATTGTGATGATAGGTGTTTATCTGGCATTAGTATCCCCAATTAACCGAAGCGGCCGGTGATGTAATCTTCTGTTTCTTTACGCTTAGGCTTAATAAATATTTCATCCGTTTTTCCATACTCTATTAAGCTGCCTAAATACATATAGGCAGTGTAGTCAGAAACACGCGCAGCTTGCTGCATATTATGGGTCACGATGGCAATCGTATATTCATTTTTGAGTTCGTGAATCAATTCTTCAATCTTGCCCGTAGAAATTGGATCTAGTGCTGATGTTGGCTCATCCAAAAGGATCACAGAGGGTTTAACAGCAACAGCACGGGCAATACAGAGACGTTGTTGTTGACCACCGGATAAAGAGAGACCACTTTGACTTAGTTTGTCTTTTGCCTCATTCCACAGTGCTGCTTTATTAAGAGCCCACTCTACCCGCTCATCCATTTCAGAGCGCGACAGCTTTTCATATAAACGAACGCCAAAGGCAATATTTTCATAGATCGACATTGGGAATGGGGTCGGTTTTTGAAAAACCATACCGATGCGCGAACGCAGTAAATTGAGGTCTTGACCTGGCTCTAAGATGTTTTGACCATAAAAACTGATTTCACCCTCTGCACGCTGTCCTGGATAAAGGTCGTACATGCGATTTAAGGTTCTGAGCAGCGTCGATTTTCCACAGCCAGAAGGGCCAATGAAAGCAGTTACTTTACCTTGCTCAATATCTAAATTAATATTTTTAAGGCCTTGAAATGCGCCGTAGAAGAAATTCAGATTGCGGACTTCCAATGCATTAATGGTCGCATGTTGTGGTCCTTGGTTCATTGTTTCCACTATACCCCCTTGACTATCAGCCCGGTTCAAGTCAAACATTGTTTTCATATTACTCATCATCCCTGTACCTTTTGACTAAATACCACGCGAGCAAGAATATTTAATCCTAGAACTGCAAAAGTGATTAATAAGGCGCCTCCCCATGCAAGATCTACCCAATTATCGTAGGGACTCATAGCGAACTGGAAAATAACCACTGGCAAATTGGCCATTGGTGCATTCATATTGGTAGAAAAGAATTGGTTATTCAAGGCAGTAAATAATAGCGGGGCTGTCTCACCGCTGACCCGAGCCAATGACAGCAAAATACCAGTCATCACACCACTTTGTGCTGCCCGTAAGGTGATCATGAAAGCAACCTTCCACTTAGGCGCACCCAATGCATAAGCAGCTTCACGCAGGCTACCAGGAACTAGGCGAAGCATATTCTCGGTTGTTCGAACGACTACGGGAATTGCAATTAAAGCCAATGCAATCGTTCCGGCCCATCCAGAGAAGTGTCTTACTTGGGCAACCACAAAAGCATAAACAAATAAGCCAATCACAATAGAAGGTGCCGAGAGCATGATGTCGGTTACAAATCTAGTCACTGAAGCCACCCGGCTACGATCACCATACTCAGAGAGATATAAACCTGCTAATACGCCAATCGGAGTACTCAAAAGCGTACAACAGCCAACCAGCATGAGGCTTCCAACAATGGCATTAGCTAATCCACCATCTTCAGAGCCAGGTGCAGGCGTGCTGTGCGTAAAAAGATTGAGATCAATTGCCCCGAAACCCTTAATAAATAGAACACTTAAAATCCACAACAAAAAGATCATACCCAGACCCATTGCAGCCATCGATAGTGTGAGCCCGATTTTATTCGTGCGCTTTCTGCGCGCAAAGATTTCAGGATTGATATTAGCGGAACGAATCATGTTTTAAGCCCCTGCTTCTTCTCCATGTTGCTAAGCATCCATTTAGCGCATGCCAAAACAATGAAGGTGATAATAAATAGAGCTAAACCTAATGCAAATAATGAAGAAAGGTGATTGCCTGCTTCAGCCTCCCCAAACTCATTAGCAAGAGTTGAAGCAATAGAAGTTCCTGGGGAAAATAAGGATGGAGATAAACGGTGAGCATTACCGATAACAAAAGTGACTGCCATTGTTTCTCCAAGTGCCCTGCCTAAGCCCAGCATAATGCCGCCGATTACACCAGCTTTGGTATACGGGAGGACAACATTCTTAACTACTTCCCAAGTGGTGCAGCCAATACCATACGCAGACTCTTTCAGTACGGGCGGAACGATTTCAAAAACATCGCGCATTACTGAGGCAATAAATGGCAGGATCATCATCGCCAGAATCAAGCCCGCACAAAGAATGCCGATGCCATTAAAGGCACCAGAAAAAAGAATACCCAAACCTGGGATTTTTCCTAAAGTTCCAGCAAGTGCAGGCTGTATATATTGCGCAAATAATGGCGCAAAAATAAATAAACCAAACATGCCATAGATAATTGACGGAACAGCGGCCAATAACTCCACAGCAGTTCCAAGCGGTCTTCGTAATGGGCCTGGACATAACTCAGTTAAAAATACTGCAATACCAAAACTTAAAGGTACGGCAATTAACAAAGCGATCAAGGAGGTTACGAGGGTTCCGTAGATAGCGATTAAGCCACCGAACTCACCATTGACGATATCCCACTCTTGGGTAAAGAAAAAGCCAAAACCAAACTCTCGTAATGCCGGGGCTGCATTAATCACCAATGAAATGATGATTCCCAGTAGTGCAATTAGTACAGATAAGGCAAAAAATTGCGTAACACCATGAAACAGAAAATCCTGAACCCGCTGTATTTTCGCGATTCGAAGTGCCTGTGGCGTTGGAGCTGAGTGTGACTGAGTTAATTCGATCATCATTTGATCTTAGAAAAACTAAACAGCCCTACTTGGATAGGACTGTTAAGCCTTCATAAAGATATCTTATTTAGTCGCAATCTTAGTAAAGACATTCTTGCGAATGAATTCAGTTGTTTTATCTGGCATTGGCACATAGTCTAGCTCTTCAGCCATCTTCTTACCGTCCTTGAATGCAAAGTCAAAGAATTTAATCACTTCAGCAGCATTTGCTTTGTTTTCAGGATTCTTATAGATCAAAATGAAAGATGCACCAGTAATTGGCCATGATTTAGCGCCAGGAGCATTGGTAATAAATGTACCCATTCCTGGAATAGTTGACCAATCGGTACCGGCAGCAGCAGCAGCAAATGTCAAATCATCTGGTTCAACATAACTACCATCTTTATTCTTCATCGAAATAAAGGTCATCTTATTTTTCTTGGCATAAGCATATTCAACATAACCTACGGAGTTCTTAACCCGCATGACGTTTGCTGCAACACCTTCGTTACCTTTACCGCCAACTGTAGAAGCTGCAGGCCACTTCACTGAGGCACCTGAGCCAACACCATCCTTAAACAATGTGCTTGTCTTAGCTAGGTAGTCAGTGAAAATTGCAGTTGTTCCAGAGCCATCAGCACGGACCACCACGGTAATTGGACCAGAAGGAATCTTCACGCCAGGGTTCATGATGGCAATACGCTTATCACCCCAATCTGAGATGACACCTTGAAAGATATCAGCCAAGGTTGGGCCATCTAATTTAATTTCGCCTGGTTTAACGCCATCAACGTTAATCACTGGCACTACACCGCCAATAATTGCCGGAAACTGAACTAGCCCATCCTTTTCAAGATCTTCGAATTTCACTGGATTATCAGTTGCACCAAAATCAACTGTTTTTGCTTTGATTTGCTTGATGCCCCCAGATGAACCAATGGATTGGTAGTTTAAGTTCGAGCCCGTTTTGGCTTTAAAGGCTTCAGCCCACTTAGCGTAAATTGGGTATGGGAATGTTGCGCCAGCGCCGGTCATATCCAAAGCAAATGCTGCTGGAGCTAGAGAAATAGCACTGATTGCTAGTACTTTTTTCAAGAGAGATGTCATTTGATGGGTCCTTTAATGGTGATAGCACAACATTGCGATACTAGGACGATAGGACCAGAACATGACAGTTTCATGACACAGCAAAAAGCCCTCATTTGAGGGCTCTAGAGGCTATTTTTGACCAATTAGCCGTCTCAGTTTCGCAGCAAAAGCAGTGTTGTCATCGAACCCTTTGAATACTTGGGACCCTGGCCCAATTGCAGCTACAGTAATGGGAGTCGGGGTATGACCTGCTGTTCCCCAGTAAAAGCCAGTTTGGCGTGCAATAGCTAAACCCAGGATATTGGCTGGCAGATAGTTTGAGTTTGGGTTTAACTGTCCCTGACCCAGAATTTTTTCCCGCAAGTCATCGTCTAGAACAAGACCTGGGAAGTTTTCCTGCAACACAGTATTTAGATAGGCATTCAATTCTGTGCTACTGGTAGTTTGCTTTGCTTTCGCTTTGAACTTATCAGAAAACTCTTTGAGGGACATCTTATAGCGTTCAATTAATTTGAGCTGCTCGATATTTACGTTCAAATAGTTGGCATTTCCTGAGGGTCCGAGATTCTGACGTCCATAGGTTGGCGAAAAACCGCCCGTCTCATGGTCTCCAGTAACAATCACTAGAGTGTCTGGGTTCTTTTTCTGAAACTCTAGCGCAACTTTTACTGCATCATCAAAAGCCCAAAGGTCTCGCATTAAAGCAGCAACGTCATTTTGGTGGCCTGCAGAGTCAGTGTTCTCATTCTCAGCAAATAATACAAACCCTTTGTTTTTGTTTTGCTTAGTATCTTTATTGAGCACTTGAAGCGCCGCTGTCACCATCTGCGCTAGATGAGGAGTCTCTTGTGCGTTACGATCAATTTCAAAATCAAGGTCTTCATCGGCAAATAGGCCGAGTAGCTTAGAGGCTTTGATCTGCTGAAGTTGCTCTGGGGTATGGATGTATTGATAGCCTTTAGCTTGAAAGGCTTCAATGACATTCTTGCCATCTTGACGCTTTCCACCAGCTATGGAGTTTGGTAGAAAGTAATTTGAGCCGCCACCCATCAGCACATCTGGCTCTAGTTCAAGATACTGGTTCACAATCAATTCATTATCTCGTCTGGATTTGGCATGCACGCTAAATGCTGCTGGACTGGCATCATAAATTGGTGCAGTACTCAGTAGACCGATTCGCATGCCATTCTGTTTTGCCACCTGCATCAAGGTGGGTGGCATTTTGCCATCTGGAGTAATGGAGATAGCGCCATTATTGACTTTATAGCCAATAGACATAGCAGACCCAGCTGCAGCTGAATCAGTAACATAATAGTTTGCTGACTCTGTTTTCATCAACTGAGACTGGCCTTTAGCCATCACTAAATCAGTTACAGCAAAGGGTTGTTGTCGCAATAGCTCGCTGGAATATCGGCCAAATTCGTACTGGCTGCTAGTAGTGCCATCTGCAAACATGATGATGATATTTTTGGGTTTGGCATTAGAAGCTTGACCACTTGCGCTTGGTAAGTAGGCTGTAGCAAGAAATAGAAACGATAAGCCACATACCAGCTTGAGTTTTGTAGCCAGGTATCTGTAGTGCATCTCGCCTTAGACCTTAAGTAGTTGGAATCAGATCAGCAATACTTTTTGCAGCGCTCATGGCGACGTCGCCATCTTTGGTTTCTATCATTACTCTTAGGAGTGGTTCAGTGCCTGAAGCTCTAATCAACACCCTACCAATACCCTTGAGATCCGTTTCTACTTTAGCAATCTGCTGTTTGAGCTTTTCATCAGACTTCCAGTCATAGCCAGGCTTGAATTTCACATTCAGGAGGACTTGTGGAAAGGTGCTTACTTTTTCAAGTAACTGAGCAAGGCTCTTTTTGTTTTGGCTCATGGCTGCCAATACTTGGAGTGCAGCAATCGTGCCATCACCCGTAGAATGCCGATCGAGGCACAATAAGTGACCAGAACCTTCCCCGCCAATAATCCAGCCTTTTTGTTTTAGTAGCTCTAGGACGTAACGGTCACCCACATTGGCACGTTCAAATCCAATACCTAAATCTTTAATGGCGTTTTCTACTGCAAGATTCGTCATCAGAGTGCCAATCACCCCGCCAATCTTTTCTCCACGATCCAACCGATCTTTGGCAAGCACATATAGCAGCTCATCGCCATTAAATAAACGACCGGTGGCATCAACCATTTGTAATCGGTCAGCATCTCCATCTAAAGCAATACCGATGTCTGCCTTTACCTCTTTCACCTTGGCAATTAATGCAGCTGGAGCAGTAGCTCCACAATGATCATTAATGTTTTTGCCATCAGGAGTAACGCCAATAGAGATGACTTCAGCACCGAGTTCATGAAATACATGAGGAGCTGTGTGATATGCAGCGCCATTGGCACAGTCAACTACGATCTTTAATCCTTTAAGATTTAACTCACCTGGAAATGTGGATTTACAAAATTCAATATAGCGACCTGCTGCATCGTCCAAACGAAATGCTTTACCCAGCTCTTGTGCGCTGACGCATCCCATCGGTTTTGCTAGTTCAGCTTCAATCGCAATCTCAAAGTCATCATCTAATTTGTCGCCCATGGCCGAGAAGAATTTAATACCGTTATCTTGATAGGGATTGTGGGATGCAGAGATCACAACACCAGCTGATAAGCGCAATGCCTTAGTGAGGTAAGCAACGCCAGGCGTTGGCATCGGACCGCAGAGCATGACATCCACACCAGCAGCTGCAAAGCCAGCCTGTAATGCAGACTCTAGTAAGTAGCCTGATATACGGGTATCTTTTCCAATGAGGACTTTACAGCGCTCGCCTGCTTTGGCATTTTTAGAAAGTACCTTACCAGCGGCATAACCTAAGCGCGTCATGAATTCGGGAACAATCGGAAATTGCCCCACTTCACCGCGGATGCCATCTGTACCAAAGTATTGTTTTTTCATAGGATTCATTATAAAACTGAGAAGCTTAAGCCTAAACTAAATCTAAGCATCGATAGCCTCCCATAGCTTTAGCGCATCTACAGTCTCAGGAACATCATGGACTCTGATAATTCGAGCTCCACGATCAGCCGCCATAATCGCTGCTGCAACGCTTGGGGCTAACCGCTCATGGGTATCTTTACCAGTGATTTTGCCAAGCATCGATTTACGCGAGATACCAGCAAGAACTGCATATCCCAATTGGGAGAATTGCCCAAATTTTGAGAGCATCTCCAAGTTGTGTTTAAGATTCTTACCAAAACCAAAGCCTGGGTCGATGGCGATTCTGTTTGCGTCAACGCCTTTTTCTTTGAGAAGCTCTGCGCGCTCTTTTAGAAATTGCATCACTTCAGAAATGATATTTTGATACTCAGGATCAAATTGCATGGTTAGAGGGTCGCGCTGCATATGCATGAGAACAATTCCGCAACTCTTGCTTTCTAATACAGCGTCAACTGTGCCATCTTGCCTTAGCGCCCATATATCGTTTACACAATCCACGCCTGCTGACAGGGCTTGACGCATAGTCTGCGCTTTATAAGTATCGATCGATAGTGGGACGCCACAATCTTTCAGCGCTTCGATTACTGGTAAGACTCGGTCGAGCTCTTCTTGAAGTTCTACTGGTTCTGCCCCTGGTCTTGTTGACTCACCACCAATATCAATGAGATCAACGCCGTTAGCAATCATCAGCTCTGCTTGAGCTATGGCGTCTTTTGCTGTTCTAAATTTCCCACCATCCGAAAATGAATCCGGTGTGGCGTTCAGAATCCCCATCACAATTGGACGTTTGCGTTTCGTGAAGTCAAAAAGAAAACGCCCACAACGCCATGTTGTGGGCATCTCATGTATGCCATTACTCATCTAGACTAATTACTCTAAGCCGTAGCTGGAGCAGCACCTGCCGCTGGACCTGGGGTACCAGCAGAGTTACCAAAGGTGGTGGCTGGTGGCGGCAAAGGAGCACGCGGTGGACGCCCTTCCATAATGTCAGTTAGCTGATCTGCATCGAGGGTTTCCCATTCGAGCAAAGCAGTCACCATGGCCTCAACCTTATCGCGATTATTTTCTAGAATAGATCTTGCTAAGGCATATTGGCTATCAATCAGGGTACGAATCTCAAAGTCGACTTTTTGTTGAGTCAATTCAGAAACAGTCTTAGTGCTATTGCGTCCAAAGATACTTTCAGATTCAGTATCGACATACACCATCGTACCTAAGCTATCGCTCATACCGTAACGGGTCACCATATCACGCGCCATTTTGGTAGCACGTTCAAAGTCATTAGAGGCGCCAGTACTCATCGAGTTCAAAAATACTTCTTCTGCAGCACGGCCACCAAACAAAATCGCCAACTCTTCCATCATGCGATCTTTGTATAGATTGACGCGATCAAATTCGGGTAGCTGCCATGTCACGCCTAAAGCCATGCCGCGCGGCATGATGGTTACTTTATGAACAGGATCAGCCTTGGGTAAGCTCTTTGCAACCACGGCATGACCAGACTCGTGATAAGCCGTATTACGGCGCTCTTCTTCACGCATTACGGCAGACTTACGCTCAGGACCCATATAGATCTTATCTTTAGCGTCCTCAAAGTCTTTCATATCGACTGAACGCTTGTTGCGACGAGCAGCAAATAATGCAGCTTCATTGACTAAGTTTGCTAAATCAGCACCTGAAAATCCGGGTGTACCACGCGCCAATACAGCCGCATTCACATCTGGATCAATAGGAACTTTACGCATATGTACTTGCAATATTTGCTCGCGACCACGAATGTCTGGCAAACCAACGTGCACTTGACGGTCAAAGCGGCCTGGGCGTAACAAGGCTTTATCTAAGACATCAGAGCGGTTAGTAGCAGCAACCACGATCACACCGCTATTGCTTTCAAAGCCATCCATCTCAACGAGCATCTGATTGAGGGTTTGTTCGCGCTCATCATTACCGCCGCCCATACCCGCACCACGATGACGACCTACCGCATCAATCTCATCAATAAAGATAATGCATGGTGAATTTTTCTTGGCGTTATCAAACATATCGCGTACGCGAGATGCGCCAACACCCACAAACATTTCTACGAAATCAGAACCAGAAATCGAGAAGAAAGGAACCTTAGCTTCACCTGCGATGGCACGTGCCAAAAGGGTTTTACCAGTACCTGGAGGGCCAACAAGTAAAACGCCATGCGGAATACGTCCACCCAGTTTTTGAAACTTCTGTGGGTCTTTGAGGAAATCGACCATCTCATACACTTCTTCTTTGGCTTCATCGCATCCAGCAACATCTGCAAAAGTGACGGTATTGCTATTTTCATCAATGAGACGGGCCTTGGATTTACCAAAGGAGAACGCACCCCCTTTGCCGCCACCTTGCATTTGGCGCATCATGAAAAACCAAAAACCAATGATCAATAAAGTAGGTCCTAAATAGTACAAAGCAGACACCAACATATTAGGTTCGTCATCAGCTTTACCCGTTACTTGAACGCCATACTTCATTAAGTCGCCAACCATCCAAATATCCCCTGGAGAGATGATGGAATATTTATTACCGTCAGCAGGGGTAACTTGCAATGTACGGCCTTGTACATCAACACGCTTTACTTTGCCAGCCTTAGCGTCATCCATAAATTGGGAGTATGTAACTTGCGTCTGGTCCTTGGGCTTATCAAACTGTTTAAAAACAGTAAACAGCACCAGGCCCACGATGAGCCACACGCCGATTTTTTGGAACATATTGCTGTTCATATTGCCGTTCAAAGTGAATTCCTTTTCTGGATCTATCCAGTAATTAAGCAGCTTGCTTCCTATGTATTTGATTCTACTACCACCCCTTTTCAAGGGCTAATGGCATATATATTTCATAAACCCATGCATTTAAGGGGGTTATTAGGGGTATTTCATCTGCATTTTGGGCTGATTTTGTGGCTTATTTAGGTGGTTTTAGGTTTCGCCCCAGCAAGAAGATCTCTGAAGACTTTGCCCTAGAGGCCTTCGGCTTTCTGGAGGCGACTGTTTTAAAGACCTTTTTAAAGGATTCGACGATCTGGCTATAGCCACTGCCGTTAAAGCATTTAATCAATAATGCGCCCTCGGGCTTGAGATGATCTACCGCAAAATCAAGGGCAATTTCAGCCAAAAAGGCCATGCGGGCAGCATCGGCCACGCCGACTCCTGAAAGGTTTGGTGCCATATCGGACAACACGAGATCAACCTTACCTTCTGCGCTCTTAGGTAATAGTACCTTCAGAGCATGCAGGCCCTCTTCTTCACGAAAGTCACCCTGTATAAAGCTGACATCAGCAATATCTTCCATTGGCAAGATATCAATCGCAATGATTTGACCATCGGGCTTGCCTGACTCAATCTTGGGATTACTCTTGCCAAGTTCAGTTAAGCGATTGCGTACGTACTGAGACCAACTTCCGGGAGCACTCCCGAGGTCAACAATCGTCATGCCTGCTTGTATAAGGTGATCTTGCTCGTCAATTTCACTGAGCTTGTAAACCGCTCTAGCGCGATAGCCCTCTTTCTGAGCCATCTTCACATAGGGATCAGTTAAATGATCCTGCAACCAACTTTTATTAAATTTATTCTTTGCCACAACTTACCCACTTTCGCCCTACATTTTCCTAGTTTTAGCTCTCTAAAGCAAAAGGAATCGATCTAAAAACTGACAAATCCAGTCTAAACGGGCTTTTTAAGTACTCAATGCTCTATCATCAAGCCCATGACTGCACTCACTATCACCCCCACACAACGTAAATCCCTCAAAGCGGATGCCCATGATCTCAGCCCTGTCGTCATGATTGGCGGGGATGGATTAACCCCTGCTGTTATCAAAGAGGCAAAGCTCGCTATTAGCCACCATGGACTGATTAAGGTTCGTGTGTTTGGTGATGATCGTGATGCCCGTGTTGCAATTTACGAAGAGCTCTGCGACAAACTGGGTGCTGCTCCAGTGCAACATATCGGTAAATTACTGGTTCTGTGGAAACCAAAAGATATTGTTGATGAAGCATTTTCAAATCTTGGCAGATCTTCCAAGCAGACCAAGAAATCATTGCAAGCGCCGCGTACTAAACGTCAACCCAATCGCGCCCCTACCAAATCAGGCGTACGCACAAGTACATCAGAAAGATCTGACCGCCGCTCTGCTTCTAATAAAGCGCCATTTGCTCGCGCTGCTGCAGTGAAGTCTGCTACACCTAAAAAACGGGTCCTTCGCTCTGAAGCTGCTGAATCGAAGATCGGCTGGTCATCACCAGGCTATCGCAAAGCTGCTGCAGCGCCTGCACCAATCAAGAAACGCAAAGTTCGAATGAGTAGTAATAAGAAAAAATCACTTGGGTCTTAATGGGCTTATAGGGGATGTGTTTTAGTAAGGCGCCAAACTAAGTAAATTCCCAGCGCACTCTGAATCAGAAACACCACGCTAGAAGCTCCGTGGAGCTTTACAAACATATCAGCCGATGGCGATAACATTACCGGCATACCCTGCAACAAAGCCTGATCACGCAGAGTATTCATCCAGGGAATGAAGATAAAAGAAGCTGCCACCGAACAGATCAGCATCCCCAATAGAATTAAACGTATGGGCTTGTAACTACTTAATCCTCGTGTAATGAGAAGGTTTGCCAGAATCATCAGGGCAACGGATACTACGGTACTCAAATACGCTTCAACTCCAAAAATACTTCCAGCAACCATACCAGCTACTTGTCGATCTGTCATCGTATTAAAGATAGTGGGTGCTACTAGATAACCAACAGTAAGTAAGCCACCAACCCATAACCCAGCAATCAGAATAAAGAGTCTTTGTGCTCCAGCATGTATTGGAGCAGTCAGGTTCTGCACTTAGTTTCTCTGAAGATAGTTTTAGATATAACGAACGGCCAAAATCTCAACTTCACGATTGCCGCCTGGAGCCTGAACAGCAACAACATCACCTTCTTCCTTGCCAATCAATGCGCGGGCGATTGGAGAGCTAATGGAGATTTTATTGAAAGCAATATCTGCCTCATCATCACCAACAATCTGATAAATGAGCTTAGTGCCATCTTTTAGATCTTCAAGATCAACGGTAGCCCCAAAGACAATACGACCAGAAACATCAAGCGTGGCTGGATCAATAATCTGTGCCGCAGATAACTTCCCTTCAAGCTCTTGAATACGGCCTTCAATAAAACCCTGCTTTTCTTTAGCGGCATCGTATTCGGCGTTCTCAGAAAGATCGCCCTGGGCGCGCGCTTCAGAAATAGCAATAATGACCGATGGACGCTCTACATGCTTAAGACGGTGCAGCTCTTCTTTAAGAAGCTCTGCACCGTGTTTGGTAATGGGAATTGTGCTCATACTGCCAACCTAACTTAAATTCTTGCGCTCTATTGCGCGAACAAAAGTCAATTTTAGATTAAATGAGCTTTTGATGTAAGTCCTGTAGGGAATACACCTCTAAGGACTCTTTGTTCCCTTTTTGGGAGGCCAGTAAACCATCCATTACCGCTCGGGCCGCGCTGATGGTCGTGTAGTAAGTCACGCCATTTGCTTGGGCAGTAGTTCGGATGGATCTAGAGTCAGCAATAGCAGTACGGGTTTCATCAACCGTCGTAAATACTAAGGAAATTTCACCATTTTTAATGAAATCCACAATATGAGGACGGCCATCCTTAACCTTATTAACTAGTCTAACTGGCAAACCAGCAGCTTCAATAGCAGCAGCAGTACCTTTGGTAGCAACCATTGGAAAGCCCAATTGATGAAGAAGCTTAGCAACTTCAACCGCTTTAGGCTTATCGCTATCTTTAACTGTCAACAAAACAGTTCCGCTCTTCGGTAATTTAATACCAGCACCTAATTGGGATTTGAACAACGCTTCACCAAAAGTCTTACCGACACCCATAACTTCACCAGTCGAGCGCATCTCTGGCCCAAGAATTGGATCGATACCTGGGAACTTATTGAACGGAAATACCGCTTCTTTAACTGAGAAGTATGGAGGTTTGACTTCTACCTTGATGCCCTGTTGCTCTAGTGTTTGGCCAACCATGCAGCGTGCAGCAATCTTCGCCAACTGTAGACCAGTCGCCTTAGATACAAATGGAACCGTACGTGAAGCGCGTGGGTTAACTTCCAGAACATAGATCACATCTTTACCATCTACATTTTGAATCGCAAACTGTACATTCATCAAACCGATCACATTTAGACCTTTGGCCATGAGTGCAGTTTGACGCTTAATCTCGGCTACTGTTTCATCAGATAAAGAATATGGCGGCAATGAACATGCTGAGTCACCAGAGTGAACACCAGCCTGCTCGATATGTTCCATCACTCCACCAATAAATACTGCAGTGCCATCACTAATGCAATCGACATCACACTCAATCGCATCATTAAGGAAACGATCTAGTAATACTGGTGAGTCATGCGAGACCTTCACAGCCTCACGCATATAACGCTCAAGGTCACGGCCATCATGAACGATTTCCATCGCGCGGCCACCTAATACATAGGAAGGACGAACCACTAATGGGTAGCCAATTTCTTCAGCAAGAACTAAGGCCTCTTCTTCTGTGCGAGCTGTCCGATTTGGTGGTTGACGCAAACCAAGCTCTTGCAATAATTTCTGAAAGCGTTCACGGTCTTCAGCAGCATCAATCATGTCCGGCGAAGTGCCAATGATGGGTACGCCGTTACGCTCAAGATCTAAGGCAAGCTTCAAAGGGGTTTGACCACCGTATTGCACGATCACGCCTTTAGGCTTCTCTTTAGCAACAATTTCTAAAACATCTTCTAGAGTCAAGGGCTCAAAGTACAAGCGATCGGACGTATCGTAGTCAGTAGATACCGTTTCAGGGTTGCAGTTCACCATGATGGTTTCATAACCATCATCGCGCATTGCTAAAGCAGCGTGGACGCAGCAATAGTCAAACTCGATACCTTGACCAATACGGTTAGGACCACCACCTAAAACCATGATCTTCTCTTTACCACTAGGACGTGATTCACACTCTCCGTGCTCAGCTTCGTAAGTGGAGTACATATATGCAGTATTCGTAGAAAACTCTGCAGCGCAGGTGTCAACACGTTTGTAGACAGGCATTACTTTTAAGCGATGGCGTGCAGCTCGAACTAATGAGGCGTCAATATCCAATAATTTGCCTAAGCGGCGGTCAGAGAAGCCCTTCTGCTTTACAAAGCGCAATTCTGCAGCAGAAAGAACATCAATCTTGCGCTGTTTGAGTTCTGCTTCAATCTTGATGAGCTCTTCAATTTGCTCTAGGAACCATGGATCGATTTTCGTTTCACTATAGATCTCATCTAAGCTCATCCCCATACGGAAGGCATCAGCTAAATACCAAATACGATCTGGGCCTGGCTCATTGATTTCATTAATGATGTCGTCAAGGTCAGTAGAAAATTCATCTAAGCCATCTACGCCAACTTCTAAGCCGCGCAATGCCTTTTGGAAAGACTCTTGGAAGGTTCGGCCAATCGCCATTACCTCACCAACCGATTTCATCTGCGTTGTTAAACGTGAATCGGCTTGTGGGAACTTCTCAAATGCAAAACGCGGGATCTTGGTCACGACATAATCAATCGATGGTTCGAATGATGCAGGTGTAGCTCCACCCGTAATGTCGTTCTTGAGTTCATCTAGGGTGTAACCAACAGCCAGCTTAGCGGCAATCTTGGCGATTGGGAAGCCAGTAGCTTTAGAGGCCAGAGCAGATGAACGAGATACCCGCGGGTTCATCTCAATCACGATCATGCGACCGTCCTCTGGATTAATCGAGAACTGGACGTTAGAGCCGCCAGTATCTACACCGATTTCACGCAGAACGGCGATCGATGCATTACGCATGATTTGATATTCTTTATCGGTCAGTGTTTGCGCTGGAGCGACAGTAATAGAGTCACCAGTGTGCACGCCCATGGGATCTAAGTTTTCAATCGAGCAAACAATGATGCAATTGTCATTACGGTCACGCACGACTTCCATCTCGAATTCTTTCCAACCCAAGAGTGACTCTTCAATCAGCAGTTCACGAGTTGGGGATAGATCAAGACCACGTTTGCAGATCTCTTCAAATTCTTCACGGTTATAAGCGATGCCACCACCAGAGCCGCCCATGGTGAATGAAGGACGAATCACCACTGGGAAGCCGGAGCTGTCAGCCTCTTGCTGAATGCGCTGTTGCACCTCAAGGGCTTCTTCCATAGTATGCGCAATACCAGATTTAGCAGAGCCAAGACCAATCTTAGTCATCGCCTCTTTGAATTTCTGACGATCTTCTGCCTTATCAATCGCTTCTGGTGAAGCACCAATCAGTTCGCAACCGTATTTCTCTAACACTCCATGACGATGGAGATCTAATGCACAGTTCAAGGCAGTTTGACCACCCATCGTTGGCAAAATGGCGTCTGGCTTTTCAGTAGCAATAATGCGCTCCACTACTTCCCAAGTGATAGGCTCAATGTAAGTTACATCAGCCATCTCTGGATCAGTCATGATGGTGGCTGGATTACTGTTCACCAAAATAACTTTGTAGCCTTCGTCTCGTAAAGCCTTACAGGCTTGGGCACCGGAATAGTCAAACTCACAAGCTTGCCCAATCACAATTGGACCAGCGCCAATAATCAGGATGCTCTTAATGTCGCTGCGCTTAGGCATTATTTGCCCTCCTTGTTGCTAGCATTCATGAGCTCCACAAAACGATCAAATAAATAGGCAATGTCATGAGGGCCAGGCGAGGCTTCAGGATGTCCCTGGAAACAGAATGCAGGCTTGTCTTTCCAAGCCAGTCCTTGCAAGGAGCCATCAAACAATGAAACGTGTGTTACTCGAATATTGTCAGGCAAGGTATTAGCATCAACTGCAAAACCGTGGTTCTGGGAAGTGATTGCTACCCGACCAGTATCTAAGTCTTTAACAGGATGGTTAGCACCATGGTGGCCAAACTTCATCTTGAGGGTTTTAGCACCGGCTGCTAGGCCCATAATTTGATGGCCTAAGCAAATACCAAAAGTCGGTATGCCCTTTGCAATAATTTCTTTGGCTGCAGCAATCGCGTAATCACAAGGCTCAGGATCGCCAGGACCGTTGGAGAAAAATACACCATCTGGGTTCATTGCTAAGACTTGCGCAGCGCTTGATTGCGCTGGCACGACAGTTAACTCACAGCCACGCTCAGAGAGCATGCGCAAGATATTGCGCTTCACACCAAAGTCATAAGCAACTACTTTTTTGATTGGCTTGGTTTTATCTAAAGTTCTGTATGCAGGTTTACCATTTGGACCATGCAAATCCCATTCAGCCTCAGTCCAAGGGTAAGAGTTTTGTGTACTGACTACTTTGGCCAGATCTAAACCAGCCATTCCTGGGAAGGCTTTAGCAAGCTCAAGCGCCTTCTTGCCTAGCGCCTCATAGCTATCGCCTAATTTACCAGCGACAATAGCTCCAGATTGAGCGCCCTTATCGCGCAGAATACGGGTTAATTTTCGGGTATCAATTCCGGCAATGCCAGGAACGCCTGCTTTGCTGAGGTAACTATCTAGAGTTCCTTCTGAGCGAAAGCTAGAGACGCGCTTAGGCAAATCTTTAATGACTAGGCCAGCCGCATGAATTTGATCGGACTCGGCATCTTGAGCGTTTACGCCAACGTTGCCGATATGGGGGTATGTCAAAGTAACGATCTGACGGCAATAACTAGGATCAGTAATGATCTCTTGATAACCAGTTAATGCGGTATTGAAAACCACTTCGCCGGCAGTTTCGCAAGGGGCGCCAATACTAAAACCGGGAAATATAGTGCCGTCGGCTAAAGCCAACACGGCGGGAGGAAAAGAAGGAAGCAAGGGTGACAAACCATCTCCAGTCCCTGCTCCATCCGACGCTCAAACCCCCAAAAAGACCAACCCGAGGCTTGTTTATGCGGGAGGTGAGTGTCTTTAAGCGCTAGGGTAATTTAATTAGTTTCGAACCTTGCAATCATACCATTTTTGCTCGTAAACCCTTGAATCCCCAGCCCATTAAGCCTTTGAGGGCAATTAGGCCTTGGCGCTTTGCTCAATGATGGTCTTAATTTGAGCTAAAACAGTTTGGTCTTCCATGGTGCTGATATCACCAGGGTCACGACCTTCCGCCACTGCCTGCAGTGCACGCCTGACAATCTTGCCCGAGCGAGTTTTAGGTAAGGCTGCTACCACATACACTCGTCCAGGACGCGCAATTGCACCCAACTGGCTATCAACCGTCTTCATACATTCTTTTTCTAGGGTTTCAACTTTAGAAGAATCCTTTGGAATGACAAATGCAATGGCTGCCTGTCCTTTGAGTTTGTCTTCGATCCCAACCACTGCAACTTCCGAAACATTCGGATGACTTGAGATGCTTTCTTCAATTTCTCTTGTGCCAAGGCGATGGCCTGCAACGTTGATCACATCATCGGTACGACCCAAGATAAAGAAGTAACCGTCTTTATCTTTAATTCCCCAGTCAAATGTGGAGTAAATCAATTTACCCGGAATCGTTTCCCAATAGGTGCTGACAAAGCGCTTGTCATCACCCCATACGGTTTGCATACAGCCTGGGGGTAATGGGCCTTCTATGGCGATCACCCCTTTTTGATCTGGACCCAATTCTGCGGAGGTGGCATCATCAAGTAGCTTCATGTTGTAGCCAAAGGATGGCACACCTGGTGAGCCAAATTTATGTGGCATAACTTCGACACCACGTTGAATGGCCAACATTGGCCAACCTGTTTCGGTCTGCCAGTAGTTATCCACAATCGGTTTTTTAATCGCCTCATGAATCCAGCTTGCTGTGGGTTCATCCAATGGCTCACCTGCTAAGAACAGGGCACGCAATGTAGAAAGATCATGCTTTGTTAAGAAGGCTGGATCTTGTTTTTTGAGTACGCGTACTGCTGTTGGTGCAGAGAACATCACTGACACTTTATATTTTGCTACCAACTCCCACCAGATGCCTGCATCAGGTCGTAATGGAGTACCTTCATACATGATCGTAGCCATACCATTGAGTAAGGGTCCATAGATGATGTAGCTGTGACCTACTACCCAACCAATATCTGAAGTGGTGAACATGGTTTCACCGGCTTTGCCACAAAAAATGTGGTTCATGCTGGACATTAATGCAACTGCATAGCCACCAGTATCACGTTGCACGCCTTTGGGCTTTCCAGTAGTGCCAGAGGTATAGAGGATGTATGAAGGATGGGTTGCATCTACCCACTCAACCGGCACGATGTCATTGAGATGCTTTTGACGTTCAGAAGCATAGTCCAGGTCTCTGCCAGCAACAGTTGTAAATTCAGATAAGCCACGGTTCACAATCAGAACCTTTTCAGGCTTGTAGCTTGCCAAGGTAATTGCTTCATCTAGGAGTGGCTTGTATGGTACTGCCTTTCCGCCACGCATCCCTGCTTCTGAAGTCACTACCATCTTGGGCTTCGCATCATCGATACGTGATGCTAGGCTATGAGAAGCAAACCCACCAAACACTACCGAGTGAATTGCGCCAATCCGTGCACAAGCTAGCATTGCAAAGCAGGCCTCAGCAATCATGGGCATATAGATGAGGACGCGATCGCCCTTTTTAATGCCATTGGCTTTGTAGATTGCAGCCATACGATTGACTTCCTCGTACAGCTCTTTGAATGTATAGGCCTTCTCTTGGTTCGTTTCTGTTGATACCGACACCAGTGCAATTTGATCGGGGCGCTCTTTATAGTGACGATCAACTGCGTTATAACAAAGATTGGTAAGCCCCCCTTCAAACCATTTTGCAAATGGTGGGTTGTCATAATTCAGAACTTTATCGAATGGCTTTTCCCAGTGAATTAACTTCGCTTGCTCACCCCAAAATCCATCTGGGTCTTTAATCGAACGTTCATGGTGTGCTTTATAGGACATGGTCAACCTAATCTAAAAAGTTACTGAAGTTTCTGACTACTAGCGCCCCCTTTTGTACTTGGGGGAGCTGAACTACCATTTTTCGCAGATTTTGCAAGTTCTGTCGATGCGGATTTATGCTGAGATGCAGCATTATTTTTGGAAGAATTACCCTTAGAGCTGCCCTTTTCCGACGCCACGCTAGGTTTTGAGGCTTGGCATTTTGCAGCTTTACCACCCTTTGCTGTTTTTGCACACTTGGGCGTAGTTGGTGCAGGCTTCTCTAAACTCAAACTGGCATTTTCTGCCATTGCGGTTGAAACGTCTCCAGGGCGACGGCTCGTTTTTGGGATTAAAACGGTGGAGCCCGCTTTGATACGCATACCCCTCGGAATGTTATTTACACTTCTCAAAGTTTCCGCTTCAACTCCAAGATTTTTAGCCGCCTGATCCACGCTCTCTGTTTTACTCACCTGAACCGCAGTCCAAGAAGACAAAGGTTTTGTGTAAGCCTTCAGATTAGCTTGAAATATCTCAGCATGAGCAAATGGCAATAAAATTTGTTGATTCGCATTGCTTAATATCACCGGCTTATTAAATGATGGATTGAGACTTTGAAATTCATCCTCCGGTATTTCTGCTAACTTTATTACTAGAGCTACATCGATATCGTTTTCAATATCTAATGCTACAAAGTATGGATGATTCTCTAGTTCGGGCAAAACAATCCCATAAGCCTGTGGATCCAAAACAATCTGTCGATATGCCATCAGTTTTGGCACGTAGTTACGAGTCTCCTTAGGCATAGTCAAACTTTGGTAATCAATTGGCAAGCCTGCCGCTAAATTGCGCTTTTGCGCTTTAGAGATATTTCCTGCGCCCCAGTTATAGGCCGCCAGGGCAAGCTCCCAACTGCCAAACTGGTTATATAAACGTTGCAAGTAATCCAATGCAGCATCTGTTGATTGCAATACGTCACGTCGCTCATCTCTAAAAACATTTTGCGTCAAACGAAAATCTTTACCAGTAGCAGGCATGAATTGCCATAAACCAACTGCCTTTGCACTGGATTTGGCATGGGTTACAAAAGCACTCTCGACAAATGGTAGTAATGCAATCTCAGTGGGCATGTTACGAGCATTCACTTCTTGCACAATGTAGAACAAATACCTGGAGGATCGGGTCATTGAACGATTGACATAATCTGGCCTTGCGCTAAGCCAGCGCACTTGCTCGATCTCTATTGGGGTATTCATGGGCTCCATTTGGAAGCCTTCCCGAATCCGAATCCATAAATTATCAGAAGGTGCATAGATCTTACTAACTGATTGATTGGCAAGATTAACCCGCGGAGCTTTTGATGACTTTGGGTTTGCCTTGGTAGGTGTATCAGAAGACCAATCGCCGGTACTGGCACAACCCGTAAGAAAAACGGCAAAGATAATTACTGCATAAAACAAGCGCATTAGAAACGGTCTTTCCAAGCTCGAATCACGGCTAAGACGTGTGCAGGTGTTGGTAAATCTGCTTGACCAGAAATTTCTTTAGATTTAGCAATCACCTCAGGCTGGTCGCAGCGCATAAAGGGATTAACTTGCAGCTCTTGTCCAATCGTAGTTGGTAGCGTTGGCAGATGTTGCGCTCTTAAGGCTTGTGCTTTTTCAGCCCAGTTAACAAGATTCTGATTATTGGGTTCAACAGCCAATGCAAAACGAATATTCGATAAGGTGTATTCATGAGTGCAGTACACCAAGGTATTTTTAGGTAAGGCTGCAAATTTTGCTAAAGACTGGGTCATTTGAGTTGGTGTACCTTCAAATAATCGACCACATCCTGATGCAAATAAGGTGTCGCCACAAAAAAGCATGGGGTCAACAACATCAGCCTGCATGTTTGCAAAATAGGCAATGTGACTCAGGGTATGTCCGGGCACCTCGAACACTTTTAGACTGAGACGTGGTGAAGAAATTTCAACCTGATCGCCCTCTTTGACCACCACCGTTCTACCTGGGATATCCGTGCCTGCTGGACCATAAACAGGCAAATCTGAGCCAAATCTTTGCAATAGCTGCAAAATCCCGCCAGTATGGTCGGCATGGTGATGGGTCACCAAAATTCCTTTGAGCGTAAGCTGATTTTGTAAAAGATAGTCTTCTACAGGGCCAGAATCACCAGGATCAACCACCAAAGCTGACTTTCCGTCGTGGATGCACCAAAGGTAGTTGTCATCAAAAGCCGGAATGGGCCAAACTTGCAATAAAGTATTCTTATCCATAGTCCGATGATACCAACCCCACCCATTCCCTCTCAGATGCCTGCGCCCCCATGGAGTTCATGGGAAAAATGGCTCCAATCGCCCCCAGGACGATATGTTCTAGGTTGGGAGCAAAAATGCTTTGATGAAATCGTCTCTGATGTCTTTGGTTTTCATGCGGTGCAATTTGGTTTACCCCAAATCAATACCTTGAAAGAAAATCGCATGCCTTTGCAGGCACTTTTAATGCATTCAAACGATAGCCTTGAATATGCAGCACGATTTGATTGGCATCTAATCGAAGGTAATTATTCTGAATTGCCGTTTGCAAATGAAAGCTTAGATTTGGTGGTACTGCCTCACCTACTAGAATTTGCCGCCGATCCTCATCAAATATTGCGCGAAGTAGATCGCGTGCTGCGCCCTGAAGGTCGACTCATTATTTCGGGATTTAATCCTGCAAGTCTTTGGGGTGCTCGTCAGTATCTCAGTAGACTCATAGGCAATCCCTATCTACCACGAGATGGCCAATTCATCAGCTTAATTCGTGTAAAGGATTGGTTGCAATTGCTCAATTTCTCTTTAGATCGCGGTCATTTTGGTTGTTATAAACTCCCCCTGCAAGGCCAAGGCTCTATGGGGCGTATGGACTTTTTGGAACCCATGGGTAATCGCTGGTGGCCCATATTTGGAGCAGTGTTCTTAGTTTCAGCGATCAAACGGCATCAAGGTATGCGCCTCATAGGACAAGTTGCACCAGTACGCATTCCTGCAATACAACAACTCACCCCAGCGACAGAACGCAATCAACTCAAAAAAGTGGAAGACCCAGTAAATTAGAGCAATGTCACATACTAAATCAGCACCACCCACACCTCATATCGTTATCTATACTGACGGCGCATGCAAAGGCAATCCTGGCCCTGGTGGATGGGGAGCTGTTCTGCGCTCTGGCGGCCATGAAAAACATATCCATGGCGGCGAGAAACTCACTACGAATAACCGCATGGAAATTAGCGCAGTGATTTTTGCTTTGCGGGCCCTCAAGCAACGAAGCAGTGTTGAGCTTTGGACTGACTCTCAATATGTACAAAAAGGGGTAACGGAATGGCTAGAGGGCTGGAAAAAGCGTGGCTGGCGAACTGCCAGCAAGGATCCCGTTAAAAACGCTGATTTATGGCAAGAATTGGACGCCCTATTGCCAACCCACGATATCTCTTGGCACTGGGTCAAGGGTCATAGTGGTCATCCAGGCAATGAGCTAGCTGATGTCTTAGCTAATAAAGGGGTTGAGGAGTTTCTGAGCTAGATCCTATAGCCCCCAAAGCACCATTTTGGCGGTCTTATGAGAGAATGGGCGAGGTCAAAAAGCCCTAAAACCGCATTTAAACCAAATAAAACCTAGAAAAACGAGACTGTGTCAAAAATCGAATCTTCTCTCGATAAATTACTTATCAAACTTGGGCAACTAAAGGGTGCGGTCAAAGCTCGTCTTTGTGCGCTGTGGCAGAAATACTCTCCGCAGCTTGATCGGTACATTCATCAAATAAAGCAAATTGATTACGCTACAGCTAAAGCCTTTGTGATTCGCTTTAAATGGCGCATTCTTCTGGTCTTAATCGTTTTATATGCAGGATCAAAAGCATACGATTATTTTTTCCCAGCCTCCGAGAAGGCAGGCGGCCCTGTAACGGTGACATCTGTTGTAGTTGAGAAAAAAGATATTTCACTGATCATCGAATCTACTGGCACCATTGTTTCTTCTAGCATTGTGGATATTCGTCCGATGGTAACTAATACCGTTGCCAAGATTGAAGTGAAAGACGGGCAAGAAGTAAAAGCGGGTGATCTTCTGTTTGTGCTAGATGATCGTAATGACAAAGCGAACTATGAGAAGCTCAAAGCACTCGCTGATGATGCTCAAAAACAATATTTGCGTGCCAAAGAATTAGTGGCCAAGAACTTCATTTCTAAAGCGGGACTTGAAACCACGCTTGCTAATGCAAAGTCTGCTCAGGCTGCTGCTCGTGCAGCTGAGGTGCAGCTATCTTTTGACTATATTCGCTCACCGATTGATGGACGTGCGGGAATTGTGAATGTCTTCCCAGGCTCATTAGTTCAAGCAAGCAATGTCGTCACTACTGCTACCAGCTCCACAGCAACATCAAGCGTAGGCTCTATGGTCACCATTACACAACTCAATCCTATCAATGTTCAGTTTGTGATTCCGGAAAAAGATATTCCAGTGATGCTCGAGAATCAATTGGATGGTGAGGCAATGGCAGTCAAAGTGACTGTTGGCGAGAGCGGTAAGAAGACTTATGAAGGCAAAGTCATCGTTATCGATAACCAAGTTGACCCTTCGATTGCCGCTGTTCGAGTTAAAGCGCAAATCCCAAATACTGATAAAACACTGCTACCAGGTCAATTTGCACGTGTCTCCCTGATTGCTAGCACCATGAAGGACGTCCTATCGATTCCGTCACAGGCAGTCGTGATTAATCCTCGTGGCAAGTTAGTTTATGTGATTGATAAAGATGGTAAAACAGTTTCTAAGCCAGTTAAAGTGGTTTATGAATATCAGGGCTTTTCTGTTGTCACTGGCATTGAAGCTGGTGACAGAGTGGTTGTTGAAGGCAAACAAAACCTTCGTCCAGGCAGCAAAGTGCGGGAAGCAAAATCACAGGCTCCTGCTAGTGCGCCGAGTGAACCAGCAAGCCCAAGCGCAGCTCCTGTAACCCCAACTCCTACCGATAAAAAATGACGCTCTCCGAATTATGTATTCGGCGTCCGGTAATGACGGTGCTACTGTCGGTAGCCACTGTGATTGCTGGTGCTGTAGCCTATGTCAAGATTCCGGTAGCAGCACTACCTAGCTTTAATACGCCTGTTATCTCGGTGAGCGCCTCCTTGCCAGGGGCTTCCCCTGAGAATATGGCCTCTGCAGTTGCACTACCCCTTGAAAAAGAATTCTCAACGATTGATGGCATCTCTGTCATTAGCTCTACGAATTCTTTAGGCAGTACCAGCGTCACACTGGAATTCAATAATGATCGCGATATTGATAAAGCAGCGGTAGACGTTCAGGCTGCGCTCCTACGTGCGCAAAAAAGACTGCCGATTGAAATGACGGTACCGCCTTCGTATCGCAAGATTAATCCTGCAGATACTCCAGTGTTGGTAGTGCGCATGAGCTCCCCTTCGATCAGCCTTTCTGATATCAATCAGTATGCTGAAAATTTGCTTTCACCAAACCTATCAACCATTAGTGGTGTTGCTCAGGTTTTAGTCTATGGCGCTAAGCGTTATGCAGTTCGCGTACAAGTGCATCCAGATGCCCTAGCGAATCGTAATCTCACGATTGATGATATTTCAATTGCTATCAATAAAGCTAACTCCAATAGCCCTGTAGGTGTACTGGATGGCCCACGTCAAGCTATTACGATCTATGCTAATCCACAATTAGTTAAACCAGAAGAGTTCGCCAATCTCATTGTTAGTCAAAAAAATGGCTTACCAATCTATCTTAAAGATGTAGCAGATGTTATTCAAAGCTATGAAGATGTTAAAACCCTAGCTACCGCCCAGGGTGAGCGCTCAATCGCGATTGCTATCTTGCGACAACCAGGCGCTAATACTGTAGAAGTGGTTAAGGCTGTTAAGCAACTCTTACCACAATTGCAAAAGCAAATGCCTGACTCTATTAGGCTCACTTTACTCAACGATCGCTCGCTATCAATCATTGAAGCCATACATGACGTCAACCTCACCCTAGGACTTACTGTTCTGCTGGTGGTGCTCGTGATCTTCCTATTTTTAAAGCATCTTTCAGCAACGCTGATTCCATCCATCAGCTTGCCAATTTCTTTGATTGGGGCCTTCTTCTTACTGTATTTCATGGGGTATAGCTTAGACAATATCTCGCTGCTGGGCATTACGCTGGCAGTTGGCCTGGTAGTTGACGATGCGATTGTGGTGTTAGAAAACATCATGCGCTACATCGAGCAAGGTATGGATCCCCTGAAGGCGTCCTTAAAGGGTAGCAAAGAAGTTGGTTTCACTATTATTTCGATCTCGATTTCTCTAGTGGCAGTATTTATTCCGCTCTTCTTTATGCCAGGACCAGTGGGCCTTCTCTTTAGAGAATTTGCTGTCGTTGTTTCGCTTTCTATTTTGGTTTCGGCAGTCGTATCTCTCACTGTAGTGCCGATGCTTTGTAGTCGCTTCTTGCCTAAACCAGGGCAGCATGCAAAAGAATATGCAATCAATAAAAAGTTTGATCGCTTTTTTGATTGGATGCTTAAAACCTATATTCACTATCTTGACTTGGCATTAAAAAACCGCAAGAAGGTGCTATGGGGAGCAGTTTCTACCTTTTTCATCACCATAATACTGTTTGTAAGTAGTCCAAAAGGATTCTTTCCGGAGGAAGATATTGGACAGATTCTTGCAACTACGGAAGCCTCTGAAGATATCTCTTTCAAGGCAATGTTGGCACTTCAAGATCAAGCAGCTGAGCTTGTTAATAATGATCCTAACGTTGCAAACTCAATCTCAGTGATTGGTGGTGGCGCTAGCTCTGGTTACAACACAGGTCGTATTTTTATTATCCTAAAGCCAAAAAGTGATCGCGCCAAAATGGCTAAGATCATGGAAGGTCTGCGCACCAAGTTCAAAGATATTCCTGGTCTACAGGTATACATGCGTCCCGTGCAGAATCTACAACTTGGTGGAAAAAGCAGTAAGAGTCGTTACCAATTTACCTTACAAAGTGTTGGATTTGAAGGTGTCAACGAATGGGCCGATAAGCTCATGCAAAAGATGCGCGCTGATCCCATGTTTAGAGACGTCACCAGTGATTCACAACTCAAGGGCTTGAATATCAAAATTGATATTGATCGAGAAAAAGCAGCAAACGCCGGAGTAACAATTGCAGATATCCGGACTGCTCTTTATTCTGCTTATGGCGAGAAACAAGTATCTACCATCTATACGCCAGTCAATACCTATTACGTGATCTTAGAGGCCGCCCCAGAAGATCGCCAATTTGAAAGTGATCTTAATAAGATTTTTGTTCGAGGTCGAGCTACTGACAAACTGATTCCACTAACAAGTGTTGCGAGCTTTACTCGCACTGTTGGGCCAACTGCAGTAAATCATCAAGGGCAAATTCCTGCGGTAACACTTTCCTTCAACTTGGCGCCAGATGTCTTCTTGGGTGATGCCACTAAGAAAATTGAGTCCTATACCAAAGAGATTGATTTGCCACCATCCATCATCACCAGTTATGGCGGTGATGCGGCAGTCTTCAAAGGTAATCAATCCGGACAGCTCATCTTGATTCTTTCCGCCCTTGGCGTGATTTATATCTTGCTTGGCGTTCTCTATGAAAGCTATATCCACCCACTAACGATTTTGGCTGGCTTACCCTCCGCCGCGATTGGTGCAATCTTAGCGCTTCGCATCTTTGGGTTTGAGTTGACCATCGTTGCTTCGATTGGTATTTTGCTGCTGATTGGTATCGTGAAGAAAAATGCCATTTTGATGATCGACTTCGCACTAGATGCACAGCGCAATCAAGGCATGTCACCAGAAAAGGCAATTAGAGAAGCTTGTATTTTACGTTTCCGCCCCATCATGATGACGACCTTTGCCGCCTTAATGGGTGCTATACCAATTGCTTTTGGCCTTGGTGCTGGAGCTGAGTTGCGCCAACCACTTGGTATCAGTGTGGCTGGCGGACTGATCTTCTCTCAATTCGTCACTCTAATTATTACTCCAGTGATTTATCTCTACTTGGATAAATATGCAGGTAATGGACCAATGCAGATCCCGCCATCAGTGCTCGAAGGAACCTAATGCGTCAAGTGATTCTCGATACTGAAACAACGGGTTTAAACCCAGCAACCGGTGATCGCATCATTGAAATTGGTTGCGTTGAAATGGTGGGTCGTCGCCTTACTGAGCGTACTTTCCATTACTACGTTAATCCTGAAAGAGATATTGATGCTGGTGCTTATGCTGTCCACGGCTTATCACGTGAGTTTCTGTCTGATAAACCCGTCTTTGGGAATATTGTTGAACAGCTGATCGAGTTTGTTGATGGTGCTGAAATTGTCATCCACAACGCAGCCTTTGACTTAGGTTTTCTAGATAATGAGTTCGCGCTCCTCAAGCGCCCTCCTTTTAGAAATCTAGCCTCCAAGATTACCGATACCTTGCTAGACGCCCGCCAAATGTTTCCTGGCAAGCGCAACTCATTAGATGCCCTTTGTGAGCGTTTTTCTATCAGTAATCAACACCGTACCTTACACGGAGCACTGCTAGATGCCCAGCTTTTAGCTGAGGTCTATGTGGCAATGACTAGAGGCCAAGAAGACCTATCGATTGATTTAATCGATTACACGGTTGGCGCAGATGCTACCGGCCATGCTAAAGCATTACCAACTGAATTAAAAGTCATGATGGCAAGTGATGAGGATCTTACTCAACACGAAAAGATTCTGGCTGACATTGCTAAGGCAAGTAAAAAGGACCCCGTATGGAGTCCTTTGAATGCCGCTTCTTAGTGCTGGGTTTAAATTGCTGCTGCAATCGCTTTACCTAAATCATCAGTCTTAGCTGTTCCGCCAACATCAGGCGTCAATGGTGCATGTCCCGGACCAGCGATGAGAACCTTTTCAATGGCATTGAAAATTGCTTTGCCAGCTTCTGGATAGCCTAGGTGGTCTAACATCATTGCACCACTCCAGATTTGTCCAATAGGATTGGCAATCATTTTGCCGTAGATATCGGGCGCAGAGCCATGAACTGGCTCAAATAATGATGGAAATTTGCCTTCGGGATTAATACTTCCTGAGGGAGCTACAGCAATCGTTCCCGTACACGCAGGGCCCAAATCAGACAAGATGTCGCCGAATAAATTACTTGCTACAACCACATCAAAGCGATCTGGATTCATCACAAAGTGCGCTGACAAAATATCAATGTGATACTTATCTGTACGCACATCAGCAAACTTCTTAGACATTGCCTCTACCCGTTCATCCCAATAAGGCATGGTAATAGCAATGCCATTAGACTTAGTTGCAGAAGTCAGGTGTTTCTTAGGGCGGCTCTGAGCCAAGTCATAGGCATATTGCAAAATGCGATCAACACCCTGTCTCGTAAACACGGACTCTTGAATCACAAACTCACGGTCGGTATCGGGGAACATCTTGCCGCCCACGCTGGAATACTCGCCTTCAGTATTTTCACGAACCACAAAGAAGTCAATATCACCTGGCTTACGATTGGCCAAAGGGCATGGGATGCCGGGCAATAAACGGACTGGACGCAAATTAACATACTGATCAAAGCCACGACGGAACTGAATCAAGCTGCCCCACAAAGAAACGTGGTCAGGAAGAATATCTGGCATGCCTACGGCACCAAAAAAGATGGCGTCGTATTTCATTAAGGTATCAAACCAATCATCAGGCATCATCTTGCCATGTTTGAGATAGTAGTCACAACTTGCAAAATCAAAATAGTCAAATTGCATACCAATATCAAACTTGCGATTAGCAGCCTCTAAAGCGCGTATGCCTTCGGGCATTACTTCTTTACCAATACCGTCTCCAGGAATGACGGCAATTTTGGGGTTCTTAAAGATTTTTTTAGCGTTCATGATGGTCTTAAAATTAGATTTGTTTTTTGTTTAAAAAAAGATGTTGCTTTGAAACTAGCTGATGGCTCGACGGATTTCGTCTGGAGCTTTCTTGCTACCTTTACCAGCAGAGTCACTATCGTACTCTGTGGTGTTCTCAATCGTTTCGGGTGCGGCCTCTTGCATACGAATATTATCCTTCGGGCAAATAGGGGCGCCATAACTTGCCCATTTTTTAAGCAATGTAACCTCGTAACCACACTGCCCACATTTGGCTTTGCTGCGGCTTGAATTGCTAGGTCTTGGTGGTGGAAAATTGATGGCCTGATGGGGATATGGGCCGAGTTCTTGACTAATCATCATCAGACGCACTGTCAGCTCTTCTGTGGCATGCGCCATTCTTGCAGGACCCTCTAGGCCAACTGTCTGTGCAATGCCCTTAAAGTCCTCCCCATGGCCGCTAAAGCAGTCGTCGACAGCATGACAGAGCTCATGCACCAGGGTGTCTAGCAACTGAACTGGATCATCAATCTTGGGGGATATAAAGATTTCATTTACGCCACCCCCAGAACGTTCTCTTGGCCAGCATTGGCCTAAGGTGGTTCTAGGGCTACTAGAGGCTGGAAAGCCGCAGGAAACTTTCACTGGTGGGATTGCATACCCTGCCTTGGAAAATACTGGCTCTAGGTGTCTTACGGCGTCCTGTAGCCATGCTTCTCGTACTGAATGTTGCTTCATTGTTATGCTTACTTTTACAAATTTTCTGATGAAATAAAATGCTAAATTGCGATCATACGCCACCAATCGTAGAATATGGTCATGAAAGATCTAGAAAGCCTCAGTGCATCTCAAGCAGCAAAAGCCCTAGCAAGACGTGAAATCAAAGCCACGGATTTGCTACTCTCATGTTTAGACCGTATCGGCCAACGCGAAAGTATCGTGAAAGCATGGGTCAGCCTTGGCAAAGAAAATGCCTTGTCTCGAGCGAAAGCACTGGATAAGGGTGCCACTCAAGGTTTATTGCATGGTATCCCGATTGGCGTTAAAGATTTATATGACACCTATGACTTACCCACTGCTTATGGATCACCGATTTATGCCAATCACTATCCGAGCGCAGATGCGGTCTCGATAGCACTTATGCGTAAAGCGGGTGGAATTATTTTAGGTAAAACGGTCACTACAGAATTTGCTACATTTCAACCTGGAGTCACTACCAACCCTCACAACAGTAAACATACTCCTGGTGGATCTTCGAGTGGCTCTGCTGCAGCCGTTGCTGACTTTATGGTACCGCTAGCAACTGGTAGTCAAACTGCAGGTTCCATTATTCGCCCAGCATCTTATTGTGGTGTCGTGGGTTTTAAGCCCAGCATCGGCAAAATTAGTATCGCCGGCGTCAAGAGCCTCTCCATCTCACTAGATACCTTAGGTTGCTTTGGTAGGAGTGTTGAAGATGTTGCGCTTGGGGTTGCGGCAATGAGCGGCGATCATGCCATGGCAACGGTTGAAGACTTGCATAACAAGCCACGTATTGGTATCTGTAAAACTGCTAATTGGTCTTTTGCAAAAAAAGAAACTGCGACTGCACTAGCGGTTGCAAGGCATGCTGCAGAAACCATCAGCAAGGGAGCGGTCGGTGATATCAAACTAGCAAAAGCATGCAATGGCTTAACTCAAGCCCAAACCAATATCATGCTCTCTGAAATGTCCCGTAGCTTGCTCTTTGAGCGCGTACACTTCGCTAAAAAAATTAGTCCCTTAGTAAGCAAGATGCTAAGTGATGGCGCACAAATTACTTATGAGCAATATACCAAAGACTTACTCATGGTTGAGCGCGCCAAGGCCTCTGTTGCTGACCTATTGAGTAATGAGATTGATATCTTGATTGCACCTTGTGCTATCGGCGAAGCTCCCCCCATCAAAGATGGCACTGGCGATCCAATTTTTTGCAGGGACTGGAGCATGTTAGGTCTACCGAGCATTAATATCAATGTTGCTAGCGGCCCCAATGGTCTTCCAGTTGGAGTACAGCTCATTGCGGGACCAGGCAAGGATCGTTTTTTATTGAGTGCTGCTCGAGCTTTTGCGCTAGCCCTACCTGATCCCGTTTTACGAGATCAGGCTTAATTCTTAATCGAGTGTGATGTTGGCAGACTTGATTGCCTTATTCCAGTATGGAAGTTCTTTCTTGACCAAGGCTTCAGTTGCAGCAGGATTTAAATAACGTAACTCTACGCCGGCAGCATCAGCACGCTCTTTCACTTCTGGTAATGCCAAACTCTTTTTAACTGACTCTGTCAGCTTGGCAACAATTGGTGCTGGTGTTTTTGCAGGTGCAAACAAACCGACCCATGACTCCAGCTGGAAGGAAGGCAAACCAGCTTCAGCAGTGGTCGGAACATTAGGCATCCCTGGATGACGGTCCCTACCGGTAACTGCTAATCCCTTTAGTTTTCCACTTTGGACGTGCTGCATCAATGATGGAGGAGTGCTGATAAAGACCTGTACTTGGCCAGCAAGAACATCCTGAATCGCTGCACCTGATCCCTTATAGGGTACGTGGACCATATCAACACCAGTAGTTTGCTTAAACATTTCAGTGCCAATATGAGAGATGGAGCCATTGCCCTGTGAAGCGTAATTGAGCTTTCCAGGATTGGCTTTAGCGTATGCAATAAATTCTTTTAAGTTATTAACCGGTACTGAAGGATGAACTGCAATCACGTTTGTGGAAACGGTCAACAAAGCAATCGGAGAAAAATCTTTAATGGGATCCCATGAAAGCTTATCCATGAGAGCTGGATTACCTACGTGATAGCCAGAATAGGAAATTAACAATGTATATCCATCTGGCTTTGCATTTGCTACAAATTGGTAGGCAATATTTCCGCTTGCACCTGGTTTGTTATCAACAACCACTGTTTGACCAATGACCCGAGTCAGTGGTTCGCTTAATAAGCGCGCAGAAGTGTCAACTAAACCCCCTGGAGGGTTGGGCACAATTAAAGCAATGGTCTTATCTGGAAAAACTTGCGCTAGTCCTAGCTGCGCTGTTAAAGCAAAGCTCATCACTGCGAATAATTTATATGCCACCTGTAAGCTTTTCATACTCATCTCCTAATATGCATCTTTTACTTCATACTCATCTTTGCCCTATTTTAACGCTCCCAAATACGGCTTGGGCTTCTCTGGGTAAACAACGCCAATAACGCTCATTAGCCATTACCTGACCCTCTAAAGCAGCGGCTGCCTCCCATCCCCAACGCGGTTTGTATAGGAA
>Ga0194038_1000056_pt1 | contig 46947 bp, 44 predicted proteins | sample JunL226m_MetaG_FD_148630 | JGI IMG/M metagenome (GOLD analysis project Ga0194038, IMG submission 148630) | Anoxic zone freshwater microbial communities from boreal shield lake in IISD Experimental Lakes Area, Ontario, Canada - Jun2016-L227-6m | ecosystem: Environmental > Aquatic > Freshwater >... | reverse complement strand
TGATCACCCTGAGTACGCAGAATTTGCCAAAGCGGTATTTGCTGCGGCAACCAATATCGATATGACTGAATTGGAACGTTTGGCGTCGCTAGACTGAAAAACCGCTTCGACTTCCAGGTCCGGTCCGCCTCTTCGTTAAAGGCTCCAATCGGCACTATCGAGTGGGTGATCAGTTCCTTGCTACACAAACTCAGCCGAGCGGCAGGTAGAGGGACATTGGCGCATCGACACAAGGAATAAAGCCATACCGCTCATAAAACGACTTCGCCTTTTCATCTTTTGCATCCACCAGCAGCGCGTAGGCGCCAACCAAACTGCGCGCATGCAGACATCGGTCAACAGCACAGCCGATCAGAACCTCGCCCAATCCGGCTCCGCGACTTTCAATAGTGCGTGCCAGACGTCCCATGCGAAAACACGGCACAGGGTAACGAGGCAGTTTTTTGCGCTCTGTGTCACTGAGTTGCTGAACGCCTACCTGTGCTGCACTGAGCGTATAGAAGCCCAGGATCTTGCTCGGCGCTGCATCGTCCACCAAAACAAAGACGGTGCTGATGCCTTTTGCATTCTGTTGTGCCGCGTACTTGTGCAGGTAATCATCCAGCGTCGGCACCCCGCAATGAAAGGCTGCGCGGTCGTGCAGTCTGACGTCAAGAACCTGCTCTTCAAGCACGCTTGACCTTTGCCGCTGCCTTCAACGCGCCCTGCAAAGCCGGGTTCGGACTGAATACGCCATTGATTGCAGCATTGAAGGCAAGAAAATCGCGTTTGGTAAGCGTCACCCGCGACTCCTGTTCCAACAGGGTCTGTGCTTTCTCTTTGGCCGCACTGCGGACAAAGCCGGCCATGGTCGTACCCATAAGGCTCGCCGCACGGGAGAGAAGATCCTTATCCTCAGCGTCAAGCTTCAGATCAAAACGGGCAACTGCTGTCATCGCAACTCCAAAAATAATACGGTATTTTACCGTATCTACCCAAGACCGTCAAACTTGAAATCCGAACGACTGCTTCGCCTTCCTGAGCATGCCCACGAACGTCCGCTCGATACATTTGCCGATGACCGTTTAGGGCACTTATGCCGCAGGCCAAGAGCGGCTTCAGACAGGAACTGCGTTTGGCTGCCAGGAACCTGCCGTTCAATATTCGCCTGCAGACGTTTGCAGTGGTGGCACTGCAGATACTGCCCGAACGGTGGCAGTTCAAACCGCCATCGCTTGCCGCGCAGCCTTGGCCAGGAAGCCGCTGCGGGTTGCACCACTGGCCCGGGCCGCTTCGTCAATGTCATGCAGCAGCCCTTCGGGCAAAGAGATATTGAGCCTCACCGGCTTTTGACTCTTGCGAACGTCAAGCCGGGAAACATCAACATCGACCGCCATCTGGAGGTGGTGTTGGTGGGGTTGGCGGGTTGACCCCGCGTGACTGCGAAGCACGGCAGTCCATGACTTTCAAATGCATGGACTGCCGCGTCGCTTCGCTCCTCGCAGTGACAAGTGAAAAGCTCGCAATGACGAAGTAATCACAACGCAATGGCCAAGATATCCAGACGTGCAGCGACCACCATCCGCTAGAGGCATCCCATGGGTGCCACTGCCGTTGCAATCATCCTGGATTCGGCAGTTGGACGCACCCAAAAGGTGAGTTGCTTCGGGGTTCAAGTGCCAAACACGCGCGATGCGTGCACGCCAAGACCCGTGGCGACGCTGGCCAGGCGGTCCCCCTGCACGGTGCGCGCCGTGGCAAAGCGTGCCGATAGGCGCCCGCTCAGCGGGGCCATGCCGGTAGAGCCGCCGGTCAAGTAGAGCGCGTCGATGCGCTCGGGTGGCAGACCGGCGGCCTGCACCGTCTGCACGGCGGCTTCGACGATGCGCTCCAGGTCGGCATGGATTGCCTCCAGCGCCAGCGCTTCGTCCACCGTTACCGCCAGCCCCGGTGCCAGCGCGTCGAGCGCCACGCGCGCCGGGGCTCCGGCGCAAGCGCTGATCTTGGCGGCCTCGGTCTTGGCTGCCAGTTCGTGGCCCAGCCGAAGCTCCAGCACACGCATCAGCCTGCGGTGCAGTTCAGGCTCGGCAAACCAATCCACCATGGCGCGCCACTCTGCAACGCGGCGTGGGCGATAGCAGGTGTTGATCAGGTGCCAGGTGGCGAGGTCGTGGTAGATGTTGCTGGGCACCGGGCGTGCGCCCTGCCCGCCCGGTCCGCGAGCACCAAACCCCACCAAGGGCAGCAGCGCCGCCAACTCGATCTGCCGGTCGAAGTCGGTGCCGGCGATGTGCACTCCGTGGCTGGCAAGAATGTCGCTGCGTCGGTCGGCGCGCAGTCGCTGCTCGGGGCCGACACGCACCACGCTGAAGTCGCTGGTACCACCGCCAATATCGGCCACCAGCACGATCTGTTCATGCGCCACCTGCTGCTCGTAGTCCAGGGCTGCGGCAATCGGCTCGAACTGGAAGCGCACATCGGCAAAGCCGGCAGCCTGCGCCGCAGCAGCCAGTGTGGCTTGGGCCCGCGCGTCGCGCCCGGCATCGTCATCCACAAAAAACACCGGGCGCCCCAACACCAAACGGTCCAGCGGCTGCTGGGCCGACGCCTCAGCGGCGCGGCGCAGATAGCGCAGGTAGCCGGTGATGACGTCTAGATAACGCACGGCGTAGCCATTACCCAGGTCGGTGGTCTGCTCCGCCAGGCTTGAGCCCAGGATGGACTTGAGCGAGCGCATCAGACGGCCGGCATAGCCGTCGACATAGGCCGCCACCGCCGCCCGACCATAGGCGCGCGGCATCGCACCGTCGGGGCGATGCACGCCGTGGGCTTGAGCGGCCTCAAGTTCGTCAGTGAAAAAGAAGACTGCCGTCGGGCTGGTCGACTGCCCTGCTTCCAGTGACACCAGTCGCGTGCCGCCGTGGTGGTCAGCCACAACCACACTGGAGTTGGAGGTGCCGAAGTCGATTGCGCAATAGCTCATGAAGGGCGCGATTGTAGTGGGCCGTTTCGGTGATACCCGTGTGCCTGTGACTTGCGGCTGACGGTTTTCCAATCCCTCCTTCACTCAAGGCGCACTCGGCAGGATGTGGTTGGTGGTTTGTAGCCGCGCGGCGGTTTGGTAGGTGGCCAGGAGGCGGCGCTCCAGTTGGGTGGCGTCGGCCGCCGACAGGCCGGGCGCATGGCCCAGCGAGCGCTCCAGGCTGTGCGAGACCCAGCCCTGGGTGCCGATCCAGTCCAGCTCGTTGCCGCGCACGCCCAGGCTGGCACGCTCGGGCGCGCGGCGTGCGTCCAGCAGCGAGCGGCCCAGCCCGGCGTAGTCCACCTGCCAGCCGCACAGGTCGATCAGCGTGGGCAGGATGTCGAACTGGCTGCCCAGTCGCTCATCGGTGCCAGGCGAGACGCCCGGGCCCACGATCAGCAGGGGGATGTGGTACAGGTTGGGTATGGTTTGCGCCTGCTCGACAAACTCGTCGGCGTGGTCGGCGGTAAGCACGAAGAGGGTGTTGTCAAAGTAGCCGTCGCGCTTGGCGGCGTCGATCAACTGGCCCAGCGCCCAATCGGCGTACAGCAGCGAGTTCCAGAACGCTTCGCGGTCGGTGCCGCCGGTGTATTTGCGAAACTTCTCGTCAGGAATGAGCCAGGGCGTGTGCGTGCTGGAGGTAAACACAAAGCCCAGAAACGGCTTGCGCGCGGCGGCAAACAACTGGTGCGCGGCCTGGAAGGTGTTGTGGTCCCAGGTGCCCCAGGTGTCGGCGGGCTTGGGTTTTTCGTGCAGGTTGGCAATGTCTTCGGCACCCCGGTAGGTGGCAAAGCCGGTGCGTGCAGCGATGGCGTCAAAGCGCAGCGAACCGCGCTCGCTGCTTTGCAAAAAGAGGGTCTCGTAGCCTTGCGAGCGCGCCAGCTCACCCAAAAAGCTCTGGCGATTTTGCTCGATGCCCTCGCCCAGAAACGCCATGCCGGGGAAGGTGGGTTGGCTCGCCAGAATGGACTCGGCACCCAGAATGGAGCGCTGGCCGTTGGCGTAGAAGCGGGTGTAGAGCCGCCCTTGGCGCGCGAGGGCGTCAAAGTGCGGCGTCACGCCCAGCGGGGCCTGCCCGCGCAGCAGCCGCAGTGCGTCGATGTGCTGCGCGCCCCAGCTCTCCAGCATCAGCACCACCACGTTGGGCTTGGTGGCCTTGGGCGGCGGGCGCATGCGTTGGAACAGCGGAAACTCGGGCAGCGGGAAGGCACTGGTGTCCCCGGCGAGTTGTTGCTGAACCAGGGCCACGGCCTCGGCGTCGGGAATAAAGGTTTTGAGCGACGGCGGGCTCTCCAGATAGGCGCGCGACATGGCAAACGCGCCGTTGAGCGCCAGGTATCCCTGCGCCGGGTTGTTGGAAAAAAACGCTTCGCCCACGCTGATGGGCTTGCCGCTCACGCCACTGCGCGCCACCAGCAGCAGGAAGAACAGCGACAGCGGCACATACACAATGCGCAGCCACATGGGCCGTGACCCAGCCTGTGGCGCAAAGCCGATGCGCCGCCATAGCCAGGCCAGCGCCAGCGCGGCGGTGGTAAACAGCGCTAGCGCAAAGGCATATTGGCGCAGTGCGACGCCCACCATGTCGCCCATCTGGTTGGACAGGGTGTTGATCTCGGAACCCACATGGCGGTGCACGTTGCCAAAATAAATTAGATCGGCCGACATCATGAACACAAAGACCAGCAGCGCAAGGTAGATCGCCCAATGCCACAACCCCTGCCACAGGGGGTGGCGGCTCCAGCCAAAGGGCTGGTGGATGAACATCAGCGGCAGGCCCATCATCACCATGGCCATGGACAGGTCAAACCGCAGCCCTACGCCAAACGCGGCCAGCACCTCGGCGACGGTGAGCGCCTGAAAGTCGGCCGCATAGTGCAGGTACAGCGCAAGGCGAAACAGCGCCGCGCTGAGCACAAACAGAAGCAACAACAAAGCCGCGTGGGGCGCGGCGCGGGTCATGATCAGGGAGTCGCGGTGCATGGGCAAACGGATGGTTGCCCTGATTGTCCTTCACGCGGCGGGCCTTCGCCTGCTGGCGATGGTCCGCGCGACCTCAATACTTGTAAACGCCCTGCCCGGTTTTGCGGCCCAGGCGGCCGGCGGCGACCATTTCTTTGAGCAGGGGGCAGGGGCGGTACTTGCTATCGCCGTACTCGGCCAGGTACACGTCCATCACCGCCAGGCAAACGTCCAGGCCAATCATGTCGGCCAGCGCCAAGGGGCCAATCGGCTGGTTGCAACCGAGCTTCATGCCCGCGTCAATGTCGGTAGCGGTGGCCAAGCCTTCGGCCAGCACGAAGAACGCTTCATTGATCATGGGCACCAGGATGCGGTTGACCACAAAGCCGGGCGCGTTTTTCACCGTAATGGGCGTCTTGCCCAGCGCCACGGCCATGGCGTGCACGGCGTCGTGCGTGGCGTCGCTGGTTTGCAGGCCACGGATGATTTCGACCAGCGCCATCATCGGCACCGGGTTGAAGAAGTGCATGCCAATGAAGCGGTCAGAGCGCGAGGTGACTGCAGCCAACTTGGTGATGGAGATGGACGATGTGTTGGTGGCCACAATCACGTCGGGGGCGGCCAGGGCATCGATCTGCTTGAGGATTTTGACTTTCAGGTCAAAGTTTTCGGTGGCGGCTTCAATGATCAACTGCGCGCCCTTCAGGTCGTCGTAACTGGTGCTGCCCTTGATGCGTGCCAGGGCCGCATCCTTGTCGGCAGCGGCAATTTTTTCTTTCTTGACCAGGCGCTCCAGGCTGCCCGCCACGGTTGCGACGCCCTTGGCAACTGCGGCCTCGGAAATATCAATCATGACGACTTGCAGGCCCGATACCGCACACGCCTGTGCAATGCCGTTGCCCATGGTGCCTGCGCCAATAATGCCGATGGTGGTGATGCTCACGATGTAACCTTTCGCTATAAATGAATGGGGTTTGCGCGCTGTTGTTGCTGCAGTCGCGCTGCATCGGCAAGTTTAATCAGGGCGGGCCAGGGGTCGGCAGTTACATCAGCGTGCGTTGATGTTGCGCAAGCATTTCCTAGCCCTGCGCCGCACCCATTCCGCCAGGCAATGTTCTCTTTTGGCGCGTTTATTGCTTTACTTTGGTGCAAAACCTGAAATTCTTCAATTTACGCACCAATACCAAGCATTTAACCAAGGACATTTGTTATGGAAGCACTAAAGCAGGGCATGGATGCCCTGTTCATTTTGTTGGGCGCAGTCATGGTGCTTGCCATGCACGCCGGATTCGCATTTCTGGAGCTCGGCACCGTGCGGCGCAAGAACCAGGTGAATGCGCTGGTCAAGATTCTGGTGGACTTTTCTGTCTCTACCGTGGTGTATTTTTTGGTTGGCTACGCGGTGGCCTACGGCACCACGTTCTTCGTCGGTGCCGAGCAACTTGCTGCCAAGAATGGCTACGAGTTGGTGAAGTTCTTTTTCCTGCTCACCTTTGCAGCGGCCATTCCGGCCATCATCTCCGGCGGCATTGCCGAGCGCGCCCGGTTCTGGCCGCAAATGATTGCCACAGCGGTGATCGTGGGGTTTGTCTACCCGTTCTTTGAGGGCATCGCCTGGAACCAGCACTTTGGCATTCAGGCCTGGATCAAGGCCGCTACCGGCGAAGAGTTTCACGACTTTGCCGGCAGCGTGGTGGTGCACGCCGTGGGCGGCTGGATTGCGCTGGGCGCCGTGCTGCTGCTGGGCGCACGCAGCAACCGCTACCGAAAAGACGGTGCCATTTCGGCGCACCCGCCGTCAAGCATTCCCTTTTTGGCGCTGGGCGCCTGGATTCTGACCGTCGGCTGGTTTGGCTTTAACGTGATGAGCGCGCAGACGCTGGACAAGATTTCGGGCCTGGTGGCGGTGAACTCGCTGCTGGCGATGGTGGGCGGCACCCTCGCCGCGCTGGTGCTGGGCAAGAACGACCCCGGCTTCGTGCACAACGGCCCGCTGGCGGGCTTGGTGGCAGTGTGCGCCGGTTCGGACCTGATGCACCCGCTCGGCGCGCTGGTGGTGGGCGTGGTGGCGGGTGCCATCTTTGTGTATATGTTCACGCTAACGCAAAACAAGTGGAAGATTGACGATGTGCTCGGCGTCTGGCCGCTGCACGGCCTGTGCGGCACGTGGGGAGGCATCGCGGCAGGCATTTTTGGCAGCAAGGCGCTAGGCGGCCTGGGCGGCATCTCCCTCGGCGGGCAACTGCTGGGCACGGGGCTGGGGGTTGCCTGGGCGCTGTTGTCAGGGTTTGTGGTGTACGGAGCAATCAAGGCCGCCATGGGCCTGCGCCTGAGCCAGGAAGAAGAGTTTGACGGTGCCGATCAGTCGATCCACAACATCAGCGCCACGCCCGAGCGCGAGGCCAACTGGTAGGGCTGGGGCGACAATTTCATGCAATTTGCAACAAATATTTGGTGGGCGCCAAAATCTGACGCATAATGAATCAGTATTGCCGTGAATTCGGTGTACGGGTTTGCGGTGATCTGCCAGTTTCGCGTCTGCTTTATTCTTCAGTGGTTTGTTGATTGCGGGTTTGGACTCCATCGCGTTTTGAGAGTTATTTTGAGGAGTCCTTACATGGGCAACAAACTTTACGTAGGCAATCTGCCTTATTCCTTCCGCGACGAAGACCTGCTGCAAGCATTTGCGGCGCACGGCACCGTCACCAGCGCCAAAGTCATGATGGAACGCGACACGGGTCGCTCCAAAGGCTTCGGCTTTGTTGAAATGGGCAGCGACGCTGAAGCGCAATCGGCTATCAGCGCCATGAACGGTCAACAGTTCGGTGGCCGCGGTCTGGTGGTTAACGAAGCCCGTCCGATGGAAGCTCGCCCCCCCCGTAGCGGTGGTGGTGGCTTTGGCGGCGGCGGCGGTCGCAGCGGCGGCGGCTACGGTGGTGGCGCTGGCGGCGGCGGCGGTGGCGGCTACGGTGGTGGCGCTGGCGGCGGCCGTAGTGGCGGCGGCGGCGGTGGTGGTTACGGCGGTGGCCGTAGCAGCTACTAAGCAACTACCGCAGACTTGTCTGCAGCAAAAAAGGGCCTTCGGGCCCTTTTTTCATTGGGCGGCGCGGGGTGTTGCTGGTTCAGGGTTCGGGATTGCGGTGTTTGCGGGGGCGGCCGGCCAGAACGCGGTCGAACAGCCAGTTGGGCAGCAAGCGCAGCGCCTTGGCGACCCATCCCATTTGCCAGGGGATGATGCGGTAGCTCACGCGCGCTTCGATGGCGCGCCAGGCGCGCTCGGCAAAAGCGTCGGCGGTCATGAGAAACGGCATGTAGTAACGGTTGTTGCGCGTCAGCGGGGTGTCGATATAGCCGGGGCAGATGGTCAGCACCGCCACGCCTGCGTGGCGCAACTCGCCGCGCAGCGATTCGCAGTAGCTGATGGCTGCGGCCTTGCTCGCGCAATACGCGCCGTGCCCCGGCAGCCCCCGGATGCCTGCCACGCTGCCGATGCCCACCAGCGTACCCGCACCGCGTTGCACCATGCCGTCGATAAAGGGATGAAAGGTTGCGGCCATCCCAATGTTGTTGGTGGCAAAGAGGCGCGTCATCACGTCAAGATCGGCGCGCACGGCGCTGTCCACCCCAACGCTGATGCCGGCGTTGGCAATCACCACATCGGGCAGCCCCTGTTGCGCCAGGCACAGATGGCCGGCCGCCACAATGCTGTCGATGGAGGACACATCGGCGCTATAAACACGATAGCGGTCGGCGCTGATGGCGTGCTGCTGCGCCCAGGCTTCAATTTCGCGCGCGCGGCGGGCGACCAGCGCCAGCGCGTAGCCCTCCTGGTAATAGCGCCAAGCCAGTGCCTGCCCCAGTCCGCTGGAAGCACCGGTGATGAAAATCAGCTTGCCCATGCGTCGCCTCCGTTGCGTGGCTAATTGGTTGTGGGCATCAGGGTGCCTTTGACGCGCCCGGTCAGTTCGAGTCGCTGCTCGACGTTGTCAAACTCCATGGCGTCGCCGCTGAACCGGTCATTGCCACGGAACAACTCCACCGGCTTGTGCGACCGGATTTTTTCGCTAGTGGTAAAGGCGTGCAGAAACTCCCCGCGAAACTCCATGCGCGGCAGCACACGGGCGGCAGGGTCGGTGAACTGCTCGCGCACCACAACCGCGCCGCCGAGCAACTGGAATTCGGTGGAGTCTTCGTTGGTCAGGCCGCGCTTGGCCACCGCCGTGGTCAGGCGTCCGCGTTCGTCAAACGAGCGCACCTGGATCTGGTCCACTTCCAGCCAGTGGGTGTCGGGGTAGTGGCGCGCCTCGTCGCCACGTATTTCGGTGCGCATGCGCCCGGCGGCGTCAAAGGTGCGCAGCAAAAAATCGCGCATGAAATAGTCGGGGTCGTGGCTCGGCGCGCTCGGCGCAGCAGCGGCGCTGATCACCGGCGTGCTGCGCACCAGCCAGTAGGTTCCCAGCGCCAGCACCGCCATCACCGTCAGCGGCAGGTACAGCAGGAACCGGTCCCAGAGGTCGCGAGCAAGGTTCATCACTGCGCGTGGTCTTGCAGCAAGCGCGCGTAGTGACCGCTGGCCACCAGCAACAGGTCGCAGAGTTCGCGCACCGCGCCCTCGCCACCGTGCACCTGGGTCACGTAGTGCGCAATGGAGCGCACTTCCAGGTGCGCGTTGCACGGGGCGCAGGCCAGGGCGCTGCGGCGCAGCAAGCCCAGGTCAGGCCAGTCGTCGCCCATGGCTGCGGCCTGGCTCCAGTTGCAGCCCAGCGCCGCCAAGCTGCTTTCGGCGGCGGCCACCTTGTCTTCGCAGGCATAGTGCGCGTGCTCCACGCCAAGCGCCTGCAGACGCACACGCAATGCCTTGGAGTCGCGGCCGGTGATCACCACCGGCGTGACGCCCGCGCGCTGCAGGAGCTTGAGGCCGTGGCCGTCGAGCGTGTTGAAGCGCTTGAGCGTCTCGCCCGTTTCGCCGTAGTACAGGCTGCCGTCGGTGAGCACGCCATCCACGTCGAGAAAAACCACTTGGATGCCCTGGGCGCGCAGCAGCAAGGCGGGGTCGAATTGGATCGTGGTTTGCATCAGATCACCTTGGCTCGCATCAGGTCGTTGCTGTTGAGCGCGCCGCACAAGTGGCCCGCTGCATCCACCACCAGCACGCTGGTGATGCGGCGGCGTTCCATCAGGTCGGCCGCATCCACGGCGAGCGCCTGCTCGCCGATGGTGCAGGGCGAGGGGTGCATCACCTCTTGCGCGGTGCGCGCGCGCAGGTCCAGCCCCTGCTCCACCAAGCGGCGCAGATCGCCATCGGTAAAGATGCCCAGAATGCGCCCGTCGAGCTCCACAATGGCAGTGGCACCCAGACCCTTGGCGCTCATCTCACGCATCAGTTCGCTAAAGGTTGCACCCGGCAACACGCGCGGGACGGCGTCACCCGTGCGCATCACGTCGGCCACGTGGGTGAGCAGCTTGCGCCCGAGTGCGCCACCGGGATGCGAGCGCGCAAAATCTTCGGCGCGAAAACCGCGCGCATCCAGCAGCGCCACGGCCAGCGCGTCGCCCAGCGCAAGCTGCGCGGTGGTACTCGCCGTGGGTGCAAGATTCAGCGGGCAGGCCTCTTTGGCCACGGCCGTATCCAGCCACAGGTCGGCATGGCGTGCCATGGTGGACTGCGGGTTGGAGGTCATCACCACCAGCGTCGTGCCCAGGCGTTTGAGCAAGGGCAGGATGGCTTCCATCTCGGGCGACTCGCCACTGTTGGACAGCGCCAGCACCAAGTCCGCCGCAGTAATCATGCCCAGGTCACCATGGCTGGCTTCGGCCGGATGGACAAACATGGCGGGCGTGCCGGTAGAGGCCAGGGTGGCTGCAATCTTGCGCCCCACGTGCCCGCTTTTGCCCATGCCCATCACAACCACGCGCCCCTTGAGTGCGAGCACCTTGGTCACGGTTTGGGCAAACGCGTAGCCCACGCGCACCTTGAGATCGAGCACCGCCGCCGCTTCGGTATCCAGCGTCTCACGCGCCAGTTCGATGGCGCGCGTTTGCGCGGACGTCAGGGGGGGGTGCGAGGCGTCGGTCATGCTGGCATTTTATAGACCGGCGCTTGTCTTGCTAGTATGGTGCCATGAGCGCACTCGAAATCACCCTTTTGTACCTGCTTGCCGCAGTGCTGGGCGTGGTGACGTTTCGCCTGTTCAAGCTGCCGCCGATGCTGGGCTATCTGACCGTGGGCGTGGTCATTGGCCCGAACGCGCTGGCCCTGTCCAAAGACGCGGCCAGCGTGCAGCACCTGGGCGAGTACGGCGTAGTGTTTCTGATGTTTGTGATCGGGCTGGAATTCAACCTGCCCAAGTTGCGCGCCATGCGCCAGCACGTTTTTGGCCTGGGCTTGTTGCAAGTAGCAGCTACGGCGTTGATGGCCACGCTGGTGATCGTGGGGCTGACGGCGGTAGCGCCCAAACTATTGACCATGTCGTGGCAAACGGCGCTGGCGATCTCGTGCGCGCTGACCATGAGCAGCACCGCCATCCTGGTCAAGCTGATGGTGGACCGACTGGAGCTGGAGTCCGAGCACGGCAAGCGCGTGATGGGCGTGCTGCTGTTTCAGGACTTGGCGGTGGTGCCGCTGCTGGTGCTGATCCCGGCGCTGAGTTCGCCCGGTGAAGAGTTGGCCGAGGCGCTGACCTGGGCAGCACTGAAGGCGGCAGCGCTGATTACGGTGCTGCTGGTTGGCGGCCAGCACGTCATGCGCCACTGGCTCACGTTGGTGGCGCGGCGCAAGAGCGAAGAGCTGTTTGTGCTCAACCTGCTGTTCATCACGCTCGGCCTGGCCTGGTTGACCGACCGCTTCGGCCTGAGCCTGGCGCTGGGCGCCTTCATTGCCGGCATGCTGATTTCGGAAACCGAATACAAGCACCAGGTGGAGACCGACATCCGCCCGTTCCACGACGTGCTGCTGGGCCTGTTTTTCATCAGCATCGGCATGCTGCTCGACTGGCGCGAGGTGGCCGATCACTGGTCGCTGGTGCTGCTCCTCCTGGTGCTGCCCACGCTGGCCAAGGCGGCGCTGGTGGCGCTGTTTTCCAAGGCGCTGGGGGCCAGCCCGGGCGTGTCGCTGCGCACCGGTCTGTACCTGGCGCAGGCCGGCGAATTTGGCTTTGTGTTGCTGACCCTGGCGCAAGCCCATGCGCTGGTGCCCCCGGCGCTGCTCAACCCGATTCTGGCCAGCATGGTGCTGTCGATGCTGGCCACGCCGTTTATCGTGATGCACAGCGACCGCATCGTCATGAAACTGGTGAGCAGCGAATGGTTGCTGCAGTCGCTGCAAATGACCACCATTGCGCGCAAGTCGATCAACGCCAACCGCCATGTGATCATTTGCGGCTACGGGCGCTGCGGGCAAAATCTGGCGCGCATGCTGGAGAAGCAGGGCATCCCGTACATGGCGCTGGACCTCGACCCGGATCGCGTACAGCACGCCGCCGCTGCGGGCGACTCGGTGGTTTTTGGCGACGCGGCGCGACTGCAGGCGCTCATGGCCAGCGGCTTGGCGCGCGCCAGTGCCGTGGTGATTACCTACCTGGACGTACCCGGTGCGCTCAAGGTGCTCAACCACACCCGCACTCACGCGCCGCAGGTGCCGGTGATCGTGCGCACCCAGGACGACCACGCACTGGACGCCTTGCTTGAAGCCGGTGCCACCGAAGTCGTGCCCGAGGCGATTGAAGGCTCGCTGATGCTCGCCGGTCACGCGCTCGCCTTGGTGGGCGTGCCCATGCGCCGCGTGATCCGCATCGTGCAGGACCAGCGGGACGCCCGCTACAACCTGCTGCGCGGCTATTTCCACGGCATGGACGACGACACCGTGGACGAACTCGACGACGAGCGTCTGGCCACCGTGACACTGCCCGCCGCTGCCCGAGCGGCTGGGCGTGCGCTGGGCGACTTTGCGCTGGCGCAAATTGGCGTGCGCGTAGTCAGCGTGCGGCGCAACAGCGGTAAAACTGCCGGTATGCTTGACGCTACCGTTCTGCAAAGCGGTGATACCCTGGTGTTGTGCGGCCATGCCGACAGCCTGGCCCTGGCAGAACAGAAATTGCTCAAAGGCTAAACGAGGAAAACCATGCAAGAGTACAGCGTCAACCAATACCTGCGTGAACACATCCGCACCGTGCCCGACTGGCCCACCCCGGGCGTGCAGTTCCGCGACATCACGCCGCTGCTGCAAGAACCCAAGGTGTTTCGCGTGCTGATCGACGCCTTTGTGCACCGCTACATGGACCCCACCATGCGCCCAGACGTGGTGGCCGGGCTTGACGCGCGCGGCTTCATCCTGGGCGCGGTGGTGGCCTACGAGCTCAACGTCGGCTTTGTTCCGATCCGCAAAAAAGGCAAGCTGCCGTTCACCACCGTGGAAGAGACCTACGAGTTGGAATACGGCAGTGCCACGGTGGAGTTGCACACCGATGCCGTCAGGCCCGGCGACCGGGTGCTGCTGATCGACGACCTGATCGCCACCGGCGGCACCATGATGGCGGGCAAGAAACTGCTCGAGCGCCTGGGCGCCGTAGTGATGGAAGGCGCTGCCATTGTCGATCTGCCCGAACTCGGCGGCTCCAAGAAACTGCGCGAAAGCGGCCTGCAGCTATTCACCCTGGTGCACTACGAAGGGCACTGATCCTGGCCCCGCCAGCGTTTGGCTGTCTGTAGCCCGCCTCGTCATTGCGAGTACCCGGTTTCGGGTGGCCGAAACAGCAAATGGACTATGAACTTCAGTTTCGTCACTGCGAGGAGCGAAGCGACGCGGCAGTCCATGTCCGTTGGTATTCCTGCATGGATCGCCACGGCCTTCGGCCTCGCGATGACAAAAGTGGCGGCGCGGTTCACGGAGAGCGAAGCGCGGCAATCCATGACTTCAGACTGCATGGACTGCCGCGTCGCTTCGCTCCTCGCAGTGACGGGGGAAAGTGGTTGGCGATGGGTTTGCTGCGAATCGCTTGCAGGCAAGCTCCAACAAAATGTGCAATCTCAATGGCTTATTTGCCGATACAAAACTGGGAAAAAATCACGCCCAGCAAGTCGTCGGAGCTGAATTCGCCGGTGATCTCGGCCAGGCTGTTTTGGGCCAGGCGCAATTCTTCGGCTAGCAAATCGAGCGCCTGGGCCTGCGCTGCCAGATGGAGCGCGGCTTCCTGCACGTGGGCGCGCACCCGGCGCAGCGCCTGAACGTGGCGCTCGCGCGCCATGAACGTGCCCGCACCCGGGGCTTGCCAACCGGCTGTTTGCAGCAGGCGCTGGCGCAGGTCTTGCAGCCCCGCACCGGTCTTGGCCGATAGCGTTACGCCCGCGTGCGCGCCGTGGTGTGGCACTGCATCCGCCTTGTTCCAGACGTCAATCAGCGCCACATTCTTGGAGAGTTTCTCGGCAATGGCGCTTGCCAGCACGGCGTCGGCTGCGATGTACTCAGGCGCGTCGCTGCGCGTGAGGTCGTGCAAGAACAGCACCGCGTCGGCACCCTCCATGGCCTCCCAGGTGCGCGCGATGCCCATTTGTTCGACCATGTCGTCGCTGGGGCGCAGGCCCGCGGTATCGACCACGTGGATCGGCACACCTTCGATCTGGATGGTCTGCTGCACGCGGTCGCGGGTGGTGCCTGCAATCGGCGTCACGATTGCCAGTTCGGCCCCGGCCAGCGCATTGAGCAGCGAGGACTTGCCCGCATTGGGCTGCCCCGCAATCACCACGGTAATGCCCTGGCGCAGCAAGGCACCTTGCGAGGCCCGTTGCAGCACGCTCTCAATCCGGGCGAGCAACGCGTCGAGCTGGCCCTGGGCGTCGGCCTTGCGCAAAAAGTCGATGTCTTCTTCGGGAAAGTCGAGCGTGGCCTCCACCAGCATGCGCAAGTGAATGAGTGCGTCGCGCAGGGCATGAATTTCGCCCGAAAAAACTCCGGCCAGCGACTGGCTGGCGCTGCGCGCTGCCGCTTCGGTGCTGGCATCAATCAGGTCGGCAATGGCCTCGGCCTGGGCCAGGTCGATCTTGTCGTTCAGGAACGCGCGCTCACTGAACTCGCCCGCTTCGGCCAGGCGCAAGCCCACCAGGCAGGGCTGGCCGGTGGCGGGGTCAGTTTGGGTGGCGGCTTCGAGGCAGCGCGCCAGCAGCAGTTGCAACACCACGGGGCCGCCGTGCGCCTGCAACTCCAGCACGTCTTCGCCGGTAAAGGAGTGCGGTGCCGCAAAGTACAACGCCAACCCGGTGTCGATGGGCGCGCCCGACGCGTCGCAAAACGGCAGGTACGTGGCCTCGCGCGCACGCAAGGTGCGCCCCAGCAGTTGCTGCACAAAGGGCACAAGCCGCTTGGCGCTTACGCGCACAATGCCCACCGCCCCACGCCCTGCTGCAGTAGCAATGGCAACAATCGGATCGTGGTGACGCGCAAGCATGGCGAGCGAGGGGAAGTCCTACCTAGGGACACCAAGGAACCGGCTTGGCCGGACCTTCGGTGTCGCCCCCCTCCCAGGGGGGAGGCGCGAAGCGCCTCGGGGGGTCATTTGAACTTCGGTAAATTGAATTGCGGCGGCACACCCATGCGGGTATTGATGACCCACTGCTGCACGATCGACAGAATATTGTTGGTAATCCAGTACAACACCAGGCCCGAGGGGAAGAAGAAGAACATGACGCTGAAGATCAGCGGCATGAACCACATCATCTTGGCTTGCACCGGGTCGGGCGGCGCTGGGTTGAGCGCGGTCTGCAGCAGCGTGGTGAGGGTCATCACGATCGGCAGGATGTAGAACGGGTCAGGCGAAGACAAGTCCTTGATCCACATGATCCAGGGCACGTTGCGCATTTCCACGCTGGATAGCAGCACCCAGTACAGGGCAATGAACACCGGAATCTGGACCATGATGGGGAAGCAGCCGCCCATCGGGTTGACCTTTTCTTCGCGGTAGATGCGCATCATCTCCTGTTGCATCTGCTGCGGATTGTCCTTGAGGCGCTCACGCATCTCGGTAATCTTGGGGTTGATGGCCTTCATCTTGGCCATGCTGGCGTAGGCCTTGGCGTTGAGCCAGTAGAAGGCCGCCTTGATCAGCACCACCAGCGCCACGATGGCCCAGCCCCAGTTCTGGATGAAGCCATGCAGTTTGTCGAGCAGCCAGTAGAGTGGCTTGGCCAGAATGGTGAGCCAGCCATAGTCCTTGACCAGTTCCAGCCCTGGAGCCAGCGCCTCGAGCCTCTTCTCTTCTTGCGGACCGGCAAAGAAGCGCGCGTCCACCGCCTTGGTGGCACCCGGCGCAATGGCTTCCAGCGGCGTGATCATGGTGGCGCGGTAGCAGCAGTCGGCCACGCCAGCGCCAATGTCGACGCCATCCACCGAGAACGTGCGTTGCAAACCGTCGGGCAAGAGCCATGCGCTGGCAAAGTAGTGCTGCACCATGGCCACGTACCCGGTGTTCGATTGCTTCTCGTAATCGGCCTTGTTTTTCTTGATATCGGCAAACTCCACCTTCTGGTACTTCTTGGCGTCGGTATAGACCGCCGGCCCGGTGAAGGTGGAATAGAACGACGACTCGCCCAACGGCTTGTTGCCGTCGCGTACCAGTTGGAAATAGAGTTGCGGTGCCACCGGCGCGGCCGACACATTGGTCAACTCGTGCTTGACCGCAATGTCATAGGCACCACGGCGCAGGGTATAGGTCTTGACCAACTTGAGCCCCCCCACGGGGGCCGAGGTGAATTGCACCACCAGCGTGTCTTCACCGTCCTTGAGCGTGCGCTCGCTGCTGACCGTCATCGGCGTCTTGTGCGTCGGGAATGCTGCGGCACCCACACCGCCCACCACCCCGGTCTGAGCAAGATAGACGCGCTCCTTGCTGTCATCCAGCAGCACAAAGTTGCGCGTCTTGTCGGCGCCATCAACGTGCTTGAGGAACTCGGTGCGAACCAGCGAGCCACCTTCGGTGTCGAAAGTCAGCTTGAAAACATCGGTGCTGACGTCAATACGCTCTTTGGGGGCAGCCGGTGCTGCGGTGGCCGTTGCCGCGACGCTGGCCACCGGGGCAGCGGCAGCGCCTGGGGCGGCCGCACTGGGCACGCCCGCAACCGCTGCGGATGCCGCAGGTGCCGGGCCCTTGCCCGAAGCGGGTGCCGTCTGGGGCACCGCACCTGGGAAGAAGGTCGGCATGCGGCCGTTGTAAACCTGCCACTTATCCCAGAGCATGACCATGGCAAAACCAAAGATCACCCACAAAATCGTGCGCCGAATATCGTTCATGAAGTTTTCTTTACGGAAGAAGAGGTAAGCCGGGTAAACAGCGAAAAAGGTGCGCTTGGCACGGGATCATGCCCGCCAGCGCACCAGGGGTGGCAGCGCAACAGGCGCGATGCCGTCAAATAGCTTCCCGCCAGCGCGCCGTGCTGCTGCAGCGCCTGCAGCGAATAGGCCGAGCAGGTGGGCTCGAAACGGCAGGCCGAACCCAGCCAGGGGCTCAGCAAAATACGGTAGCCCTTGACCAGGGCGATGAGCAGCGCGCGCATCATGCTTGCACCCGGGGCGAGCCGGTGCGCGCCGCAGCAGCGGCTTGGGCACGGTCAAAAAGCTGGCGCAACTCGGTGCGTACTGCCGCCTTGAGCGCGTCGGAACTGGCGCTAATGAAGCGGGTGCGGTCAAATCCGGCACGCAAACGCACAACGTGGGCGCGTGGGGCCAAGCTGCTTTCCATTTCGGTACTCACTTGGTAGATCTGACGTTTTATCGCGTTGCGGGTGACGGCGCGCTTGGCCCAGCGTTTGGGCAACATGGCGCCCAGCCACACACCATCCACGGGAAACAGCGGCGCTGCGTCGCCCTGAGGCGCTTGCGGCACAGATTGGAGCGCGCAGCAGTGCAGGGCGAAATGGTCGGTGCGCGCCAAGGTGGAGCCGGCCAGCACCGCTTGAAATTGGGGTCGCGTCTTGAGTCGCTGCACGGTCAGGCACGCCTTGGCTGTACACCGGCGCAATGGCTGCTGCGCGTTGGCGCTTACCCGCCTTGGCCGGTTAAACCGCCAGGCGCTTGCGGCCCTTGGCGCGACGTGCATTGATCACGGCGCGACCGCCACGGGTCTTCATGCGAACCAGAAAGCCATGGGTGCGCGCGCGGCGAATTTTGGAAGGTTGGTAAGTGCGTTTCATGTGAAATTCCTAATGGGCTCAGTTCCGATCCAGCCGGATTGAAACAGGCAGATCTTGGTCTAATCGCCCCGAACACAATCAGGGGAACCGGCGATTATCGCAAATTTTTGCGCCTGCCGACGCCTCTTATTGGAATTTCGGTGTAATAAGCACGCACCGGCAGGCCGCCACTAGGGTCAATCCTAGGTGTGGATAAGGTTTTAATAAACTACAATCTGCGGCGCATCAATGGAAAACTATCCACAGAAGTGGAAGCAAAAATAATGACCGAGGGACATTCCTCCAAGCACCCCCTGCCAGCAGGTCTGGACGTGGGCCAGAGCCTGTGGCAAAGCTGCGTTGACCAGCTCGCACAGGAACTGCCCGAGCAGCAGTTCAACACCTGGATCCGGCCCCTGACCGCCCAGATTCCCGAAGACTTTTCCAAGGTCACCATCTTCGTTGCCAACCGGTTCAAGCTGGACTGGGTGCGCGCCCAGTACAGCGCCCGCATCGCCCTGCTGCTGGAGAAGCTTTACGGCCAGCCGGTTTACGTTGAGTTAGCCATTACTCCCCGAGAAACCATTGTGCGAAGCGCCTCTGCCCCGGTTTCCATGGAATTGATCGGGTCTGACGAAGGTGCCGATGTAGCCGAGGAACGCAATGCCAGCGGCCCCAAGAACCGGCTCAACAGCATGCTCACTTTTGAGACCCTGGTGGAAGGCACGGCCAACCGCATGGCGCGCGCCGCCGCCATGCACGTGGCCACCATGCCGGGGCATCTGTACAACCCGCTGTTCATCTACGGCGGCGTCGGCCTGGGCAAGACGCACTTGATGCACGCTGTGGGCAACCGGCTCATGGCCGACAAGCCCAACGCCAAAGTTCTCTACATTCACGCTGAACAATTTGTGTCGGATGTGGTTAAAGCCTATCAGCGCAAGACTTTTGATGAATTCAAGGAGCGCTACCACTCGCTCGATTTGCTGCTGATTGACGATGTGCAGTTTTTTGCCAACAAGGACCGCACCCAGGAAGAGTTCTTCAACGCCTTTGAAGCGCTGCTGGCCAAAAAGTCGCACATTGTGATGACCAGCGACACCTACCCCAAGGGCCTGACCGACATCCACGAGCGCCTGGTGTCGCGCTTTGACTCGGGCCTGACCGTGGCGATTGAGCCGCCCGAACTCGAAATGCGTGTGGCCATCCTGATCAACAAGGCGCGCGCCGAGGACTCGGAAATGCCAGAGGAAGTGGCCTTCTTTGTGGCCAAAAACGTGCGCTCCAACGTGCGTGAGCTAGAAGGCGCGCTGCGCAAAATTCTGGCCTACTCGCGTTTCAACCAGAAGGAAATCTCCATCGCCCTGGCGCGCGAGGCGCTACGCGACCTGCTCTCCATCCAAAACCGCCAGATTTCGGTGGAAAACATCCAGAAGACGGTGGCCGACTATTACAAGATCAAGGTCGCCGACATGTATTCCAAAAAGCGCCCTGCCAGCATTGCCCGGCCGCGCCAGATTGCCATGTACCTGGCCAAGGAACTCACGCAAAAGAGCCTGCCCGAGATTGGCGAGCTGTTTGGCGGGCGCGACCACACCACCGTTTTGCACGCGGTGCGCAAGATCGGCGGCGAGCGCCAGCAAATGACCGAGTTGAACCAGCAACTGCACGTTCTGGAACAAACCCTCAAGGGCTAGGTATTTATACGCAATAGCCCGAAATTTGACGCTTAAAACTGGGAAAATGGCGGTTTATGCAGAAAAACTTGGCACAAGGCTAGCAGGTTGAACAACAAACACCAACAAGAGGTTGACATGATCGTATTGAAGGCAACGCAGGAGAACATCCTATCGGTTCTGCAATCGGTAGCGGGCATTGTCGAGCGTCGGCACACCTTGCCCATTCTGGCCAACGTGCTGCTGCGCAAGACCGGCACGTCGATCCAGGTCACTACCAGCGACCTCGAAATCCAGATCCGCACCACTGCCGAGCTCGGGGGCGACACCGGCAGCTTTACCACCTCCATTGGCGCGCGCAAGCTGATCGACATCCTGCGCACCATGCCCGCCGACCAAACCGTGTCGCTGGAGTCCAGCCAAAGCAAGGTCGTCGTCAAGGGCGGCAAGAGCAAGTTCACGCTGCAGACCATGGCCGCCGAAGACTTTCCGCTGGTGCAGGAATCGGCCAACTTTGGCCCGGCCTTCAGCGTGCCGCAAAAAACCCTCAAGAGCCTGCTGGGCCAGGTGTCGTTTGCCATGGCGGTGCACGACATCCGCTACTACCTCAACGGCATCCTGTTTGTGGCCGAGGGCAAGCAACTCAGCCTGGTGGCTACCGACGGCCACCGCCTGGCCTACGCCAGCGCCACGCTCGACGTGGACGTGCCCAAGCAAGAGGTGATTCTGCCGCGCAAGACTGTGGTGGAGCTGCAGCGCCTGCTGTCTGACAACGACGGTGCCATCGAAATGCAGTTTGCCAACAACCAGGCCAAGTTTGTGTTTGACGGCATGGAGTTCGTCACCAAGCTGGTCGAAGGCAAGTTCCCCGACTACAACCGCGTCATCCCCAAGAACCACAAGAACAGCGTCACACTGGGACGCGCGGCACTGCTGGCCACGCTACAGCGCACCGCCATTCTCACCAGCGACAAGTTCAAGGGCGTGCGCCTCAACCTCGACCCCGGCAGCCTGCGCGTGGCGTCCAACAACGCCGAGCAGGAAGAAGCCAATGACGAGTTGGACATTGACTACAACGGCGACAGCATCGAAATCGGCTTCAACGTCACCTACCTGATTGATGCCCTCGCCAACATGACCCAGGAAATGGTCAAACTCGAACTCTCCGACGGCAACAGTTCGGCCCTTTTCACCATTCCCGACAACACCCACTTCAAATATGTGGTGATGCCCATGAGGATTTGATGCTACAAAAAATGTAGCCATCTGCGCAACCAGACCCCCGCATCACGGGGGTTTGGTCATTATTGAGATTGAGAGAAACCCAAGCCATGACCGAAATCGACAACAACAGCGGCTCTGCGCAGCACGCCAACGACGCTGTGCACACCGGTGAGGGCGGCGCTGAAAGCTCCAACTTCCAGCCCACCATTGACGCCCACCAGGCCGGTGCCTCCGAAGCCTATGGCGAGGGCTCAATCCAGATCCTCGAAGGCCTTGAAGCCGTGCGCAAGCGCCCCGGCATGTACATTGGCGACACCTCCGACGGCACCGGCCTGCACCACCTGGTGTTTGAAGTGGTGGACAACTCGATTGACGAATCGCTGGCCGGCCACTGCGACGATATTCTGGTAACCATCCACTCCGATAACTCCATCAGCGTGGTGGACAACGGGCGCGGCATCCCCACCGGCGTGAAGATGGACGACAAGCACGAGCCCAAGCGCTCGGCGGCCGAAATTGCGCTCACCGAACTGCACGCCGGCGGCAAGTTTGACCAAAACAGCTACAAGGTCTCGGGCGGCCTGCACGGCGTGGGCGTGAGCTGCGTTAATGCCCTCTCCAAAATGCTACGCCTGACCATCCGGCGCGACGGCAAGGTGCACGTCATGGAGTTCTGCAAGGGCTTTGTGCAAAACCGCCTGGTGGAAAACGTCAACGGCGTCGATATCTCGCCCATGAAGGTGATTGGTGCCACCGAGAAGCGCGGTACCGAAGTGCACTTTTTGCCCGACACGGAGATCTTCCAGCAGAACAACGACTTCCACTACGAAATTTTGTCCAAGCGCCTGCGCGAGCTGAGCTTCTTGAACAACGGTGTGCGCATCCGCCTGAAGGATGAGCGCAGCGGCAAGGAAGACGACTTTGCCGGTGCCGGTGGTGTGCAAGGCTTTGTCAACTTCATCAACAAGGGCAAGACCGTTTTGCACCCCAACGTGTTCCACGCCATGGGCGACCGCCAGAGCGACCAGGGCACCAACATCGGCGTTGAAGTAGCGATGCAGTGGAACAGCGGCTACAACGAGCAGGTGCTGTGCTTTACCAACAACATCCCGCAGCGCGATGGCGGCACCCACCTCACCGGCCTGCGCGCGGCCATGACCCGCGTGATCAACAAATACATCGACGAGTCCGAGTTGGCCAAAAAGGCCAAGGTGGAGGTGAGTGGCGACGACATGCGCGAAGGCCTGACCTGCGTCCTGTCCGTCAAGGTGCCCGAGCCCAAGTTCTCCAGCCAGACCAAGGACAAGCTGGTGAGCTCCGAAGTACGCGGCCCGGTGGAAGACATTGTGAGCAAACTGCTGGCCGACTACCTGCAAGAGCGCCCCAACGACGCCAAGATCATCGTCGGCAAAATCATCGAAGCCGCGCGCGCCCGCGAAGCCGCGCGCAAGGCGCGCGACATGACGCGCCGCAAGGGCGTGCTCGACGGCATGGGCCTGCCCGGCAAACTGGCCGACTGCCAGGAGAAAGACCCCGCGCTGTGCGAAATCTACATCGTCGAGGGCGACTCCGCCGGCGGCAGCGCCAAGCAAGGGCGCGACCGTAAATTCCAGGCCATCCTGCCGCTGCGCGGCAAGATCCTCAACGTGGAAAAAGCGCGCTACGAAAAGCTGCTTACCAGCAACGAAATCCTGACCCTCATCACCGCGCTGGGCACCGGCATTGGCAAGGCGGGCGGCTCCACCGGCAATGACGACTTCAACGTGGCCAAGCTGCGTTACCACCGCATCATCATCATGACCGATGCCGACGTGGACGGCGCCCACATCCGCACGCTGCTGCTGACCTTTTTCTACCGCCAGATGCCCGAGCTGGTAGAGCGCGGCCACATCTACATTGCGCAGCCGCCGCTCTACAAGGTGAAGGCCGGCAAGGAAGAGCTGTACCTGAAAGACGCCCCGGCGCTGGACAACTTCCTGATGCGCATTGCGCTGGTCAACGCCTCGGTGTTTACCGGCGGGCCCAACGGCACCACCCTGAGCGGCGACACCCTGGCCGAGCTGGCGCGCAAGCACCAGGTGGCGCAAAGCGTGATTGCGCGCCTGAAAAACTTTATGGACGCCGCCGCCCTGCGCGCCGTGGCCGACGGCGTGGCCCTGAACCTGGACAACCTGGAAGACGCCCAAACCAGCGCCGCCGCGCTGCAGGCCTTTTTGCCCGACGCCGAAGTGGCGGGCGAATTTGACGTGCGCACCGACAAACCCATTCTGCGCATCAGCCGCCGCCACCACGGCAACATCAAGAGCAGCGTGCTCACGCAAGATTTTGTGCACGGCTCCGACTACGCCGCGCTGGCCGAAGCCGCCAACACCTTCAAGGGCCTGCTCTGCGAAGGCGCGCGCGTGATGCGCGGCGAGGGCGAGCGCCAGAAGGAAGAAAAGGTTACCGACTTCCGCCAGGCCATGGACTGGCTGATTGCCCAAGCCGAAAACGGCACGGCCCGCCAGCGCTACAAAGGCCTGGGCGAAATGAACCCCGCCCAACTGTGGGAAACCACCATGGACCCCACCGTGCGCCGCCTGCTGCGCGTACAGATCGACGACGCCATCGAAGCCGACCGCGTGTTCACCATGCTCATGGGCGACGAAGTAGAACCCCGCCGCGACTTCATCGAAACCAACGCGCTACGGGCGGGGAATATTGACGTGTAATTTGTAGGTACTCGTAACTTACCGTTCGGTGTGATGCCAGCAAGACTTCAAGCGCATAGCCCGACTTCCAAAGCATCTTCAACCACAGGAATGGTGCGCTTGCATTCAAGGCATTCACAAATATAGACATGCTCATCATCAATGTTTGCTATTTCAAGCAACATCAATCTTGACCCGCACGTGTGGCAACAATCGGGTTGCGCAGTCATGACCTGATATACGGTTTCAGTTGGGATTTGATAAACCATGGCTGCTACTTTTGGCTATCCACGAAGACAGAATTCCGGTGCCACGCTACAAACTCGGACTTAGGTGAGAAGCGTTCGGGTGACTCAATCGTGCGCCCATTTAGTGGGATCAGAACCTCCTTGACAAATACGTCATCGGAACGCCTCAATTCTTCTGAAATGATGATCTTGAAGTCATCGGTAAGCGTCATCAAGCCCTTGTCAAAAGCGCGGTCGTGAATTGCAGACAGACAAAGACCATTACTTGGATTCAGTCGATTTTGTTTATCTCGACTCCATGGCACTATGTGACTGGCAATCAACAGCCGCGTATCTGAAAGACCTGACATACAGCATCTCCCTCGGTAACTGCTGAGCACTGCACGACGGAAAAAATGCTGCTTGATGCGTTGCGTTGTCAGAACCTGTCGGGTTTCGCCATTGAAATCGTCTGGCGATAACGCGTCGGTTTCCGGTTCCAACTCTTCAGAAGAATTTTTCTCTAACTGTTGGCGCAGTAATTCACACTCGACAGCCAGCCGTTCCCAGTCCGAGTGAAATTCGTCCCATACTGCTCTGTCTAGCGCCGAGGCATTCCCTAGTCCGGCGCGGCCCGTGCTCGTGATGGCTGGGTCAATGCTGGCGATATTGAGCATCTTCATTGCCACAGCGTCAGAGGTACGTCCGATGACTTTTGCCAGCGCCACGATTTCCGGGTTTCGCCCGTAAATTCGTCCATAGGGAAGTTGGCAATACAGGTGAAAAGCCAGCTTGATTTGCTCTTTGGTCCAAAGTCCGGTTGCCATTCTGTTGCTCGGCACGTTAACGGCGAAGGCCGCGACATCCGATTCCCTCGGTGAATTGATTGAGGCGATTAGTTTACCGACTGCTTGAACCATGGGAACAGCCTTCGCTTCGGAGAAAAGACGGTAGGCCAGCGCAGTAGCTCGGCAAGGTCTTCAAAGCCGCCCGTGTTTTCACCTTGACGGGCAGCTTATGAACACTGCGACTTCAGACGAAAGCGCCTCCACTTCCTGTCGAAAACTTTTACTCCTATTCTTCGGCCACCAAAAACTTTCTTTCAATTCAACGACTTGTTGAATGGTACGAAAAATGCACTCCGTCAGCCGGGGAGAGTCGCACTTAAGTAGCCTGTATCAGCGCCGCATTACTCATTTTCCAGGAAGGGTAGCGGTAGCCGGATGTGCTGCGCTTCAAAGGAGAATCGAAATGACCAGGTTATTTGCAATGAAGAACATCGCGTGCGGTTTCGCCGCGGCTGCGCTTGCCCTTGGGGTGGCAAGCAGTGCGCAAGCGTTGGTGTTGCCGGGCACGATGCTGCCGCTCACGGCCACAGTCAACTTGTGGATGGTGCCGCTGGACACGAGCGCAGGCGCACCGCATCCGGGTGATGCGTCCGGGGTGAATGCCGTCTTTCCGACTCCAACGGCAAGGCCCGATCTGACGTTCGGCACCAACCTGATTCAGTTCACCACCGAGAACAAGCCCAACACGATCCAGGGCTTCTTTGTTCCCGGCTCGGTGATCAACCCTGTTTTTTCCAACGTATTCAATCCGCAAGTGGGTGCAGTGGTGGATGCCGATACCGAGCTTACGTTTGGCGGGTGGCAGGAGAGTGTCTGTGCCGAGGGGTCATGCTGGGGGACTTACATGCAGATTCTCGGCAGCGTGTTTCTGGAGAACGGTGGCCACGTGAAGATCGAGCATGACGACGGCGTCAGCCTGAAGTTCAACGGGTTGCTGACGGGTTGCTTCGCAGACGGCAACGGAACGCACTTTCTGGCTGCCAATGATGTTGAGTCGTGCACGTACCAGGGACCAACTGGCATGGTGCCGTTCGAGATGGCCTACACCGAAGGCTACTGGAACCCTGCTGACGTGAACGACGCAAAGCTGTCGTTCGCGGTACCCGAGCCAGGTTCGCTTGCGTTGATATGCCTGGGCATTTTCGGCATCGCCGGTGTGTCACGCCGCAGGCAGATGCCTATGCTACTTCTTTGATGTCTGCGGTGGCTGGGGTGTTGGAGGCGCTAACGCAGTCGCCTCCGCCTTGGTCATCTGTACGCAGGTGCCCTTGAAGGACTGGCGTTGCAGGTCTTTAAGGGACTCGTGGCAGGATTCGCCTTGCTCAAAATGCCCCACATAGACCACGCTGGGTGCTGCAAGCCCCGACACAATCAATGCAATAGTCCAATACATAGTCAACCTCGTCCGTTCTTGGCCCCATGCGGGGATACAAAGTGCAGCATCAGCGTTGTGCTGGGCGTCCACCAAACCACTGGCAGCGTGGAAATTACACGGTAGCCTACCATGGTTTTGACGCCGCTCTTGGCGCACGCCAGACTGCGCTGCAGCCATCGGCGGTTGGATGGCCGGTTCAGTCACTTGCGGCTACAAGCCGCCCGACTGCTCCTGCCCAATGGGCGCGATGCTGAGCTTGAATCCAAGCGCCTTGATCACATGGGCCATGAACCGCGGCTTCGTCACTGCGAGGAGCGAAGCGACGCGGCAGTCCATGAAGTCCCAAGTCATGGAGCGCCACGGCCTTCGGCCTCGCGATGACGCCTGCGTGCGTCGTGAATTTCGCAAAGATCAATAATCACACACCATGAAGACTTTCTTTAACCACCTGCACACCTTGCACCAAGGCAAGGTGGAGATGTTTCGCGGGGAGATGGTGCCCTGCTTCGAGGTGGCGGCCCGCACCGAGCATGTGCTGCACGAGTTGCAGCGCCGCCAATTGGGCACTGTGTTGCAGCCGCAGGAGTTTGACGGCGCCGTGCTCGAGCGGGTGCACGAGCGGCGCTACCTGCAGTTTCTGGAGTCGGCCTGGGGGCAGTGGGTGGCGCTGGACCCGGCCAACGCCCAACGCGATGCGTTTCCTTCGGTCTGGCCGATTCGCACCTTGCGCAGCGACGTTGCGCCCGACAACTTTGCCGCCCGCATGGGCTTGTTCTCGTTTGACACCGGCACACCGCTCACCGCCGGAACCTGGGCCGCAGCCCGATCCGGGGCCCACTGCGCCCTGAGCGCGGCCCGTGCCGTGCTCGATGGCGACCAGGCCGCCTTTGCCCTGACCCGCCCGCCCGGCCACCACGCCGGCAAGGACTTTTTTGGCGGCTACTGCTTTCTCAACAACGCCGCGCTGGCGGCGCAGTACCTGCGCGACCACGGCGTGGAGCGGGTCGCGGTGCTGGACATCGACTACCACCACGGCAACGGCACGCAAGCCATCTTTTACGACCGGGCTGACGTGTTGGTAGCCAGCGTACACGGCAACCCCAGCACCGAGCACCCGTTCTACTCGGGCTACGCCGACGAAACCGGTGTCGGAGCTGGCCTGGGCTACAACCTCAATCTGCCGCTCAACCGGGGCAGCGGCTTTGCCGACTGGCTGGGCGCGCTCAACGTCGCACTGGAGCGCATCGCCGCCTTTGGTGCGCAGGCGCTGGTGGTCTCCATGGGAATGGACACTTTTGAAGGCGACCCGATCTCAGGCTTCAAGTTGCATAGCGACGACTATCTGCGCGTAGGCGAACGCCTCGCCAAGGTGCACCTCCCAACGGTGCTGGTTTTTGAAGGCGGCTACGCCGTAGCCGAAGTAGGCATCAACGCCGCCAACATTCTGCAGGGGTTGTGCTGATCGATTCAAGTCGGTTCGAACGGATTGACCAGTTGCACACCGCAACCAACGAAGTCACGCACATTGCGCGTGGCCAGCACCAATTGGTGCTCGATGGCAGTTGCAGCAATCAGCATATCGGGTGCGCTGCGGGCGATGCCCTGGGCCTGGAACTGTCCGCGCAGCACGCCACCGCGCTGGGCAATCGGCGGTGTAATTGGGTACACCGCATGCAGGCGCTCCACCAGTGCGTTGAACAGTGCCAGTTTGCGCAGGTTGGGTTGCCACGCCAGGCCAAAGTGAGCTTCTTCCAAAGTGACTGCCGAAATAGCCAACAACTGCACCGACTGCAGCCACTGCATCACCAACGCGTCGGGTGTCTTCTTGACAAATTCGCTGATGACGTTGGTGTCGGCCAGAACGATGGTGGAACTCATGGAGCCTTTGCCTGCGGCAGGGGGTCTGCAAAGTCATTGGTGCGCTGCCAGGCCACTTGGCGTGCGGTCGGCGTTGGCCCTGCCAGACCAGTGTCGTCTTGCGGCACAAAAGTTTCACGCAGTTGCAGCAACTGGTTATAAATGGTCTGCCCCTCAGACTGCACCACCGCCTGGCTGCGCTGAAAGTAATCGGCCGACACCAACACCGCCACCGGCGTGCTGCGGTTTGTAATGACTTGCGGTTGCTGCTGTGCGGCAGCAATCAAGGCAGACAATTGTTGGCGAGTTTGGGCGATGGAAATAGACATAAAAGTCCTTTATGTACATTTAATGTGTGCATTATGCACATATTTAGCCGAACCACAAGGCACACAAAGTGACTGAGAAACGATAGGCGCTCGCCCACTCCGATGGAGCTCTTTCTTGCGCTAATCGGGGTTGCCCTGGCGCGACTTTGCAAATAATGGTCACATTTCTCGTTGTATTTTGCGTCGCGCCATGAAACAAGTTGTCAGCATCAGCCTGGGCAGCAGCAGCCAGGATTTTGAATTCACCACCCCCTTCTTGGGCAGCGTGCTCAAGGTGCGGCGCATTGGCACCAATGGCAGCACCAGCGCCGCGGTCAAGCTGATCAAGCAGTGGGGCAAGAAGGCCGCCGCCATCGGGCTGGGCGTGCACAAAGACCACTACAAGGTGGGCGCGCGGCGCTTTGTCGAAAAAGACAGCGCGCAACTCACCTCCGTGGCCACCCAGGCGGCGCTCACCACGGGCGGGCGGCTGGGCGACATCTTTGCCGAGTGGGCGGCGCGCCAGGCGCAAATCCGGCTGGGGGGGTACTTCAGCAACGCGCGCGTGCTGATGTTCTCGGGCCTCACCGATTACAAGCTGGCGCTGGCGCTGTCCGAGTACACCAGCAACCTGCAGTTTGCCGACCCGCTGCTGCAGCTTGGTGTGCCCAAGTTGCTGGGCTCGCTCGACGCGCTGCACCTGTACGCCACCGGCGCGCATTACGTGAGCGACTGGTCGCTGCCGGCCCACGTTGCCAGCACTCCGGTCAAGCAGTGGTCGCAGTTTGTGCTGCGCCGGGCCATGCACAAGGCCAATGTGGTGGTGGCACCGGTGCACGAGTTGGACGAATTCGGCCTGGAAGAACTGGCAGGCAAGACCATCATCACCGCCACCGTGAATGACGAGCGCCTGCAGCAGTTTGCCGACAAGGGGGTGCACACCGTGATCGACGGCGCGCCGGTGATGCACGGCCACGTGCTCGGCCCCAACCTGCTCGACGCCATGATCCTGGCCGCCACTGGCAAGCAGCCGCACGAGATTGAGGAGGACGACTACCTCGACATCATCCACTCACTCGGCCTGGAGCCGCGCATTCTGCACCCCAACGGCTTTCGCCAGGTCAACCGCTTTGCGTTTGTCATCCACCCGCTGTCGCAGGAGTATTTCAAGAAGGTCAAGCCGATCGAGTTGCTCTCGCACGTCTCGCCACCCATTCTGATGAACTCGCTGGAAAAGGCCATGGCCTACGCACCGCCGTTTGTCTATTCCAAGGTCACAGGTATCAAGTCGCCCACCGGCGTAGAGGCGCAGGGCTGGCTGATTTCGGTGGGTGGCACGCCCAAGGAGATCATGCGCCACAGCCCCGAGTTCACCTACCGGCGCTTGCTCGACGCCGCCGCCATGGCCCAACGCCTGGGCGCGCAGATCATGGGGCTGGGCGCTTTCACCAAGGTGGTGGGCGATGCCGGGCTCACCGTGGCGCGGCGCGCCTGCCTGCCCATTACCACCGGCAACAGCTACAGCGCCTCGGGCGCGTTGTGGGCGGCGCACGACGCCATGCTGCGTCTGGGGCTGGTGACGCTGCCGCGCAACAAGGGGCGCATCAAGTCCAAGGCCATGGTAGTAGGTGCCACCGGGGCCATTGGCTCGGTCTGCGCGCGGCTGCTCACGCGTGTGGCGCAAGAGGTGTACCTGGTCTCACCCGAAACCGCCAAACTGCTCGCGCTCAAGGAGTCGATGCTGCAGGAAACGCCCAACGCAAAAATCTACCTCTCGGCCAGTGCGGACCGCGACATCGGCGCGATGGACATCATCGTCACCGCCACCTCGGGCGCTGGCAAAAAGGTGCTCGACATCATGAAAGTCAAGCCCGGCTGCGTGATCACCGACGTGGCACGCCCGCTGGACTTGCCGCCCTCCGAGGTGGCCAAGCGCCCGGACGTGCTGGTGATCGAGTCCGGCGAGATCGAACTGCCGGGCGACGTGCAGATGAAAAACATCGGCCTGCCCAAGGGCGTGGCCTATGCCTGCCTGGCTGAAACCATCGTCCTGGCGCTGGAGGGGCGGTTTGAAAACTTCACCGTCGGGCGCGCGATTGAATGGGAAAAGGTGCGCGAGATCTACAAGCTTGGCCTCAAGCACGGCATGAAACTGGCGGCCATCTCGGGCGTCAACGGCCCGTTCAGCAACGAAGACATTGCGCGCGTGCGCGAGCTTGCATTGGCGGCACGCGCAAAGGCCGCCCCAGCCCAGCCGCGCAGGGCCCGCGCCGCCACCAAGACACCAGCGCGCAAACGCGCTGGCCGCAGCCATGCGCCCTGACACCCGAGGCGCACGCCATCAAGTTCAACGCGCTTGGAGCGTTCGTGTTACATTAGCCGCACGCTCTTGGCGACTGACCGCGTGCACGCATCATTGCGCACACGCACACCACCCCCGGCAGAGAGGTGGCCAGTCCAGCCCATCAACAGCGTTTGCGCGACCCTTCTCACGGTGTAGCGATTTTCCCCTCTGTATGCGTTGCCTCTGTCGTGGCGCAGGCCAGGTCGGCTCCGTTCTTCGGAATGGCCGCACTGGCGAATCAGTGGGGCTGCCCGGCATGAGGGCATGCCACTTTTTGCTTTCGGGCGCAACGGACAGCGTGTCCAAGCCCAGTTGATTTTTTAATGATTTTTACTACTACAACAACAATACCGACCACCATCACCATGGGTAAATACCGCATTGCAGCCTGTCCTAGCGAGCTTGCGTGCGGCCAATTTGCGGCCCAGGTGTCCATCGCCAGCGGGCGCGGCAGCGCCTCCACTGACCGCGTGATGCGCTTTCACGACCAGTTTTCTTCGCAGGACGCAGCAGCTCGCTTCGCCCTCGACCAGGGAATTGACTGGGTGCGCGACAACACACGCTCACACTGATTAACCGTAAAGAAACCACACCATGGCCAAAGAAGAACTGATCGAAATGATGGGCGTCGTCAACGAAGTGCTGCCCGACACACGCTTTCGGGTCACGCTGGAGAACGGCCACCAACTGATCGCCTACTCGGCGGGCAAGATGCGCAAGAACCACATCCGCATCCTGGCCGGCGACCGGGTGTCGCTGGAGCTCTCGCCCTACGACCTGAGCAAAGGCCGCATCAATTTCCGCCACATCGAAGGCCGCGGCCCAATGGCGCCGCGTAGAACGAACTAAGGAGTAGGGCCCCCACGCTCCGCCGCTGCGCGGGTCGCTGCCCCCCGAGGGGGTCCGATTCGCCTTGGGGCGGCCCGGCGGCGAATCATGGCCCCCACGCTCCGCCGCTGCGCGGGTCGCCCTCACTTGGTCATCGCGAGGCCGTCAGGCCGCGGCGATCCATGGCTTTGGATTAGCGTGGCCTAGAGAGGCGGTCCAGGCCGAACATGCGGGAGAGTTTGGCGTCGAGGGTGGCTGTGGGAAGCAGCTTCTTGAGCAGCGGCAGGCGCACGCTGCTGGTGCCGCCGCGAACCACAATCGGCGGCGCGTTCGATAGCAGCGCCTGCACTACTGGAGCCACAAACACCTCGGCCGCTACCGCACCGCGTTGCCCTGCCTGGGCGCGGGCGTGCACGCTCTTTTCCACAGGAAGGTAAAGCGAGCCCTCGGGCAGGCGCAGCGCAGCTTCGGCGTGGTTGCCAAAACTGGAACGCACGCCCCCGGGCTGGATGGTGACCACGCGGATGCCAAAGGGCGCAAGCTCCATGCGCAGCGCGTCCGACAGCGAGTGCAGCGCCGCCTTGCTGGAGCAATACGCGCCAGCAAACGGCGTGGTCATCACGCCCACGATGCTGCCCACATTGGCCAGCACCGCTTGGCCGTTGGCCGCAACCGCCGCACGCAGCAGGGCAAGGGCGGCGCGCGTGACTGCCACTGGCGCAATGACGTTGGTCTCGTACTGCTGGCGCAAGTCCTCGCGGCTCAGGTCCACCACCGCGCCCACCTGGCTAAAGCCTGCGTTGTTTACCAGCACATCGATGCGGCCTTGTTCGGATTGCACCTGCGCCATGGCGGCGGCAATGCTTGCGTCGTCGTTCACGTCCAGCGCCAGTGTGCGAATGCCCTGGGCTGCCAGGGCTTCAAGCGTTTGCACACGCCGCGCGCTGGCGTACACGATGTGGCCGCTGCGCTGAAACTCCTGCGCCATGGCCGCGCCAATGCCGCTGGAGCAGCCGGTGATCAATACAACTTTTTGCATGCGTCTTCCTTCGGTGGGTGAGACTGCATTCTGGCACTGCGGCGACAGGCGTCAAGCCACATGGGCGCTGCCGGTAAGATGGTCCACTTTCGACATTGGCGTGCCCTGCATACCAATTGACTTGGCTCTTTTTTTGGGATGAACACCATGACCACAATTGCATTTTTGGGTACCGGACTTCTTGGCAGCGGTTTTGCGCAGGCTGCGGCGCAGCGCGGTGACACCGTCACTGCCTGGAACCGCTCTGCGGACAAGGCCTTGGCACTCTCGGCGTTTGGGGTGCAGGCGGCGGCTACGCCCGCGCAGGCGGTGCACGGTGCGCGGCGCGTGCATCTGGTGTTGAAGGACGACGCGGTGGTGGAAGAGGTATTAGCCGCAGCGCTTCCCGGCCTGGAGAAAGACGCCATCGTGATCGACCACACCACCACGCTGCCCGCGCTCACCGCGCAACGCGCACAGCGCCTGCACGCGCAAGGCATTCGCTATTTGCACTGCCCGGTTTTCATGGGGCCAGCGGCTGCGCGCAGCGCGCAGGGCAGTATGTTGGTGGCCGGGCCGCGCGCGCTGTATGACTTGGTGCAGGCCGAGCTCGCCAAGATGACCACGCGCCTGGAATACCTGGGCGAACGGGCCGATCTGGCTGCGGTACACAAGCTGTTTGGCAATGCCATGATCATTGGGGTGTCGGCGCTGATGGCCGACGTTTTGACGTTGGCACAGGCCAGTGGGGTCGATCCGCAAGACGCCGTCAAGCTGATCGGCATGCTCGACCTCAACGCCATGGTGGCAGGGCGTGGGGCCAATATGGCCACCGGCAATTACGCTGCGAGTTTTGAATTGGCAATGGCGCGCAAAGACCTGCGCCTGATGCTGGAGACCGCAGGCGAACGCCCCCAGGCAGCATTGCCAGCGATTGCCGCGCGTATGGACCAGTTGCTTGCCGCCGGGCACGGCACCAAGGATGCCTGCGTGCTGGGCATTGATGCCCTCAATGAGAAACGCACTGCCTGACTCACGCCAGGCAGTGCGCTTGCGGGGCAGTTGGATTACTTGACAACCATCGCCGTAAACGGCCAAACGTAGGCTTGCAAGGTCACAAAGATACCGACCAGACTGGCCAGCGCGATCGAGTGGAAGAACACGTAGCGCAGGATGTCGCCTTCATGGTCGAACCAGCGGGTTGCGGTAGAGGCCACCACGATGGATTGTGCGTCGATCATCTTGCCCATCACGCCGCCGGAGCTGTTGGCCGCGCCCATCAGGTTGGGTGACAGGCCCAACTGCTCGGCTGCCACTTTCTGCATGCCGCCAAAGAGCACGTTGCTGGCGGTGTCAGAGCCGGTAAGTGCTACACCCAGCCAGCCCATGAGGGTGCCGAAGAACGGGTAGAGCACGCCAGTGGTGGCAAAAGCCAGGCCGAGCGTGGTGTCCAGACCCGAGTAGCGTGTGAGCGTACCCAGGCCGAGCATCAGCGCAATGGTTGCCAGCGAGTAGCGCACCAGCCAGATGGTGCGTCCGTAGGCGGCAACCAGTTGGCCCAGGCTGTACTTCATGGCAAAGCCACCCACCAAAGCGGCCAGCAGAATGCCGGTGCCGGTAGCGGAGAGCAGACCGAAGACATAGACCGCGCCTTCCTTGGTGGGCTTGGATACCACCGGGGCGACCTTCTCGATCATGTTGTGCAAACCTTCGATCGGGAACTTGGGCGCGAAGATGTCGTTAAAGAAGGTCTTCACCACCGGCAGGCCCCAGATGAACACGAACACGGTAAGGATGATCCAAGGTGTCCAGGCGCGCACCACGTCGGCACGTGAGTGCTGGGTGATGGGCAGCGCGGCATGGGCTTCGCCGCCATCGGCTTCGTGACCCTTGAGTGACACCGAGCGCCACACTTCTTTGGGCTGCCAGACGCGCAGGAACAGTACCAGGCAAGTCATGGACACCAGCGCTGCGATCACGTCCACCAGTTCCGGGCCCATGTAGTTGGACACCAGGAACTGCGGAATGGCAAAGCTCACACCAGTCACCAGAACGGCCGGCCAGATTTGCATCATGCCCTTGCGTCCGGCAAAAGCCCAGATCAGCCAGAACGGCACCAACAGCGAGAAGAACGGCAACTGGCGACCGATCATGGCCGACACGGCCATCAGGTCGTAGCCGTGCACCTTGGCCAGCGTGATCACCGGCGTACCCAGCGCGCCATAGGCCACGGGTGCGGTATTGGCAATCAGCGACAGGCCCGACGCCGCCAGCGGCGAAAAGCCCAGGCCGATCAGAATCGCAGCCGTTACCGCCACTGGCGTTCCAAAGCCGGCAGCGCCTTCAAAGAAGGCACCAAAGGCAAACGCGATCAGCAGCAGCTGCAAGCGGCGGTCTTCGGTGATGCCGGCAATCGAGTCCTGCAGCACCTTGAACGAGCCGTTTTGCTCTGTGAGTTGGTGCAAGAAGATGATGTTGAGCACGATCCAGCCAATGGGCATGAGGCCGGTCAAGCCGCCCAGAATCGCTGCCTTGGCCGCCATGTCAGCGGGCATGCCGTAGCCGACGATGGCAATCGCCAACGCCGCCACCAAACCAGCAGCCGCCGCGATATGCGCCTTGAGGTGCATGAACCCGAGTCCGATCAGCATCACCGCCACGGGGATGGCCGCAGCCAGCGTCGATAGCGCCATGCTGTGGAAGGGGTCATAAACTTGTTGCCAAACCATGAGTTTCTCCTGTCATAAAAATTGAAAACCAAGCCCGAGGGGATCGGGGCCAAATACTCCATCCAACGAAAACCTTGTCAGCATGTCATGGTCACCCCCTCCCTGGAACACTCTTCGAGCAGGTAGGCCACAGATCGGTAGGGTCGTCCGGTTTCAGCCGTCAGACCGATTTCACAAGTGCGGTTGGTGGATACACCTTCGCAGCAATTGGTGGGCAGCGCGTCATGCACCTTGCGCAGGGCGTGGACGTTGAGTTCGGGCACCACAAAGCCCCGGTCGCCGCCAAAGCCGCAGCAGGTCACCCCGGCGGGCTCGACCACCTGCTCCACGCAGGCTTGCACCAGGCGGCGCAGCGTGGCGTCGCTTGCGTTGCGGCGCACGCTGCAGTTGATGTGCAGGGCAATCGGGCCGGGCTTTTTGGTGATGCGCAGGCGCGGCAGCAGCGCGTCGTGCGCAAAGGCGTGAAAGTCGAGCAGCGCAAGGCGGCCAGCGAGCACCTTTTGCATCCGCGCCGAGCAGGTGCTGGCGTCCATGATCACCGGGTAGAAACCGCCTTTGCCGTCGTCTGCGGCTTTGAGCAGCGCCTGCACCACGGCGTCGGCCATGGCGTCGGCCTCCTCGGCCATACCCTTGCTCTCAAGCATCTGGCCGCAGCAGAGTTTGTCAAACCCCTCGGGCAGGCGTGGCGCGTAACCGGCGCGCACCAGCAGTTCCATCACCACCTCGGGTAGCGAGGCTTCGTCCTTGCTATTGGCACCAAAGATGCGCCCGCCGCAGGCCGGGAAATAGACCACCGGGTCGCCTGCGCCCGCATACGGTGTGGGCAGTTTGCCGGCCTGGGGCATGCCGCGCTTCCAACTGCCGCCACTCAGGCGCGCCACCAAATTCTGGCCGACCACGCTGGAGACGGCATGGCCCGCGCTCAGGCCCAAGCGCGAGAGCGTGGCCACCGCGCCAAAGTTGCCTGCCGTCCACTGCGCCACTTTCTGTGAGGCACTTCCCATGCCGCGCCCGCGCAACAGGCGCGTGAGCGCCCCGGTGTCGATGCCCACCGGGCAGGCGGTGGAGCACAGGCCACAGCCGGCGCAGGTGTCCAGGCCAAAGTAGGCAAAGTCGGCCTCCACGTCGCCGCCGCTCTCGCCAGCAGCGGCGCGGCGCGAGAGCTCGCGCCAGGTCACGATGCGCTGGCGCGGTGAGAGCGTGAGCCGGTGCGAGGGGCACAGCGGCTCGCAAAAACCGCACTCAATGCAGCGGTCCACCAAGTCCTCGGCGGCGGGCATGGGCTTGAGGTTTTTCAGGTGCGCCTGCGGGTCGTCGTTGAGCAGCACGCCCGGGTTGAGCAGTTGGCCCGGATCAAAGAGTTGCTTGATGCGGCGCATCAGGTCGGTGGCCTGCTGGCCCCATTCCTTCTGGACAAACGGTGCCATGTTGCGCCCGGTGCCGTGCTCGGCCTTGAGCGAGCCGTCGTAACGGTCCACCACCAGGTCGCACACTTCGTCCATGAAGCGCGCATAACGCTCCACCTCGGCCGCTTCAGAAAAATCCTGGGTAAACACAAAGTGCAGATTGCCTTCGAGCGCGTGGCCGAAGATGATGCCTTCGCTGTAGCCGTGCTTGTGCATTAGCGCCTGCAGGTCGAGCGTGGCCTGCGCCAGCGACTCCACCGGAAACGCCACGTCTTCGATGATCACGGTGGTGCCTGCGCGGCGCATCGCCCCCACCGACGGAAACGTGCCCTTGCGCACTTTCCAGTACATCTCGCAGGTGGCGGGGTCGGTAGAAAAGGCGGGCGGCTCTACCGTGGCCTGGGTGTTGATGGCGGCCAGCGCTGCGTCAATGCGCAGTTGCAGCGCGGCGGCCGTTTCGCCGCGCACTTCCACCAGCAGCGCGGCGGCATCCGTGCCGAGTGCGCGCATGGCCTGCGGCATACCGGGCTTGTCCTGCACCGAGCGCAGCGCCGGGCGGTCAAGCAGTTCCACCGCCGAGACCGGCTCTTTTTTGAGTTGGATTACGGCCTGGCAGGCGTTCTCAAGATTCTCAAAGAACACCAGCGCGCTGGCCTTGAAAGGGTCTTCGGGCACAGTGGCAAAGCTGATCCGGGCGATAAACCCGAGCGTGCCCTCCGAGCCAATCATCAGGTGCGCCAGGATGTCGATCGGGTCTTCAAAATCGAGCAGCGCATTGAGGCTGTAACCGGTGGTGTTCTTGATCTTGTACTTGTGGGCAATGCGTGCGGCCAATGCCGGGTTGGCGCGCGTCTGTACGCCCAGGTCTGCCAAGCCCGCCACCAAGGCAGCGTGGCTTTGGCGAAAGGCGGCCACGCTGTGCGCGTCTTCGGTGTCGAGCACGGTGCCGTCGGCCAGGATCACGCGCATTCCCAGCAGCGTGCGGTAGCTGTTTTGCGCCGTGCCGCAGCACATGCCCGATGCATTGTTGGCGGCAATGCCGCCGATCTTGCAGGCGTTGATCGAGGCCGGGTCCGGCCCGATCTTGCGCCCCCGCGGGGCGAGCCGGTAGTTGACCTCGCCGCCAATGATGCCCGGCCCCAGGCGCACGCTGGCCGCATCTGCGCTGATGTCGCAGGTGGCAAAGCCTTCGCCAATCAGCGCCAGCACGCCATCGGTCACGGCCTGGCCCGACAGGCTGGTGCCGGCCGCGCGAAACGTCACCGGCTTGCTGTGTTCGCGCGCCACTTGCAGCAGGGCCTGCACTTCTTCTTCGGACTCGACCACGGCCACCACTTCGGGGGTGAGGCGGTAAAAGCTCGCGTCGGTGCCATAGGCCAGGCGGCGCAGGTTGTCGCTGATCACCTGTTTGGGCGGCAGGATGCGCGCGAGCGCTGCAATCAGGTGGCTCATGGGTTGCGGTCTTTCACCAGGTCGCGCAGGCGTTTGGCGGCAGGAATGAGCGGGGTGCGGCTGCGCGTCCAGGCCCCCTGCTCGGTGGGCGAGAGGGCGCGCCCGCGGCTCATGAACCAGGACGCCAGGCGGTACAGCCCCAAGCGGCCATAGACCTGGGCCCAGACACTCCAGACCGCGCTGCCGGTGTTGGTGCGCCCCGCGCCGCTGCCGCGCAGTGTGGCGTCTTCGCTTTCGGGTTCGGCCATGGCCTCGTTGCGCAGGCGCACCAAAATGTCGGGGATCGGGATCTTCACCGGGCACACCTCGGCGCAAGCGCCGCACAGGGTGGAAGCGAAGGCCAGCGGGTAGGTGCTTTCCAGCCCGAGCATGTGCGGCGAAATGATGGCACCAATCGGGCCGGGGTAGGTGGTGCCGTAGGCGTGGCCGCCAATGCGCGCGTACACCGGGCAGTGGTTCATGCACGCGCCACAACGGATGCACTGCAGCGTGGCGCGCAAGTCCAGATCGGCATAGGCCTGGGTGCGCCCGTTGTCGAGCAGGATCAGGTGCACTTCGTCCGGGCCGTCAAGCTCGTTGGGCTTGCGTGGCCCGCTGATCAGGTTGAAGTAGGTGGTGACCGACTGGCCGGTGGCCGAGCGCGCCAGCAGGCTGTAGAGGGGGGGCACGTGTTCGAGTTTTTCCACCACCTTTTCGATGCCGGTGATGGCAATGTGCACGCGCGGCACGGTGGTGCACATGCGGCCATTGCCCTCGTTTTCGACCAGGCACAGGGTGCCGGTTTCGGCCACGGCAAAGTTGACGCCCGAGAGGCCAATGTCGGCATCGGCAAACTTGCGCCGCAGCACGCGCCGCCCGATCTGGATGAGCGCGTCCACGTCTTCGGTGTAGGCCACGCCCGGCACTTCCTGCGCAAACAGCCGCGCAATGTCTTGCTTGGTCTTGTGGATGGCCGGCATGATGATGTGCGAGGGCTTTTCGCCAGCCAACTGCACGATGTATTCGCCCATGTCGGACTCAAACGCCTCAATGCCCGCGGCTTCCATCGCGTGGTTGAACTCGATCTCCTCGCTCACCATCGACTTGCCCTTGATGATGTGCTTGGCTTTCACACGTTGGGCGATGCCCAGGGCGATGGCGTTGGCCTCGTCCGGCGTTTGCGCCCAGTGCACCTGCACGCCGTTGGCTGTGAGCTTGGCTTCGAGTTGCTCCAAGAGGCGCGGCAGGTTTGCCAGGCTGTAGCGACGGATGGCCGAGCCCAGATCGCGCAAGCCTTCAAGCTCGTCCACGTCGGGAAACTGTGCGCGGCGCTTGGCCTGCAGGAAGTCCATTGCGCCACGGAAGTTCTTGCGCTGGCCCGGGTTGTTGAGCACGCTGCGGCTGCGCTCCTTGAAGTCGTCCATCGGGTGAATCGGGATCACCTTGCTCATGCTGCACCCCCCGCGCCGTGGCGCAACAGCACGACCAGTTCGCGCGGGCCGTGCGCGCCGTAGGCCAGCGTTTGCTGGATGTCAGCCGTCTTGGACGGCCCGCCTATCAGCAGCGCGTTGGTGGGCAGGCCGCGGCTCCAACCCTCGGCGCGCATGGCGCTGTGCAGATTGGGGTGAATGGTGGTCACGTCGAGCAGCACAAAGTGGATGTGCGGCACCAGCGACATCAGGCGCGGCTCGGCCGGGGTGGGCCACAGCACCACGCTGCCGATGTCGGCAATGGCGCTGCGCGCCGAGGTGAACGCCGCGTCGATGTGGTCAAACAAGGTGTCGCGCCACTGCGCAATGGGCTCGGTGTAGCGCACCAGTTCCAGGTTGGCGGGCAGCAGCGCCTGTAGCACCGCGCCGTGCGGCGTGTCGTTGCCGATGAGCAGGTTGCGGATGCCCTTGGCAGCAGCCACGCGCAGCAGCACGGCGGGCCAATCGGCTTCGGTGGTGTCGTGAAATTCGGTTTTTACCGCCTGCATCGCGGCGCGCAGGCGCGCTATGCGCTCGCTTTGGCTTTCATGGGTGGTGTGTTCGTCGTACCAGCCGCCCACATCGGGCAGGGCCGGTGCGTTTTGCGCCGCCGACGCGCTACGCAGGCGGCCCAGAATGGCGTCGCGCGCGCTGCTGGCGGAGCGCTGGGATTGGCTCATGCCGAGGGCTCCGCCGTGGTGCGGCGCCAAAGAAAGCTGGCGATGTGTTCGCCCGGCAACGTGGGCGTGGCGTGGCCTGCCAGTTCGTCCTGCTTGGCGGCGCGCCCGGTGATGTTGAGCAGGCAGCCGCAATCGGCGCTGACCACGGCTTGCGCACCAGTGGCACGCAGGGCATCAACCTTGTCGCTGACGATGGCTTCCGAGATGTCGGGGTAGCGCATGGAGAAGGTGCCGCCAAAGCCACAGCATTCTTCGATGCGCGCCTGCTCCACCACCTCGACCTGCGCCATGCCAGCGAGCAGCGCGGCGCTGGTCTCATGCGAGCCCATCTCGCGCCGTGCGTGGCACGAGGTGTGCAGCGCCACCGTACAGGGGGTGCCCAGGTCGGCGGGTTGGTAGTGGACCACGTGCACCAGAAACTCGGTCAGTTCATAGGTGCGCTCGGCCAGGTCAAGCGCCTTGGCGTGCAGCGCGGGGTCGTCGGCAAACAGCGCGGGGTAGTGTTGGCGGATCATGCCGCCGCACGAGCCCGATGGAATTACCACCGGCCACGGCTGGGTAAACAAGCTGAGTTGCTGCTGGGCGACGGCGCGTGCCTCGGCCGGAAAACCGCTGCTGTGGGCGGGCTGGCCGCAGCAGGTTTGCTGCTCCAGGTAATGCACGCGGATGCCTTCGCGCTCGAGCAGGCGCACGGTATCGAGCCCGGCCTGCGGGGCAAACTGGTCGATCAAACAGGTAGCGAAGAGGTACACATCGGCCGGTTTGGCAGGGTAGCTCCGCTGCCCACGGGTCACGAACCCCATCGGCACTCTCCTCAGTTATTACTATTCTGGTAAATTGGTAAGACCAATTGGACGGAAATGTAAAACGAGCCGCCAACTCGGTCAACTAGTATTAACCCTAGGTCCGATAAGCCTTTGACAGAAAATTTCTGGGCTATCATCAACTGGTCTTACCAATTTACACCCATGCTTGCACAACGCCCCACGGTGACCCGGCTGGCCGACTCGGTCGCTGCCGACCTGGAGCGGCGCATCCTGGAAGGCTCGCTCAAGCCCGCCGACCGCTTGCCCGCAGAGCGCACGTTGGCGCTGGAGTTGGGCGTGTCGCGCCCGTCGCTGCGCGAGGCAATCCAGAAGCTGGTGTCCAAGGGCTTGCTCACCACGCGCCAGGGCGGTGGCACCTATGTCACCAACCGGCTGGAGGCGCACTTTGTCGACCCCTGGCAGGACATGCTCAAAGACCACCCGCTGCTGCACCGCGACCTGCTGGAGTTTCGCCAGATGCTCGAAAGCCAGGCGGCAGCGCTGGCCGCCGACCGCGCAACCGACGCCGACATCAACCGCCTGGACACCGCGCACGCCAACCTGCAAGCGGTGTACGCCGACGGCGACCTGGAGGCTTGCATCAACGCCGATGTGGCGTTCCACCAAGCCGTGGCCGAGGCCTCGCACAACGTGCTGATCGGGCACCTGACAGCCAGCCTGATGAAGGTCATCCACGGCCACGTTTCCAACAATCTGGAGAACCTGCACGCACGCCCGCAGCGCTGGAACAAGCTGGCCGCACAACACCGCACCATCTGGCAGGCCATCCGCGAACGCGCCCCCAACAAGGCGGCACGCGCCGCCAGCGAGCACATCGATTTCGTGCGCCAAAGCATCGAAGACAGCGCCGTGGACCAGGCGCGCCGCATGAGCGCCCTGCGCCGACTGGGTGATGCGGGCGAATAGCGTCCTTGCCGTCAGCCTTTGCCTGCTGCTGGCGGGCTGCACAACGCCGCCCGCGCCCGAAACTACAGCCCAAACCGAAGCCAATGTCGGCCCAAACGCCTGGACGCTTTCGCCACTGCAAAGCGGTGCAGCGCCACTGGCAGCACCCTTGTGGCAGCACTTCCGTTTGCCGGGCAAACAGGCCACGGACTTCAGCTACCGGCCGATTGATGGCCGCCACGCGATGGCAGCGCACGCCGAAGCCTCGGCGAGCATGTTGCGCCAGCAGGTGCATATCCCGGCGCAGGAGTTGGGGCATCTGCGGTTTTCGTGGAAAGTGCCGGAGCTCATCGCCCAGGCCGATATGGCCGTGCGCGAGGCCGACGACTCGCCAGTGCGCGTGGTGCTGGCGTTTGAGGGCGACCGGTCACGCTTTTCCGCGCAGAACGCGATGCTCTCGGAACTGCTGCTTACCATCACCGGCGAGCCCCTGCCCTACGCCACGCTGATGTACGTGTGGTGCAACAAGCGGCCAGCGGGCTCGGTGATCATCAACCCACGTACCGACCGCATCCGCAAACTGGTGATGGAGAGCGGAGCGCGCAAGCTCAACCAGTGGCTGGACTACGAACGCGACATCCGTGCCGATTTTGAGCACGCCTTTGGCGAGCCGCCGGGTGCGCTGGTGGCCGTGGCCATCATGACCGACTCGGACAACACCCGCTCGGTGGCGCGCGCCTGGTACGGCCCGCTCACCCTGACCGCAGCGCGCTGATCGGGTGCTGCGACTTGGGTCAAATCCCCCGCGCCACCGGGGCATTTAACCCTGCAGCCCCACATATTCCCCACCCCGCACTCGGCGGCGCAAAAATAACTCGAAGCAAATCAAGCACTTAGGGCTATGACGTGGGCACCGGCACGATGGCACGCTCTGTGCAAATGGCGTACGGGTCACACACCACCCCCGGATCGGAGCCCCCCATGAACGTAAAACGACTCGAAGGACGCCAGCTCAACTACTGGGTAGCCATGTCGGCCGGGCTCAAGCTCGCGCCCGCGCACCAGCCGCCAGGGCTGCGCCACGACCCGCAAAGCGGCTACTGGCATCCGCACAACTACAACCCGGCGGGGGACTGGTCGCAGGCAGGTGTCATTCTTTCGGACGAGTGGTTTGCGATTGAAGACGCGATGATTGAATGGTTTGGGTTGGACTGGCCGCATATTCCGGCCATCGTGGAGAACCCGCTCACCTGGTTTATGCGCGCCTTTGTGGCTTCGCAATACGGCAACGAGGTGGAAGACATGACGCCGCCTTACAACACGTTGGAGTTCAGCACCGATGCCACCCCGCTGCTGGTGCCAGGGCAGACACAATCAGTTGCCAACAAATCAACCGTACCACCCTGGATGAGAATCATAAGCTGGTAAAAACGCGGGTATGCCCGCCCCCGCCACCGCCACGCTCAACCTGCGCAGACGCTTTGCCATCAGTAGTCTGGGCGTGATCGCGCTGATCGCGCTGAGCCTGGGTTGGTTGATGTCGCACATGCTGACCGAGCGCATGCTGCAGCGCGAAGGCGAAGTCAGCATGGACTTCATCCAGAACCTCCTGCTTACCGACCAGTCGGCGGCGTATTTTTCCAACCCCGACGACGCCGAGCTCAAGACGCGCTTTCTGGCGTCCATGGCCCACATCGCATCCATGAGCGAGCCAGTGCGCGCCAACGCCTACCAAACCAACGCCACCGTGATCTGGTCCACCGACAAGGACCTGGTGGGCCGCCGCTACCCGCGCAACGACGAACTCGACGAGGCCCTGGACGGCAAGCTGGTGGTGCACAACGGCCGCCTGGATGAGAACGCGCCGATCAAGGGCGAGCACATCGGGCTGGCGCAGCGCACCAGCTATTACGTCGAGAGCTATATCCCGATCTTTGCCCCCCAGTCGCGCCAGGTGCTGGGCGTGATGGAGATCTACAAAGTGCCGGTGCAACTCAACGCTGCGATTGCCGACGCCCTGCTCCAGCTCTGGCTGGCATGCGCCGTCAGCGCCGTGGCACTGTTTGTGACGCTTTACTGGACAGTGGCGCGCGCCGACCGCCTGCTGCGCGACCAGCAGGCCCGACTGGCGGAGAACCAAACCCTGGCCACCGCCGTGGAACTGGCGCGCGCCGTGGCGCACAACCTGCGCAATCCGCTGGCATCGATCCGCGTATCGGCCGAAATGCTGCAAGCCAGTGACGCCTCCAGCGCCGAATGCACCGAGCACTGCGGCGACATCACCAGCTCGGTGGACCGGGCCGACCGCTGGATTACGGAGCTGGTGCGCGTCTCGCAAGCGCCCAGGCTGCAGGCCGAAACGGTGCTGCCCTCGCCCGTGATTCGCGCCTGCCTGGAAGAAATGGCCCCCGAGATGAACCGGCGCGGCATTCGCTGGACCGTACCCGAGGAAGACGCGCCCGGCATCCTGGCCCATACCGCAATGCTGCGGCAAATCATCATCAGCATCCTGGCCAACGCCACCGATGTGATGCCCGAAGGCGGCGAGATTGCGGTGCGCTGGGCCAGCAGCGCCGAGGCGCTCAAGCTGCAGATCACCGACAGCGGCCCGGGCATTGCCGACGATGTGCGCAATGCGCTGTTTCGCCCATTTTTCAGCACCAAGAGCGGCGGCCTGGGCATGGGGCTGGCCCTGGTCAAGCGCATGGTCGAGCAGTGGGGCGGCGAGATTGTGCTGCGCCGCGCCCCGGTGCGCGGCACCTGCGTGGAACTCACCCTGCCACTATCCCGGGCGCTTGCGCCCACTGCGGAGTAATTCAGCATGGCAACCTTGCTGGTAATTGAAGACGAACTGGTGCTGGCCAAGAACATCGCCCGGTTTTTTGAAAAGGCCGGCCACCTGGTCGAGGTGGCGCACGACGGTGCCGTCGGGTTGCACGCTGCAGAGCGCATCCAGCCGGATGTGGTGATCGTGGACTTCCAGCTCCCGGGTATGGACGGGCTTGAAGTGATACGCGCCCTGCAAAAGCAGGACGATCCGCCGCGCATCGTGATGGTGACCGGCCACGCCAGCGTGACGCTGGCGGTGGATGCGATGAAGGCCGGTTCGATGGACCTGCTGACCAAGCCGGTCACGCTGCAACACCTGCAGCAAGTGGTGGAGCGCGCCCTGGCGCAGCGCGGCGAACACCGTGCGCTGGACTACTACCGCCAGCGCGAAGCACGCCAGGCCAGCCTGGACACCCTGGTAGGAGAATCCGCCGCCATGCAGCGCCTGCGCGAGCTGATTCGCACCGTCTCGGCCACCGAGCCGGCCGACCAGTCGGCCGCCGCCCCGATCCTGATTACTGGCGAAACCGGCACCGGCAAGGATTTGGTGGCGCGCGCATGCCACCACAGCGGGCCGCGCGCCAAGGCGGCGTTCATCGAACTCAATTGCGCAGCTTTGCCAGGGCACCTGATGGAAGCCGAGCTGTTTGGCTTTGAGAAGGGCGCGTTCACCGACGCCCATGCACGCAAGATCGGGCTGATCGAAGCGGCCGATGGCGGCACGCTGTTTCTGGACGAAATCGGCGAACTCGATCTGGCGCTCCAAGCCAAACTGCTGCGCGTGCTGGAGAACCTGCGCGTGCGCCGACTTGGCGCGCTCACTGAGCGCCAGATCAACGTGCGTATCGTCGCCGCCACCAACCGCGACCTTCCCGCCCAGGTGCGCGACGGGCGTTTTCGCGCCGACCTGATGTACCGGCTGCAGGTGTTCCAGATTCACGTTGAGCCCTTGCGCACGCGCACCGAAGATGTCCCGGCGCTGGCACGCCACTTTCTTGCGCAACTGGCAAACCGCTACGCGCGCAGCGAACTCACGCTGGACGACAGCGCCATGGCGGCACTGATGGCGCACGACTGGCCGGGCAATGTGCGCGAGTTGCGCAACGTGCTTGAGCGCGCCGTGCTGCTGCAGCGCAGCGGCGCGCTCACCGCCAGCAGCCTGATGCTGGCGCACACAACGCGCACGGCGGCCCCGGCCCAAGGGGGCAGCACCGAGCCCCAGGGCGCGGTGTCGCTTGACGCGGTGGAGCGCGAGCACCTGCTGCGCGCACTCACCCAATGCAAGTGGAACGTGACCCAGTCGGCCAAGCTGCTGGGCATCAGCCGCGACACCCTGCGCTACCGCATCGAGCGCCACGGCCTGCAACGCTAAGGCACGCACAACGACCATGAGCGAGCCCGTGGTTTGGACCGAGGACGGCAGCCCCTACAGCGCACGTTTTGGCGACCGCTACCGCACACGAACCGGGGGGCTGGCGCAAGCACTGTGCGTGTTTCTGGCAGGCTGCGGTCTGCCCGCGCGCTGGCGCGGTGCAGAACGCTTTACCATACTGGAAACCGGCTTTGGGCTGGGGCTCAACTTCCTGGCGACCTGGGCCGCGTGGGAGCAGGACCCACAGCGTTGCCAGCGGCTGCACTTTGTCTCCATCGAGGCCTACCCGGTGGACGGCGCAGAAATCCTGCGCAGCGCCTTGGCGATTGACGCCACAGCCCAGCACCCACCAGCGCTGCTGGCGCGCCTGCAGAGCCACGCGCAGGAACTCTGCAGCGCCTGGGGCACGGTGTCAGCAGGGGTGCAGACTCTGGCATTTGCCAACGGTTGCGTGCACCTGACCCTGGCCGTGGGCGATGTGCAAGCCATGCTGCAGGCGCTGGACTGCCAGGCCGACGCGGTGTTTCTGGATGGCTTTAGCCCCACGCTCAATCCGCAAATGTGGTCGCATGCCACCTTGGAGCAGGTGCGCAGCCGCTGCCACGGCGGCACCACGCTGGCGAGCTATACCGTGGCGGCCCCGGTGCGCGCGAGCCTGAAGCAGCTCGGCTTTCACGTTCGCAAGTGCCCGGGCCTGGCCCCCAAACGCCACCGCATGGAAGCCGTATGCGGCGAACAGAAAAGTTATCTGCCGCCAAAGCAAGCTAACTAGTTGATTTTGTTGAGCATTTTTCCTACAGCCCGGA
>Ga0194038_1000055_pt1 | contig 47422 bp, 42 predicted proteins | sample JunL226m_MetaG_FD_148630 | JGI IMG/M metagenome (GOLD analysis project Ga0194038, IMG submission 148630) | Anoxic zone freshwater microbial communities from boreal shield lake in IISD Experimental Lakes Area, Ontario, Canada - Jun2016-L227-6m | ecosystem: Environmental > Aquatic > Freshwater >... | reverse complement strand
AAAGCGGCGATGCCCAGACCCTGAGTGCTGCCGATGTGGCGCGCAGCGCCGCCGCCGAAGTGCCGCGCGTGGGCCGCAACGAACCCTGCCCCTGCGGCAGCGGCAAGAAATACAAACACTGCCACGGTAAATTGGCCTAAGGAGTAGCCATGCCAGTGAATCTTCCCCTGCCCGACGCACAGGCGCTGTATGCGATTGACGGCTTGCGCATTGGCGTCACCCAGGCCGGTGTGCGCAAAGTGGGCCGCAAGGACCTGAGCGTGATGCTGCTCGACCCAGGTGCCAGCGTGGGCGCTGTGTTTACCACCAACCGCTACTGTGCGGCACCGGTGCAGATGTGCCGCACGCACCTGGCCAGCGCGCGTGGTGTGCGTGCGTTGCTGATCAATACCGGCAACGCCAACGCCGGCACCGGCGCTGACGGACTCGCACGCGCACGCAGTACTTGCGTGGCGCTGGCGCGTGAACTTGGTGTGGAGGTGGAACAGGTGCTGCCCTTTTCCACCGGCGTGATCATGGAGCCGCTGCCCAACGAGCGCATCGAGGCCGGACTGGCCGCAGCCATCGCCGACGCGCAGCCGGGCAACTGGCTCAGTGCGGCCGAGGGCATCATGACCACCGACACCGTGCCCAAGGCGTTTGGCGTGCAGATCCAAATTGATGGCAAACCGGTGCACGTGACCGGCATCAGCAAGGGCGCGGGCATGATCCGGCCCAACATGGCCACCATGCTGGGCTTTATCGCTACCGACGCCTGCGTGCAGCAGGACCTGATGGCGCAACTGGCGCGCGCCCTGGCCGAAGGCTCGTTCAACCGCGTCACGGTTGATGGCGACACTTCCACCAATGACTCGCTGGTGGTGATGGCCACCAACCGCGCAGGCCACGCCCGCATTGACTCGCTCGACAGCGCTGCCGGTCGGGCACTCACGCAAGCCATGCTGGAAGTCGCGCGCAAACTCGCCCAGGCAATCGTGCGCGATGGCGAAGGCGCCACCAAGTTCATCACCATCACGGTTGAGGGCGGGCGCGACGCTGCCGAGTGCCGCAAGGCGGCCTATTCGATTGCGCATTCGCCGCTGGTCAAGACTGCATTTTTTGCCAGCGACCCCAATCTGGGCCGCATTCTGGCCGCCGTGGGCTACGCCGGAATAGACGACCTTGACCAGGAGCGCATCGAGTTGTTCCTGGATGACGTGCACGTGGTCACCCAAGGTGGGCGCAACCCCGCCTACCGCGAAGAAGACGGCCAGCGCGTGATGCGCCAGAGCGAAATTCTGGTGCGCGTTGGCCTGGGCCGGGGCAACGCCACCGATACGGTGTGGACCTGCGACCTGAGCCACGACTACGTCAGCATCAACGCCGATTACCGTTCCTGAAATACGCGCCCTTACCGATGGATACCCCACTGAGCGCCTTTCTGGCGCGTGCCGAACAACTGATGGAACGCATCGAGGCCGCGCTGCCGCACGGCTTGCTGCAGCCCGACTGGAATGCTTCGGTGGCGTTTCGCTACCGGCGGCGCAGCTCGGGACAGGGCGTGATCGCGCCGGTGCAGCACATCGGTGCCATCAACCTGAGTGACCTCAAGGAAATTGACGCGCAGAAGGAAAAAATCCAGCGCAACACCGAGCAGTTTGTGCACGGCCTGCCGGCCAACAACGTGCTGCTCACTGGCGCACGCGGCACCGGCAAGTCGTCGCTGATCCGCGCCTGCCTGCACGCCTACGCAGCGCAGGGCCTGCGCCTGATCGAGGTGGATAAGTCCGAGCTGGTGGACTTGCCCGACATCGTCGATCTGGTGGCGCAGCGGAGCGAAAAGTTTGTGGTGTTCTGCGACGACCTCAGCTTTGACGAGGGCGAGCCAGGCTACAAGGCGCTCAAGTCGGTGCTCGATGGCTCGGTGGCGGCTGCCTCGTCCAATGTGCTGGTGTATGCCACCAGCAACCGCCGCCATCTGCTGCCCGAGTACATGGCCGACAACCTCAGCTACAACCACACCAACGACGGTGAGGTCCATCCGGGCGAAGTGATCGAAGAAAAAATTTCGCTCTCCGAGCGCTTTGGCTTGTGGGTGAGTTTTTATCCGTTCACCCAGGACGAATACCTGCAGATCGTGGCGCAATGGCTCACGGCGCTGGGCATTGCTGATGCAGCCCAGATTGACGCTGCGCGCCCCTTGGCACTGATCTGGGCGCTCGAGCGCGGCTCGCGCAGCGGGCGTGTGGCCTGGCAGTTTGCGCGCGACTTTGCCGGTCGCCGTGGCGCGGCGATCTAAACGCCATGGTGCTGGTTGCCGACCCGCAGACGGCGCGCAGCGCTGGCGCTGAGCGCAACATCGTGGAAGTCGCGGTAGGCGTGCTGATTGCTGCCGATGGCAGCTTCCTGCTGACCTCGCGCCCACCGGGCAAGGTCTACGCCGACTACTGGGAGTTTCCTGGCGGCAAGCTCGAAGCCGGTGAGTCTGTGCAGCAGACGCTCAAGCGCGAACTGCACGAGGAACTGGGGATTGACATTGACGCGGCCACACTCTGGAAGGTCGAGATGGTGGACTACCCGCACGCATTGGTGCGGCTGCACTTTTGCAAGGTGCATTCCTGGTCGGGCGCGCTGCAGATGCGCGAGGCGCAGTCGTTCGCGTGGCAGCAACTGCCCGTCACCGTGGCACCCGTGTTGCCTGGAACCATCCCGGTGCTGCAGTGGCTCGCGGCCGAACGCGGCTACAGCGGTGTAACCCACCGAGCCTGTTGATCCGTCCCATGTGGAAGGCACTTGCCACTGTAAGTGCCGTGGAGGAATACCAACCGACATGGACTGCCGCGTCGCTTCGCTCCTCGCAGTGACGGCCCTTGGTCATCGCGAGGCTGACTCACTTCGTCATCGCGAGGCCGACAGGCCGTGGCGATCCATGGCTTATGGGGGTTGGCTATTGGAGCGGGGTGTCGTCCTGCGCGATGTCTTCGGGGCGCACTTGTTGGCTTACGCGAAACGCTTCCGAGGCCCAGGCGCCAAAGTCGGCGTTGTTGCAGCGTTCGCTGCAAAACGGGCGGTAGGGGTTGGAAGGCGCGTAGATGCTGTCGCCGCCGCAGCCGGGGCAGACTACCGTCTTGAAGGGGGGTGCATCGGCGCTGGGCGACGCGCCGTGATCGGTGGGATGCTTCATCGGCTTGGCTGCACGCTTACGAGCACAGGGTCAGCTCAAACGCGCCGTCGTCGCTAATGGTGTGCAAGCGGTCGTCGTCCTCGTGGCGCATCAGGCGGATCGACACCATCAGGCGGTTACCACTGATTTCGGGCACCAGGCCCAAGGCCGGGTCGAGCGCGAGCCGCAGCAACTGGAAGGTGCGGCCCTGCGGCAGGTTTTGCTGAAACTGTCCCGCCGCTGCCACCACTTTTTGCGGCGAGCCCGAATCGCGCAACAGCTTGAGCAGCAGTTGAATCGACTCCGCCAGCGGCACCAGGGTAGCGGCCCAACGCTGCAGGTCGGCCTGGCGCGACCCGGCGCTGCGGTGCTGCCAGGCGTAATAGGCCGGTAGATCAAACTCACAGGTGCCGCCCGGAATGCCGACGCGGCTGCGGATGCTCATCAGCCAGTCGTTCTCGGTCAGCGGTTGGCCCGCCTTGCCAGGCTGGGTGTTGAGGGTGGTAAAACAATTTTCCAGTTGCGCAATCACCTGCTCAAGCACGCTCGAGGCAATTGCCGGGTTGCCGCGAAACGCGGCCAGCGCCTGCTTTTGCTTATCCAGGTCTTTGAGCACGTCGGACTTGAGGTCGGCACGCGCGGCCACGTCCATCACTTCAAAAATGGTGGTCAGCGCAAAGTGGTGGTCCAGCGGCATTTCGCGTGCCATCAGTTCGGACAACCGCACAAACAGGTGTTCGAGCCGCAAGTAGGTGCGAATGCGTTCGTTAAAAGGGTATTCGTAAAGGATCACGCTGGTATTTCCCGTGGGCGAATCATAGCCCGAACAGGGGAGCCATCTGGCGCACTTGGCGCTCGAGCATGTCCAGGGCAATGCCGTCGTTAAACAGCACGTAGTCTGCCGCTTGCAGGCGCTGTGCGCGGCTGACCTGGGCGTCCACAATGCGGCGCACGGCCGCGCTGTCCAGGCCGCTGCGCAGCGTCACACGCTCCACCTGCGTTTGCACGCTGCAATCGACCACCAGCACGCGCTGCAGGCTCGCACGCCAGTGGCGTGACTCCACCAAGAGCGGGATGTCAAACACGATGCAGTGGCTGCCCGCGCGTTGGGCGTGTTCGGCCTGGCGCGCAATCTCTTGGCCCACCAGCGGGTGGACGATCGATTCAAGCCGTGCCTTGGCTGATGCATCGGCAAACACCAGGGCGCGCATCTGGTCGCGGTCCAGGGCGCGCTCCGGGGTGATAAAGGCCGACCCAAACGCCGCCTCCAGCGCGTCAATGGCCACACCATTGGCGGCGGTGGCGGCACGCGAGATGGCGTCTGCGTCAATCAGGGTGGCACCCAAGTGGGCAAGCATCTGCGCCACCGTGCTTTTGCCGCTGCCAATACCTCCGGTCAGACCTAACCTCAATGCCGCCATGATGATCAAAGGCCGATGATCTGCCGCAGTGCCGCAGACCCAACCAACAAGGTGGTGAGGCCCGCGCCGGCCAGAAAGGGGCCAAACGGAATGTAGCCACCCTCACGCAAACCGGTGCTGAACTTCATGGCAATGCCGACGATGGCACCAATGACCGACGAGAGCAAAATGATCGGAATCAGCGCCTGCCAGCCAAACCATGCGCCCAGCGCGCCCAGCAACTTGAAGTCGCCGTAGCCCATGCCTTCTTTGCCTGTGACCAGTTTGAACAGCCAGTACACCGACCACAGCGACAGGTAGCCCGCCACCGCGCCCCACAGGGCCGAATGCAGGTCCACGCCGCTCCACTGCAGCTCTGCGGCCAGCAGCCCCAGCCACAACAGGGGCAGTGTCAGGTCGTCGGGCAAGAGCGTGGTGTCCCAGTCGATCAACGCCAGCGCCAGCAGCGTGGCCGAGAACGCGCACCACACCAGCGCAGATGCACTCAGGCCCCAGTGCAGTCCGCAAAAAAGAAACAAGGCACCGGTGGCCAGTTCCACTGCCGGGTAGCGCAGGCTGATGGGTGCCTTGCAACTGGCGCAGCGCCCGCGCAATGCCAGGTAACTGAGCACCGGAATGTTCTCGTACCAGGTGATGGCGTGGCCGCAGTGCGGGCAGCGTGAGCGTGGTATCGCCAGATTGAAGGGCTCTTGCGCGGGTGGCTCAGTGCCCGAGAGTTCGGCGCACTCCGCCGCCCACTGGCGCTCCAGCATCTTGGGCAGGCGGTAGATCACGACATTGAGAAAACTGCCAATCAGCAGACCCAGAATGCCAACGCCCAGCGCTTCAAAACCATGCACACCCATGGGGATCAAACGACCTGGCCGAGCTTGAAGATGGGCAGGTACATGGCGACCACAATGCCGCCAATCACCGTTCCCAAAATGACGATGATGATCGGCTCCATCAGGCTGGAAATGCCTGCCACCATGTCGTCCACCTCGGCCTCAAAGAAGTCGGCAGCCTTGCCCAGCATGTGGTCCACTGAACCCGATTCCTCGCCAATCGCGCACATCTGCAACACCATCGACGGGAACAGGTTGGCGTTGGTCATGGCCGTGGTCAGCGCCGTGCCGGTAGACACTTCCTGCTGGATCTTGATGGTGGCGTCTTCAAACACGCTGTTGCCAGCCGCACCACCCACCGAGTCCAGGGCTTCGACCAGCGGTACCCCGGCGGCAAACATGGTGGAGAGCGTGCGCGTCCAGCGCGCGATGCAGGATTTTTCGACCAGCACGCCAAAGATGGGGAGCTTGAGCATGATGCGGTCCATCACCTGCTGCATCTTCTTGTTGCGTTGCCAGGCCTGCATGAAGAAATAGACGCCGCCAAACAGGCCACCAAAGATCAGATACCAGAACTGGATGAAGAACTCGCTCATGGCAATCACCATCAGCGTAGGCGCGGGCAGTTCTCCGCCAAACGAGGTGAACACCTGTTTGAATGACGGAATCACAAAAATCATGATCACCGCCACCACCACAAAGGCGACGATCAGCACCGTGATCGGGTACATCAGGGCCGACTTGATCTTGGACTTGATGGCCTCGGTCTTTTCCATGTAGACCGCCAACCGGTCGAGCAACTGGTCCAGGATACCGGCCTGCTCGCCGGCTTCGACCAGGTTGCAGTAGAGGTTGTCGAAGTACAGCGGGAACTTGCGAAACGCGGTGCTTAGCGAGGTGCCGGTCTCGACATCGGTACGAATGTCGTTGAGCAGTTTGGTGACGCTGGGGTTGGGGTTGCCGCGCCCGACAATGTCAAACGCCTGCAGCAGCGGCACGCCGGCTTTCATCATGGTGGCCAGCTGGCGCGTGAAAATCGCCATGTCCTTGGGCTTGATCGACTTGCCCGAGCGCATTCTGCGCTTCTTGATCTTGGTCGGTGTGACGCCCTGGCGGCGCAGTGTGGCCTTGATCTGGTTTTCACCCGAGGCACGGATTTCCCCGCGCACCAGCTTGCCGTTGCGGTCTTTGCCTTCCCAGTCGAAAACCGCGTCCTTGGTCGCGGTACTTTTCGCAGTTGCCATGGCTTTGCCTGTGCCCTCGCTATTCGTTGGTCACGGCCAGAACTTCTTCCAGTGAAGTCAGCCCCAGTTTGACCTTGTTCAATCCCGATTGCCGCAACGAGCGTATGCCTTCGCGCTGCGCTTGTGCTGCGATGTCGGTGGCGCTGCCATCGTCCAGGATGATGCGTTGAATTGCGTCGCTGATCGGCATCACCTGGTAGATGCCAAGTCGGCCCTTGTAGCCGCCATTGCATTGCGAGCAGCCCACCGGGTGGTAGGTTTTCCAGGAACCTTCCAGATCGGCTTCGGAAAAACCGGCTTCGCGTAGCGCTTGGCGCGGTATCTCGACCGGCTTCTTGCAACTCGGGCACAAGCGCCGCGCCAGGCGCTGCGCCGTGATCAGGATCACGCTGGATGCAATGTTGAACGGTGCCACGCCCATGTTGCGCAAGCGTGTCAAGGTGGTGGGGGCGTCGTTGGTATGCAGGGTGGAGAGCACCAGGTGGCCGGTCTGGGCTGCCTTGATGGCGATGTCGGCAGTCTCGAGGTCGCGCACTTCGCCCACCATGATGATGTCGGGGTCTTGCCGCAGGAACGAGCGCAGGGCGGCAGCAAACGTCAGCCCCGCCTTTTCGTTCACATTGACCTGGTTGACGCCCGGCATATTGATTTCGGACGGGTCTTCGGCCGTGGCGATATTCACGCCCGGCTGGTTGAGCAGGTTCAAACAGGTGTAGAGCGACACCGTCTTGCCCGAGCCAGTGGGGCCGGTGACCAAAATCATGCCGTAGGGTCGTGCAATTGCCTTGAGCAGGCGCTCCTTTTCGTCGGCCTCGTAGCCCAGGGCGTCGATACCGAGCCGGGCGCTATTGGGGTCGAGGATACGGATCACGATCTTTTCGCCAAACAGCGTGGGCAGGGTGCTGACCCGAAAGTCGATGACGCGGTCCGGGCCGACCTTGAGCTTCATGCGGCCATCTTGCGGAATGCGCTTCTCGGAGATGTCCATGCGCGAAATTACCTTGATGCGCGAAGCCAGCTTGTCCTTGATGGCAATTGGAGGCGAGGCAATTTCGCGCAACTGCCCGTCGATGCGAAAGCGCACGCGGTAGGTGTGCTCGTAGGGCTCAAAGTGCAAGTCCGATGCCTGCATGCTGAAGGCGTCCATCAGCATCTTGTGCAAGAACCGCACCACCGGCGCGTCTTCCACCTCGGCCACGTTGGCTTGCGCGGTATCTGCAGCGGCCTCGGAGGCACCGATGTCGAACTCAAAGTCGGCACCGATGATGTCTTCCATGGTTTCGGTCGCCGTGGCCGAATGGGTTTCCACCAGTTTGGAGAGCTTGTCGTACTCGGCAATCACCCAGTCCACGCCCATCTGGGTCGAGAACTTGATACGTTCGGCGGCACGTTGGTCCGAGGGGTCGGCGGTGGCCACCATCAGCCGGTTGTTGCGTTTGCTCAGCACCACCACGCGGTAGGCCGTGCAGATCTTGCCGTCGAGCAAGCCCTTGGGCAGGCGCTGGGGGTCGATGGCGTCGAGGTCGAGCACCGGTACCGCATACGCTGCCGACAAGGTGTGGGCCAGATCAGTGGCCGAGACCGCGCCCGAGCCGACCAGTTCTGCGATAAAGCTGTTGCCGCTGCTCAGCGTCTTTTGGTAGATGTCTTCGGCGGCCTTCTGCCCCAACTTGCCCGCAGCCACCAGCGCGCGGCCCAGACCGGGCAGGGCAATTGCCGGAGAATCGCGTTGAATGGTGTCGGTAGCGGCCATGGGCTCTATTCGTCGATCGTTACAGGGAAACTCAGTGTCAGCGCTCAACCGCTGATTGACGGCTCTATGTACATCCAATGGCGCATCGGGGGCAGAGAATGCACCGCTTGCCGGTAGCTTAGCATGGACTGGATCAACTGTGCGGGTGCGCGCCGTCCGTTACCGCCTGTTACTTTCTCTGTGGTAGCCTTTGATATCTTCGTTTTCAGGAAATCGTTCCATGACCCCAGAACAGGGCTGTGTGCCACCGACCATTGTCCCCGTCATCCTGTGCGGTGGCAGTGGCACACGCTTGTGGCCGCTGTCGCGCAAAGCCCTGCCCAAGCAGTTTGTCCCCCTGGTTGAGGGCAAGAGTCTGCTCACCCTGACGCTCGAGCGCGCTGCGCTCCTGGGCGCGCAATCGCTGATCGTCGCGGGCGAAGAGCACCGTTTTCTGGTGCAGGACGGTGCCAGCGCGGCCGGGGTCGAGTCCACCATCCTGCTCGAGCCCGTAGGGCGCAACACCGCAGCGGCGATGGCCGTGGCCGCGCTCAATGCACCAAGCGACGCACTGCTGCTGTTTTTGCCGTCGGACCACCACATTCCAGACGCAGCGGCGTTTGCCGCCACCATTCGCTCGGGTGTGGCCTCGGCCCAGGCGGGCGCGATTGTGACCTTTGGCGTGCAGCCAAGCTTTCCGAGCACGGCTTATGGGTATATCCAGTGTGGTGCGGCATTGCCGGGGCAGGGCGGGGCGCACGCGGTCCAGTGCTTTGTGGAGAAACCCAACAGCGCGCGCGCCCAGGCCATGCTGCTCGAAGGCGGCTATTTCTGGAACGCCGGCATCTTCCTGGTGCAGGCGTCCAGCCTGCTTGCCGCTTTGCAAACCCACGCGCCTGACATCCTGCAGGCGTGCCAGCGCGCGGTGGCGCAGCAGTCTAGCGACGGGGTGTTTCGCCGCCTCGACCCGGTGGCGTTTGCCGCCTGCCGCTCCGAGAGCATCGACTACGCCGTGATGGAGCATGCTGCCGATGTGGTGGTGCTGCCTTTTGCTTCGGCCTGGAGCGATGTGGGAAGCTGGAACGCCGTGGCCCAACTCAGCCCGGCCGACGCCCAGGGCAACCGCATCCACGGCCAGGGCCATGCCTTTGGCGCGCGCGACACCTACATCCACGCACCGCACCGCCCGGTGGTGGCGCTGGGCACCGACAACCTTTTGATCATTGACACCGCCGACGCACTTCTGGTGGCCCACACCTCCCAGGCCGAGCAGGTCAAGACGGTGGTGAGCCAGCTCGAAGCGCTGGGCGTTGCCCAGGCGCAGCAGCACCGGCGCGTGGCGCGCCCCTGGGGTGTGTACGACAGCATTGATGCGGGTGCGCGCTTTCAGGTCAAGCGCATCGTGGTCAAGCCCGGAGCGCGCCTGAGCCTGCAAAAGCATCACCACCGCGCCGAGCACTGGATCGTGGTCAGCGGCACGGCCGAAGTCACCAATGGCAATGAGGTCATGCTGCTGTCGGAAAACCAGAGCACCTACATCCCCTTGGGCCAGGTGCACCGCCTGGCCAACCCGGGCAAGGTGCCGCTCGAAATCATCGAGGTGCAGTCGGGCGCCTACCTGGGCGAGGACGACATCGTGCGCCTGGAAGACGCCTATGGGCGCTTGATCGAGCCTGCACCATGACCAAGGGAATGATTTTGGCGGCCGGTCAGGGCACGCGTGTGCGTCCGCTCACCAACGACATGCCCAAGCCCATGGTGCCGCTGCTGGGCAAGCCGGTGATGGAGTACCTGATTGAACACATGGCGCGCCACGGCGTGCGCCAGATCATGATCAACGTGGCCTACCACCACCACAAGATCGAGGAATATTTTGGCGATGGCAGGCACTGGGGCGTCGAAATCGGCTACTCGTTTGAAGGCGCGCTCGACCATGGCGACATCCTGCCCCGGCCCAAGGGCTCGGCCGGGGGTATGCGCCACATCCAGGACTTCTCCGGCTTTTTTGACGAAACCACCCTGGTGCTGTGCGGCGACGCGCTGATTGACCTGGACATTGGCGCCGCCGTGCGCGAGCACCGTGCCAAGGGTGCAGTGGCCAGCGTGGTGGCGCTAGAGGTGCCGCGCGAGCAGGTGCAAAGCTATGGCGTGGTGGTGGCCGACAAGAATGGCCGGGTGCAGTCGTTTCAGGAAAAGCCCCGTCCAGAGGAAGCGAAGTCGAACCTGGCCAGCACCGGCATCTACCTGTTTGAGCCCAGCGTCATTGACCTGATTCCGCGGGATTGCAATTTCGACATCGGCTCGCAACTCTTTCCGCTGCTGGTCGAGCAGGGCTTGCCGTTCTTTGTGCAAAACCGCTTCTTCAACTGGATCGACATTGGCCGCGTGAGCGACTACTGGTCGGTGCTGCAGCGCGTGCTCAAGGGCGAGGTGGCGCACATGAACATGCCCGGGCGCGAAGTACGCCCCGGCGTCTGGGTCGGGTTGAATACCCGCATCGACTGGGACCAGGTCAGCATCGAGGGGCCGGTGTACATCGGCGCGAGCGTGCGCATCGAGCCGGGTTGCCACATCCAGGGCCCTACCTGGATTGGCCACGGCTGCCACTTACGCGCAGGTGCTACGGTGCGGCGCAGCGTGCTGTTTGAATACACTCGCATCGGGGCCGGGATGGAGTTTTCGGAGATGATTGTCTCGCCCGACTACTGTGTTGACCGCGAAGGCCATGCGGTGTACCGTGGCGACGATAGTTGCCTGCTGCGCTGGAGCGATGCGCGTGCCTGAGCCGCGCCCACCGGGTGCCTGTTTTCCAAGGAGTTGAGCCATGACGTTGTGGATGGTGCTGGCCGCGTTGGCCGTGGTCTGGGTGTGCGTGGCCTACTACCTGCGTGGAGCCGACCTCAGCGCCTTTGATGGCGACAAGCACCCAGCGGCCGCCGCCCACTGGCAGCGGTTTTCTGCCAGCCCCGAGAACCACGACGAGCAGCGCGCGGTGCTGACCTCGCTCCAAGGCATCAACACCGTGCTGCGCGGCACGCCACGGCGCAAACATCTGGGGCTGTTGCGCGCCTACATGGACAACCTGAGCGCTGACCGGGAGTTGAATGCCGAGTTCCGCAGCGTCGACGCTGGTGGTGTGGCCGCCGAGTGGGTGCTGGCCCCGGGTGCCGACAGTGCCCGGCGCACCCTGTACATCCACGGTGGCGCGTGGATCATGGGCAGCCCGCGCAGCCACCGCGTCATTACCGCCAAGTTTTCGGAAATCACGGGTGGAGCGGTGCTGGCCATCGACTACCGCTTGATGCCCGAGCACACGCGCAAGGATGGCATTGCAGACTGCCGCAACGCCTACCGCTGGATGCTGGACCATGGCCCGGACGGTGCTGTGCCGGCGCAGGTGCTGTTTGTGGCAGGGGACTCAGCCGGGGGCAACCTGACGCTGGCACTCATCGCCTGGATTCGCGACCAGGGCTTGCGCCAGGTAAACGCTGCCGTTGCACTCTCGCCCGCCACCGACGCCACCATGGGCAGCCCCAGCCTGCGCACCAATTTGCACAGCGACGCCATGCTCGGTCCACTGTTTGGGCACCTGATCCGCGTACCGCGCTCGGTGCTGCTGTGGGGCGGTTGGTTGCGCACGCGCATTCGCCCCAGCCATCCGGATGTGTCGCCAGTGTTTGGTGACCTCTCTGGCCTGCCTCCGGTGCTGATTCACGCCAGCGCCGCCGAGATGCTGCTCGACGACAGCGTGCGCTACCTCAACAAGGCGCGTGCCGCTGGCTCGCCCGTGACTCTGCAGACTTGGGGCCAGATGGTGCACGTCTGGCACATCTTTTACCCTGCCATCACCCAAGCGCGCGAGGGCTTTGACGAAATCGCCAAATTTCTGGCGGCCGCCGCGCCACGTTCTTGACCACTGGGGAATTCAAGACACGGCTCCCGTCATCGGGAGGACTCAACCTCACCTCGTCATCGCGAGCCATCAACCTCACCTCGTCATCGCGAGGCTGTCAGGCCGTGGCGATCCATGACTTCATGCCTGCATGGATTGCCGCGTCGCTTCGCTCCTCGCAATGACAGCCCTGTGCCGCGAGGCATCCCTTTCCGTCATCGCAAGGCCGCCCACCCCTGGTCATCGCGAGCCATCAACTTCACCTCGTCATCGCGAGCCATCAACCTCACCGCGTCATCGCGAGGCCGTCAGGCCGTGGCGATCCATGACTTCATGCCTGCATGGATTGCCGCGCTGATTCTCATGACACCGGCTTGTCTTGGGTGGCCAGCCACGCTGCGAGTGTGGCGCGGTGTTCGGGGATGGCTTCCAGAAACTGCTGGCGCAATGCGGCATCGTCAAACGTGTTGGCCACGGTCTGCAGTTCTTCCACGGCGGATCGCAGCACCGCTGGCGCGCGGGCATCGCCCACGCTTAAGAGCACCTGGTAGCAGGTCAGGCGGATCAGGCTGGGGGCTTCGGCTTCGTTCAGCGTCTGACCCTGTGCCAACTGCGAGAGCACCAGGTTGACGCGTTGCAGCGCCGGATCGGTGTTGCCTTGCGCCTGTTCGACCCGGGCCAGGCCGGCCAGCGCATCGAGCCGGGCGGCGTAGTGGAACTCGGCCGAGAGTTGGTGCGAGCGCGCAAACGCCGCGTGGGCTGCAGCGTGCTGGTGCAGTGCCAGGTGGGCGTCACCGAGAGCACACAGGGCGATGGCCTCAAAGTCGGTGCTGCCCACCGCGTGCAGCAAGTCCACCGCTAATTGGGCGTGCGCCAGGGCCAGCGCGGCGTGGCCTTGGCGCAATTCCAGGGTGGACAGGGCTACCAGGGTGTTGGGCTCGACTGCCCGGTCGCCGACGGCGCGCGACAGGTGCAAGCCTTCCTCCAGAAATTGCCGCGCCTGCGCGTGCGCACCCAAACGCAGCCAACCCTTGCCCAGATTGCCCAGGGCGATGGCTTCGTTGCGTCGGTTGCCCAGTTCGCGATTGATCTGCAAGTCCTGGGCATCAAGTTCCAGCGACGCCACCTGATCGGCCTGGCTGTCGGCAATCACCGAGAGCGCATTGAGGAACAAGGCTTCGAGCGCGCGCGCGCCCAGGAGTTTGGCCTCAACCAGTCCGTTGTGCGCCAGCGCGCGGCCCAGGCCCACGTCGCCCAGGTAGTTCAGGGCGAGCGCCAGGCGTTGCTGGCCGCGCAGCGCCAGCACCGTATCGTCGCTGCGCTGGGCCAGTTCCATGGTCTGGCGGGCGGCGCTTTGTAGGGTGGCGTAGTCGCCGGTGCGCAGCGCCAGGTTGCTGCGCCGCCAGGCCACGTCGCAGCGCTTGCGATCCTGGTCAAGGATCTCGGCGATATCGTGCATCGTGTCGATGGCGGCGGATTGCTCGACGCGCAGTCCCTCCAGGTCGTCGGCGCGCTCCTGCACTGTCAGTAGCCGCCAGCGCAATTCCCACTCGGGCGCGTCGCCCTGGGCAACACCGGGCAAGACATCAGAGGGCAGCAGTTCCCAGGCCTTGCACACAAACTCCAGCGCCGCCGCATGGGCGTAACTCTCGCAGGCGTGCTCGGCCGCGCGCGCGAAAAACTCGCACGCCTGGCGCTCCAATCCCGCTTTGAAATAGTGCTCTGCAGCGACGCCAAAAAAATCCTTGGCGCGCGCACCGGTTTGCGTGGCGAACCACAGCGCCGCCTTGGCGTGCAGTTCGCGCCGGGTACTCTTGAGTACGGTGTCATAGGTGACCTGGTGCAACAGGTGGTGCACAAAGGCATATTTGCGCACCGTCTCCCAGCCGCCGTCGCTTTGGGCTTCGATCAACTTGTGGCGCACCAGCGCATTCAGGCACAGGGGCGCTTGCGCGTCCAGCGCCAGCAGGGCCTGGTCCCAAAACTCGGAGCCGATGACGCTGGCCGCTTGCAAGGCACGCTTCTCGGGCGCGCTCAAGCGGTCCAGCCGGGCTTGCAGCACGCCGGTGAGCGTTGCCGGTACATGGGTGGCAAGCAGCTTCTCGGGGCGCAGCAACCAGCACTGCGTCTGGGCGACGATGGCACCTTCGTCGATCAGCATCTTGACCAGCTCTTCCATGTAGAACGGGTTGCCTTCGGCACCGCTGGTGATGAGTTCGCGCAGTGCCGCCGGAATGGTGGGCAGCATCTTCAACAACTCGTTGACCAGCGTGCGGCTGGTGGTTTTGTCGAGTGCGCGCAGCGTGATGACCAGGGCGTTGCTCTCCAGCGGTTCGCGCGCTGGCGGCGCCTCGGAGAGCGGGCGCGCAAAGGCCACCATCAGCATCGGCAAGTCCTGATTGGCCTGGCTCAGGTAATTGAAAAAGTCGAGCGAGCCAGCGTCTGCCCAATGCATGTCGTCGAGCAGCAGCAGACTGGGCAAGTTCTCGGTGGCTGCCAAGCGCCGCAGCAGTTGCGCACCGGTGTGAAAACCCCGGTTGCGCATTTGCCGTGCATCGTCGCGAATGGCTTGAATATGCTTGCTGTCGGAAAAATCAAAGCCGATCAAGTGCCCCAGTACCTGGACCTGCGACAACGCCAGGTCTGCATCGCTCTCGTCCCGGAACAGGGGCAGCACGCCGTTTTGGAACTTGGCGCGCGCTGCGTCGTCAGAATCGCCATCGACGATCTGAAAGCGCCAGGCCATGATGTCCTTGAGCAAGCCGTAGGGCCGGTTTTGGGTCAGGGTGCGCGCACGCCCCTGGAAGAAGTAAAAACGCTCGGCGCGCGACTCGGCCCAGTTTTCAAACTCGTAAAGCAAGCGGCTTTTGCCTACACCGGCCTCGCCGATCACGCGCACCATGGCGAACTCTCTCACGCGGTACAACCTGGCAAAGGCCTCTTGCAGCAGCGACAACTCGGCTTCGCGCCCGACCATCGAGGTCTCCACGCCCTCAATGCCGCGGCTGGCTTTGCGAAACGCGCGCGGCTTGCTGCGCAACACCAGGTAGGTCGCCACCGGCGCGTCCACGCCCTTGACTTCCAGCGGCGGCTGCGGCACCACGTCAAACACGCCGCGTACATGGCGGTAGGTGTCGTGGCTGATGCGCAGACCACCTGCCGGGGCGCTTTGCTCCATGCGCGCTGCCACGTTGACGTGAAAGCCGCGGATATTGTTCTCGGCGTCCAGCCCGCCACCGAGCAGCACGTCGCCCGAATGCAGGCCCACGCGCACGTTGAAGCCGGCATGGCCAAAGCGCTCGAGCACCCGCTCGCCGTGCTGCCGACCCACTTCCAGCAGAATCAATCCCGCCAGCACCGCGCGCTCGGCGTCGTCTTCGAGCGCCTCATCGGCACCAAACACCGCCAGCACGCTGTCGCCGGCGTATTTCAAGACCCGGCCCTGGTGCGCGGTGATGATTTGCGTGCAATGGTGCAGCGCGTCGTCCATCACCAGGTGCACGTCTTCGGGGTCGAGCTTTTGGCTCAGCGTCGTGGAGCCCACCACGTCGAGAAACAGGATGGTGACGTACTTGCGCTCCTGCACCGCAGACAAGCTTGCCAGGCGCGCACGCATGGGGCCCAGCGCGGCTTCCACCAGTGCGTCGCCCAGCAGGGCACGCTGGCCCTCCAGCGCGGCAATCGCTGCTTCGAGTTGATCTTCTTCCAGTGACATCGGTTGGGGCTTAGCTGCCCGGGTGGATGCGCCGGTAGCCCCGGCCGGCCTTGACCAGTGCCTTTTGGCGCTTGCGCGCGCGCGCCACGCTGTCGTCCTGGGGCTCGGGCTGGCTCCATTTGCCGGTCTTGGGGTCGTAAATGTTGAGGTAAGCGCCCGGGTTCATGCCAAAGGACAAGAGCGTCTCGCCGTTGTGCACGGTGCCAAGAAAGTCGTTGCGTCGACCCTCCTGCTCGCCCAGGCTGAAGTAGCTTGGGAGCACGAAGTTGGACACGGCCACGCCGTCAATGGTGTAGGTTTCGGCCTGCACTGCATCGCACATTTCAAACAGGTGAAACACGCGCCGACGCCGGTCAAACGGATGGTTGCCCTCCACCAGCAGGTTGCACATCGGGTCGCCCACCAGTTCCAGGGCTTCGTGCGAGAGCGTGATCGACCAAGGCTCGTTCATTTTTTCGCACAAGCCCAGAAACACAATACCGTAAGGGATGTCGCGCAAGTTGGCCAGATGCCAGCCGGTGGCCTCCAGGGCGTTAGTGCCGTCCACCAGGTACAGCACCGCGTCGCCGCGCATGTCGGCGTTGGACTGGATGCTTAGGCGCTTGCCGGTGGGGCCTTCCAGGCGCAGCGTGGCACCAAAACTCCAATAGGGCTCAAAGTCCTCCTTCAACTGGCGGTTGATGGCGCGGATCACGTCCTGCACCTGGGCGTCGGGCAGCGTCTTGGAGCGGTTGATGAGCGAGATGATCATGGACTTCCTTTCAAGTGGGCTGCGTTGAAAATTCCCGACGAGGCTGCGCCAGGGGGGGATTGAACCATGCCGTACACTGGTCTGCAACTCCCTGCAAAATTGTCCCCGCCATGGCCCCGTCTGCCTCTCCCGCCTACCGACCCCTGGCCGAACGCATGCGCCCGCGCCATGTGGGCGAGGTCATTGGCCAGCAGCACCTGCTGGGCGAAGGCATGGCGCTGCGGCTGGCGTTTGAGTCGGGGCAGCCGCATAGCTGCATCCTGTGGGGGCCGCCCGGTGTCGGCAAGACCACGATTGCGCGCCTGATGGCCGATGCGTTTGATGCCAACTTCATCACCATCAGCGCGGTGCTGGGCGGCATCAAGGACATCCGCGAGGCGGTGGAGCAGGCGCAGCAGGCGCGCGCCGGTCTGGAGCAGCGCAACACCATCGTGTTTGTGGACGAGGTGCACCGCTTCAACAAGAGCCAGCAGGACGCCTTTTTGCCGCACGTGGAAAGCGGCCTGTTCACCTTTATCGGCGCAACCACCGAGAACCCGTCGTTCGAGGTCAACTCGGCGCTGTTGTCGCGCGCCACGGTGTACGTGCTGCAACCCTTGAGCGCGTCGGATCTGCAGAAAATCATCGACGCAGCGCTGGTAGAGCAGGCATTGCCCGCGATCGAGCCAGTTGCAGCAGAGCGCCTGATTGCCTACGCCGACGGTGACGCGCGGCGTTTGCTCAACACCCTGGAGACGCTCACCGTGGCGGTGCGCCAGGAGCGCCAGGAGGTGATCAGCGATGCCTGGCTGCTCAAGGTTCTGGGCGAGCGCCTGCGTCGCTACGACAAGGGGGGCGAGCAGTTTTACGACACCATCAGCGCGTTGCACAAGTCGGTGCGTGGGTCGGACCCGGACGCTGCGCTCTATTGGTTTGTTCGCATGCTCGACGGCGGGGCCGATCCGCGCTACATGGCGCGGCGCCTGATTCGCATGGCCAGCGAAGACATCGGGCTGGCCGATCCGCGCGCGCTGCACCTGGCGCTGGACGCGGCGCAAGTCTACGAGCGCCTGGGCAGCCCGGAGGGCGAGCTAGCCCTGGCCGAGTGCGTGGTGTACCTGGCGGTGGCACCCAAGTCCAACGCGGTGTACCGGGCCTTTAACGCCGTGCGTGCACTGGTCAAGGGCGACGCGACGCGGCCGGTGCCGCTGCACCTGCGCAACGCGCCGACGCAATTGATGAAGAAGCTCGATTACGGCAAGGACTACCGTTACGCCCACGACGAGCCGCAAGGCTTTGCCGCCGGTGAGACTTACCTGCCAGAAGGATTGGAAGGCCAGCATTTTTACCACCCGGTGGAGCGCGGTTTGGAGATCCGCATTGCGGAGAAATTGCGCGCGTTGCGCGCCGCCAATGACCAGGTGCGCAGTACCGACGCCTAGCCACCAGCGCGGCAATGCAACAGGGTATACCCGGACTGCGGGCTTTCCAAAATGGGCAGGCAGCTTCGGTACAATCCCGGCACCAGTTCGCCGACGCAACCCATTGGCGAACGTTGAAAAACGGGGACAGCCCACAAGGCCGTGCCGTGCGCCAATAATCGGAATCCGTCCCTTTTTTGGCCTAGGCGCCGGTCACAAATCGGAGTAGCTTTGTATGGATATTTTGCTGCAACAGATCATCAACGGTCTGGTGTTGGGTAGCATGTACGCGCTGATTGCGCTGGGCTACACCATGGTGTACGGCATCATCAACCTGATCAATTTCGCCCACGGCGAAGTGATGATGGTCGGGGCCCTGACCAGTTGGACCCTCATTGGGCTGATGCGCGAATCCTCCCCCGATCTGCCGGGCTACGTGATGCTGTTCATTGCCCTGGTGATCTCCTGTGTGGTGGCCGCGGCGCTCAATTTCACGATCGAGAAGGTTGCCTACCGGCCGCTGCGCAACAGTCCCAAGCTGGCGCCGCTGATTACTGCCATTGGCATGTCCACGCTGCTGCAGTCGCTGGCGATGATCATCTGGAAACCCAACAACAAGTCCTACCCCACTCTGTTGCCCAATACCCCGTTTGACATTGGCGGCGCCGTGATCACTCCCACCCAGTTGATGATTTTGGGCCTGACAGCGGCTTCGCTGGCGGTGCTGATGTGGCTGGTCAACTACACCAAGCTCGGGCGCGCCATGCGTGCCACGGCCGAAAACCCGCGTGTGGCTGCGCTCATGGGGGTCAAGCCCGATCGCGTGATTTCGGCCACCTTCATCATTGGCGCGGTGCTGGCCGCCATTGCCGGCGTGATGTACGCCTCCAACTACGGCACTGCCCAACATGCGATGGGCTTTTTGCCCGGGCTGAAAGCCTTTACGGCGGCGGTATTCGGCGGCATTGGTAACCTGGCCGGTGCCGTGGTCGGGGCGATTCTGCTGGGCCTGATCGAGTCCATCGGTGCGGGCTACATCGGCGCGCTCACGGGCGGCGTGCTGGGCAGCCACTATTCCGACATCTTTGCGTTTATTGTGCTGATCGTGGTGTTGACCCTGCGACCCTCGGGACTGCTGGGCGAACGCGTGGCCGATCGCGCATAAGGAGATTGATGCCATGAAACCATCACAAAAAATCTTTGCCTTCCTGGCTGCCGCTGTCGGTCTGCTGGTGCTGCCGCTGCTGCTGCAAAATTTTGGCAACGCCTGGGTGCGCATTGCCGATATGGCGCTGCTCTATGTGCTGCTGTCGCTGGGCTTGAACATCGTGGTCGGCTATGCCGGTCTGCTCGATCTGGGCTATGTGGCTTTCTACGCCATCGGCGCCTACATATTCGGCCTGTCGGCGTCTCCGCAGTTGACCGAAGCCTTTCCGTCGATTGCGGCCATGTTTCCGGACGGTCTGCACATGCCGCTGTGGCTGGTGCTGCCAATGGCTGCGGCGCTGGCGGGAGTGTTTGGCGTGCTGCTGGGTGCGCCCACCTTGCGTCTGCGCGGCGACTACCTGGCGATTGTGACCCTGGGCTTTGGCGAAATCATCCGGGTGTTCCTCAACAACCTGGACAACCCGATCAATATCACCAATGGCCCCAAGGGGGTCAACCAGATTGACTCGCTGCACTTCTTCGGACTTGATCTGGGCAAGAAACTGGTGATCGATGGTTTTGAGATCGCCTCGGTGTCGCTCTACTACTACCTGTTCCTGGCGCTGGTGGTGGTGAGCGTGGTGGTTTGCCACCGCCTCGAACTCTCGCGCGTAGGGCGCGCCTGGATGGCCATCCGCGAGGACGAAATCGCCGCCAAGGCCATGGGTATCAACACTCGCAACCTCAAGCTGCTGGCGTTTGGCATGGGTGCCACGTTTGGTGGCGTGTCGGGCGCGATGTTTGCCGCCTTCCAGGGCTTTATCTCGCCCGAGTCTTTCAGCCTGATGGAGTCGGTGATGATCGTCGCCATGGTGGTGCTCGGTGGCGTGGGGCACCTGCCCGGGGTGATTTTGGGCGCAGTGCTGCTCTCGGCCTTGCCCGAGGTGCTGCGTTATGTGGCGGGTCCCTTGCAGGAAATGTCGGGCGGGCGACTCGATGCGTCCATCCTGCGCCAACTGCTGATTGCCCTGGCCATGATCAGCGTCATGCTGGTGCGCCCGCGTGGGCTGTGGCCATCGCCCGAACACGGCAAGTCGTTGCAAACCCTCAAAGGCTGAAACCGGCAGACTGACAGGTCAACTCATGGGTTGACCGTGTTGTCCCCAACTCAATGGAACCAACATGACAGATACAGTACTTAACGTCGCAGGCGTGTCCAAGCGTTTCGGCGGTTTGCAGGCCTTGAGCGATGTCGGAATCAAGATCCAGCGCGGCCAGGTCTATGGTTTGATCGGCCCCAATGGCGCTGGCAAGACCACCTTCTTCAACGTGCTCACGGGTCTTTACACGCCCGACAGCGGCAGCTTTGAACTCGCGGGCAAGCCCTACCAACCCACGGCCGTGCACGAAGTGGCCAAAGCCGGTATTGCGCGCACCTTCCAGAACATCCGCCTGTTTGCCGAAATGACGGCGCTGGAGAACGTGATGGTGGGGCGCCACATCCGCACCCATTCGGGCCTGATCGGGGCGATCTTCCGCACCTCGGGCTTCAAGACCGAAGAGGCCGAGATCGCCGCACGTGCGCACGAACTGCTGGACTACGTCGGCATTGGCCGCTTTGCCGACTACAAGGCGCGCACCCTGAGCTATGGTGACCAGCGGCGTCTGGAAATCGCGCGTGCCCTGGCGACCGACCCGCAACTGATCGCGCTGGACGAACCCGCTGCCGGCATGAACGCCACCGAAAAAGTGATGCTGCGCGAACTGATCGACCGCATCCGCAACGACAACCGCACCATCCTGCTGATCGAGCACGACGTGAAACTGGTGATGGGCCTGTGCGACCGCGTCACCGTGCTCGACTACGGCAAGCAGATTGCCGAGGGCACGCCCGCCGACGTGCAGCGTGACGAGAAGGTGATTGAAGCCTACCTGGGCACCAGCGGCCACTAGGAACAGAACTATGACAACCAAAACATTGCTCAAAGTAACCGGCTTGAAGGTGTCCTATGGCGGCATTCAGGCGGTCAAAGGCGTCGATTTCGAAGTGCACGAAGGCGAACTGGTTTCGCTCATCGGCTCCAATGGCGCTGGCAAGACCACCACCATGAAGGCCATCACCGGCACGCTGCCGATCAACGCCGGTGACATCGAATACATGGGCCACAGCATCCGTGGCCAAGGCCCCTGGGATCTGGTCAAGCAGGGCCTGGCCATGGTGCCCGAAGGGCGTGGCGTGTTTACCCGCATGTCGATTCTGGAAAACCTGCAGATGGGTGCCTACATCCGCGACGACGCGCAAGGCGTTGCCGACGATATCGACAAAGTGTTCTCGATCTTCCCGCGCCTCAAGGAGCGGCGCGACCAGTTGGCTGGCACCATGTCCGGCGGCGAACAGCAAATGCTGGCCATGGGCCGCGCGTTGATGAGCCGCCCCAAGGTGCTGCTGCTCGATGAGCCCTCGATGGGCTTGTCGCCGCTGATGGTGGACAAGATTTTCGAGGTGGTGCGCGACGTCTACGCCCAAGGCGTGACGGTGCTGTTGGTGGAACAAAACGCCAGCCGCGCCCTGGGCATCGCCAACCGCGGCTACGTGATGGAGTCAGGCATCATCACCATGAACGGCGACGCCAAGCAAATGCTCAACGACCCCAAAGTCCGCGCCGCCTATCTCGGCGAGTGAGGCAATAGGGAGCGAAAAGGAGCGAAAAGGGGACGCTACCCTTTTTCGCCAGTGAGGGGCAGTGGGGTCGGATCCCGATTCAGGACGAGGGTCTGGCCGGAGACAAGAAGCAAAGAACGAAATCGGGCTCTGACCCCAGGGCACCGGGTCTGCCGGAGAAAGACACCTGCCTCAACCGCGATTGGCACTCAAGCCCTGCGGCAACGGCGAATGGGGCCGCCGCCCGTACGCCCAATCCACCATCCCATTTGCGTGGTGGGTACCAACCGCGCGATCTACTCCCGATCCGCCGCAGACGTAAATGCGTCAGCAAAAAACTCGTCGGGCGGCAACTTCACCAAGGCCGTGAAGTCGGCGCGGGCGGAGTCGATCACGATCGGCGCGCCGCAGGCGTAGACCTGGTGGCCGCTCAGGTCAGCAAAGTCTTGCAGCACGGCGCGGTGCACAAAGCCGGTTCGCCCGCTCCAATGGTCTTGTGCCAGCGCGTCCGAGACCACCGGCACGTAGCGCAGATGCGGCATGGCCGGGAGTTGCGCCTTGATCCAGTCTTGCTGGTACAGGTCGGACGGACGTCGGCCGCCCCAGTACAAGGTGGTGGGGCGCGTGATGGCTTTCTGTTGCATGTGCTCCAGCAGCGCCTTCACCGGCGCAAAACCGGTGCCCGAGGCCAGCAGGATGATGGGCTTACTGGAGTCTTCGCGCAGGTAGAAGCTGCCAAACGGCCCTTCAATGCGCAGAATGTCGCGCTCTTTCATGCTGCCAAAAACCTGATCGGTAAACACGCCGCCGGGCAGGTGGCGAATGTGCAATTCCAGGGTGTTGCCCGTGGCCGCATTGGCCATGGAGTAGCTGCGGCGCAGTCCGTCGCGCAGGATGAATTCGACGTATTGGCCGGCGCGGTAGGCGAAGCTGTCGTTGGCGGGCAGTTGCAGTTGCATCAGCATCACATCGTCGGATTTGCGCGTGAGCGAAGTCACGCGTACCGGCATCTTCTTGATCGGCAGCGCTCCCACTTCGGTGACCTGGCGCGACTCCAGCACCAGGTCCGACTCGGGTTGGGCGCGGCAGGTCAGGATGATGCCGCTGGCCTGTTCTGCGGCGCTAAGCGCCTTCTCCTGGTAGTTGTCCATGTGCACCTGGCCCGAGAGCAGTTTGCACTTGCACGAGCCGCAGACGCCGTCCTTGCAACCATAGGGCAAACCCACGCCTTGGCGTATGGCGGCACTCAGCACGGACTCGTCGGGCAGGGTGTCGAAACTGCGGCCACTGGGCTGCACGCTGACGTGGAATGCACCCTTTGGGGCGTCGGTGGTGGTCATCTTGTGGTTATCCTAGCGTTTTCGATCAAGCGAGACCGTAATTTTGCCTTCAATTCACAGCCCTCTGGGTGCCTTGCCTGCGCGCTTTCGGCGCGAGCGCGTGCTGATCGTTGGCTGTGGTGACATCGGGCTGCGCGCGCGTGCCTTGCTGGGCAAGCGCGTGCGCGTGCTTGCGCTGACCTCCAGTGCCGCGCGCTGCGATGCCCTGCGTGCAGCGGGCATCACGCCGCTGCTGGGCGACCTGGATGCGCCGCACAGCTTGCAGCGCCTGGCCGGCTTGGCAACCCGGGTGCTGCATCTGGCACCACCCACCAACGCCGGGCTGACCGATCAGCGCACGCGTGATCTGGCCGCTGCGCTGCTGCGCCGCAGTGCGCCCAAAAGTCTGGTGTACGGCTCCACCAGCGGCGTCTATGGCGACTGCCAGGGCGATTGGATCGACGAAACACGCGCGTTGCGTGCCCAGACCATCCGGGCCCAGCGCCGGGTCGATGCCGAGGTTCGCCTGCGCCACTGGGCCAGGGTGACGGGCGCGCGCATGAGCGTGCTGCGCATTCCAGGCATTTACGCCAATGACCGCGTTGGCGGCACACCGCGCGAGCGATTGCTCAAGGCGATGCCGGTCCTGCACGCGCAGGATGATGTGTACACCAACCATATCCACGCCGACGACCTGGCGCGCGCCTGCCACCTGGCCTTGTGGCGCGGTGCGCCACAGCGCGCCTACCACGTCAGCGACGACACGGTCCTGAAAATGGGCGACTACTTCGATCTGGCAGCCGACCTGTATGGCCTGGCGCGCCCCCAGCGGATTGCGCGTGAGCAGGCCACTGCGCTCCTGCCTGCGATGCTGCTGAGCTTCATGCAGGAGTCGCGCCGCATGCTTAACCGACGCATGAAGGATGAACTGCGCTTGCGCCTGCGCTATCCCACGGTGCGCGAGGGCTTGCAGTCGCCCGGCGTTTGAGGGGCTCAGAGGGTCGGGCTATCAGGCACTGGCGGGTGCAGGCGCAGCAGCGCCCTCCACACCAGCCAACTGCACAGCAGGGTGATGGGGCAGGCCCACAGCACGTCGCTGAGCCAGTGCGCGCTGTCGGACATGCGGGCAAAGCCCACGAGAAAGGCGGCAGAGACTCCGGCGGCACCCCACCAGCGCTGGCGGCGTCTGTGCACCAGCATCAGTGAGCTCAGAAAGATGCCGCAGGCCACGTGCCCGCTGACAAACGAGCAGTTGTTGTTGCACTGGTCGGTCATGACCGTGGCGCGGGTGAATTGTTGCGGCCCGCCAAAGTCCTGCACCTGGTAGGGGCGTGCCCGCTGCCAGTGGTCCTTGAAACCGTTGTTGACCAGCAGGCCCGGCCCGAGCGTGCCCGCCAGGGCAATGAAGGCCAGCGTCATGCGCCAGGACTTGGCTTTGCCGCTGAGCAGGCTGAGCAGCCACAAGGCGAGCGCGCCCAGCACCACGGTGCGGAACACGGCTGGAACGTAGAGGTTGATACCCTCCACCCAGAACCACGAAGCCGAGTGGATGCGCGCTTGATTGCCGGTAAACAGGCCCGCTGCCGCCAGATCAAGCTGCGTCCAGAGGGTGGGCAGCAGGGCCAGGGCGACAAAGGCGCAAACGATGGCCCAAAACAGGCGCGGGGTGCGCGTAGCGGCGGTGTTTTCAGCGGTGGGGTGAGTTTCAGGGGCTGTCAAGATGCGGTTCTCTGACGCAATTGTCAACGATTTATCCAGCCCCGGCATCACGGGCGCTCCCCGGTCAGCGCGTTGGGCAATGCGGCGATAATCGGCGTTTCCGATTGAACGAACAACAAGCATGAAGCATTGCATTCTGGTCACGGGTGGAGCAGGGTTTATTGGGTCGAATTTCGTCCTGGACTGGCTGGCGCAGTCGCAGGAAAGCGTGATCAACCTGGACAAGTTGAGCTACGCCGGCAATTTGCAGAATCTTGCCAGCCTGCAAGGCGATGCGCGCCACATCTTTGTGCATGGCGATATTGGCGACCCAGACCTGGTGGCCAAGCTACTGTCCACGCACCAGCCGCGCGCGGTGGTGAACTTTGCCGCCGAGTCGCACGTGGATCGCTCGATCCACGGCCCCGAAGCCTTTGTGCAAAACAATATTGTGGGTACCTTCCGTCTGCTCGAAGCCGTGCGCAGCTACTGGCAGACCATGGACGTTGAAGGGCGCGCCGCGTTCCGGTTTCTGCATGTGTCCACGGACGAGGTTTACGGATCGCTGGCACCCGACGAGCCGGCGTTTACCGAGCAGCATCCGTTTGAGCCCAATAGCCCCTATAGCGCCAGCAAGGCCGCCAGCGACCACCTGGTGCGCGCCTGGCACCACACCTATGGCCTGCCGGTGCTCACCACCAATTGCTCCAACAATTACGGGCCCTTGCATTTTCCAGAAAAACTCATTCCGCTGGTGATCGTCAATGCACTCGCGGGCAAGCCGCTGCCGGTGTACGGCGACGGCCAGCAAATCCGCGACTGGCTCTACGTCAAGGACCATTGCAGCGCCATCCGGCGTGTGCTGCAGGCCGGGCGTGTTGGGCAGACCTACAACATCGGCGGCTGGAATGAGCAGGCCAACCTCAGCATCGTGCGCACGATCTGCGAGTTGCTTGACCGCATGGCCCCGCGTGCTGACGGCAAGCCCTACCAGGAGCAGATTACCTTTGTTACCGACCGCCCGGGCCATGACCGGCGCTACGCCATCGACGCGCGCAAGGTCGAGCAGGAACTGGGCTGGAAGCCCCAAGAGACGTTTGAGAGCGGCATTGCCAAAACCGTGCAGTGGTACCTTGACAACCAGGACTGGGTTGCCCATGTGCAAAGCGGTGCCTACCGCGACTGGGTGCATACCCAATACGGTGCCGCCATTGCCCAGGGGCAGGCGCGCGCTGCATGAAGATCCTGCTGCTGGGCTGCAACGGCCAGGTGGGCTGGGAGCTGCAACGCAGCCTCGCGCCGCTGGGGCCGGTGGTGGCCCTGGGGCGCGACTCGGCGCACAACCCCAACGGCTGGTGCGGTGATCTGACCCAGCTCGATGCCCTGGCGCAGACCGTGCGCGCGGTGGCACCGGACGTGATCGTCAATGCCGCTGCGCACACCGCGGTCGATCTGGCCGAAAGCCAGAGCGATCTGGCACAACTTGTCAACGCCCAGGCACCGGCGTTGTTGGCGCAGCAGGCAAAAGAATTGGGCTGCTGGCTGGTGCACTACAGCACCGACTACGTGTTTGATGGCAGCGGAACACGGGCCTGGTGCGAAACCGATGGCACCGGCCCGCTCAATGTGTATGGCCGCAGCAAGCTCGAAGGCGAGCAGGCGTTGGCGCAATGCCAGCGTCATGTGATCTTGCGCACCAGTTGGGTCTATGGCGCGCGTGGTGGCAACTTTGCCAAGACCATGCTGCGTCTGGCCGCACAACGTGAAACGCTGCAGGTGATTGACGACCAGCATGGTGCCCCCACCGGCGCCGACCTGCTGGCCGACGTAACGGCCCATCTGTTGCGCCGCGTGACCGGCAGCAGCGCGGCAGCGGATGCGTCTGCGCTGGCGGGTATTTACCACCTGGCGGCAGCCGGTGAGACCACCTGGTTCGATTACGCGCGTTACGTTTTTGAGCAGGCCAGGCAGATAAACCCTGCTATAAAATTGCTAGTAAATGAGGTGCGGCCGGTGGCCAGTTCGGCGTTTGTCACGGCCGCGCGCCGCCCCCTGAATTCGCGTTTGGATACCACCAAGCTGCGTTCCACCTTTGCGCTGCACCTGCCGCACTGGCAGGCGGGTGTGGCACGGATGATGAAAGAAATCGATGTTGAAACTACGCATTGACCCGCAAGCGGCTAGCCGCAAGGGCATTATTTTGGCCGGGGGATCGGGCACCCGTTTGCACCCCGCCACGCTGGCCATGAGCAAGCAACTCCTGCCGGTGTATGACAAGCCCATGATTTACTACCCGTTAAGCACGCTGATGCTGGCGGGTATGCGCGACATTTTGATCATCAGCACGCCGCAGGACACGCCGCGTTTTGCCCAGTTGCTCGGCGACGGAAGCCAGTGGGGCATCAACCTGCAGTACGCGGTGCAACCCAGTCCTGACGGGCTGGCGCAGGCGTTCCTGATTGGCGAGCAGTTCATCGGTAACGACAGCAGCGCGCTGGTGCTGGGTGACAATATTTTTTACGGGCACGATCTGCACACCTTGCTGCAAAGCGCGCACCGCCAACCGCAGGGCGCGACCGTGTTTGCCTACCATGTGCACGATCCCGATCGCTACGGCGTGGTGGCGTTTGACGCCGACGGCCGCGCCAACAGCATCGAAGAAAAGCCCGTCCACCCGCGCAGCAACTACGCCGTCACCGGTCTGTATTTTTACGACAACCAGGTAGTCGACATCGCCAAGGCCGTGCGCCCCAGCGCACGCGGCGAACTGGAGATTACCTCGGTCAACCAGGCCTACCTGGAGCAGCAGCAACTCAGCGTGCAGATCATGCAGCGCGGCTACGCCTGGCTCGATACCGGCACCCACGACAGTCTGTTGGAGGCCGGCCAGTTCATCGCCACGCTGGAGCGCCGCCAGGGTCTCAAGATTGCTTGCGTGGAAGAAATCGCCTGGCGCAATGGCTTCATCAACGAAAGTCAGATGCAGCGCCTGGCCCAGCCCCTGGCCAAGAGCGGCTATGGTCAGTACCTGCTGGGCTTGCTCAAGGAAGAGGCTTCGCGATGAAGGTCACGCCCACCGCCATCGCCGAGGTGCTGCTGATCGAGCCGCGCGTTTTTGGTGACGAGCGCGGTTTTTTCTTCGAGAGTTTCAACCAGCGCGCCTTTGCACAGGCCACCGGGATTGACACCCCGTTTGTGCAGGACAACCACTCGCGTTCGGTGCGCGGCGTGTTGCGCGGCCTGCATTACCAGTTGCAGCAGCCCCAAGGCAAACTGGTGCGGGTTATCTCGGGCGAAGTGTTCGACGTGGTGGTCGATCTGCGCCGCGCCAGTCCCTCGTTTGGCCAATGGGTGGGTGCGTTGCTGTCGGCACAGAACAAGCACCAGTTCTGGGTGCCGCCGGGCTTTGCCCATGGTTTTGTGGTGCTGTCCGAGGCAGCGGAGTTCTTGTACAAAACCACCGACTACTACGCCCCCCAGCACGAGCAATGCATTGCCTGGAACGACCCCACCATCGGCATCACCTGGCCCGACATCGGCGAGGCGTTCCAACTCTCGGCCAAAGACCAGGCCGGCCTGAACTGGTCACAGGCGCGCTTCTTCGATTGAGCAGCAGGTCCTTTCCATGTCCCTTTCCCAGTCATCGCAAACCACATCCCCGTCCTTGCGAACCACATTCCCGTCATTGCGAACCACAACCCCGTCATTGCGAACGAAGTGAAGCAATCCATGTCTTTCGGACTGCATGGACTGCCGCGCTGCGCTCGCAGTGACGAAACCACGGCGCTTGGTCCCTGCGCAGTTTCGACCACCTGTAACAGGGAGGGCTCGCACGGGAGCGCGACTAGCGGGGCGTTACCAGCGACGGTCCCGAGTCCTGCAGCGGACCCAGCGGGTTGGTCTGCACTTCGGTTTCGTTAACCACGGGTTGGCCGCCCCAGGCGCGGTACACCACCACGTCGTCCACCAGCAAAATCAGCGCGTTGAAGCGCCAGCCGCGGGTTTCGGTGCGACGCGAGAAGTTGATGAAATCGGCCAAGAAGTTGCCGGTGCGCTCTTTGGAAATGCTGGAGACATTGATTTCCCAGCCCCGGCAGGCGTCGCGCGCCGCCAGGCAAGTCAGGATGCCGGGCTCCAGGTCTTCCTTGCTCACCACACTGCCGCTGACCACGCGGCGCACGATGTCCGAGGGGGTCAGTATCAACGTGTTGGGTTGCTTGATCGGGTCCAGACCCATCGCGGTGAGCGACGTGAGGTTGCTCTTTTGCGGAACCAACGATTCGATGGCCGCGCGCGCCGCATCAAAATTCTGGAAGGTAGGGGACTCGGTGTGCGACTTGGGCAGCAAAAACGAGCAGCCGCCGAGCAAACTCGCGGCAGACAAGTACCAAGCAAGACGGGTGCGGTGAACCATGCTGCGCCGAGTGTACGTCAGCCGCGCATTGCCGCTGTGACAAAAGTCGTATCGACTGCAGTCTGTGGTGCCCGAGGCCGGAATCGAACCGGCACGCCTTGCGGCGCGGGATTTTGAGTCCCGTGCGTCTACCAATTCCACCACTCGGGCCAGGAGAAGCGAAGGCGCAAATTATGGCACATTTAAGGGTATGAACTATCCATCGATTGAAGACCTGGTTGGCAAGACTCCGCTGGTGGCATTGCGGCGTATCAACGCACAGGAGAACGCCGAACGCCACAACGTGGTGCTGGGCAAACTCGAAGGCAACAACCCGGCCGGTTCGGTCAAGGACCGTGCTGCCCTGTCGATGATTACGCGTGCCCAGGAGCGCGGCGAAATCGCGCCCGGCGATACGCTGATCGAGGCCACTTCGGGCAACACCGGTATCGCACTGGCGATGGCGGCTGCGATCAAGGGCTACCGCATGCTGCTGATCATGCCCGAGGACCTGTCGATTGAGCGCGTGCAGACCATGAAGGCCTTTGGTGCCGAGTTGATCCTCACGCCCAAGAGCGGCGGCATGGAGTACGCGCGCGACCTGGCCACCCAGATGCACAACGATGGCAAGGGCCGTGTGCTCGACCAGTTTGCCAACGCCGACAACCCGCGCATCCACTACGAAACCACCGGCCCCGAAATTTGGGCCGACACCAAAGGCCGCATCACCCATTTTGTGAGCGCCATGGGCACCACCGGAACGATTACCGGCGTGTCCAAATTTCTCAAGGAAAAGAACCCCAAGGTCCAGGTGATCGGTGCCCAGCCCAGCGAAGGCTCGCGCATTCCGGGCATTCGCAAGTGGCCGCAGGAATATCTGCCCAAGATTTACGACCCGTCACACGTCGATGAACTGATGTACGTGAGCCAAGCCGACGCCGAGGAGATGTGCCGCAGGCTGGCGCGCGAAGAGGGCGTCTTTGGCGGTATCTCGGCCGCTGGTGCATGCTGGGTTGCACAGCAGATTGCGCTGCGCGAGCGCCACGCCACGGTGGTGTTTGTGGTCTGCGACCGTGGCGACCGCTACCTCTCCACCGGCGTCTTCCCCGCTTGAGCACCGGCATGCTGCCAGCCCACCGCTTTTGCCCGCTGTGTGCCAGCGCCTTGGCGCTGATCACGCAGATGGAGGACGGCGGTGCCAAGGAGCGCCTGCGCTGCCCGGCGTGCGGCTACACCCACTGGAACAACCCCACGCCCGTGCTGGCGGCGGTGATCGAGTACCGGGGCCAGATTCTGCTGGCGCGCAACGCCGCCTGGCCGGGCAAGATGTACGCGCTGATCACCGGCTTCATGGAGGCAGGCGAGACGCCGCAAGAAGGTGTTGCGCGCGAGATTGCCGAAGAAACCAATTTGGCGACCGAGTCGCTCGATCTGATCGGGGTCTATGATTTCCAGCGCATGAACCAGGTGATCATTGCCTACCATGCGGTCTGCAGCGGCGACGTGCGCCTATCGCCCGAACTGGTGGACTACCGGCTGTTTTCGCCGCAAACGGTGAAGTGTTGGCCAGCGGGGACGGGCTACGCATTGGCAGATTTTTTGCGCTCTCGCGGGCATGAGCCGGAATTCATGGACCCTGTGTGGCGCAAAGACATAGAGCAGCGTGCCGAGTACTAGAATCGGCTCCAACGTCAGAAAGCAGCTTGCATGAACTTCGACAAAGAAATTGACACCCGCGGCCTGAATTGCCCGCTGCCCATTCTCAAAGCCAAGAAGGCCTTGTCGGAGATGGTCAGCGGTCAGGTGCTCAAGGTGGTAGCCAGCGACCCTGGTTCGGTGCGCGACTTCCAGGCCTTTGCCAAGCAAACCGGCAACGAACTCGTGGAACAGGAAACCGTGGGTGAGGAATACATCCACGTCTTGAGGCGGCGGTAGTAGAGGGCCCCCACGCTCCGCCGCTGCGCGGGTCGCTGGACGTGCCACTGCCAGACGCAGTGGCTCCTCGTGCCGTCCTAGCCTGCGCAGGCAGGCTCAGAGCCGCGGCACTCGGCCCCCAGGGGGCGCAATTCGCCTTGGGGCGGCCCGGCGGCGAATCATGGGTGTAGGCGTTCCCCGCAGAGATGGGGCCAGGGGCCCGCGCCTCAGCTGTCAAACGCCCAGCATATCGGCGCGGACCCCTGACCCCATCTCTGCTGCCAGCTTTGCAAGCTCCCTTTTTCGGGTGGCCGAAACTGCATGGGGACCATAAGCCGCGGCTCCGTCACTGCGAGGAGCGAAGCGACGCGGCAGTCCATGCATTTGAAATTCATGGATTGCTTCACTTCGTTCGCAATGACGGGAACGTGGTTCGCACTGACGGGACTGTGGTTCGCAATGACGGAGAAGTGACTCGCAATGACGCAGAAGTGGTTCGCAATGACGGGGATGGGTCATGGAGACAACCCAGGGGATTACCCACTCGGGCTGTTGCAGTTTGTAGGACCTTGCCTGCAAGCGATTGGGTTGGTTCCCACAAACTGCCTCCTGGGATTAGCCAAGTCTTGCGAGTTGCTCCTGGACCTTGGTTAGGGTGGCGGCGAAGTCGGCCATGCGTTTGCGTTCTTGCTCCAGCACGGTGGCGGGGGCTTTGGCTACGAAGGCTTCATTGCTGAGCTTGCTCTGGGCTTTGGTGATCTGCTCTTGCAGGCGCGCCACTTCCTTGCCCAGGCGCAGCTTTTCGGCGGCTACATCCACTTCGACAAACAGGCAGATGCGCGCCTCGCCCACCACGGCCACTGGCGCGGCTTGTGCCGCTGCGGTCCAGGCGGCCTGGTCGTCAAACAGGCGCACTTCGTTGAGCTTGGCCAGTGCCTGCAGCACCGCAGCCGAGTTTTGCCAGAAGGCATTTTCTGCCGCAGATTGCGTCAGCACAAACAGCGGCAAGCGGCTTGCGGGCGACACGTTCATCTCACCGCGCAGGTTGCGGCAGGCGTCGACCAGCAGCTTGAATTTGGCCACATGCGCCACGGCGGCAGGGTCGATGCGCTCGGGTTGGCTCACCGGGTAGGCGGCCACACTCACCGAGGCACCTGCGCGCGCTGCCACCGGTGCGACCTTTTGCCACAGCTCTTCGGTGATGAACGGGATCACCGGGTGCGCCAGACGCAAGATGGTCTCGAGCGTGCGGATCAGGGTGCGGCGCGTGGCGCGCTTTTGGGCCTCGCCACCGGTCTGGATTTGCACCTTGGCAATTTCCAGATACCAGTCGCAGAATTCGTTCCAGACAAAGTCGTAGATCGTGTTGGCCACGTTGTCCAGGCGGTAGTCGGTAAAGCCTTGCGCCACTTCGGCTTCAACCTGCTGCAACAGCGACACAATCCAGCGGTCCGCTGCGCTGAACTCCAGATAGCCACCGGCTGCGCAGGCGCTACCGCCATGGTCGTCCAGGCCGCAGTCCTGGCCCTCGCAGTTCATCAGCACAAAGCGCGTGGCGTTCCACAGTTTGTTGCAGAAATTGCGATAGCCCTCGCAGCGTTTGCTGTCAAAGTTGATCGAGCGCCCCAGCGAGGCCAGCGCCGCAAAGGTAAAGCGCAGCGCGTCGGCCCCATAGGCCGGAATGCCTTCGGGAAATTCTTTCTCGGTGTTCTTGCGCACCTGGGGTGCGGTCTCGGGTTTGCGCAGCCCGGTGGTGCGCTTGTCCAGCAGCGGTGCGAGCGAAATACCGTCGATCAGGTCGACCGGGTCCAGCACATTGCCCTCGCTCTTGCTCATCTTCTTGCCCTGCGCATCGCGCACCAGACCGTGGATGTACACATGCCGAAACGGCACCCGCCCCGTGAAGTGCGTGGTCATCATGATCATGCGGGCGACCCAGAAGAAGATGATGTCGTAGCCAGTGACCAGCACGGAGCTTGGCAGGTAGAGGTCGTAGTCACCCAGCTTGTTTGGGTCTTGGTCCGGGTTGGCGTTGGCGTCGCTTCGGGGGGCGGCGGACTCGGTCCGGCTCATACTCGCTGCGCTCGCCAAATCGCCGGCTCCGAGCCCGCCGCCCCCCGAAGCTAGCGAAGTTGGAGCGGCGCCATTCAAACCTGCTGCGGCGTCGGCGCTGAGCGGTTCGGGTGCGCTCGCAGCGATTTTGCGCGCGAAGCGCGTATGAGCAAGAGCGTGCCCGAGCCGATCGCCACCGATGCCGTCCCCCGCCAATTCGTCCCCCGCCAAATCACTGCCGAGTTCCTCCCCCGTCCACCCCATCGTGCTAAACGGCACCAGCGCCGACGAATACCAGGTATCGAGCACATCGGGGTCGCGCGTCAGCGTCTTGCCCGGCGCCTGGGCCTGCGCTTGGGCTTCATTGCGTGCCACATAGACATTGCCCTCGGCGTCGTACCAGGCTGGAATCTGGTGGCCCCACCAGAGCTGGCGGCTGATGCACCAGTCGGTGATGTTGTTCATCCATTGGTTGTAGGTATTGACCCAGTTCTCGGGAACAAAGCGAATTGCGCCGGACTGCACGGCGTCTATGGCCTTTTGCGCAATGCTCTTTTGCGCTGGGTCTTGCGGACTGACCTTGTTCATGGCGACAAACCACTGGTCAGTGAGCATCGGCTCAATGATCTGCCCGGTGCGGCCGCAGCGCGGCACCATCAGTTTGTGCTTCTTGGTTTCCACCAACACGCCCAGGGCCTGAAGGTCTTCCACCACCTTCTTGCGTGCCACAAAGCGGTCCAGCCCCTGGTAGGCAGCGGGGGCTTCGGCGTTGATCTTGGCGTCGAGTGTGAGCACGCAGATCATGGCGAGCTTGTGGCGTTGGCCCACGGCGTAGTCGTTCTGGTCGTGCGCCGGAGTGACCTTGACCACGCCGGTGCCAAAAGCCTTGTCCACGTAGGCGTCGGCAATCACGGGGATGGTGCGGTTGCACAGCGGCAGCGTGACCTGCTTGCCGATCAGGTGGGTGTAGCGCTCGTCCTCAGGGTGCACCATCACCGCCACGTCGCCCAGCATGGTTTCCGGGCGCGTAGTGGCCACCACCAGGCCGGGTGCGCTTTCGCCGTTGACCACTTGGGGGCCATCGGCAAACGGGTACAGGATGTGCCACAGGAAGCCTTCTTCCTCTTCGCTCTCTACCTCCAGGTCGCTCACCGCGCTCATCAGCACCGGGTCCCAGTTGACCAGGCGCTTGCCACGGTAGATCAGGCCTTGCTGGTACAACTGAACAAAGGTTTCGGTCACCGTCTTGGACAGCTTGTCGTCCATGGTGAAGTACTCGCGGCTCCAGTCCACGCTGTCGCCCATGCGGCGCATTTGCGTGGTGATGGTGTTACCGCTGTGCTCCTTCCACTCCCACACCTTCTTCACGAAGGCATCGCGCCCGAGGTCGTGGCGGCTGACCTTCTGCTCTTGCAACTGGCGCTCGACCACGATCTGGGTGGCAATGCCGGCGTGGTCGGTGCCCGGAATCCAGGCCGTGTTGAAGCCACGCATACGGTGGTAGCGCGTCAGGCTGTCCATGATGGTCTGGTTGAAGGCGTGGCCCATGTGCAGCGTACCGGTCACATTGGGGGGCGGCAACTGGATGGCAAAGGCCGGTTCACCCGCCTTGGCCGTTTGCGTGCCACGGTAACCGGCCACGCCGTAGCCGCGCTTTTCCCACTCCGGCCCCCACTGGGCTTCGAGCGCAGCAGGCTCGAACGACTTGGAGAGGGATTGCAGGCCGGGTTGTGCGGGGAGTGTGGAGGCGGAGTTGTCGGACATGGTGCGTCTAATGGGAGAAGTGGCGGCAATTTTACCGGGCTGCCAAGCGGGCTTGTCCGTGATAATTGCGCCATGCTGTTTCTTCTCTCCCCCGCCAAGTCGCTCGACTACGACACGCCGCTGGCACCACAGCCGCATACGGCACCGCTGTTTGTCAAGCAGTCGCAGCAGTTGATCGCCATTTTGCGCACCCAGTCGCCGCAACAGATTGCCGAACTGATGGACCTGAGCGACAAGCTCTCTGCCCTGACCGTGGCGCGCAGCATGGCCTGGTCCACGCGTACCACGCAGCGCAATGCGCGCCAGGCGGTGCTGGCGTTTGATGGCGACGTGTACGACGGGCTGGCCGCGCGCACCCTCAGCGGCGACGACCTGCAGTGGATGCAGGCGCACGTCTGCATCCTGAGCGGCCTGTACGGCGTGCTGCGCCCGCTGGACCTGATGCAACCCTACCGGCTGGAGATGGGCACGCGCCTGGCCAACTCGGCGGGGCGCGACCTGTACGCCTTTTGGGGCACGCAGATTGCCCAGTACCTCAACAAGCAGTTGCGCGCCGACGTCAGCCCGGTGGTGGTGAATCTGGCCTCGCAGGAGTACTTTCGCGCGGTCGATCGGGGCGCGCTCAAGGCACCGGTGGTGGAGTGCGTGTTTCAGGAGCGCCGCGCCGGGCAGTACAAGATCATCAGCTTCATGGCCAAGCGCGCGCGCGGCATGATGGCGCGCTTTGCCACCGAGCAGCGTCTGGTGCAGCCCGAGCAGTTGCGCGCCTTTGACGCCGATGGCTACCAGTGGTCGGCAGCGGCGTCCACGCCCGAGCGGCTGGTGTTTCGGCGTGAGGCCATATGAATACCCCTGAACAATCGCAACTGGGCAAGCGCTCGGACTATGTGGACCAGTACGACGCGACGCTGCTGTTTCCGATTGCGCGTGCGCCCAAGCGTGCCGAAATCGGCCTCACCGGCAGCCTGCCGTTTTTTGGTGCGGACATGTGGACCGCGTTTGAGCTGGGCTGGCTCGGGCCGCGTGGCAAGCCGCAGGTGGCGCTGGCGCATTTCACTGTGCCGTGCGAATCGGCCAACATCATCGAGAGCAAGTCCTTCAAGCTCTACCTCAACAGCTTCAACAACACCCGCTTTGCCGACGCCGCCGAGGTGCAGGCACGCCTGCGCGCCGATATCCAGGAAGCGGTGTGGCGCGGTGCTACGCCGCAATCGTCGGTCGGGGTCAAGCTGATTGCCCCGGAGTTGTTTGACCGCGAGCCGATCTATGAGTTTGACGGCCTCAACCTCGACCGGCTCGACGTGGAGTGCAGCCGCTACACGCCCGCGCCCGAGCTGCTGCGCGCTGGCGTGGGCGAGGCGCCTGTGACCGAGGTGCTGGTGAGCCACCTGCTCAAGAGCAACTGTCTGGTGACCGGCCAGCCCGACTGGGGCAGCGTGCAGATTGGCTACACCGGCGCGCCCATCGACCAGGAGGGGCTGTTGCAATACCTGGTGAGCTTTCGCAACCACCATGAGTTTCACGAGCAGTGCGTCGAGCGCATCTTCATGGACATCTGGCGGCGCTGCCAGCCGCTCAAACTCTGGGTGTACGCACGCTACACCCGCCGTGGCGGCCTGGACATCAACCCCTACCGCACCAGCCACCCCCAAGCCCTGCCCGCCAACACCCGCAACGCGCGCCAGTAAGGGGCGAGGCAGGCTGTCATTGCGAGGGAGAGAGGCTGTCATTGCGAGGGAGAGAGGCTGTCATTGCGAGGGAGAGAGGCTGTCATTGCGAGGAGCGCAGCGACGCGGCAATCCATGCATTCGGAAGTCATGGATCGCCGCGCTTCGCTCGCGATGACGGAGTGGGGGGTGGCCTCGCGATGACGAGGTGGGACATCTTCGCGATGACGGAGTGGGACCCACCCGCGATGACGGAGTGGGACCCACCCGCGATGACGGAGTGGCGTGTGGTGCTGCGAGGGAGAGAGGCTGTCATTGCGAGGAGCCAGCGACGCGGCAATCCATGCATTCGGAAGTCATGGATCGCCGCGCTTCGCCCGCGATGACGGAGTGGGGGGTGGCCTCGCGATGACGGAGTGGGTTCCTTCGCGATGACGGAGTGGCGTGTGGTGCTGCGAGGGAGAGAGGCTGTCATTGCGAGGAGCGCAGCGACGCGGCAATCCATGCATTCGGAAGTCATGGATCGCCGCGCTTCGCTCGCGATGACGAGGTGGGACGCACCCGCGATGACGGAGTGGGACGCACCCGCGATGACGGAGTGGGGGTGGCCTCGCGATGACGGCGTGGGTTCCTTCGCTATGACAAGGCCGAGCGCTTACTGGCCGATGCCGTTGAACGATTGCAGTGGCTTGAGCGCGGGGAAGTCGCCGGGGCGCTTGGTCTTCATGGCCATCACGGCTTCCATTACGTGGCGGTTGCTCCAGATGACGCCTTGGAGCCAGCCCATTTGGCGCAGCGCGTCGTCTACGGAGTGGTCGCGCGCATAGTGCAGGGCCTGCTTGCTGCCCCAGATGGCCACCGGCGGTTTGGTGGCAATTTCGCGCGCGCACTGCAGCGCTGCTTGCAGCGTGGCTGCGGCGTCGTCGCACACGGCGTTGACCAGTCCGTACTGCAGCGCCTGGGCAGCGGGCATGCGCCGCCCGGTGTAGGCCAACTCTTTGACCACCGCCATGGGAATCAGCTTGGGCAGGCGCTGCAGCGTACCCACGTCGGCCACCATGCCGATGTTGATTTCCTGGATGCAGAAAAACGCGTCGGCGCTGGCGTAACGGATGCAGCAGGCCGTCACCATGTCCACCGCGCCGCCAATGCAGCCGCCCTGGATGGCTGCAATCACCGGAATGCGCAGCGTCTCGAGCTTGGTGAAGGTGCCTTGCATGTCGGTCAGCAGGTCAAAAATGGCGGCCCGGCCTTCGGGGCTTTGGTCGTCCATCTGGATCGCGCCGGCAAAGGTCTCCAGCGCCATGCCCGCGCTGAAGTGTTTGCCGGTGCTGCTGATCACCAGCGCGCGCGCCGCGCCCTCGCGGTGCAGGTCGGTGAGCACCGCGTCAAGCTCGCGCCAGAACGTGGGGTGCAAGGTGTTCATCGCCTCGGGCTTGTTGAGTACCAGATGGGCAATGTGGTCGCTGATGTTGAGCGTAAAGCAGGTGAGGGCGGTCATGGGGATCTCCGACAAGGATGGTTCGATGCTGCAACTGTAACGCGGTCGCTGACGCAGCTTTTGATAAGCGCCCTTAGAGGGGCTCAAGGCGCGCGGGCAAGCGAGCCACCATCCAACTCAAACTCGATAGCGCCCTGTGTTGCATCGTCCGAGGGCGCAGCGGCTTGTGGCGCCATGGAGGCATCATTGGTCTTGCGCAGCGAGCCTACGCGTACGCCCAGCAGGCGCAGGCGCTGCGTCAGGGGGGCGCGCTTGAGGCACTGGCCGGCCACCTGGCGAATGGTTTGGGCGTTGTCGGTGTAGTCGTCCACGGTCAGGTCGCGGGTGACGCTTTTGAAGTCGTCGTAGCGCAGCTTGATGCCGATGGTCTTGCCCACATAGCCCTTGCGCTGCAAGTCGGCGGCCACCTGCTGGCACAGGGTGGTGAAGAGGGTGCCCAGTTCGGCGCGGTCGCGCACGGCGTGCAGGTCGCGCTCAAACGTGGTTTCGCGGCTCATGCTCACGGGCTCGCTTTCGGTCACCACCGGCCGGTCGTCCTGGCCGTGCGCAGCGGCGTGCAGCCAGGCACCGGTGCGCTCGCCAAAGTGCTGCATCAGCCACAGCGGTTCGCGCTGGGCAAGCTGGCCAATGGTTTCAATGCCCAGGCGCTTGAGCTTGGCCTCGGCCTTGGGGCCAATGCCGTTGATCTTGCGGCATGCCAGCGGCCAGATTTTCTGCTCCAGGTCTTCGGTCATCACGATCGAGATGCCGTTGGGCTTGTTGAACTCGCTGGCCATCTTGGCGAGCAGCTTGTTGGGTGCCACGCCCACCGAGCAGGTCAGGCCGGTGGCGTCAAAAATGCCTTTCTGGATCAGCCGCGCGAGTACCCGGCCGCCCTCGCGCTGGCCACCGGGCACGTCGGTGAAGTCGATGTAGACCTCGTCAATGCCACGGTCTTCCATCAGCGGCGCAATCTCGGTGATGATGCCCTTGAACTGGCGCGAGTATTTGCGGTATTCGTCAAAGTCCACCGGCAGCAAAATTGCCTGCGGGCACAGCTTGGCGGCTTTCATCAAGCCCATGGCCGAGCCCACGCCAAACTGGCGCGCAGCGTAGGTGGCGGTGGTGATGACGCCGCGTCCGGTATAGCCCGCCAGCCGCGCAAAGGCATCGAGCGGAATGCGCCGCAGCGCGTCACGCTGGGCCTGCGCGTCCCAGGCAAGGTCGGGGTCGTCCTGGGCGGCGGCTATGCGCAACCGCTCCAGCGCCTGGGCGATGTTGGCGCGTCCGCCGCCAATCACCACCGGCAGGCCCTTGAGCTGCGGGTAGCGCAGCAACTCGACCGACGCGTAAAACGCGTCCATGTCGAGGTGGGCGATGCGGCGCAGCATGGCTGTGCTGGGGCTGCCGCCGCTGGGCTTATTCGTCGTCGACGTTGACTACCTTGTGCGCCGCCATCAATTGCGTCTGGGTTTGCGCGGGCACCGGCGCGTAGTGCGAGAACTCAATCGCGTACGAGCCCTGCCCGGCGGTGAGCGACTTCAGGCGGCCCTGGTAGTCGTCCAACTCGGCCAGTGGAATCTGGCCGCTGATGGCCACGGTGTTGGCCGGGCGCGGCTGCGTGCCGGTGACGTGGCCGCGCTTGGAGGCCAGGTCGCCGGTAAGGTCGCCAATGGTGGCTTCCGGCGCAATCACCTCAATGTTGACCAGCGGCTCCAGCACAATCGGGCGCGCGTTGCGCACCGCTTCCATGGTGGCTTTGCGTCCGGCCTGGGTAAAGGCAATGTCCTTGCCGTCCACGGCGTGGGTCTTGCCGTCGTACACCGTGACGCGCAGGTCGTGCACCGGAAAGCCCGCCACCACGCCGTCAAGCAGCGCCTGGCGCACGCCTTTTTCCACGGCGGCCATGAACACGCCCGGAATCGCGCCGCCCTTGACCACATCGACAAACTCAAAACCGGCACCACGCTCCAGGGGTTCGACGCGCAGCATCACTTCGCCAAACTGGCCGGCACCGCCGCTTTGCTTCTTGTGGCGGCAGTGGCCTTCGGCACCCTGGGTGATGGTTTCGCGGTAGGCGATCTGCGGTGGACTGGTGTCGAGTTCGAGCTTGAACTGCTGTTGCATGCGCGCCAGTTTGGCGCGCAGGTGCATCTCGCCCAGGCCGCGAATCACGGTCTCGTTGGTGCTGGGGTGGCGCTCCACCTTGAAGCAGGGGTCTTCAAGTTCGAGCCGGTGCAGGATGTCAAACAGCCGGTGCTCGTCGCTCTTGCGCCGCGTCTGCACTGCCAGCCCCTGCATCGGCAGCGGAAACTGCAGCGGCTTGAGGTGGATGTGGTCCTCGTCGTGCGAGTCGTGCAGCACGCAGTCGAATTCGATTTCGTCCACCTTGGCCACTGCGCCAATGTCGCCGGGCACCAGGCTGGGCACTTCGATGTATTCCTTGCCCTGCAACCGGTACAGGTGCGCCACCTTGAACGGCCGCTTGCCCGAGCCGACAAACAGTTGCGCGTCCTTGCGCACCCTGCCCTGGTGCACGCGGAACACGCCGAGCTTGCCAATAAACGGGTCCATCACCACCTTGAACACATGGGCCAGCACGTGCAGCGCGTCGTCGGGCTGGGCATCAAAGGCTTGCGGCTCTTCGTTGGGCTCGCCCTTGTAGAACGGTGGCGGATTGCCTTCGGCCGGGTTGGGCGCGAGTTTGGCCAGGGCGTCAAGCAGTTGCGGCACGCCTGCGCCGGTTTTGGCCGAGACAAACAAAATCGGAATCAGGTGGCCCGAGCGCAGTGCCGCTTCAAACGGCGCATGCAACTCCTGCAGGCTGGGGTCGGCACCGTCTTCAAGGTAGCGCGCCATCAGGTCTTCGTCTTCTTCGACGATCTGGTCGATCAGGCTGCGGTGCGCCGCCGCTACCGAGGCAAAGTCGCTCTCGCCATCGGCGTGGCCGAGCAGCTCCACCACCTCCTGGCCGTGGTGCACCGGCAGGTCGAGCAGCAGGCACTGGTTGCCAAAGCGCTCGCGGATCTGGCCCACCAGGGCGGGCAGATCGACGTTGTCGGCGTCAATCTTGTTGATCACGATCATGCGGCACAGGCCGCGCTCGCCCGCCAGGTTGAACATGCGCTCGGTGGAAAGCTCGATGCCGGTCTGCGCGTTGATGACGATCAGCGCCGTATCCACACCCGCCAGCGCGGCAATCGACTGGCCGGCAAAGTCGGGGTAGCCGGGGGTATCGATCAGGTGCAACTGCACGCCGCCGGTGGGCAGGCTGACCAATGCGGTTTGCAGCGAATGGCCCCACTCTTTTTCGAGCGGGTCAAAGTCGCAGACGGTGTTGCCTTTTTCCACCGTGCCGCGGCTGCTGATGGTTCCGCTGGCTGCCAGAAAACTTTCCACCAGGCTGGTCTTGCCGGCAGCACCGTGCCCGACCAGGGCAACGGCACGAATCGCGGCGCTTTGGGTTTGGCTCATCGTAGTTTCTCCAGTTGTGCGGATCATCTTACTGCGGCCAAATTGCCGCGCCGACGCGCGCGGCACCGGCCTGCGCGCGAAGGTTGATGCAGGTCAAAAGGTGCCCGGCAGCAAGATGCTGGAGTCGATCAGCCGGATGTCGGTGCGCCCGCACAGCGCCATGGTGGTGTCAAGCTCCTTGTGGATGATTTCCAGCGACTTGGTCACACCCTCCTGCCCCATGGCGCCCAGCCCATAGATGTACGAGCGGCCGATGTACACGCCCTTGGCCCCCAGCGCCAGTGCCTTGAGCACGTCTTGCCCGCTGCGGATGCCGCCGTCCATGTGGACTTCGATCTGCTTGCCCACGGCCTGCACGATCGGTGGGAGCGCGCGGATGCTGGAGTCGGCACCGTCGAGCTGGCGGCCACCGTGGTTGGAGACGATCAGCGCGTCGGCCCCCGCATCCACCGCCAGGCGCGCGTCTTCCACGTCCTGAATGCCCTTGAGGATGAGCTTGCCGCCCCAGCGCTTTTTGATCCAGGCCACATCGTCCCAGTTGAGCGTGGGGTCGAATTGTTTGAGCGTCCATTCGCCCAGCGTGCCCATGCTCTGCACACCATCGACGTGGCCGATGATGTTGCCAAACACGCGCCGTGGCGTGCGTGCCATGCCCAGCGCCCAGCGCGGTTTGCTCAGCATGTTGAGCACGTTGGCGAGCGTTGTGCGCGGCGGCGCGCTCAGCCCGTTCTTGATGTCCTTGTGGCGCTGGCCAATGATTTGCAGGTCGAGCGTGAGCACCAGCGCCGAGCAGTGCGCGGCGCGGGCGCGTTCGATCAGGCGCTCGATAAAACCGCGGTCGCGGATCACATAGACCTGAAACCAGAACGGGTGGTTGTCGGTGTGTGCGGCCACGTCCTCAATCGAGCAGATGCTCATGGTCGAGAGCGTAAACGGCACGCCGTAGGCCTTGGCGGCGCGCGCGGCCAGAATTTCGCCATCGGCGTGCTGCATGCCGGTCAGGCCCACCGGCGCCAACGCCACCGGCATGTTGACCGGCTGGCCGATCATCGTGCTGGCGGTGTTGCGCCCGTCCATGTTGATGGCCACACGCTGGCGAAACTTGATTTTCTGGAAGTCGGCCTCGTTGGCGCGGTAGGTGCCCTCGCTCCAACTGCCCGAGTCGGCGTATTCGTAAAACATGCGCGGCACACGCTTCTGGGCCAGAACGCGCAAATCCTCAATGTTGGTGATGACGGGCATTTGGGTGTCTCCTTGTGTTTGCCTCCATGGTAGCGGCAAGCACAGCGGCTGCATGGACTGCCACGGCCTGCGGCCTCGCAGTGACGGAGAAAAGTCATGGACTGCCACGGCCTGCGGCCTTGCAATGACGAAGGCGTCATCGCGAGCACACCCCACCCCGTCATCGCGAGCGAAGCGTGGCGATCCATGCAGGAATACCAAAAGACATGGACTGCCGCGTCGCTTCGCTCCTCGCAGTGACGGAGACGCGAGATGCGTCATCGCGAGCGAAGCGTGGCGATCCATGTCTTTGTGCCTGCATGGATTGCTTCACTTCGTTCGCAATGACAGCCTCTCGCCACGGCGACGCGCCGCCCCTCTGGTCATCGCGAGCGAAGCGTGGCGATCCATGCGGGAATACCAAAAGACATGGACTGCCGCGTCGCTTCGCTCCTCGCAGTGACGGAGAAAAACCGTGGACTGCCACGGCCTGCGACCTTGCTTGGCTCCTACTGGCATTCAGGTGTGCAGCTTTTCCTGCAGCCAGACCTTTATGAGCGACTGGTAGGGCACGTCACGCGCATTGGCGGCGTTCTTGATGCCATCGAGCAAGTGTTGTGGCAGCCGCAGCGAAATCGTTTGGGTGCTGGGTTTTAACTTTGGCAACACTACTTTGTTGGCCTTGCTCCAGTCAAGGTAATCGGCGGAGTCGTGCGTCTCCCAGAACGCGCGTTCTTGCGCTTCGCTGGTGAACTTGGGAATCGATTTAGCTCGCTTTGTCATAAATGGCTCGCTCCTTTCGGTGCATGTCCCGAGCTGAAATCACCCGGATCAAGGTGTTGGACTGGCGCAGCGTGAGCGCGATATGCAGTTTGCGACCTTCGTCTGTTTTGCCCAATGCGTGAAGCCGGTACTCCTGTTGGCTGTGCGCTGTGTCATCCAGCAACAACAACGGCGCATTGAAGAAAACCTGCTCCGCCTCCGCCATGGAAACGCCATGCTCGTCGTTTTTGCGGGCATTTCCGTCATCCCAGTCAAACCCGGAAATCTTGCTCAGGTCCATCGTGTGCGTATATTACCATCATGTACTTCATGGCGTGCACGGGGTGACGCAAGGTCTTGCGCCATGGACTGCCACAGCCTGCGGCCTCGGGTCAGACGCGTCATCGCGAGCGAAGCGTGGCGATCCATGTCTTTGTGCCTGCATGGATTGCTTCACTTCGTTTGCAATGACAGCCTATCGCCACGGCGACGCGCCGCCCCTCTCGTCATCGCGAGCGAAGCGTGGCGATCCATGCCTTTGTCGGGGGTGCACAATGGGATTGTTTCCATCATGAGATTGACATGGACCCCAGAACCCTGACGCTGTATTTTCTGGCAGGTGGCCTGAGCGTGGGCTTGAGCGCAGTGCTGCTGGTGTTTGCCCGGCTGCAGCCGCAGGCGCGGCTGGCGCAGTACAGCGCGTTTGCGATTTTGCTGTCTGCCGTGGGTTTTGTTGCTTCCGGCTTTACCCCGAGTCTGCCGCGCTGGGTGATCGTGATCGGGGCTAACCTGGTGCTGCTATCGGCCTGGAACATGCTGTACACCGGGTTTGATGCCTACTTCGCGCAGCAAGCGCCCCGCCTGGACCGCTTAGGCTGGATGCTGGTGGCACTCACGGTGTTGCCGTTCTCCTACTGGGGTCTGATCGAAGCCAATGGCAGTTACCGTGCTGCCGTGTTCTCCTTTACGACAGCGATCCTCAGCCTGCGCGTTACGAACATAGTGGTGCGTGCGTTGCGCAAATCGGTGGGCCATGCGCTGCATTGGACTCTGGCTGTACTGTTTGCTCTGGTTGCCATTTGGATGACGGGCCGTGGCGTGTGGTCGATGCTGGCACCAGCGGTACCTGCAAGCGTGCGTGGTGTCAACCCCACAAACTGGATCACGGTGGCCCTGTACATTGTGGTGCTGTCGCTGCTCAGTGGATGCATTCTCTGGATTGAAGTCAGCCGACCCATTGCCCGGCGCAATGACAACGCGCAACAGCAACCAATGGCATGGACCCTGGTCGAGTACTTCCGCAACAAGCAGTTGTTTTTGTGGACAGTGGTGGCAATTGTGGTGCTGGCACTGCTTAGCGAGGCCGGTGTGGTTTACACCGAGGAGCAGGCTGCGGAGGAACTGCGCCTGACGCAGACCACGGCGCTCACCAATGACGCACTGGCGCAGTACTCGCAGCAAGTCATTAACCAGGCAGACACCGTGGTCAAGGCAGTGCGCCGCTTCTACGAGCGCAATCGCTCCAGCGCCGAAACCGAGAACTTCATTCATGCGCTGCCGCTCGACAAAGCCACCATCGACAACGTCTACCTGATCGACGCGCAAGGCATCATCACCGTAGCGCACGATCCGCAGGCCACGGGCCGCAGTGTGGCCGATCGCGATTACTTTGCCTTTCACCGTGAACACCAGGGCGATCAGATCTTCATTGGTTCTGTGGAGAGTGGCCGCGTCACCGGCAGCTTGCATTTCAGAGTGAGCCGCCGGGTGAATCATGCCAATGGAAGCTTTGCCGGGGTCATTCTGGCCACCGTCAACCCGCAGGCACTGGCGCACCATTTCAAGGAGGTAGTCAAGGGCGAGCAGAACTCGGCCGCGTTGCTCGGCACGATGGACCGCAAATTCCGGGCACGTTTGCCCGAACTCAGTGCCGCGCACTGGCTGGAGCCGTTGGAGTCACCCTTGTGGCAGGCGCTGCGCCAGTCGGCTGAAGGCAGTTACCAGAGTACCAGCAGCATCGACCAGGTGGCGCGGGTGTTTGTCTACAAGACCGTGGGCGAACTGCCGTTGGTGATGGTCACCGGTTTTTCGGCCGCAGACTTGCGCGAGAGCGTGCGCCAGCGCATGCGCTGGTTGGCGCTGGGCGCAGCGACGCTGCTGATTACGATGCTGACGCTGGCCACCCTGCTGAGCATGGAGATCCGTCGGCGCAACGAGCAGGACAAGTTCATGTCCATGCTCAGCCACGAGCTCAAAACGCCGTTGTCGGTCATGCGCATGGCGCTGGAGCTGGGCAGCCCGATGTCCGACGGCAGCCGCAAGCACGCGCAGCAGGCGGTGTACGACATGAACGCCATCGTCGAGCGCTGCCTGCAAGCCGGGCGTATCGAACACCGCCGCCATGTGCCCATGCAGCAGGCGTGCCGCGTGCACGAACTGCTGGCCGAACTGCGCACGTCCAGCCCGGGCGGTGCGCGCCTGCATCTGGATGTGCCCGAGTTGCCTGTATTCACCACCGACGTAGCACTGCTGCGCATTGCGCTGTACAACCTGATGGACAACGCGCTCAAGTACTCGCCCGCCGATAGCGTGGTGCAGATCAGCGCCAGCGCACAGACGCACAAGGGGCGCAACGGCGTGCAGATAAGCATCAGCAACCCACCCGGCGCGGCCGGCATGCCCGACGCGCGCAAGGTGTTTGGCAAGTACTACCGCAGCCCCGGCGCGCACAGCAAGACCGGTTCGGGCCTGGGCCTGTTCCTGGTGCACAGCGCGGCACGTGAGTTGGGCGGCTGGGTGCGCTATGTGCCGGGTGCCAACACCGTGGTTTTTGAACTGTGGCTGCCAGCGTGACGCCGTGCGCGCCAGGCTGTAGGTATTGGTAGGAATTGCATGCGCGGCGAACCTAAGCTTGACGGTATGAGTAGTGCCTTGAACATTGTGGTGGTGGAAGACCATGACGCATTGCGCGACGTAACGGTTGAGGCGCTAACCCAGCGCGGCCACAACGTGCGCGGCGTGGACTGTGCCGAAGCGCTGCCCGAAGAACCCGGCGCAGCACCGATTGACCTGATGGTGATCGACCTCAACCTGCCCGGCGAAGACGGCATCAGCCTGGCAGCGCGCATCCGCGCGGCCCAGCCCGACATCGGCATCATCATGGTGACTGCACGCAACCAGGTGCGCGACAAGTTGGCGGGCTACGACAGCGGTGCCGACATCTACCTCACCAAGCCCACCTCGGCCGAAGAACTGATTGCCGCTGTACGGGCGCTTACGCGGCGCATCAAGCCCGATGACCCCGCTGCCAGCGACTGCGTCCTGCACATCAGCGCGCTTACCCTGCAAGGCCCGCAAGGCAAGGTAGTGCTGTCGAGCCACGAGACCACCATGCTGGCCGCCTTTGTGCGCGCCAAAGACCAGCAACTTGAAACCTGGCAGCTTATCGCCCTGACCGAAAGGGATGTCAACGAAGCCAGCAAGAAGGCGCTCGAAGTGCAGATCGTGCGCCTGCGCAAGAAGCTGCTGCAATGCGGTGCCCAGGAGCCCACCCTCAAAGCCATCCGTGGCCAGGGCTACCACCTGTGCCTGAAGGTTGCGCTTAGTACCGACTGAGGTTGCCTTCGCAAGGCCTGGACTGCCACGGCCTACGGCTTCGCGTCAGACGCGTCATCGCGAGCACACACCACCCCGTCATCGCGAGCACACACCACCCCGTCATCGCGAGCGAAGCGTGGCGATCCATGTAG